>JAEEGL016221520.1_pt1 | contig 39993 bp, 62 predicted proteins | sample 9134231 | NCBI WGS metagenome assembly JAEEGL01 (sample SAMN16246548, study PRJNA631951) | gut metagenome | biome: gut microbiome; feature: rumen; material: fiber-attached | host: Bos | place: Iran: Karaj | collected 2018-10
ACAGGATTAGTAGCATCCCAACCAGCAAGAATTGCTTTGATGAGATTCCAGCAATCAAAACTGAACCTACCATCTTCCCAATGGTACCCCAAATTCTTACCAGGTTTATTACAGTAGAAATTAGGTACATCATGGGCAAGTTTAAGTTTGTCAAGAAAATCTAAAAGTTGCATACTGTTCTCCCTTCATTAAGATGTATATAGAGATAAAATATCGCAATATATGTTACGCCATGCACCTGAATAATATGTAAGTCCAGCGGTGGTGCTTGTAATTTCGAGTCGTCCTTGGCTTACAGTATCGGAAATTGACAGAACTTGAGAAGTGCCCTCCCATTTCATATGGTAAAAGCCAACCGCACTATTTGAGGAATCATATACTCTAACAAGATAAAATCCGTTGACAAGGGTTTTATCAAGATTGCAAGTTACATATACTCCAGAATCTGAACCGATTTGTCCGTTATTGAGATATAGTTCATTGCCACTTCCACCGCCATTTGGAGCATAGACATTCGTTGAAGTTCCATCTATATCAATTTCAGCAATTTTAGTTCCAGTCTGTTGAATTTGTGTCCATGACACGGTGCTACCACCACCGCCCCCACCTTGGTCAACGAGGGCGTTGATGGTATTCACTACATTCTTGAGTATTTTACTTGAACCATTATAAGCAAGTTTTTTAATGCTCATGTGTTACCTCATACAATGCTAATTGTATATGATACTTTCATTGTCTTCGTTGCATCTTTTGTTACAGGAGTTGAAAGATTATTTATAGTCATAAGTCGGAGATAGTTTGGAAGCGCAAAAGTATCATAATAAGGTGGCTGCGACCACCCTATAAAACAATCATGGTCGTATGAATAACTTAGACCTCTATTGTTTATAGCACGCCCACTTAAGGCTTCATTGGTGGGATACATCGTAAGGTTTACAGGGTCAATTATTCCAGAGAACTCACCTTCATAAGCATATCTAAATAAGGTGTCTGTATAACGGCTAATGTCCATACGGTCTGTATAGAATGAGTTTACTGTAAGATTAGTAGCTGTAAATGTTCCTGTACTTGTGTTAAGCACATAGAGTTTATTATCAGTTCCAACGAAGAACATCCCACTTCCATCTAAAGTAATTGGATTGTTTAAGACAGCCACGCATTTTAAATCTACTCCTGAGGTATTAGTGAATGTACTCTCGGTAAGTTGTTCAGTATCCAGGTCAAGTATCTTAATAGGAAATGTTGCACCAGCAGGTATTGTATAAGGACTATTCCAATTCCCAGGAACCATAAACAATTTAGAATCACTTGCCACCCATGTCATAGAATATCCCGGAGCGGTAATATTAAGTGTTAAAGCATCTGCAGATGTTGGAAGACTTCCCGTTCCCATAATTCCAGAAAAGTCAGACAGTTCATCAATAGGAAAATTCTTTTTGTATACTGTAACTTCCGTATCTGTTCTATTAACACGCATGGTATAATATGCAATACTTTTATATATCCATGTGAAATAAGTCGAAAAAGAAGAATCATGTTGTTGTCCATCGTATGTATAAAGGTCAGTTGGTCTTTTCTTGGTTGAAAGGGTTTGCTCACTTGTTGAAAATCCATACCCAACATATCCACCAACATCTGTGGTAAGGCAAACACTTCCTATTACACCATTTGCCTGCTGTGTTGAAAAATCATACACTTGGGTAAATGAATTCTGACTTGCATGAGATTCAATTTCATTATATGAACCCATTTCTGTCAATACTCCAGAGTTGGAATATTTATATGAGCCATTACCAACCATTTTAGTTCCAGCAGGCATATAACGTGAAGTCGTAGGAATTGATTGGTCGAATAAAAAGAGTCCACCAAAATAAGGTACAAAACGTTCTTGGTTTCTTTCCGCACTCACTAAACGGCAATTTACAGCTGGTCCCAGATTTCTTAAATGACTTTCAAGACCATCTGTTACCACGTTATCGCTTTCAATTCTATCTCTTTTGCCCGTCTTTACGTCTGTAAGTTCAATAACTGTATGTCCGTGAAGTGCATCTATGTGAGGCACATCCACCTTTTTAGGCTTGATAATATCTATCATCTTGTTTTCCTCCTTAATTCGTGAAGTTGACTTGTATTTTCGTAACATAAGCATTTGTTTCAGCAAGGACAAATCTGAATTTTATCTGATTGCTTACTTTCAATGCCCACGCACTTGTGCTTATAGCCTCAATATCATCCTTTGTCTGCCCAGCTGTATCAGTATTCAATAGCACCCACTGATTGCTTACATAATTCCACCAAGTAGAACCATTGTCAAAGGACATGGCAAATAACGTATCATCATCAGAAGTAATGTCCACGCTATCAATTCCCGTTATTGTACTATCACTCATATCTATATTCTGTGAATATACAACTTGTGGAGCAGGGACACCCTCAACAGTAGCCATCATAGATATTTCACTATCATTATCCCAACACAGAATAGATGGACTTGTCAAGGTACTATATGTACTGTACTGTGGAATGTTGAGTAAGCCATAATCTGCGAATAGTTGAGCATTGAGAGTACTTCCTATATTCGTGAGCACATTATTTGAAATGGTGTAGTAATCTCCATTTGACTCAATTAAATATCTATGCCCTATTATAATCACGGGTCCAGGAGTGAATGTTCCACTTCCTTGATTATAGAAATAGGTCTGACTTACTTCATCGTAAAAACAAGCAACATTGTTATCATCTAATGATGGAATAAATTTTCTTACAATACTTCCGTCCTTATAGATTGTAACATTATATATCTTTGCAGATGTAAAATCAGTTGCATTTCCATTTCTATTTAAAGCAAAAATATATAAGTTAAATGCTGAGCTTGTTATTGAACTTGAAGTTGCAGAGCGAGTTACTGTACCATTCTCATTTGTAATATCTAATAAATCTAATGTATAAGATGCTTTTGTTTTTACATTTAAAGAAGAATAAGTATTGGTAAACTCTCCTCCATTTCTGCCAGCATAAAAATAATTTCTTTGTATGTTATTATTCGCAATAACACCTAAAAACAGCCTTGCAGATTGAGAATTATCTGTTCCTATTATAGTGGCATAACTAGATAATGCTGTTATTGCATAGTCTATCTCAAAGAAAGTACTACTATCAATTACGATTCCTGTGTCTATATATTGAGTTCCCGAACTTTGTATATATTCTACGAGTTGCATACAACCTCCACGCTTGTAATAGTTGCAAGTCCATTAGTGGTAGGAGTTACCTTGGTACAGTATCCGCTATCAATAACTTGACTTGTGCTTACTGATGTAAATTCAGTAGCAAGTACAAAATTATGATTATCAACTACCACAAAGGTATGATTATAAGTCATCTGGTTCTTTGTGGTTTCATCAACCCATGCATTTGTAACAACGGGGTCTACTCCGCAAGTATCAGTAAGAGTTGCAACTGATATAGGGTCAATGTCTTGAGGGTTCATTGTCTCAATAGGTGAAATTCTTACGGGGTCAAGCAATGTTACAATAGCCGTATCTGTAAGTTCAGCAACAAGAGTTTCAACGATAGATATAGGTGACATTCTATCAGTAATCTCAATAAGTCCACCCCAATCTTCTCTACCACTGATACCGATACCGAGAATGGTATTCTGTGCCTTTAACAAATCTATATGAATTGAACCACCCATACATTCCAGCCATACTTTCCAACTATGCATAGTGGTATTATCAACATTCAGAATATAAAAGGTAGACAGAATATGTCTGCCATCTTGATAAGTCTCTTGTGGTTCTCTACTGTCTATGATATTTCCGTCATACTCATAAAATAGTGTGACTTCCAAATCATTGTTTGTTATGTATGCGGATGTTTCTTCTTCCGTTGTTTCACATTCTATAAGATATTCAAGGTCGATCCTTACCTGACCTTCTTTTGCTACGGCAAACTGAATATTTGCAATGGGTTTTGTTTCTCCATCTTCAACATCAACCGCACTTTCATTATAGAACATAATGTAATTGAGCTGAAGCGAATTAAGTTTACCTTGCAAACTTTCTATTTGATTTTGTATAGTGCTAATCTGCACATGCAAGTCTGAAATAAAGACACTCTGAAATTCTTCTCCGCCAGCCTTAAAGGTATCCATTATGGCTTGTATTCCTTTTGTGTTTCTTTCAAACACAAACATACAAGTCGGAGTATAAGTATCCGTTTTATAATCATAAATCTGATACTTTATAATGTCTCCAACTTCAACCCAAGGCATGGCATAACTTTCGGCAGTATAAGGAATATAAGTTATCCCGTTCACGACATCATACAAATTATGTGCAATGGTTTCGATAACTTCTGGTTCAAGATTTAATGTAAACATATTCGCTTGAACGATATAAGTATTTCCACCACTTCCATACGTGGCACCATCATCATTTGTATTCTGTCTTACAGTTACTTTACCTATCGGCTTTACAGTATATCTTTCATAGTCAATATTCTTATAAAAAGCAACTTCGTCATAGGACTCCAACACATCTATCGGCTCTATGCTTCTAAACTCAAAAAAACCATCTCTGTTTATTATACCAAATACACCATTTATCTGACATATAGCACGAATAGAATCCAGCGCTTTCATTGCAGCAGGAGAATACTGCTTCTCGATCTCTATGCTATCATTAGCAAGATTAGTACTTACATAATCCAAATCAAGAAAAGTAAAAAGGCTTTCTCTGTACTGCTTTAAAGTTATAGGAAACTCGATATTTTTGTACCATGACGCAATATCTGTTTGCCCTTTTGTGTATAATTCATCATAAGCAGTTATCTTACATTTTCCCTCGTCATAATCCGTTATCTTTTGAGAGTCAACTATTCCATTAAATAATGGTATCTCGTCCGTTTCTCCAGCCTGTATGCTTACTTCGATTTTAAGCCCTTTAAAATTATCTCTAACACCAACAAAAGCAAGTTCCATCTGTGAACAGATGCAACCAGTAAAAGTTAAATAAGAGCTTGACTCTAATAACTCCTTAAGTGAAAAACTTTCCTCGACTATCTTACTACTCGGTATTGTTTCATCTATACTCGGAAAGTAAACTTTAAGAGTTTTTTCTGATGATACTTTATATGCATTTTTTGTAGCGTTTGATACATTTATCATTTCAGCACTCTTTTATGTTTATAGTACATCTCTTGTACTTCAAATTATCGCTTATCTTTAATATGGGCATAAACTGAATTTCAACAAAGCAATTTATGGTCTTTAGTTCTTCATCCAGATTATTAACGGTAAGTGATAAAGTTGTAATACCATCTTGCGTAACGCTTTCAAGTGCAGTCAAAAAATCACTATACGCAATAGAATAATCTGGAATAAATACCATCTCAAAACTTCCTTCGATTTTCTTATATATTGCGTATCTGTGTTCAACAAAACTCGCATCATTCCATGATGTGTATTTTTCGACAGAATCTATAGAATATGTGCTTTCTTGTATCGCTGAAGTAACATCAACTGCACTTGCTCCACTACCTAATATTACCTGCATAAAATTCCACCTTATTAAAACGCACTAACACCAGTTGACTTGATATAATTAGAATTTTTTGAACGCATGACATCAAACATTTTGTCAGCATCAAGAGACAACTCTATTCCGTCTTTATCAAGCAATGCCTGTAACAATGATATAACTTGTGACTGGAAATTGCTATCAGAATTTTGAGCATTTATTGTCGCCGTACCATTTGCCTCTATATTTGGAACTGAAAGCACATCATTCAGGGTGTCTTCTAACTGATTTTTTCCTGCTTCCAAACCAGAAGTAAAGAGGTCGATCATATCCGGGGCGTAAGTATGAAAATCCGAAAGCGGCCCTTTTTCAGGTTCAGAGAATCCGAGATAATCTGCTATAGTTCCAGCTATATCTTTACAGGTATCTACAACCGCATTTATTTTACTCTTAATACCAGCAATAAAATTATCAAGCATGTCTTTACCCCAGGTAAGAGCCTCTCCTATATTAAATGCACTCTTAATTTTTTCCCATATTTCAGAAAATTTTTCTTTGATATCATTCCATGCATTTACTGCCTTTTCTTTTGCGTCATTAAATTTCTCTTTGAACCAATCACCAATAAGGGCATAGCCCGCTTTTACATTCTCCCAATGCTCAGACATCTTATCCTTGATTCCTGAGAATGCAGATGAAGCGAGCTCTTTTGCTCCTTCAAATTTTTCCTTAAACCAATTTCCAACATTAGCAAAAACGTTCTTTATTGTTTCTAATGCTTTTCCAAATACTTCACCCATTCCTCCAACGAGCGGAAAGAATGCCTGAAGTATCGCAGAGATAATTGAAGGAATAGCCATTATCAATCCAAAAATGATCTCAGGAAGATGTGTCACAAGTGCCACAACCAGCTGAATACATCCTTCAACTAATTGAGGCAAGGCATCTATAAGACCATTTACAATTGACGTGATAATAGTAGGAATTGCGTCAATGAGTGCAAGAATGATTGTGGGCAATGCTTCAACAATTCCTATTACTAATTGGATCACTCCATCGATAAGCATGTCAATGTTACTTGTGAGGACATTGACAATTTCAACGATCACATCAACAATCGTAGGAATTAATTCGGGTAAAGCTTCAACTATTCCTTTTGCTATTTGCATTATGATCTGCAAGCCCGTCTCAATAAGCATAGGAAGATTTTTAATAAGCATATTAGCAATGCTTAAGACAACATCTACTAATGCAGGCATGATCTTAGGAAGATTTTGTATGATAGATCTGCCGAGACTTTCAAGAATTCTTGCACCAATGTCTAATGCTTTAGGAAGTATCCCCGCAATATTGGTGATTACATTATCAATGCCTTGCGAAATCTGATCTATGCCTTCATCGTAATTTCCAGCGAAGATCTCCGTGAGTCCGCTCATAACGGTCGTAAGTGAAGGGAGAAATTCACTGATCATCCCTCTTTTTAAACCGTCCATTGCGGTATGCATGTCCTGCAATTGATCCTGAAAAGCAGCCGCAGATTTAACGGCTTCATCGGACATTACACCACCAAGTTCATGCACACGATCGCGCATGGCCTGAGTTTCTTCTGCTGATGTATTTAAAAGGGCACCGAGTTCAGTTGCGCCACGACCTAAAAGTTGTGATGCGATATAAGTCCTTTCAGTGCCCTCTTCCATGCTTTGCAAACCTGCAATGACGCGTGTAAATAAATCTTCTTGGGAGAGTGTTGCGACCTCTTCTTCAGAAATACCTAATTGTTGAAATGCTTCATTTCCAGTTTGCGCCTCTGTTGCAAGGGTTTTCATTGCAGGTCTTAGCTGATCGATAGATGCTCCGCAGTGTTGCATGACTGCATCCCATTCTTGATATGCTTCTGCGGAGATGCCAATCTTTTGAGACATTTTATCAATGTTATCACCATATATAGCAACGTCTCCCGCTGCATCTACAAATTGATCAGCTGCGACAAATGCTGCAGTTCCAACCGTCGCAATCGCGGTAGCTCCAACTCTAGCAGATGCTGCCAATGCAGAACCAAAACTGGACCCTGACTCTTTCGCATCGGCTAACCCTTGCTCATATTCGCTGGAATCCAAACTTAATTTTGCAAATAATTCGAATACATTCATTAGTTATCACCTTTAAAATTCAAGCCAGCTTTTTTAATCACATCAATTGCGATCTCATCTCCGCTTCGTGTATCAGTGACTTGAGGTTTTAAGTATTCGGAATAGTCTTTTGTCAAACATTTATTTTGCGGAATCAACTGCAAACTCTTTGACATATAAATTCGGTATGTCTCATCACGATCAAATTTTTCAACTCGTGCTTCAACATACCGAATAAATGGTCTTAATTCTCTTTTGCCTCGGTATTCTCCGTAGCAGAGCCAAAAGATTCGTTGTCCGTCTTTGCCTCTTCCGCATATCCGAAAAAAGATTTAATCTCTTCATACTGTCCAATATCGGCGAGTAAAGCAATCAGGCGCATTACGATGTTTACACCATCGATGGGATCAGGATCAATTCTCTGCATAATCTCTATTGCTTCTGATTTATGTCTCTTGAGAATTACCTTTGCGATCTCAAGCTTATTTTTACCGGATGTAACAACTTTTTTCAGCTCCTCATCCGTAAAAAGTTTAGTGAGGGGATCGATTAAATCTGCCCACAGTTCAATTGCTTCATCACCTTTGTAGTCCGAAAGTTTTTTCATTGAATTGTCCTCCATTATGTTTTTATTTATATCAATCGGAGCGGGCTATCGGAGGACAAATCCAATAGCACCGCCCCGATGATAGCATGATTAAGGCTCGGGTGCGGCTTCAACTACAACGGTGCAGGTGTCGGTGTAAGAAACTCCGTCAACTGTAATTGTTGCAGTGATAATTGCGCTTCCCGCGCCAGCGCCCGTGACAACTCCACCGCTTGTGACGGAAGCCTTACCACTTGCAGAAGTAGTCCAAGAAACGATCTCTCCTGCGGGGATGGTTTCTGCGGTAAGAGTCTCGGTATCACCTACGGTAAGGGTAATTGCATGCTTGTTGATAAGCACTGCAGGAACGGTTGCTCCACCACCCTGCTTGATGTAAATCTCGTAGGGCACGGTATCCTGAGCTTCCATTGAATAGTGACCGGTAAAGGTAAATGCAAACTGTCCCTTGCCCTTATCGGTAGACTGAATCTGAAAACCGCCGGTGTTAAGTGCATTGAGAAGATGGATCGCTACAAATCCTGCGGTATCTCCGGTATTCTTATCAGAATAATCTCCGATCCACCAGATATCTGCAAAATCAGTCTGCTCAAGATCGTTACGAGGAATGATATGCGTCTCATCAAGCTCATCAACGTCTGCTGCCGCAGCAAGAAGCTTTGCAGTCGCAGCATTGATCGTAACAAATGTACCAGAAATTGATACATCATGGGAATCGAGTTTCTTGAGTTCTTTCATGTTCTTAGGGCAATTGTCGATGTCCTCTCCGAAGTCAAGGTATTCAATATTGTCCTGGAACTGAACTCCACCAGTAGTTGCGCCAAGCAGTCTGCCAATGGTTCCAGTCGCAGGCGTGAAACTCTCGGTGAGTATTCCTGCATTCAGCTGAATATCCTGAAATGCAGTTGCAGGAATCTGAGTATATTTCATTTTATTTCCTCCTGTTAATCTAAAAATTCGATCTCTACATTTAAGATAATTCGTCTGATCTGATCATCAGAATCTTCACCTAATCGCTGAGCCCAAGGCGTTCCTTTGCTTATCCACATCGCTCCATCGTCATAGGGAACTAAACGACCGCCTCGAGTTATATATGCAGAAATCTCTTGTTCTTTTTTCGTAATATCAGACCAACTGCTTGATCGATACCACAATGATGCACTCAATGAAATCTTATTTCCGAAATCATCGCTTGATACTTCGTATGTGATATACGGCAAAACTGCTTCATCCGGAACAGATGTTTCGTCATAGGCTTTAAGGTTAAAGCTCGACCAAAATGCATGCAGTGCTTGTAGTTTATCCATTATAGTTTCCACTCCTCTGCACTATATTGCCGCATGTTGAGCGCCGCACTTTCCGGTGTTTTTTTATCATCAGAATTAGAAGTCAAACGGAAAATTTTTCCATCATTCTCTCTTCTTAAAACTGTATGATAATCAAGCTCAATGTTTTTCTTAACAGTTAATGTATAAGCGCTGGTAACTCCCATTGCTTGAGCAATTTTCATTTGAGTTGAGTTATCAAATACCATCGCACCTTTAATCGTTGCACCATCAGTCCACACTGTTTCCTGGCCACCATATCCATCATCAATGATCGCCTTGTTTATAATTGTAAAATCTTCATATGCATTTTCAAGTAAACTCATAAGGCATTAATCCTCCTATAAGGTTTAAGTCTTGATGCATATTGATTTTGCCAAGTGGGAACAGATGATGAGCTATTCGCGGATGATCCACCGCTCGATTTAGAATAAGAATATCCTCCAAAGCTTTCACTTTGAAAAGGTGACATTGCAACGCTGTCTGATTTACCGTTAGTATTTTGCCAAGCGGTGATATCGTCAACAAGATCAAGAAAATCTTTAGGTACTGCCATTAACCATAATGCGCCGTGAAAATCCTCATCCTGTAAGTTCAATTCCTGTGTATACTTAAACACACCATCGTTGAAAACACTTCCAACAATGCGAAAATACTGATTCTCTTTGATCTTAGAAAGAAAATCAGTGTGCGTAATTTTTCCTTCAGAAATTCGAAAATCCCCAATAAAAATGGGTTGTTCTCTGTTGAAAAAATTATTCACTTCGAGGCAAACTTCATTCAGCATCATTTCTTCTGCTTTCCTTTTTTAGGTTTATCTGCAGGCGCTTCGTCAACGGGCTTTTCTTCTGCGATCACCGGCTTACCGAGTTTATTCTGATCAGAACACAATTCTGCAATTCTGTCATCACTTACTTCATAGCCCTCGCGGGGGAATGAATCCCCCGCATGGTATCTATGATTATTATCCCGGAGATCAACAAAGTTCACGAGAGCTTTGTACATATCATACTCCTTCTGCAAGAGTAAGTCCACTCAGATCGAAGAGCTGAATGTTCTTATGTCCTGCGTTGTCGGCCTGAATAACCTTAAGCTTCTGACTATCCTTATCAGTGATCTTAAATACAGCATTCTTATCACTGTCAAGAGTTTGAGGTACCATTCCACTCGCGCTGTTGGTAAGACCAACCTTAACATTCGCATAGGTAAGACCAGATGCAAAGTTATCAAACTTGAGGGCCAGGAAATATCCGTCTCCTGAGAGAGGACCTGAAGGTGAAAGACCGCCGTCAATGAATGCAAGCTCACCTGTGATCTTACCACCGGTAACAGCTACATCGCTCTGGAAATCGCTAGGATGTAATTCAGTCCAAGGATACGAAGCATCAGCTGCATCGGGAGCTACGGTAAGATCAGTCAGAAAAGAATCATCAATGGTTCCCTTGACTACGCCTGCTGCGTATTCAACAAGGAACTGAATGCCATCCATGACAAGAGATTCGATCTGAGCTCTTTCAGTGTTCTGGAGTCCGGAATTAATTCCGATATATCCAAGCTCATCAGCGGTAAGGCTGAACGCATCTGCAACATCACCATTCATGGTGAGGTAATACATGATGAAATTCTCTTTAGCGGTAGCAACGAAAGTACCCTGGGTGATACGTGAACTCATGATCACGGTACCGAGTCCAAGGAAATCCTCGATGTAATTCATGCCAAACACGGTCTGGACGGTAACACTTGCCTTGCCGAGATAATCAGCAACATCGAGAGGATTGAGAAAATAAACTGCCTGAGCAGTATCATCCTCAAAAAGAACCTGGAGCTGTCCCCATGCTGCAGCAAGAGCGGCCTGAAGACCGGCGCCGGTAACTTCTGTTGCTCCAGTAATATTTCCGTTAAGGAAGCTGAAGAGATCAGATCTGATGCTGTTCTGTACGAGTGAAAGAAGCTTTGCGTCAGTGTCTCTTACTGCGACCTGATATCCAGACTTCTTAATAGCCTCTGCAGAAACGCCTTTTCTCCACTTCTTAAGAGTGATCTCGCCGATAGGGGTCTTTGCCTGCTCGATGTGAGAAAGGGGAATGATCTCACCTTCACCGACGGCGCCGTTATTTGCGAGCTCGCCGCTCATGGTGTAGTAGTACATGGTGGTACCTTCCATCATAGGAATCTTCCTGGTAACACCAAGAACTTCGATCAGCTTTGCGAGGCTGGAATGTGTGAACTGCTGTACGAAATCGACTTCACGGATCTTCTTCATATCCGTAGCCTTAGTAAGGTTGTCCATTGCGGGCATAATTTTTTTCCTCCTTATTGAATAAATAATTCTTTGTTTTCAAGCATTGCCTGCTGTCTTGCAGCGGTATCCTTGATCTGCATGATTTCTTCTTTTGACATTTTACCACCGGTGTTTCCAGGCGGAGTAGCGGTGCCTGCACCCCTCTGTCCTTCAGTCACAATAAAGTCGGCCCATTCATTCTTAATTCCATCGATCAGGTCTTTGGAATTTTTCACGTTGCCATCCTTATCAAATTCGATTTTGGACAGATCAGAAACTTTGATGATTGATTCAAATCTCTTTTCAGAAACACCGGCCTCTTTAAGAATCTCGCGGTAAGCTTTCTCCTTATTAGCCTTAGTTTCCTTAGCGGTTACATCAGCTTTATAGTGAGAATACTCTTCCTGAACTTCTTTGAGCTTGGCTGCATCTTTCTCAGCGGATTCAAGCTTCTTCTTTACAGATTCAAGCTCTTCGCTGTCAGCTTTATACTTCTCAGCGTCTGCTTTGAAAGAATCCCGCTCTTTAGCGATCTCGTCAACCGTTGCCTGGTGCGCATCGATGATCTGAGAGATCTTATCGTCATCAAGTTCCATTGCCTTCAAAAACTTTCGTGTTAATGCCATATTAATCTCCTTTGCTTCGGTGTCGTTGCTTCGACATTAGATTTTTAATCATGGACAATGCTTTGTCCAATGGTTCTAAAGGTATTATAATCTGGGATTGGTTAAAGATAAATATAAAAGGTTTTTTATGCCTTTAATGCGGCTTCAAGAATAGCCTTATATCGATCACCATGATCAGCCACAGAATTCTTTAAGAAGTGCGAGGGCTTCATTCCTGACGTCCAATGCCATTGACCTTTGGAATCTTGATACATCCAGGGTGATTGTCTGCCTTGCCCATTGTCTGCATATTTTCCGGTTCCATATTCAACATATACTCCATATTCAACATTAGTTCCAATATAAACAGACGGCTCAGTCTCATCAACCGAATGCGATACGCTATTACGGAGCCGGCCAGTATCAACCCTGGGAAATATAGTCAGATTATCTTTTGCAAAGCCCTCCGCTTCCTGGCCGATCGATGCCATACCCAATGCAGCTTGTTCTTTTAATGCTGCCAAGACATCCGCAGAATAATCATCCAGGCGTATATCAATTTGTGGCATATACGTCACCTCCTCCCTAATAATCAATATCTGAGTTATTCTCAATATACCCTAACTCATAAACATCTTTATTTTCCTTAAGACATTTGTCAATGATCTCAATGATTTCCGTCTCAGACCTTCCCCATCCCAGAGGTATCATTGGAAATCCATCATCAAACTGCCGAGCATATTCTTGCATTTTCTTGTCTAACTCATTCATAGTTTAATCCCTCCACAATTTCTCTATACACTGCTAATGTATTAGGCATATACTTTTCTACAGCCTCAAGTTCTGCTCCACCGCAAGTAACGGCTGATCCAACATTTGCCCAGGCTTCATTAGCTGCCCTATATTGTCTAAAGATTGATTTTGCCTGAGCCTGGCTTGTTATGTTAAAACCAAGTTCATTATACGTGTCTTTTAATTCGGCTTGATGATTAAAAGCTTTTATGAATTTGTTGAATGTGTCATTGTAATATCTATCACCATGCCCCCATCCACTAAAAGCACGCTGTGTTCCAAAGAACCCATCCAATGCATCCTGTACCCCACCGGTGGCGTTGCTCAATTCTATTGTTGCTCTGAATTCAGTATAACATTCTGCAAGCCCTTTATCTTTTAATGCTTGCATGTCTGCTCTTAATGCACCAAGGAACTCATCGGATGCGGACGCCCATTCTCTGGCCGGTTTAACTATTCCAGATCCAATTTGACATCGCTCATTTATCAAATCGATTTCTGTAAAATGTAAAGTCTCATCTTTACCTATAGAATAATCAAAGAAATGATTATATTCATGTGCAACCGTAGAATAGCGGCTCATCCCTTCAGCATCGCCTTCGTTATAAGAAAACTCAATGCTTCGCGTGGCCCTATCAAATTGGCCGCCATTCTTTTTTATAGTTAGATCTTCAATATCATCTGCATACTGACGATATAATTCTCTGTTATCTGCTTCATTTACCAGATCCATAAAATGAGCATAATCATCTTCGCTCATGGCCGTTTCCAATGCACTGCTTTCGATTCTTTCTCTTTCAACTGGCTGAGCTTCTTCTTGCAATGCTGGTGTAATAGGACCCTCGCCTTCAATATATGAAATACTCCCATCTGCTCTTCTGAAGCCAATAATATGATCACGCATGGAGCATCTACAGTTCCATACTTCTGAAGGGTCCACGCTTGGATCAGTGTCACCTGGGTGCATAAGACCATTTGAAAATACTTTGTCTATCTCTACTTCTTCGCCGTTGATTTCCGCGTGTGATTCACGTGTGCGATCGTCATAAGTAGCGATCCATACTTTTCGCTGAACTACTCCTTTTTCAGCAAGATCATTATAGCTATCTAATCTTCCTGAATTTTCAGCGCCGGTGACCATCGTCCTGGCATTACGTATTGCCGAAGCTTCATTATTATTTACAATATCTAATAATCTATTGGCGATATTAGGAATGCTGTCACCGCTTAAAATGCCTTGTAAAAGCCGGCTTGACATTTGCTTAGTATTCCATCGCTCATCTTTAGCAACATCGAGTTTTTTTCTCGGAAGCGTGATATCCCCGTTACGAACTAATCTATTAACCGTATGAATATCTAATAGATTAAACGTGATTTCATCTTCAGCTGTATAATATTTAGGCTTAGCCATTCACTTTGATCCCCACGCGTTTACATTCTGCTGCAACCTGGTTGTAATTCATGCAATAAATCTCACTCATAGATTTATTAGCAATATTTAATGCGTCTTGATTCACCTTAGCCAGCGCTTGAGTAAACTTTTTAACGAGCTTATTATATTTAGCAGACTTTATTGTTAAGGCTTCTATTTCAGCCATATAGGCCTGCTTACACTCTTCTTTGATATCTTTATCAGTCTCTTCAATATAAGCCTTATATAACGACTCTGTGTGTTTCTGGACCATCTTCATATATAGAGTCAGTTCGGTCTTAATGCGTTTTAGGGCAGGACTATTTTCATAGATCCCGCCCATCTTTGATTCCATGGCTTTTAATTTCTTATCCGTTTGTCTTCGTACTTCATCCATATTATAATCCCTGTACGATGTCTCTTGCCTTATCTTTGCTTACACCAATCGCGGTAGCGATCATATTGATTGCCTGATTCTCAGTAAGCTTACCATCAGAAAATCTTTCCATGATCATGATCAGTGATTGAGTCTGAGCGCCATTGAGAGGCTGGCCCTTAACATCTTCTGCAACATCAAGAGCGTCATCAACATTACCTTCTTCACCGGTACCAGCACCTTCTCCAGGAATAGCCTCATCTTCAAATCTTTCGGCCTCTTCTTCATCTTTCTTTTTGAGGATCGCATCAATCTGATCAACACTAATAAACGGAAGCAAACTCAAAATTGTTTCATCATCAAGATATTCTGCAGCAGCCAGCACCATCTGTGTGGTTTCAAGTGTATTAATAAGTCTCGTGCGTTTAAATGTAGGCACGTCATCAATTCCTGCAAGATCAAGAATTGCATTAATAAATGCGCTAACGCATGTTTCATATCTGTCGCATTTGAGATCAAGATTCTGATATGCAGCGTTAATTGCAGTAGCAGTAACATTACCAGCAGATACTTTATCCGTATCAAACGCCATAGCGTCACGATAAAGTGAATCGCGTAAATCCTGAAGTCCCGTTTGTCTTGCCTGATAAGGAACCTCAAGAGTATGTGCTTCAGCTCTTGCACCTTCTCCATCCATAACCGCAGCTTTTACGGTCTTCATATGCTGAATAAATGTTGCAAGGTCTATATCATCCATTCCCCCGGCATTTTGAAGTGTCCAATAAATCTGTGATGCATCATCAAGATCATTTGCAAAACCGGACTGAATGAGATCATAACCATCGATTTTTTCACGAAGACCAACAAGTTCTGACTGATGGAGCTTATTTCCCCAAATAGGAACGATCGGAAACCCATTGTAGTTTTCACCGTCAATAATCTCGGTTCCATCAACAACACTTGTACGAACAATCTGCTTATATGATCTTTGAGGACTAAATATACTACCCTCACCATTTTTCCAAATATATTCAATATAACCGTCTTCTTTATAAAGCGTAGCTCTAAGCGGTTTATTGGATGCAATCTGCCAAAAACGAATTCCAGCATGAAGTCCGCCATCTTCTTCGCCAAATAACGGTACAAACTCAGTTGCCTTAAAAACATCTATATGATCGAAATTCCAGAATCCATATGCAACACCCCCCCAAAGCGCGGATTCGCCGGCATCCATGACTGCGAGATCAAATTCATCGCCGCCAAGTTTTTCTTTTGTGGCTTTTTCATTGAATATTACGCCATTGCCAAGTAGATAGCTGTTTTCCTGTTCTACAAAAATTGGAAAGAAGCCATTACAAAATCTGTAATTGGCTGAGAAATTATCAGGCACCGCTTCGCCAGACATCTTATAAAGTAACTTAATGTAATTTAAGATCGTAGTGTTTCGTTTGCTGAAATAATCAAAACCAATGCATGCATCTAAATATCTTTGATCAGATTTATAATCACTGATCGCACTATGCACAAATTCCATCTCATTATCAGCTTTTTGCAGATCTTCCCAAGTTTTCATTTATACCTCCTATGTTATAAAAACATAACTCCTGCTGATTCTTCTGCTGTACGAACCTTAGTTCCCCATTTTTTCCTTATAAGTGATGCTAAACTATCCGGGCAGTCATCATGCTCGGCATCTTCATTATAATCACAAATTTGATTTATGTAATCTTCATCAGTTCCTTCAACAAATATAACGTCATTCCAAACGGCTTTCAGATATGTTGATATTTTAAGAAATTTATTCATATCCTCATGATATGGAACCGACCGAACGCCCTTCTTTTTTAGGTCCTTGCTAAGGTAACCTTTATCTCCGTTAGTCTCATTATACAACTTATTGCAAGTAAAGAACTTATAAAGATCAACGCATTGATTTTCAACATCATCAACGTGCTTACGCCAGCATTTGCCCAGGACAAAATACTTTTCATGCATGACTGGCGTGTCATCTTCATTCTTTCCAATCTCAACAAGCTTTTTATTGATAACCGTGAATGCGGTCCAGTCTTCTCCACCATATGCCGCATCAATATGAGCATCACCTTGCTTGACCATCTCAGGATCGCCACCGGTCTGAGGATCCCAGAACAAAACGTCATCGCTGGCGATATGTCTGAGCTCATAGTTTGCAGCAAATAAAGAAGCGGTCATGCTTGCTCTTATCTTCTCAGCTTCATCATCATTAATGATCCCGGTTGATTTCCAGTCCCACTTTTCAGGATCTGGCATTAATGAGAAAGCGTCATCCTTATGCCAGGGCGTTCCAGTATTAAATATACGGCCATCCCGGTTTTTAATGTTCTGCAGCTCCTGGTAAATGATCTTAGTATGATCACGTTCTGCTTTGCTGATCCTGTCCTGGACGTTTACAATGTCATCTGTGAATATAATATCGAAATGTTTACCGGTAAGTGATGCGCCGGTTCCGATACCAACAAGCTGGGAAGTACCTTTTACGTCAGTTGTAAGATTAGTGCTTACTTCAGTTGCGCTTGCAACAGTCAATTTAAGCGATACACCATAAATGGCCTGGACAAAAACCTGAGTGTGAGGATCCAGGAGAATATTTTGAACTTGCTTAATGATTTCTTTAACATCTGAATCCGTTTTTCTCATAAAGAGAATGCGTTTATTAGGTAATAATATAAGAAGGATCGCCAGGGCGATCGACACACACGTCGTTTTATATGAGCCACGATGCGCCTGGAGTGTGTGATCATTTTTTGACTTGATCATTTTACGGATCCAATTATTATGGAGCAATGTCAATTTGGTAAATCCAAGAAGCTTACCAAACTTATACGGCTTTTCAATTAAGAATTTTACCGCTTCATTCCTCTTCATCGTTGATCATTGCCTCAACTTCATTAATAATATTCTGATCTACTTCAGCAACCATGACTTTATCAACCGGTTTTTCACCAATAGTATCTCTGATCACTTCAAAAGCTTTAGTTACTGATCCGGCATTATTACCGTTAAGCGCTTCATCAATCAAAGCCAAAGAAATTTTATTCTGAACATCACCATCAGAAAGAAGCGCAAGTAATTCTTCTCTAAGGGTTTTTCTCTTCCGTCTTGATTCTCCGGAATTTTTACCGCCTTTAGACGCTATCTTCCTTACTTCTTCTTTGCTTCGAGTATTCATTGGTTTAAGATTTTTTGTTCCATTTCTCGGCATAAAAATCGCCTCCTTTTAATAAGAATAATAATGTGTGTTTATAAAAAAATAAATGAGCTCAAAAATCTTTTATATAATCATAAAAAATATTTTATGATCAGAAAAAAGTATCAGAGTTTGTGCACAAAAATATCAGTCTTTTAAATTTAGTGATACTGCTCAAAGCCTTGATACGCCTGGCTTTCGAGCCCCTGTATCACAAAGTTCACTAAATTTTCCCCTATGTTTATATATTTATATATTTTCTATATTCTATATTTTTATATATTATATATTTTTTTATTTTTTTAAAGAAAAAGAGTGATATTGTGATACTATATAATAAAAAAATCAGTAAAATCAATACTTTGAACAGTATCAGAAAAAGTTCAGAAAGTATCAGAATATCACAAAATAAAAAATATGCTAGCAAAATATGTACAACTGCACATAAAAATACTATAATAAAAACGTTTAAAAATTTTATCATAAAAATTAAAGGAGGACAAATTGACAAAAGAAGAATACATTTCAGAATACGGAAGATCTGATGTATGTATGTGTAATGACTGTGAAGAATATTTCTCAGTCAATGACACAGAAACAGTCAGGGAGCCTCACGGCGAAGAAAGAGCTGCATGCCCTTATTGCGGATCAGATGATTTAAGTTATGATGTACTTAATTAAGTAATAACACAAACAGGAGGACAAATCTATGAAGTACAAAGTAATGGTTCTAATTAATACCGCCATGTATAGCGAATTCAACGGTCATGCCCTTGAATACTCCGGCATCATTCATGACAATTATGAGGCCGCTAAAGCAGAAAAAACTGAAGCTGATATCTGCTTTAACACATATATACTGGAGGTGTGAAATGAAAAAGATCATAATTGCTGCTGTAACAATAGTTGAAGTCGGTCTCATATGTCTCGCAATCTTCTTAATAGAATCCGCGCTTAATTCAATTGATGTAAAGGTAATTGAGGTCCAGGCCCATCCGATCGTAATTGAAGAAGAGGAAGAAATCGAAGAAACAATTGAAATTCCGGTCAGATCTGATGTTGATGTGATTGCAGCAACTATTGAAGGAGAAGGCGGCAATCAGCCGCTTGTCGGTAAAGTTGCAATCGCAGCAACAATGCTTAACCGAATGGATTACACCGGCAGAAGTGCAGAAAGCATTGCGCTTGAAGCATATAATGCATACCCATATTATGGACCAGTATCAGAAGAATCTTATAAGGCAGTTGAGATAGCAATGAATAATCGGGATCTATTTCCTTCTGACATGATGTACTTTAGAGCGGATCATTACCATGATTTTGGGGTTCCTTATTGCCAGATAGGTGATCATTACTTTAGTATAAAAGGAGAATAAAAAGTGGGGATGAAAATAGGAGACGACGTGATTATATCCGCAAAAGTAATAGGAATAACTGAAAATAATAATCCTATTATTCAAGTTAAGAGCGGCGTACGAATGTTAATAAAAGAATCAGATATAAAATCTGTTTATCCTTATCAGCCGATACCTGAAACAGATGCAAGGAGAGGAGAAAAATGACTATTGAAAAAGTGGACAGATATATGGACTTTGTGAAGTTTGGATTAGAGGACAAAGTTCCTTGCAACGATGAACCCACTACCGAAGAAATAACGTTTTTCAAGTCAATTGGGGCGTGGGATGAAGACGAAGATGAAGATTAGAAAAGGAGGTGAAAAAATGAAACTGATAATTGATATACCAGAAGCAGAGTATGAATGCGCTAAACGGCGATGGATGAAAACAAATGACGCTAATAAAATGGATTACTATAAGCTTCAATGGATGAAAGAAAATGATGCTCATAAAATGGATTATTACATATCGATTGGCACTCCACTTGATGATGTAAAGGCAGACGTAAGAGAGAACGTATCCGGAGAATGGATAGACAGTATGGAAGATGAAGACTATTACTGCTGTTCTAATTGTAACTGTTATTGGACAAAAGAGTTGGTTGATAATTGCCATTTTGACTTTTGCCCTAACTGTGGGGCAGATATGAGAGGTGAGTGAATGAATGAGAGATTGGAAAAACTTGAATTGGGCTACATGGAATCCGAATCCTTTTTCTGATGATTATAAAATGCTTGATATAGTCACGGGTTGGGTGAGTGATGGAGAAGTGGAAGGTGGATATGGTGATAGAACACCGATGGTTAAATGTAAAGAATGTGGATTGAGAAAAAACGCAATGTGGCAGATACGAAACAAGCCATGTCCACGGTGTGAAGAATTTGAGAGAACAAAGTCATACTTTGCAAAACTCAGAAAGGCGGTGAGTGTATGAAACTGATAATTGATATTTCCGAAGATGCACTAAAGGAAATGAAGACAGAAGAGTTTATAAGTATTGAGTCACTTGATGTTGCTATTGAATGTATTAAGAATGGCACGCCCCTTGATAGGGATTCAGAACAAGATGAGGTACAAGCATATTATGCCGGTATGAGCTGCGGTTGGGAAGAAGGAAGAAAAGATTTGATTGATGATGTAAAGAATGAGATATACAACATTCCATCATATGAACGTGATGGCCGTTGGGTAATGGCAGATATATTGAAAGTGCTTGACAACATAGACAAGACAGAAAGTGAGGAGAAATAAATGAGCATCAAAGAACAATTTGACAAGTCGGGATTGACTTATACAGATATCGCACATGAACTTGGTTGTTGCGAACTAACTGCCCGGAATAAGATCAATGGAAATACCAGGATCACTAAGGCAGAGCAAACAGTCCTCAATAACTTATTCAAAGGAGATAATGAATCATGTACGATCTCAAGGCGCAAGCGTTAATTTTTAAAGGTTATCGCAAAGGAAAAGAGGGCAAGGTCCCGGCGGACAATAACCTTTATTTATATGATGAAGTTAAAGCTTGCAAATGTTATGGTGCCCAATGCCAAGATGGAATCATAGATGTGAGCTTTGATGATGTGGATCTTTTTGACCGGGTCCTGAACATTTGTGAAGATGCTGGGATCATTACTTATGGGTTATATTCTCCACACGGCGGTCATACCTATTGGAGATATGATAAGAAATTAAAAAATGGACATGATATTATTTTAGCCCTGGGGATAAAGGCAGATATCCATGATAAAGGAACCTATATTCCGCTTTGTGTAGATGGCCAGGTAAGAGGTGAAACTTATGACCCAGGCACAGTCACAAATATTCCGGAGCTTCCTGAATGGCTTTATCCGGCAAAAACCGGAATTGATCTTTGGCAAATGAAAGAAGGTGACGGCCGTAACGATTCACTTAGTAAGCATGCATTTGCTCTTGGTAAGATCAAGCTTGATGAGGATCAGATTAAAGATATTTTTTCTCTGATCAATAAAAATATTCTTAAGGATCCGGTGGATGAAAATGAACTGAACACTATCTTACGCCCGGAGACTTTTCAGAAGATATCGACTTCAATGTTCTTTGACGATAACGGCAAGTTTATGACCAATGTATTTGGCCGGTATATGATCCAGGAGCAGAACACCATCTATACAAACGGGCAGTTATGTATATATGATGATGAAAGAGGATTTTATGATCCTAATATGCGGTTGATCAAACATAAGATGATCAAGCTCTTTGAAAATATTCCGATGAATAAGAGAAATGAAGCATATGATTATCTGACCATTGAGGCTCCGCAAAAAGAACAAAGCAGCCGGCGATATATCTTATTTAAAAATGGCGTTTATGATCTTGAGACAAAGCAGCTGCTCCCCCATTCTCCCGAGTATGTGATCAGCAATATCATTCCTTGGGATTATCACCCGGATGCATATAATAAACTCGCTGATAAAACTCTTGATAAGCTTGCTTGCCATGATAAAGAGATTCGCACCCTTCTTGAGGAATGTATAGGGTATACGTTTTATCGTGATAGTAAACTTGGAAAATGCTTTGTATTTACCGGTGAAAAGAATAATGGTAAATCAACATTTATTTTTATGCTCAACAATCTTTTAGGTGACGACAACTATAGCTCCGTTGATATTATAAACCTCGCCAGGGAGCTTGATATCGCATCGCTTGCAAATAAGCTTGCAAATATTAAAGATGATATCGCGGACAATTATATGGACGGTTTGAACGTGTCATTGTTCAAGCAGGTTGCAACCGGCAACAGATGCAGAGGAAAATTTCTTTATAATGATCCATTTGATTTTTATCCTTATGCAACTCTTATCTTCAGCGCAAACAGTATTCCAAGAATTAAGGATCCCACCGGTGCCGTCACAAAAAGAATGGTGATCATTCCGTTCAATGCCGTCTTCACAAGTCAGGATCCAGATTTTGATCCGTTCATAAATGAAAAACTTTGTCAGCCTGAGTGTATGGAATATCTTGTTAAGATCGGAATCGATGCATTGATCAAAGTGATCACAAGAAATGGATTCAGCAATTGTGATGCTGCAAATAAAGAAATGGAATTATACAAAGTGAGCAATGATTCAGTGTTAAGTTTTATTCTTGAGTTTGGTGCAGAGAATATTGAGAACCAAACAATCAGCAGTGTTTATTCTGCTTATGAACTTCATTGCTCAAATAACGGGCTTAAACCTACTACTCAAATCATGATGAGTAAGAAAATTAAAACGGCCCTTGGATATGATGTAAAAAGAAACCGGATAGGCGGCAAGCTCTATAGCATCTATGTAAAAGAATAAAATCAGTAAAACCAAGCCCCGAAAAGCTTGGTTTTACTATACTTTTAAGTATAAAAAATTTTTTATAAAAAACTATTTACAAATCCCCAAAACTTTGATAATATAGAAAATGTCAGGAGGACATGAATATGAAACACTACATCGCATCGGTCAGAGATAAAGAAACCAAGAAGATCGTCATTATTGAAGGGGATTATCCCAATGCAGCAGCATTCAAGTCCGATCTTTATGGCAACGGCTACTCAGTAAGATTTATCACCACTCCCGATAAGTTTGATGAAGCTTGTGAAAAGTGGAATACCTATTGCGAGATCAGCAAGGCCACTAAGAAAGAGATTTATGCATCTGATAAGCGCCACGCCGAAAATTTAGGAATGACCGTTGCTGAATATAGAAATTGGTTAAAGAATATCTAAGGAGGATATAAATATGAAGACTTATGATATCTATGATATGCAGACAGATGATTATATCGGAATGGTAGAGGCAGTCAACGTCATAGAGGCCGAAATAGTAGCAAGTGAAGCTTTTAATAAGGCAAGTGATCAGTTATATGCACTTACATCTCTTACCGCTCATAATATGAATTTAGTATAAGGAGGAAAAATCTATGACACTTGGAAATATTCTTTCAATAATTTCAGATATAGATAAGATTAGCATTCATGCTAATTCAGGTTATGTGCTTTTTGATGGCGTTAAGATGGATCTTGATAAACCGGTTAAGAAGCTCATCATTAAAGATCATCTTGAGGATCCCGTTGATCAGATAAGATCATTTAACGATACCACAATTATTTTGTTAGGAGGAAAATAATATGGCTTATATTGCACAAACAAAAACCGACGGTGGTGTCATTTCTGAAGAGTGGTTTTACAATAGCTATGATGAAGCATATGAAGCAGCGTTAAAGCTTGTTGAAGAGTTTGGTGGCATAGCCCAGGTTGAAAAAGAGGAGGAATGATCATGGCAATGAGATATATTAAAACTCTTACCGTTAAGAATAAGACTTTTGAGATCGTTAAGGATGATCGCGGTTATTGGGCAATAGAAGATAAATATTTTACCGATGGTAAACTCAATAAAGAAGTAAATGGAATCACCGGACATCTTAGAGATACCTTAAAAGGATGTATTGAGACCGCTACGATAAGTGCTGAAATTGATTACCTTATAAATGTTGAAAATTGGGATCCTACTGACGCGATTGAAGAAGTGATCTTTGGAAAAGATCAGTAAAATCAAGGTTTTTGGGCTTATAAAAAATTTTTTATAAAAAAGTATTTACAAGTCCAAAAATTTGTAGTAATATGTATCCAGAACATAAAAAACAGCCCCAACAAAATCGAGTACCTGCCCTGATGGTTGATTCAATCGGATGGGCAGCGAAAGATAGATAGGAGCGCCACTAATATGGAGGACAATCATATGAAAACTATTAACCCTGGAACCAAGGAAGCCGCATCCATCATCGCTCTGTTTAAGGATCTCAAGTGGTCAAATAAGGGATCCATTTATGAGGCTTATGGCAAGCCGTCAGCCACAAAGATTTCTGTTTGGGAATCTATAGCAAGAAGAGCTCTTGAAACTGAGGGCTACAATAAGGATCTCAGATGCACTTCAGCCAATTGTTATTTCTTCTCCACCATTTACTCTTATACTCGTCCTGACGGTCTCTTCATCGTCTATGATACCCCAAGCGGCGCTAAGATCGTTAAACTTGAAAAGGAGGATTAATTATGGAACCGTTCACACTTGTAGGAATTGATGGTAATGCATTCAGCGTCATGGGCTATACAGCCCATGCGCTGAAAACAGCAGGACTTCGTGACAAGGTTGATGAAATGCACAAGCGAGCAACGAGTGGTGACTACAATAACTTGCTCTGTGTATGTATGGAGTATATCGACATGGCAAATAAGGCGCTTGGCTTAGAAGATTAAAGATCTTTTATAAAGATCTATTCACAAACAATTTGATATGTAGTATATTAATTATATATTAGCTCATAAAGGAGGGCAATTATTATGACAAGACAGGAAAAACTCATCACCATGACCGGCACCACTCTTCTCGGCATCGCTGAAAATCTCGGACTCAAGGTTAATAAGAACACCTTGAAGCAGGGCAAGGACAAGCTCATCGCAAGGATCCTTGAGGCAGAGAAGACTCAGGAGAAGCAGGAGCCTAAGACCGTTAAGAAGATCATCCCCGAGGACGTCCAGGAGCCCGCTAAGACTCCTGCAGAAGATAAGAAGGCTCCTAAGAAGCCCGCGAAGGCCCCTAATTCGCCCATTAAGGCTCAGATTGAGGATCCTAAAGCAAATACTAAGCCTGAGCCTAAAAAGTCAAATTTGAAGCTTTCTGAGCTCACATATAAGGGCAAGACTCAGAGCATCAAAGCATGGGCGGCTGAAATTGATATGCCGTGGCCTACCTTGTATGATAGAGTTAACCGTAACGGCTGGCCTGTGGATCTTGCTATTGAGACCCCTCTTGGACAGAGGCGCCCTAAGTAAAGGCACAAGGAGGACGATCAATGATCATTAAAACGATGAAGCTGGCGGATGTCCCGCCAGCAGGGATCCAATATGAAGCCCGCTTAAAAAAGCGGATCGTTAAAGACACCGTACAAAATTTTACACGCTGTTCTACCCGGTGTATTGAGATCATCGATGATGAAGGGTTGTGGGCAAATTCAAATAATTTCAGAAGAAGCTTTCAAAGCTACTTGGATGTTAATTGTATTGAATCCGTGATCGTAACCATCAGAGGTAACCGTGTATTTTTGATCAAAGAAAAAAGGAGGCATAAATAATGGGCAATATGAAATTGTTAAAGGAGCTTATTGAGAGGAGTGGCATTTCTCTCACTAATATCGCAAAGCAATTAAATATCACTTATGTAGCGCTCAATAACAAGCTCAAGGGTAAATATGCATTTACCCTTGACGAAGCTTTATTGCTTAAAAAGATTCTTAAGCTAACTCAAAGCGAATGGAACGCGATATTTGATGAGGAGGTATGATGAAATTATATCCTCACCAGGAAGAAGCGCTTGCTCTGATCAAAGATAAAAGCCGGTGTGCGATCTATTATGATATGGGTCTCGGTAAGACTTATATTGGATCTGAAAAGGTAAAGGATCTAAAAAGCAAAGTTAATCTGGTTATATGCCAAAAATCCAAAGTCAATGATTGGGTCCAGCACTTTGAAAGTAATTATCATTTTAAAGTGCTTGATCTGACCAGGCAAGGACAGCTCAGTGATTTTCTTGGGATGGTACAAAGTGAAAAATATATTTTGATCGGGGTGATCAATTATGATCTTGTATGGCGGCGACCGGATCTGCTCCATCTTTCTAATTTTACATTGCTCTTAGATGAGTCATCTTTGATCACTAACCGCACTGCAAAGAGATCAAAATTTATTCTTACATTAGATCCAGCCAATGTCATCTTATTATCAGGAACTCCGACTGCTGGCCGTTATGAAAAATTGTGGAGTCAGCTACAGCTGCTTGGCTGGAGTATTGATGAAGAAACTTTTTTCAAATCATACGTTGATTATGAATGGGTAGAAACTGATGACGGCTTTTGGGAAAAGAAGATTAAAGGATATAAAAACGTTGATCACCTAAAAAGACGCCTTGCCAAATTTGGTGCTATCTTTAAAAAGACAAATGAAGTGATCGATTTGCCAGATCAGGTAGAGCAAATAATTTATATTCCACCAAGTAAAGAATATAAATTCTTCAAAAAGAATCATTACTTAGAAATAGAAGACAAAGAGCTGATGGGCGATACCATACTCACTAGGATATTATACGAGCGCCAGCTTTGCGGTCAATACTCTGAAGATAAGCTCAAAGCATTCAGGGACTTATTAGAATCAACTGAAGACCGGTTTGTCGTGTTTTATAATTTCAATGATGAATGGTATAAGCTTGGAGCGATCACTGATGAACTTGGCAGACCGTCCGGAGTTGTTAATGGACGATTTAAAAATCCGGAAGTGCTTGATAAATATGACAATGGTGTCGTATTTGTTCAGTATCAAGCGGGCGCGTATGGGCTTAACCTGCAAAAAGCAAATCGTATAATTTATTATTCCTTGCCTTTAGGATTAGGATCCTGTGATCTTTGGGAACAGTCTAAAAAAAGGATCCATAGGATCGGCCAAGATAAAGCATGCTTTTATTATTATCTGTTAGTTAAGAATAGCATTGAAATATGGAACCTTGAATTATTAAGAACCGGAAAAGAATTGACTGACGATCTTTTTGAGAGGATGCCATGAAAGAAACGCCATTCAAAAATAAAGTAGAAAAAATGCTTGATGACCATAATGCCTGGTATATTAAATACTGGGCGGGAGCAAAATACACCAAGGAAGGCATGCCTGATATTTTCGCATGTATCAATGGAATGTTTTATGGGATAGAATTGAAAGGAGATGGTGGACAACCTAAGCTTTTGCAGCTTATCAACTTACGCAACATAAGAAAAGCACATGGATTTGGGATCTTACTTTATCCCAAAGATCTAAAGAATTTTGAAGACCTTATCAACGGTCATTTGACCGGAGAAAATTGGTATGAAAAAAATATTGAAGAGCAAAAATTTTGGTATGAAAAATTGAGCCTTTAATTTTTTTATTCCTTGGTTAAAAAAATTTTTATCATTTTATAAAAAACGCTTTACAACCAATAACAAATTAATTATAATTCGTTTTGCAAGGAGGAAAATCTTATGGAAGAAACTTTTAAAATTACTGATGATAAGTCTGCTGACTGGGCAATCAGACAGATCCATGAAGCAGAGGATGAGCGTGACCGTCTTGTGTCACTTGCTGAGGAGCAGATTATCGATCTTAATGATCGTATTAACGAGCTCAAATCAAAATGCGATAGCGATACGGCATATCTTAAGAGCTGCTTGATCGAATACTTTCAGACCATCAAACCTAAGGAGACAAAAACTCAGAAAACTTATAAGCTTATATCCGGGACCCTGGTATTTAAGAAGCCAAGCGTTAAGATCACTCATAACGATGATAAGCTTCTTGAATATCTTAAAGCAAATGACGGCGATGAGTTTATCAAAGTAAAAGAATCCATTGACTGGGCCGAGTTTAAAAAAGGTCTTACCGTATCAGATTCTGGTGAAGTCATTGATAGTGAATTAGGAACCATTATTCCAAACGAAGTCTGTGCCGTAGAGGATGTACCCGCATCCTTTAACATAAAATATTAAGGAGGACAAATCATGGCAGAAAAAATCTTAATCATGGGTGAGAGTGGCACCGGTAAATCCACGTCAATACGCAATTGTGATCCGGCGATCACTGCGATCATCAATCCTGTAGGCAAGCCCCTCCCTTTTAAGGGCTCCAAGAAATTTGAGGCACTTAATAGTGTAACTGATGCCGATAAGATCTGTGATTATATGAAGGCACAGGCCAATGCCGGTAAAAAGATCATCATCGTTGATGATTTTCAGTACATCCTAGCAATCCCTTATATGGATCGTATCAAGGAAAACGGATGGGATAAGTGGAATGACTTTGGTGAGAACTATTTCAAGATCATAGATATCTGTAAAGAACTTCCTGATGATGTTTGCGTGTATTATCTCAGTCACTGTGAGACCCTTGAAAATGGAGTCACAACAATTAAGCTGATCGGAAAGCTGCTCAGAGAAAAGATCACGGTTGAAGGTCTTTTTACGATCGTCCTTAAGACCGGAGTTTCAGAAGGTAATTATTATTTCTTCACCCAGAATTCTGGTAAGGATACGGTCAAAAGCCCGCTTGGAATGTTCGATACTTTTTCCATCGATAATGATCTGGCGTATGTTGATTCTAAGATCCGCAATTATTATGAGTTTGATGACGCTAAGACTGATGCCGAGATGACAAAGCTTGACCAGGAAAAAGCCGGCGATATTGAGAAGCCCGAACCCAGGCGAAGAAGATCTCATAAGCCGGCAGAAAGCAACGCAGATTTTCTTAATGTTCCTGAGGGTACCGATACTCTTTTAGAACTCCCCAAAGTATTTATTCCAGATGATACCCCCGAAGTTATGCCTGAACCGGTCACAACCCCGGCAGCAGATCCCGAGCCTGTTAGCGATCAGCCTAAGAGACGTACCAGGAAAGCGAGGGCGTAAATGACTAATGCTGAATTTAATAAGGTTGTTGAAGAGCAGCTTGAATATTGTCAGTCTTTGCTTTGTAAAAAGGGTGAAGAATATGACTCAAACAGCAATGACCGGTTTCATGCATTTAAAGTTGCCGCAGGCCTGCAAGGTATAACGCCTAAACAGGCCCTTGCAGGTATGATGGCCAAGCACACAATAAGTATTTACGATCTGATACGTCAGGAAGGCTCTAATTTGACCATATGGGAAGAAAAGATCACAGACCATATAAACTACTTATTATTGCTTAAAGGCTTGTTAATGGACGAATATGGAGGCCACAGAGATGAGCTATGAGATGCAATACATGATGAACCTGATGGATATCATGCGGAATGGCTCGGAAGAGCAGAACGTACGTACTGGTATTATTACCAAAAGACTGCCAGCAACTCAGATCATTGTGGATCTTGAAAAAGAGTTTCCGATCCTGCTTTCAAAAAAGGTTTATTGGAAAAGTGCTATTGATGAGATTCTATGGATCATGCAAAAACAATCTAACCGGACTGCCGAGCTTAATAGTAAGATTTGGGACAGCTGGACCGGAGAAGACGGAACGATAGGCAAGTCTTATGGCTACCAGGTGGGCAAACCTACAAGAGGATATGGCAATCAGGTTGAATATATTTTGGAGACTCTTAAAAAGGATCCAAGCAACCGGCAATGTGTGATTAACATGTGGAATGTCGCAGAACTGGATGAAATGAATCTGGTCCCTTGCACTTATTCATCTGTTTGGAATATCATCAAAGGGCGTCTTAATTGCATGCTCGTGCAAAGGTCAGCTGATTATCCGGTGGGCGTTCCATTTGATACGACTCAATATGCTGTTTTAACTCATCTATTTGCAAGGCATTTAAACGTGAGGCCAGGAATACTTACTCATGTTATGGCAGATAGTCATATATATGCTAATCAATATGGTGGGGTAAATAAACAGATCTCTCAATTTGAGGAACTTAAAACGATTTATAAACCGGCACCTGAAATTATGATCAATCCCGATGTAAAAAGTTTTTGGGATATAACGATTAATGACATTAATGTCATAAATTATGATCCAATGCCGGCAATAAAATATGAAGTTGCAGTTTGAAAGGAGGTGAAAAAGTGAAAATCAAGCTTATAAAATTTAAAGGATTTAAAGCACCTGACAGAGCACATTATAATGATTCAGGTGCAGATGTTTATGCTGCTAAGACAATTTCCGTTGCTCCCGGAACTATCGCAAAAATTCCAACAGGCGTGGGCTTAGAGTTACCAGATGGTTATGATGCAGTCATTCATTGTAAGTCTGGATTATCCGCAAATCGCGGCCTCATGATGGCAAATGCACCGATCGATGCCGGATATAGGGGCGAGATCCATGCCATAGTATTTAACACCACAGATGACATGGTTGTCATAAAAGAGGGTGAAAAGATTGGACAGATTGTGATAAGACCGGTTATATATACAGAGTTTGTAACAGAGTTAGGCGAAGAGCGTAAAGATGGTGCTTTCGGTAGCACAGGTATTTAATAAGGAGGATATTAAGATGGATTTTGATAAGTTTGATAAGATGGTAGACAATAAGGAACTTAAGAAGCAGATGGATGACGCACCGGAGTTTGATGACGTGCCTAAGGGAACTTACATGGCCGATATTGATAAGATGGAAGTTAAGCCCACTAAGGCAGGTGACAAGCTGATGTTTACGGTACAGCTTGGAATAACTGAGACAATAGATGCACCTAAGCCTCAGAATAGACGTAAGCTTTTCTGGAATCGCGTGATCTGTGGTAATAAGACAACTGAGAGATGGAATGACGGAGTGGCAATTAAGGGAGTTATCTCTTGGGTAGAGAAGCTGCTTGATGATGGTGATACGATCGAATTTAAAAACTACTCACAGCTTGCAGATGAAGTGCTGGATATTTATCAGGATATTTGCCCGCATGTATCATTAAAGATCGATTATGATCCTGATGCATTTAATCCCGTATCAATACTTGAAGTATTTGATAAGTAAGACAGTTATCCCCGGCAGACGAAGAAAAGTACCTTATGAGATATGACGTAATTGGGGATAGAGTGAATAAAGCTGGGAATAACTCTTCTGTCTTGTTTAGCCTGCAATTAGTTCCATTCACTAATTGCAGGTACATAGCCCTTTAGCCAAGTTCGGTAAGGCAAGAGGTTTTGATCCTCTGATTCGCTGGTTCAAATCCAGCAAGGGCTGTTGGAGGTATAAATATGAATGATTTAATATTAATATTACAAAATAATATGCCAGATGAAGCCAATAATATAATTGTTGATAATTTTATTAAAGCGTATTCATATATTAATAGATCAACATATAAAAAAATTATATGTACTATTTCTGGCGGAAGTGATAGTGATTTAGTTCTAGATATTTGCACAAAATGTGATGTTGATCATAAAATAGAATATGTATGGTTTGATACTGGACTTGAATATCAAGCTACAAAAGATCATCTAAAATATCTTGAAGATAAATATAACATAACAATAAGAAGAGAACGACCTAAATTACCAGTTCCTGCAGCATGCAAAAAAGTAGGTCAACCATTTATTAGTAAAAATGTATCTGAAAAAATTCAGAGATTACAGAAGCATAATTTTAAATGGGAAGATAAACCATTTGAAGAATTGTATAAAGAATATCCAAAATGTAAAGTTGGTTTACGTTGGTGGTGTAATTTGTGGGGAGAAAATAGTAAATTTAATATCGCATATAACAAAGGTCTAAAAGAATTTATGATTCAAAATCCACCAACATTTAAAATAAGTCATAGATGTTGTGATTATGCTAAAAAAAGTATTTTACATACTTATTTAGACTCTGGCATTTATGATTTAAATATTTATGGTGTAAGAAGAGCTGAAGGAGGAGCTAGATCATCTGCATATAAGTCTTGTTTTTCCACAAATTGTAATAAGACCGATGAATATAGACCAATATGGTGGTATAAAAATGAAGATAAATGTCTTTATGAGAATATATTTAATATACAACATAGCAAATGTTATACAGAATATGGCTTATGTCGTACGGGATGTGCGGGATGTCCGTTTGGCAAAGATTTTGAAGAAGAATTATTAACTATGCAAAAATTTGAGCCATTACTTTTTAATGCTGCAAATAACATATTTAAAGATAGTTATGAATATACCAGAAAATACATCGAATTTAGGAGTAAATTATGATCTTTTACGATTTTGAAGTTTTTAAATATGATTGGCTTGTAGTATTTATTGATACCGATAGCCGTGAGAAAATTGTAATAGTAAATGATCCCGAAGCATTAAGACAGCTTTATGACGCTAATGTCAAAAATATCTGGGTAGGATTTAATAATCAACATTATGACCAGTATATTTTTAAAGCTATTCTTTTGGGTATGGATCCAAAGCGGGTTAATGATGCGATCATAGTTGATGGTAAAGACGGTTGGCAAATATCCAGAGCTTTCAACAAAATACCTATGATAAATTATGATGTATTCACATCTAAGTCTAATGGCCTTAAAACTCTTGAAGGTTTTATGGGTAATAATATTAAAGAAACTTCTGTGCCATTTAATCTTGATCGTAAGTTAACAGAAAAAGAAATTGAAGAAACAATTAAATATTGTACTTCAGATGTTGAAAACACTATTGAAGTATTTATGGAAAACATTAGCACATTCAATTCATTTTTAGCACTCATTAAAGCTTTTCCAAATGATTGTTCACTATTTAACTTGAAGGATTCTAGTGCGCAGCTTACGGCAAATATACTTGGTTGTGAGTGGCATGACTGGAATGATGAATTTGATTTTTTCTTTTTACCATGTTTGCAGCTTAAAAAATATAAGTATGTTCAAGATTGGTTTTCACAGTTTATAGGATTACATTTTAATAATGAAAGCGAAAAGAAATCATTTTATAAAACTACTTCCTTAAAGGCAGATATAGCCGGTGTTCCGCATACGTTCGGCTTTGGGGGCTGCCACGGTGCTCCAGAAGGCCCCGTTTTCGCGCATGGAGGCTTGTTTCATGTTGATGTTAATAATTACTATCCCTCATTACTTTTAGCTTATTTATTGGTTACTAGAACGGCCTCAAATGATAATTTCAAAGTGATCTATGACCGCAGAAAAGAATTAAAGCATAAGCAAACTACCGCTGCAACCAAAGAAGAAGCTAAGGAATACAAAAAAGCACAGCTTCCATATAAGCTAATTCTTAATGCATTATCGGGAGCAATGAAAGATAGGAATAATAGAGCATATGATCCCAGGAATAATAACATCATGTGTATTAATGGCCAGTTAATGTTGTTGGATCTTATTGAACATCTTGAAATTATTCCAGGCTTTAATCTTATTCAATCAAATACTGATGGTTTAATTATTCAAATTCCGGACACTGATGAAGCATTTGACATGCTTGATGATATTTGTTATGAATGGGAAACCAGATGCGGTACCGAATATTGTGATATTCTTCTTGAGACTGATCAGATAAAAGAAATATATCAAAAAGACGTTAATAATTATCTTTGGATTGATCTTGATGGCGGAGTTGAACGTATAGGAAAATATGTTAAGGAATTAAGCCGCCTTGATTATGATTTACCGATAGTCAATAAAGCACTTGTTGAATATATGGTTAATAAGATTCCAGTTGATGAGACAATCAATAAATGTGATGATCTGATCGAATTTCAAAAACTGGTTAAGCTTACATATAAATATGAGCATGTTGAACATAATGGTATTAAGTATAATTATAAATGTTATAGAGTATTTGCGTCGCTTGATCCTAAGGACGGTAAAATATTAAAATGCCGAACAGGAAATAATCCGGCAAAATTTGCAGATACTCCAGATAAATGTTTTATTGAAAATGGTGACATACATAATGTACCTATCCCCGCAAAGCTTGATCGTCAATATTATATCAATCTTGCAAAAAAGAGACTTAGCGATTTTGGCATAAAATAAGGCACCAATTAGGTGCCTTATTATTTATATATTATTCAGTTTTTCAAAAAAGTTAGATGTTAATCTCGGATTTAATACTGTTAATGCCTCAATGAGTTCATCCATTAAAAGCCAAGCATCTTTAGAAGATTTTCCAGCAATAGTTTCCAAAAAATCTGATGTGCCATATAGTCCTACTTCAGACTCGATTTTGTTGTCATGAGATACCTGTATCATTGGTTTTTCTTCTCCATATAAATGATCCAACACCGTATAAATGGCCGCCAGCTTTTCGCAATTCTGAATACTATGCTTACCATTCATCAATTCATTAACAGCATCCTCTAATTCTGCTTGAGTAAACATATTTTAATCCTGTTCTAACTGCTTGATCCAGCGATCGATCATTTGGGCGGTCTCAGAATCTTTGGCTTCTCGCTTAAGATCCTTCAAGTCCATAGCAAGCTCTTCCTTAGCATCTTCTCTGCTATAGTAAGATCTGCTGCGGTCATTTCCTCTTGCATAAGAATTATCCTCATAAGATCTGCCCCTATTCGCCATAGACTCTCCGCTATATCTGCCCATAGAATCTCGTCTTGCATTCCGGCCACGGCCTCTTGCATAAGAATACCCGGCATTGCTATAACCTTCTTCATCTTCCCCGGTCATAGCATCAGCAGTAAGAAGATTTTTCTTCATATGAGCCAGCGTATCACCATATTGCATTTCTGCCATGGATAACTTGCCGCCTTTATCGACCTTGCGCTCAAGCTCTTCCAGCTCGTCACAAACATATTCAAGTAATTTGTGCATGGTCTTCCTCCTCTCTATGCTACTCTGGTAATACTCAGACTGCCATCAATTACATTGATCAATGGTGTCGGAGTTGTTGCCGGATCGTCTACAGTACCATTTACATATTCAACTGCCACGGTGAAGCAGCAACCACGGGGTACGTCTACTGTGGCCCTAGAGGTTACATTTCCGTATTCATCTACCGCCGCCGGAGTAAGAATGCTTCTGCTCCCCACTCTTTCTTCACCTGAAACCACAATAGCCGTTGCGATTGGTGTAACTACTCCGCCTTCAGGAATAGCAATGTTACCAGTAAATTCGACATTATACCTTGCAAAGCATGATGTAGGATTGTTGACTATACCGCGCAGAACAAAAATCCCAGTGCCATTTTGGTGAAATACATAACCTTTATTGCACGAGATAGAATCGATAAACGGGATCGCCTGATTTAAAGCGACGCTTTCAACCTGGTCCCTTGTTAGATATTCTGCCATAAGCCACACCCCCTTAGAATCCGCCGCTGCATCCACAGCCGCAGCCATTGCCGTTATTACATGTAAATATGGGCGTTCTTCCATATACCGGGGTTGTGGGTACCGGACAGTTAGAAAGTCTGTTATACAACTGATCTACCTCGTTAGCAAAGCCATTAGCCAATGACATCTGTACATCACCACAGCAATTGCAAAGCTGAGTCTGAAGATTTCCGATGCCGTCTCTGATCGAAGTAATGCCGTCATTGATCATCTGATCTCTGAAACCGTTATTGGTATTGGTCATGATATTCTGCTGTCCGTTTGCGAGCCAGGGATATTCAGCTCCGTAACTTCCGCCGAATCCTCCTCCGAATCCGTTTCCGTTATTTCCCCAGCCGAGAAGCAGGAGTAAAATGATCCAGGCCCAATCGCCTCCAAAACCATTTCCGAATCCGCCATTATTGCCCATGTATCCGCCTGTGGGAGATACAAGCATAGTGGTGTTCATTCCTTCACCATCAGTTAATGCCATAACTTTTTCCTCCTATAAATTTTTGTAGGTTAGAGACATCACTCGTACGCTGTGACATCCGTATATCAAGGTTTGTGCACAACCTTAATATCAGTGAATTCCAAATATATTTTTGATCATGGGATCATTTCTCATTCCCATTACTTGATTAACCTGCGCTTGTGACACCTGACCGGAATTAAGCAAATGTTGAACAATCGCATTTGGATTGTTTAAATCGATATTTTGTGGAATGTTAAAACGCTGTGATAATACCTGCATGGGATTTTGCCTTAATCGCTGATATATGTCCATGAGGTTATTCAGATTGTTCATCATGTTCATCATCTCCATCTTTATCGCGTTTATTTCTTCCCAAGTTCTTCGATTTAGCATTTTTAAGCTTATCTATTTCGCTCCATAAGGCCTCTATTTGCTCATTTATTTTATCAATAGATGAAATAATAGCCTTAATATCTTCGAGACCGTTTTGAGGCAAATTAGGACGTTCTGAAGGCTCTTCTTTAACTAGCCTGTATTTTTCAAACTTAGGAACATCCATTTGAGAAAATCCCATTGTTTTTGTGTAGATATAAGGAGCATTTTCATCTTTAAACATTACACTGTTACCATAGGCCACCGGGTAATTCCTGGCAAAAGCTTCATCTGGAACCGGCAAAAAACCGTTGTTTTGAATTTGTGTTTGAGATGATTGATTTGGCTGAGGTTGATTTTGATAAATGTTTTGCGATAAATATGGATTATAATAATTTGGCATTTCTACTCCTTTCTATACCAAACATACATAGGGATTTCTCTTGAACTATCCCAAGAATCGAATAGATCCCCATCTACAACCGTTGCTACATGTGTTCCGGTTCCTAAAATAAAAACACCCTTAGGATTATCCTTACAAAAGTCATTAATGGTATAACAATTAGGACAAAAGTCCGGTATAGTTTTTCTATAGAATCCTTTTTCTCTAAGAACAGATCCCCACACAGAATCCGCATGAGGCATATCTCCCATAGCTAAACCATTGGAACATGCTGAAATATATGCAGTTTCCCAATCGACATTTAATGCTTTTGATAATGCTCTTATAGAACAATCATCGACGCTTCTACCGGTCGGGTTTGGATTATATCGCACCCACATTTTGATCTCCTTCTGATAAAATTACAATACAAAAATGCCCTTTGGAAAATGAATCCAAAGGGCATTTTATGTGCAAATTTAGTGCAATTTATTTCAAGTGGGAAAAAATCTTTCGCTCGGTTTTATAAACAATGGTTTTAGTTTGTCTTACTGATAGATCAAATTCTTCTGCTAATTTTTCAAAAGTAATTCCATCAAATAATCTTCTACGAATTATGGCTCGATCTCTTTCAGAATTTTTACCTATAATCCATTCATTTATAAGATCCTCGATTTGAGATCTGGATAGATTGATTGGGGTCATTTCTTTTTTACTCTACCGGTACCATGACACGTATTACAGGTACGATAACCAGTGTCTCCGCCGGTTCTACGTACTCTCCTACGGGTTGTTCTTGTTGTACTTTGTCTAATCCTTGTCCTTGCCATAATTATCACCTATTCCGATCACTGTAAAGTCACCGTCTTCCATTTCAGCTTCAATCTCTTGCTCGACAGTCTGAACATCTTCAATATATTCAAACTGACTTTCATACCAAAGCCATAAAGCATTTGTCCCCACAAGCAGAATAATAAGCAAGACGCATGTTATCCATAATCTTTTAATCGTAAGCGATTGTCTATCAGCCATAGATTCTGCAATATAATATGGAATAAAAACGGCATCTTGCTTATTTGAATCACTCATCAATCTTACCTTTCTTGAATATCTCAATTACTTTATCATATCCAACAGTCGCACAAAGGAATGACAAATAAGTAAATGCTATGATTACTATAATCACTTTAGGAGAAATAGTAATTGAGCAATAGATCACATATCCGATCGAGCAGGCGACTGAAAGAATTATAGAAACGATAACGGCAAGCACGGTTGAATTATACTTCTTCCCCATCGATTCAGCAACTTTCTTAATTGCCTGTACGCTCAATGCGATAAGAGTTGAAATAAAAGCAAGTGCAGAAATCAAAAAAGCAATATTCATAGTTCCTCCTTTAATCTAAACCTAAATGACTTGCTAAAAATCCAAGGATGATCGAAAGTATAGCGGTAATAGAATAAGAAACTACTTTACGCCATAAATCACCGTCACGATCTTCAAGGGCTTTAAGCCTGACACCTTGATCCTTAAGCTCTCCGACCATATGCTCCATATTGATCGCAAGTTTTTCTACATTTGCGGCAATCTTGGTGATCTCGCAGACATGATCTTCAATAACTTCAATGCGTTTATTTTGTCTGTGATTTTCATCTTCTATTCTTTTAACGAATTCCTCATGCACTGATTTTAAAAGGAAGTCTTTTTCGTCCATCATTCACCTCATTCAATGATTAATTTTTGACTGGCATATAATTTATCCACAATAGTATTATAACACGTTACCATTCCGGATAAACTCCTTTTTTATACTTTTGAGGTGACGATATAGTTAACAGTTTCAAGTTAAACAATAGTCAACTCCTGCCCGCAATAGATTTTGTTCTTATCAGGGATACCATTTGCGTTAACTAACTGATCTACAGTAGTGTTGTATCTCTTGGCTATGCTTGAAAGAGTATCTCCGTGACATACAACATAGGTCTTTTTGGTTTTCTTTCTGGATGCCACAATCTCATTGACCCTATCCTGAACTTCCCTATAAGAATATCCGGCAGCGGTCAACTTCATCTGTCTCATGACTCCTGATCCCCATACTCCGGCAAGGACTTCATTAGCTAACTGATCTACCGACTTCTTATATTCCACGGGTTCTGCGATTGCAACATCTTTAGGGATTGAACCATCGTCCACCCAGGGGATATTTATTAAATCCTGGTCTACTGTGGTTCCTGCGATCTTCGGACTTCTGATATAGTTTATGGAACCGCCATACTGCCATATCTCCACAAGTGCGATTGAATTTAACTTTGGGGGATTCTTTGAATACTTTGCAACCCAGTGTGGATACATGATGAGCTGTGCATCGTTAAATCTTGAATTGAACTGACTCTCTGACGTGTATATTCCACAAGCATAACCCGCGTTTATAAGGGTCTGACAGAAGGTTCTTATGATATCGGTAAGATGGGTATATCCCTGATTTAACATCTTGCCTTCTACGTCATAGTATACATGAACGATATCCTTCCCCTTTAGAAGTGATATAAAGTGATTAGCTTCGTTCTGTGCATCTTCGATTGAAAAAGCCCTTCCAAAGTAGTAAGCACCGATATACATTTTATCCTGCTTTGCCTGAATATAAAAATCATCAAAGGAAGCATCCTTGTAATAAGGATTTGAAACTGATCCATCTGCACCGCCCGCTTTGATGATCGTATAAGTAAAGCCTTCTATCTTCGCATCCTTAAGGTCAAAACCCCTTTGATATCTGGAAACATCAATCCCATAAGTAGGGGGGATCACGGGGGCAGGGGCTTCATTATAATCTACCCAGGGCAAAAGTCCATAGTCAGTCCATCTGTTATTACGGGGGCCACCTTTATAAAGGAACCTTGCACCGGTTTCATCAACATAAGTGTACTGAACTTTTGACTCCCATGCACCGGTACACTCTACGACATTGAATATCTCATTCTCATATTCAAAATCTCCAACATACACACCTGCGTGAGGACTTGTTGAAAGATAAAGATAAGTGCCAGGCTGTTTAAGAAGGGTGAAGTCTTTTGATCTGTTGGTACATTGCATGAGCATTTGATAACCACTAATATCTCCCGTAACTGTTGGAGGAACATTTGTCCCTACAGGATTAGTAGCATCCCAACCAGCAAGAATTGCTTTGATGAGATTCCAGCAATCAAAACTGAACCTACCATCTTCCCAATGGTACCCCAAATTCTTACCAGGTTTATTACAGTAGAAATTAGGTACATCATGGGCAAGT
>JAEEGL015154439.1_pt1 | contig 39992 bp, 31 predicted proteins | sample 9134231 | NCBI WGS metagenome assembly JAEEGL01 (sample SAMN16246548, study PRJNA631951) | gut metagenome | biome: gut microbiome; feature: rumen; material: fiber-attached | host: Bos | place: Iran: Karaj | collected 2018-10
CATCGACGGAAATCCTGCTGCGGCCATTATTGCGGAGCCGGAAGGAAGCGGAGATATCAATCTTTTAAGCATATGGACGGATCAGGAGTACCGGGACATCGGTGTGGCCTCCGCCTTGTTGGATAAGATGCTTGATGTGGCACTCAACTTATACGATTGGGACGAGGGACAATTCGGAGACGACATTACATTAAAAACCATGTATTGTCTGGCGAACAAGTATCGCATTGTTTTTGAACAGTGGCTTCAGAAAAAGGATTTTACAGACTTTTGTATCATTCATCCGGAAGAGGATGGAACTCCGGAAATCTGCAGTGCCATCGCAGAAGTACATTTTTACAGAATGTGAGAAGACATGAGAACCGCCCCCCTTTGGGGCGGCTTTTTTTTATGACAATTGTCACTTCACATTCATGACACTCTTCACTACTATCCCCATTTCCGTTGAACTATTATAATCCCAGAAAACAAATTCACGTAAAGGAGAGCGTCATGAGTCAGAATATTGTTTCAATCGATAATTTAGTAAAACGTTACGGGGAAAATCTTGCGGTAGATCATTTTTCCTTACATGTTCAGGAAGGAGAAATCCTGGGACTTTTAGGACCAAACGGTTCCGGAAAAACAACTACCATCAATTGTCTCTTATCCCTTCTTAAGTATGACAAAGGTGATATCCAAATCTTTGATACACCCATGAGCCCGGATGCCTACGATATCAAACGTCAAATTGGTGTGGTCATGCAAAACGTGGCAGTCATTGATACCTTAACCGTTTATGAAAACGTGGATTTCTTCTGCGGCTTATATATCAGCGATAAGAAAGTAAGAAAGCAATACGTGGAAGAAGCTTTGGAGTTTACCGGACTTATGGATTACAAGAAATACAGACCAAAGAAGTTATCCGGTGGTTTGCTTCGAAGATTAAATATCGCCTGCGGTATCGCTCATAAACCAAAGCTGATTATTTTCGATGAGCCTACGGTGGCGGTTGACCCACAGAGCCGAAATGCCATTTTGGAAGGCATTAAGAAAATGAATCGTGACGGAGCCACCATTATTTATACTTCTCACTACATGGAAGAAGTAGAAGAGCTTTGCAGCCGTGTAGTGATTATGGATCATGGTAAAAATGTGGCAAACGGAACCTCCACAGAGTTAAAGAATTCTTTGATTAATCGCGAAACCATCCGCATTGGTATCCCAAATAAGTCAGAGGAACTTATGGCAGGATTAAAAGAGATTAATCACGTGTACAAAGTAAAAGAAGACGGGGATGACGTAGTGATTAAGTGCGACGGCGGAGAGCATAATTTGGTACATATTCTAAGCTATTTAACGGAAAACAATATTCCTTTCGGACATGTATCCACAGAGCTTCCAACGTTAAACGATGTATTTCTTGAAATTACAGGAAAGGAGCTAAGAGACTAATGTTTTTCAGAACCTTTTTGTATACCTTAAAATCCATAGCAAGAAACAAAATCCTGGTGGGATGGAACTTCCTTTTCCCTTTGGTTTTGGCAACTGCTTTTTACTTGGGATTCGGAAATCTTATTAAAGAAGATCCGGATACCTTTCAAACCATTGAGGTTGGTTATGTTACCTTAACTTCAGAAGAATCTTATTTTGAAGAAGTGTTGGATGAACTTTCCAAGGAAACGGATGACCATGTACAGATTCTTTCCTTACATGAATTTGATTCCAAAGAAAAGGCGTTGAAAGCCATGAAAAAAGGTGAGGTGGAAGGTGTTTATTTGATTGATGAGGAAATCGAAACCATCGTACCGAAAAATGGCTATACCGCAACCACCTTGAATCAGATTGTCCGTGAATATGATAATAATTTAGAACTAATCTCTACCATTGCAAAGGACCATCCGGAGAACATGCAGAATGTTATGGATTCTATTTCCGAGGATCACAGCCATTTGGAAGAGTATTCTTTTGGAAATAATACCTCTCAGTATTTGCAGTACTTTTTTGCACTGCTTGCCATGGCATCTTTGTTTTGCTCCTGGATTTCTACCAGTATCCTTCAGGGATTATGCGCCAACCTTTCGGAAAACGGAAAGCGATTTGAGTGTGCACCGGTCAACAAATTAGGTTCCATTTTGGCAGGAATCTTGGCCGGACTTACCGTTCAGGCGATATCCAATGCAGTGGCAGTCATTTACATTGAATATGTACTTCAAATCCATTTTGGCATTCCCCTTTGGAACATTATTCTAATTACCACCATTGGAAGTGGTGTTGGTATTTCCGTGGGAGTTTTGTTTGGATCTATTATCAAAAAAGAACGATTGTTGTTTACGGTTCCTTTGGTATTTACCATGTCATGTTCTTTCTTTAGCGGACTGATGTGGGGACAGATTAAACAGTTGATTCAGTATCATTGCCCGATTATCAATAAGATAAATCCGGCTGCCCTGTTAACGGATGCCCTTTATGTAAGAGCCACATACGGAGCAACGGATGCTTACTATCAAAATATACTAATTATGTGCTGCATGATTGCAGGTTGTATTATGGTCAGCGCATGTTTCCTAAGGAGGAGAAAATATGTCAGTATTTAATGCGATTATCAAATCACTTCGATCCAATATTGTAAATATCGCGGTTTACTTTGTAATCTTTGCCATCTTTGGAAACATTTCTGCCAGTGCAACCGCCACCACCACGGATAACGTGTTTGAAGAAAAAACCATGAAGGTGGCAGTAAAGGATTATGATAATTCACCTTTAAGTAAGGCTTTGATTTCTTACTTAGAGGAAACCCAGGAAGTGGTGGATCCTCAGACAGATGATCCTGTGGAAATGAATGATAACGTCCGGTTTTTGATTTATGATTATGCCATTATTATTCCTGAGGGATTTGCAAAGAATTTAGAGAAGGATTCCAAGAATAATACCATCCAATACATTGCACCGGGAGCTACTGCATCCGAGTATCTTTTGACGGAAAAAATCGGCGATTTTTTAAGGGATGTTGTGCTCTATATGGAGAATGGGTATACTGAGGAAGAAGCCATTTCGCTTACCACAGAGCAGATGATAAAAATCAGTGACAAAAAGGCGACGGTGATGGATACTTCCGATGAAAACCATCGTTCCTTTTACACCGGAATGTTTACTTTTAACGCATACAGCTTAACCATGATTCTTTGCATCTGTGTGGGTACCTGCCTGTTATTCTTAAAGGGTAAGGATGTCAGCAATCGAATCTCTGTCAGCGGAATGCATTTTAAAAAGAGAAACCTGGCAATTATCGGGGCAGTACTTTTCATTGGATTTGTGATTACCACCTGCATGATTCTTACGATTCAGCTTATGGGATTATCCTATGCCAATGAAAAATTAATCTTTTACGCAATCAACGCATATGTGCTGATGTTTGTAGGATTGGGACTGGCATTTTTATTCAGTGCCATTGCAAAGGATGAAAACTTAATTAACATGCTTGCCAATATGTTGGTACTTTCCATGTGCTTCTTAAGCGGCGTCTTTGTAGACAAGCAGTTTTTATCACCGGCCATTGTAAAAGCCGCACACTTCCTGCCGCTGTATTGGTATACGATAGTAGTGGAGTTTATTAATGACACACCATTTGAGGAAGTACTTTGTGAAAAGTTCTTTGTATATGTACTGATCGAATTGCTTTTTGCACTGGTATTCTTTATGGCGGGACTTATCATATCAAGGAAAAAAGAACAGTATGCTGTATGATATCATCATTCGCCTGTTGGGGGCTTTTGGACTTAGCTTAATTATGAATGCAAATGGCATTACAACCACTACGGTTGTAGTGTCTATTTGCATTTTTTTGATTTTTGAAATCAGCGTTTTGGTATCCAATAAAGTGGTTTATTGGGGACTGACCGGAGTGCCTGCGGTGATTACGATTCTGTTTATTGTTTTTAAGGGATTTCCACATGTAATGATTTATACCTTGGCGGCTTTGATTTTGGTAGCCTTTACCATGCTGTCATCCTACTTGTGTAATACCATGATTTCATACAAGGAGCTTTTGCACCGCACCAGAGATGACAGTAAGGAATTGGAATCGGAATTAAAAACGAAAAATCGACAGCTGTTATCGGAGCAGGATCAACAGGTGCATTTGGCTACTCTTACGGAACGAAATCGTATCGCCAGAGAGATTCATGATAACGTGGGACATTTGCTTTCCCGTGCCATTCTTTTGTTGGGAGCCATCAATACGGTAAATACGGATGAGAAGCTGGCGCCACAGCTTAACATGTTAGCAAATACCTTGGATGAATCCATGGCAAAGATGCGTGCTTCCGTTCATGACTTACATGATGACTCCATTGACTTAAAAAAGAATTTTTCGGATATCATCGGAGAATTAAAGGACTATAGTGTAAGTACGGAACTGGATTTTGATGAGGATTATCCCACGGATGTAAAGCTTTCTTTGATTGGTATTTTAAAAGAGGCGGTGACCAATATTTTAAAACATTCCAACGGAGATACCATTTCCGTGATTCTTCACAGAAACTATAGTTTTTGTACCTTGTCCGTAACGGATAACGGAACTATGACTTCTGAGGAAAAAGAAGCGGTGGCCATGGGAGACTCCGGAGGTATCGGATTAAACAATATCAAAAATCGTGCTCACGCCTTGGGAGGCGAAGCATATTTTTATACCAACGACGGCTTTACGGTGTTTGCCAGGTTGCCGTTAAAAGAAGAATAATGTAGGGGATTTTATGGAGACAAAAAAGATTTTATTAGTGGATGACGATGAATTAATCACCATGTCTTTGGAGATGATTATCTCAGCGGACAAGGATTTTGAAGTGGTGGGAAAAGGTGCAAGCGGACGGGAAGCCATCTCTTTGTATGATAAGCTGCACCCGGATCTTTTGCTCATGGATATTCGCATGGCGGATATGAATGGATTGGAGGCGGCAGAAGAGATTTTAAAAGCCCATAAGGATGCTACCATTTTGTTTTTGACCACTTTTTCCGATGACGAATATATCGTAAAGGCTTTAAAACTTGGGGTAAAAGGATATCTTTTGAAACAGGATTATAAGTCCCTGCCTGCAGCACTGCATGCGGCTATGGACGGACAAAGTGTTTTCGGCGGGGCCGTTATCGATAAGCTTCCCACGCTTATGAGTGAGTCTGCTGGAGACGAGCATTTTGATTACGGAAAATACGACATCAGTGAAAAAGAATACGAAGTCATTCAACTGGTGGCGGAAGGATTTTCCAACAAGGAAATCGCTCAGAAGTTATTCTTATCCGAGGGCACGGTGCGCAACTATCTTTCCACCATATTGGAGAAATTAAACCTTCGGGACCGCACCCAACTTGCAATTTTTTATTTGAAGAACTAGGTGACAGGGGGACGGTTCTCTGTCACATCTAAACGATTAAGAATAAGGGGGATGCTTATGAGAAATCATGAAGTATTGATGGGACAAAAGTTACTGGACAGAAACGGTGAAATCGCTGAGCCGGGATGGTCCAGATCTCAGGTTTGGGAGTACTCGAGAAAGGATATTAAGGCGCCTAAGTTTCGAATCAAAGAATGGGATTATTATTTGATTGTGGGAGATGATTTTGCGGTAGCAACTACCATATCCGACGATGGATATGTAGGCTTACAGTCTGTGTCACTTTTAGAGTTGGGAAAGAATCCTTGGGAACACACGGAAACTGTGCTAAATGTATTTCCTATGGGGAAACTTCATATGCCAAACAATTCCTCAAAGGGAGATGTGGTTTATGAAGACAAACGTTTGCAGATGTCCTATAAGATTATAAAAAAAGACGAGAACCGCGTTCGACATATTTCTTGTCACTTTGAAAACTTTTATCAGGAAAAACCATTTGCGTGTGAAATCGATTTGTACCAGCCGGATATGGATACCATGGTAATCGCTACCCCTTGGGACGAAAAGCATGCGTTTTATTACAATCAAAAAATCAACTGTATGAGAGCCGAAGGCTGGGCGTCTTTCGGCGGAAAGAAATACGAATTCTATCCGGACAGAAATTTCGGAACCCTGGATTGGGGACGAGGTGTCTGGACTTACGATAACACATGGAAATGGGGCTCGGGAAATGCAACCATAGATGGCCATGCATTTGGATTTAATATCGGATACGGGTTTGGAAACACAAGTGCCGCATCAGAAAACATACTGTTTTACGATGGTGTAGCACATAAACTGGACGATGTGGAATTTCACATTCCAAAAGACGCAGAAGGAAAAGAGGATTATATGTCCCCTTGGACTTTCAGTTCCTCTGACGGTCGTTTTGAAATGGAATTTATACCGATTCTGGACCGAGCAGCCTGCATGGACTTTAAAGTGATTTTAAGTGACCAGCATCAAGTCTTTGGAAGAATGAGCGGAAAAGCAGTCCTTGATGACGGTACTGTCGTTGAAGTCAAAGATGTGCTGATGTTTGCGGAAAAAGTCCATAATAAGTACTAAAGGTGACAGGGGACGGTTTTCTGTCACATAAAGAACAGCTCCCATAGCTGGGATGTGGAGGACTTAGTTCCACAAATCAAAGCAATTTGGCGATTTGAACAATAATACGAACTCCTATATAATGTGTGAAGACAGGGATGGTTCTCTGTCTTCACATTGTTTTTAGGAGTTTTTTATGAAGTGTATATCTTGGAATGTAAACGGAATCAGAGCCTGCGTGGGAAAAGGCTTTTATGATTTCTTTAAAGAAATAGACGCAGATCTTTTCTGCCTGCAGGAAACCAAAATGCAGGAAGGACAATTGGATATGGAGACCCCGGGCTATCATCAGTATTTTAATTATGCTGAGAAAAAGGGATATTCAGGTACGGCAATTTTTTCAAAGAGAGAGCCGTTAAATGTCACCTATGGCATCGGAATCGAAGAGCATGATCACGAGGGCCGTGTCATTACTTTGGAGTTTGAGGACTTTTTCTTTGTAACCTGCTATACTCCGAATTCCAAGCAGGAGTTGGAACGTTTGGACTACCGTATGAAATGGGAAGATGATTTCCTTTCCTACATTAAATCATTGGATGCGAAAAAACCGGTGATTTTCTGCGGGGACTTAAACGTTGCCCACAAGGAAATCGACTTAAAAAATCCTAAGACCAATCACCACAATGCAGGATTTACGGACGAAGAACGTGAAAAAATGTCCGTGATTTTATCCTCCGGATTTACCGATACTTTCCGCTATTTCTATCCGGATTTAGAACAGGTATATTCCTGGTGGTCCTATCGATTTAAATCTCGTGAGAAAAATGCGGGATGGAGAATCGATTACTTTATCACTTCGGAGCGTCTGAATGATAAATTGGTGGATGCAAAAATTCACACGGATATTTTGGGTAGCGATCACTGCCCGATTGAATTAGATATTATTTTATAATGTGACAGAGAACCGTCCCCTTGTCACCTTTTATTAAGCGAGGTTTAGTATGAAAGCTCTCATTGCTATGAGCGGAGGCGTAGACTCCAGTGTCGCCGCCTTTTTGATGAAAGAAAAAGGATATGAGTGTGTGGGTTGCACCATGAAGTTATATGCCAATGAAGATATTGATGTGGATGCCACAAACACCTGCTGTTCTTTGGACGATGTGGAAGATGCCAAAGCAGTTGCAAGACGATTGGATATGCCCCACTATACTTTTAATTTTCAGGAACGTTTTAGAGAAACGGTCATCGACGATTTTATTTATTGTTATGAAAACGGAATGACTCCAAATCCTTGTATTCAATGTAACAAGCATTTGAAGTTTTCCGAGCTGTATCATCGTGCCACCGTATTGGAATGCGAAAAAGTTGTTACCGGCCACTACGCCAGAATCCGCGAAACAGAAAACGGATATCAATTACTAAAGGGTTTGGATGACAATAAAGATCAGTCTTATGTGCTTTATTCCATGACCCAAGAGGAATTGGCACATACCGCGTTGCCCCTTGGAGAATACAGCAAAGACGAAGTGCGAAAAATCGCAGAAGAAAACGGCTTTATCAATGCAAACAAACCGGACTCTCAAGATATCTGCTTTGTGCCGGACGGGGATTATGCCACAGCCATTAAGCGTTTTACCGGAAAGGAATATGCTCCGGGAGATTTCGTGGACATGGAAGGAAATGTCCTGGGCAAACACAAAGGAATTATCAATTACACCATCGGTCAAAGAAAGGGACTTGGTATTTCCGCTGAGCATCCCCTTTACGTGGTAAAGCTTGATATGGAAAACAACCGTGTAATCCTGGGTTCCAATGACGATTTGTTTTCAAGAGAAGTAAATGTGGTAAACATTAACTGGATTAATCCGGTGGAGGATACCATTACCTGCAAGGCAAAGATTCGATATCGTATGAAAGAGCAGCCTTGCACCATTGAAAAAACAAGCGAATCTTCAGCAAAGATTATCTTTGATGAACCGCAAAGAGCAGCCACACCGGGACAGTCTGCCGTATTTTATGACGGAGATGTTGTATTGGGTGGTGGAATCATAACATTTTAGAAAAGATTTTGAGGGAAAAATATGGAAAACAAAAAACTTTTTATTGTGCGCATCATTATGATGATTGTCGGAATCCTGATTCTGGGATTTTCCATTGCTGTTTTTAAACTGGCTCTTTTGGGAAACGATCCTTATACGGGAATGCTTTTTGCAATAGCGGATGTAACGCCCATCAGTTATCCGGTTTGGCAGATTCTTTTCGGTTTGGTATTTTTTGTGATTCAACTTTTGTTTGGACGTCATTTAATCGGCGTCGGAACGATTATTAATACCTTTGCCATGGGCTACATTGTAGATTTTAATTACCGATTCGTTTTAATTCCGGTAATCGGCCAGCCTAATGGATTTGTGCCGCAGCTTATTACGCTGATCGTCGGACTTTTGATTTGCAGCGTTGGTATTTCTTTATACCAGAAGGCGGATATGGGAGTTTCTCCTTATGACGCCTTATCCCTAATTATGGATGAAAAAATAAAGAAGATTCCATATTTTTGGTGCCGTATTTTTACCGACGGTACCTGCGCCCTTATTTGTTTTCTCTTAGGAGGAATCGTGGGCATCGGAACCTTATGTACCGCTTTCGGATTCGGACCCTTAGTGTCTTTTTTCAACAAGACAATTTCCGAACCGATTCTGCGACGCGTGAAATAGGAGACAAGGAGACAGAGAACCGTCCCTCTGTCTCCTTTTTATTTGTGGAATTTGTGGGTGGATTTGTGGTATACTAATGCAGTGTGTGGACACACAATTTTTACTAAAAGAGGTAAGAAAAATGAAGTATTTTGGAACAGACGGATTTCGTGGGGAAGCAGGTAAGGTTTTAACCGCGGATCATGCCTATAAAATCGGTCGTTATATCGGCTGGTACTATAATAAAGAGCACAAGGGACGTATCGTCATCGGTAAGGATACCAGACGCAGTTCCTATATGTTTGAATATTCTTTGGTAGCCGGAATTATTGCATCCGGAGCCAATGCTTATCTTTTACATGTAACCACCACCCCTTCCGTGGCTTATGTGGTACGTACGGAAGATTTCGACTGCGGTGTGATGGTTTCTGCATCTCATAATCCATTTTATGACAACGGAATCAAGTTAATCGACGGAAACGGTCACAAGATGGCTGCCTCCGTGGAGGAAGAAATCGAAAAGTACATCGACGGTGAACTGGGAGAACTTCCTTTTGCCACCGGCGATGATATAGGTGTGGCTACGGATTATGCCATCGGACGTAATCGCTATGTAGGATTTTTAATCTCATTGGCTACCCGTTCTTATTCCGGAAAGCGTATCGGTTTGGATTGTTCCAACGGTGCATCCTTTACCATTGCAAAGAGCGTCTTTGATGCACTTGGTGCAAAAACTTACGTTATCGGTAACGAGCCCAACGGTTTAAACATCAACAAAGACTGCGGTTCCACCCACATCGAGGCTATGCAGAAGTTGGTAAAAGAAAAAGAATTGGACGCAGGTTTTGCCTTTGACGGTGATGCGGATCGTTGTATCGCCGTAGACAACGAAGGCGAGATCATTGACGGAGATTATATTTTATACATCTGCGGAAAGTACTTAAAGAATCATGGTCGTTTGGACGGAAACCATGTAGTGGCCACCATTATGTCAAACCTTGGACTTTTCCGTGCCTTTGATAAAGCCGGCATTGAAACGGAAGTCACCACCGTTGGTGATAAGTACGTAAACGAAGCTATGGTGAAAAACGGATATGTTTTAGGCGGTGAGCAGTCCGGACATATTATTTTCTCAAAGCATGCCACCACAGGAGATGGTATTTTAACGGCTCTTATGATGATGGAAGTCATCATGGAGGAAAAGATGTCTCTTCACGATTTGGCAGGTGGCATGAGAAAGTACCCGCAACTTTTAAAGAACATTCGAGTGGAAAGCAAAGAAGCGGTAATGACCAATGAAGTAGTTCTTAAGAAAAACGATGAGATTACGAAAGCTCTTGGAGAAGAGGGACGTATCCTTCTTCGTGAAAGCGGCACAGAGCCTGTGATTCGTGTTATGGTGGAAGCTACATCCAATGAATTATGTGCTCAGTATGTGGATGAAATGATTGACTGCATTAAGTCCCAGGGACTTGCATAGGATAAAAACATGCGGTTTGTTGGTATTACAGGCGGAATCGGATCCGGAAAAAGTGTAGTGATGGAGTATCTTCGCACTCACACCAATTGTGAGATTGTCTATGCGGATGAACTGGCAAAAGAACTGTATGCACCGGGGACGCCTTTAAATCAGAAAATGCAGGATACCTTTTCCGAAGCAAAGGGATATTCCAAAGAACTGTTTTTGGAAGATGGTTCCATAAATGCACCGGTGTTTGCGGCGGAAGTGTTAAGTGATGAAAAAAGCAGGGAAGCCTTAAACGCTTTGGTACATCCGGCGGTAAAAGAAGAGGTGCTTTACCGTGTGGCAGAGCATCGTAAGGCAAAAGATATCGATTACTTTTTCTTGGAAGCCGCACTTTTAATCGAAGACGGTTACAAAGAACTTTGCGATGAACTATGGTACATCTTCGTAACGGAGGATAACCGTCGAGCCAGATTAAAAGCCTCTCGCGGCTACAGCGATGAGCGCATCGACGCCACTTTTGCCATGCAGCTACCCGAGTACGAATTTTTGGACGCCTGCTGCGTAGTGATTGACAACAACGGCACTTGCGAGGCGACCTACGAGCAGTTGGAGAGAGTCTTATCTCTTCGCAAACCAAGAATACATAATCAATAGAGTATCTTGGGATTTCTCATATAAATAACTCTCGGAGGACGTCCGCAACGCGGGCACTTAGTGAACGAAGTGAACTTAGTACCCTTGCGTGAGGACCACGGCGATAGCGAATCCGAAGAGAGTGTTTATATGTGAAATCCCAGCAGAATATCTTTTTAAGGAGAGAGAAACAGTGATTGAAGTAAAAGAGGAACGAGATTACGTCTTTAGTTTGGACATCGGCACCCGCAATGTGGTGGGCACCGTAGGCTATAAAGATGAAAATGATAAATTCACCGCCATGGCGATTTACTCCGTGGAGCATGAAAGCCGTGCCATGTTGGACGGACAGATTCACGACATCGGCCGAGTAGCAAAAGTCATTGGTGAGGTAAAAGAACACTTGGAACAGCAGGTAGGATTCACATTAAACGAAGTGTGTATCGCTGCCGCTGGTCGTGTGCTTCGTACTGTTACCACAAAAGTGGAATATGAGTATCCGGAAGAAACGGTGGTCACCGGTGAGGATTTGAATAACTTGGACCTTTTGGGTATCGACAAGGCGCAAAGAGAGCTGGCGGAAGGAAATGAACGCTATAAGTTCTACTGCGTGGGCTACTCAGTTATGAAGTATTTCTTAAACGAAGAGCCCTTTACCAACATGGAAGGTCATAAGGCCACAAAGATTGAAGAAATTATCATTGTTACCTTCCTTCCGGAAGACGTTGTTGATGGTCTTTATTCTGCAGTGGAACGTGCGGGCCTGACTGTTGCCAATATGACATTGGAGCCCATTGCCGCAATTAACGTGGCCATTCCCGAAAACTTCCGTATGTTAAATATTGCGCTTGTGGACGTAGGTGCGGGCACCAGCGATATTTGTATCACAAAGGATGGAAGCATCATTGCTTACGGCATGATTCCATATGCGGGAGACGAGCTTACCGAAGTCATTGTTCAGGGATTTTTAGTGGACTTTGCAACTGCCGAGCAGATCAAAAAAGACTCTGCCGCCTTTGATAAAGTAACCTATAAGGACATTATGGGCATTGAAACAACCGTAAAGTCCGAAGAAGTTTGGAAGCTGACCGACCCTGTAATGGAAAAGATTACCACGGAAGTGGCAGCTAAGATTAAGGAACTAAACGGAGACGCTTCCGTAGCCGCATCCTTTATTGTAGGTGGTGGCGGAAAGGTTCACGGATTCTGTGAGACCTTGGCAAAGAAGCTGGATATCGTAAAAGAGCGTGTGGCTTTACGTGGTGAGGAAGTCATGCAGGAGATTACCTTCCTTCAGGATGATGTAAAAAAAGATCCGCTTCTTGTAACACCCATTGGTATCTGCTTAAACTATTATGAACAGAAAAACAACTTTATCATGATTCACTTCAACGGTGAAATGATGAAACTTTACGATAACGGACATCTTCGCATTGTGGATGCTGCCATGCAGGCAGGCATGCCTACAGAGGATTTGTTCCCCCGTCGCGGAAGTGAGATTAACTTTAAAGTCAACGGCGTGTCCCGTATGGCTCGCGGTGGCGTAGGAGAATCTGCTGTCATTAAGATGAACGGTCAGGAAGTGGGACTTAAGACAAAACTGATTCCAAACTGCGAAGTTACCGTAGAGGCTTCCACGGAAGGAACCGATGCCAATATGACTATTGATCAGTTGGAAGAGTTTCAGGATGCAGTGGTAAACTTTGTGGTAAACGGACAGCGGATTTCCTGCCCGAAGTTTGTGGAAGTAAACGGTTCTTTGGAGCCGGGAAGCTATATCATCAAAGAAGGCGATGACATCGAAACCAGAGGATTCTACACCGTAGGTCAGCTGGCTGAGTTTATGGATGTAAATATCGACGAAAACCACGAGATTATCGTAAACAATCGCGTGGGGGATAAGAATACTCTTGTCTATGAAAACTTCAACGTGGAGTGGACGGAAGGTGCTTTCGTTCCGAAGGAGGAACTTTTCGAGGGAGAGTATGATGACGAGGAAGTATTAGAGGAAATTGAAGAGAGCGAAGAAAATGTTCCCTATCGTCCCAATACGCCTCTTACAAAGGAAGCGGAGCATGAAATCAAACGACAGATTTACGGCTCCATTCAGCTTACGGCCAACGGACAGCCGGTTACTTTGTCCGGACAAAAGGATTATATTTTCTCGGATATTTTCCGTGTGATTGATTTTGACACCAATGCCGGTGGCAAAGGAAAACGTGTGGTGACATACGTCAACGGAAAAACCTGCGGTTATGCGACCCCCATTACGGAGGGCGATAACGTAGAGATTCGATGGGAAGAGGTTTAGGATGGAATTTTTCAGTATTGCCAGCGGAAGTTCCGGCAATTGTATCTGCGTGGGAAATGACGCAAACCACGTAATGGTGGATGTGGGCATCAGCGGAAAACGTGTGGATGCCGGTATGGCGGCCTTTGATCTAAAGACGTCGGATATGGATGGCATTCTGATTACACATGAGCATAGCGACCACATAGCCGGACTGGGAGTGATTTCCCGTAAGTACGGCATCCCCATTTATTCCACGAAAAAGACCATAGAGGCCATTTTATACTGCAAGTCTTTGGGAAGTATGGATGCCGGGCTTTTTCATGTGATAGAGCCGGATGTGGATTTTACCATTGGGGAGCTTACCATTCATCCCATTCACATCAGTCATGATGCGGCAGATCCGGTGGCTTACATCGTTTCCGACGGAAAAAAGAAGGTGGGGGTCATTACCGACCTTGGCTGCTATGACGACTATATTATAGAAAATATCAAAGGCTTAAACGGGCTTTTACTAGAGGCCAACCATGATGTAAACATGCTTCGCGTAGGACCCTATCCCTATTATTTAAAACATCGAATCGCAGGAGATTTCGGACATTTGTCCAACGAACTCTCCGGTCAGCTTTTGGGACGGATCCTCCATGATGGCATGGAACATGTGATGCTGGGACATTTGAGCAAAGAAAACAACTATGAGCGCCTGGCATATGAAACCGTTAAAATGGAGGTTACCTTGGGAGACAACCCATACAAGGGCACGGATTTCCCCATAGACGTGGCATCCAGAAGCGAAGTTTCAGCACGACTGGTGGTATAGAAGAGAAGAGGAAAGGAAAAAGATTATGGAACAGAAGAAATCAAAAACAATCATTACGGTTACGGGAAAGGACACGGTGGGCATTATCGCAAAGATTTGTACCTACCTTTCCGACACGAAAATTAACGTGTTGGACATTTCCCAGACCATCGTCTCCGGATTTTTTAATATGATGATGATCGTGGATATGAACGCCTCCGAGAAGCCCTTTGATCAGGTACAAAGCGAGCTTATGGAAATCGGAAAAACCATCGGAGTGGATGTAAAGTGTCAGCGTGAAGAAGTATTTGAAATGATGCATCGTATTTAGGAGACCCTCATGATTAATATCTTTGAAGTAAACGAAACCAACAAGATGGTAGAACAGGAAAACTTGGATGTTCGTACCATTACCATCGGAATCTCACTTTTGGACTGTATCGATTCCGACCTTAAAAAATTAAACGACAATATCTATAAAAAAATCACGACCGTTGCCCGTGACCTTGTAAAGGTAGGTGCGGAAATCGAACGTGATTATTGCATTCCCATTGTAAATAAAAGAATCTCCGTAACACCAATCGCTATGGTGGGTTCTTCAGCTTGTAAAAAGCCTGAGGATTATGTGACCATCGCCCATACTTTGGACCGCTGTGCCAAGGATTTGGGCATCAACTTTATCGGTGGCTATTCCGCATTGGTGTCAAAGGGTATGACTACCTACGATGAGTATTTGATTCGTTCCATTCCGCAGGCATTGGCGGAGACGGAGTTTGTTTGTTCATCAGTTAATCTTGGTTCCACGAAGACCGGCATCAACATGGATGCCGTTCGTTTGATGGGTGAAATCATAAAAGAAACCGCTGAGTATACCAAGGAAAAGGATTCCTTGGGTTGCGCAAAGCTTGTGGTATTTTGTAATGCACCGGATGACAATCCCTTTATGGCCGGTGCCTTTCATGGTGTAACAGAAGCGGATGCCATTATAAACGTCGGTGTCTCCGGCCCGGGAGTTGTTAAAAAAGCCTTGGAGAGCGTGCGTGGAGAAAGCTTTGAAGTGCTTTGTGAAACCATTAAAAAGACGGCGTTTAAGGTAACCCGAGTGGGACAGTTGGTGGCAAAGGAAGCCTCTGAAAAGCTGGGAATTCCTTTCGGTATTATTGATTTATCATTGGCGCCAACGCCTGCAGTAGGAGATTCTGTGGCCGGTATCTTGGAAGAAATCGGCCTGGAAAGAGCCGGCGCTCCGGGAACTACGGCGGCCTTGGCACTTCTTAACGACCAGGTGAAAAAGGGCGGAATTATGGCTTCCTCTTATGTGGGCGGCTTGTCCGGTGCCTTTATTCCCGTATCCGAAGATCAGGGTATGATTGATGCGGTAGTGGAAGGTGCGTTGACCTTAGAAAAATTAGAAGCTATGACCTGCGTTTGTTCCGTTGGATTGGATATGATTGCCATTCCGGGAAAGACAAGCGCAGCCACCATTTCCGGCATTATTGCTGATGAGCTTGCCATCGGTATGATTAATCAAAAGACCACCGCAGTACGCCTGATTCCGGTGATTGGGAAAGATGTGGGAGATACGGTGGAATTCGGAGGACTTTTAGGCTACGCTCCGGTGATGCCTGTAAACGAGTTCTCTTGCGAAGCTTTTGTAAGCAGAGCAGGACGTATCCCTGCACCTGTACATTCATTTAAAAATTAAAGTGGGTGACAGGGGAAGCTAGGAGAAAACTATGGGGAAAAAATCGGCTATTTTTATAATTGCATTGGTTGGGGTTCTTACTTTTTCCGGCTGCTCTGAGGCGGTTTCCACCATCCAGGATGCCAGCTCTGATTTTTATGAAACTGTGGCAGAAACCCAGAGACAGCTGCAGAGAGATCAGATCCTAGGCGAAATCACGGAAGTGGAAAGTGTTTCTGAGGGAAAGTATGCTTACAGCTGCTTAAACGACGAGGAAAAACTGGCCTATGACCAGATGCTGGATGCAGTGATGAATTTTAAAAAGGACGTTCCTGTAACCACCACGGATTTGGATGTTTTGAAAAAAGCATACGAAGCCGTGAAGGCGGATTACGGCGGCCTTTTTTGGTTTACGGGATATACCTATGTGACATATTTTGAAGATGACAATGTGACGGTTATGGCCATTAAGTTTTCTCCGCAGTTTACCATGACGAAGGAGGAAAAGGAACAAAAGCAGGCAGAAATCGACGCGGTGGCAGATCAGTGGTTGGCAGGCAGCGAAACCTTAACCGATGATTATGAAAAGACAAAATTTGTATACGAAACGCTGATCAATAACGTGGATTACAACGTCTACAGTTTGGAAAACCAAAACATCATCAGTGTGTTTTTAAATCAATCCACCGTTTGTCAGGGATATGCCTGCGCGGCTTCTTATCTTTTGGATCGCCTGGGTGTGCAAAGCACCATTATAACCGGTGAGGCAAACGGGGAAGCCCATGCCTGGAATCTGGTGTTGGTAAACGGCGCCTATTATTATATGGATGTGACCTGGGGAAACAGTCGTTATCGTGACCAGAATAATGATGCGGTAAAACGGGTGGGATACGAGTATTTAAACGTTACCACGGAAGAACTCTGCCGCACTCACACCATCAGCGATACGTTTGCGGTCCCGGTTTGTGAGTCCAATGCGGACAATTATTATATTCGTGAAGAAATCTATTTTACGGATTGGTATCCGGAGTTGATTGGAAGTGTCTTAAAAGAAGGCCTGTTGGGTGACGCCGGTGAAGCCACCGTAAAATTTGCCTCGGAAGACCTTATGAATCGCGCCACATCTTACTTCTTAGACCAGTACAAAATCTACGACTATCTCTCCGGAGTGGACCACCTGTCCTACTACATGTCTGAAGACATGTACACACTAACGCTATTACGATGAGAAAGAATTATTAAATTTATATTTAAATTAACTTGGAAATCATATATAATATTAAAAGCATTATTTTTCTAAAAAGAGGAAGAGAATATGGTTTCCAGAACACAAGAATTAAAGACATTACAAACGATTTATGAAAGCACAGGGAATCAGATTGTCCTGCTTTGCGACCATGGCCGCAGCGAGAAGGAGAATTTGGTTCTTACTTTTTGTAAAGATAAAAAATATTTCTACTATCGCGGAAAAAACGCCTCCAAGGAGCTTCAACTGGAGTTTTTAAAAGGTGAAGTGGAGCGGGCCTACGATGTGCACCTTATGAAAAACTCTTATGACGAGTGTTTTACCCGAATCAAAAGCGGTACCGCTGAAAAACTGGTGGTGGTCATCGATGAATTCCAAAACATTGTAAAAAAGGACACAAGCTTTTTTGACAGCATCTTAAACCTGAAGAACAGAAAGCTGTACCCGGGACCGGTTATGATTATTCTTACCTGTTCTTCTTTGGCATGGAAACGGGGAGCCATGGACGAACTGTTGGGAGAGTCTGCCCAAAGCATCGATGTCATTATGGAATTAAAGGAGTTTTCTTTCCTTGATGTAGTACGTGCATTCCCAAAGTATTCCGTTGCGGATGCAGTGGCTCTCTATGGTATCGTGGGAGGCTGTGCTTCTTATTTGAATGAATGGAACGGAGATCAGTCCATTCGAGAAAACGTGTGTCGCCTGATTTTAAATCCCAAGGGCCTTTTGTTTTCCGAGGCGGAGGATTTCATCAGTCGGGAACTTCGGGAACTCTCCGTGTATGATACCATTTTGTATGCAATGGCCAGCGGAAACGAAAAGCTAAATGATTTGTACCGGACCACCGGATACTCCAGAGCTAAGATTTCCGTATATTTAAAGAATCTGGCTGCTTTCGATGTGGTGGAAAAAGTAATTTCCTTTGAGACAGGGGGCTGGGACAATACCAAAAAGGGTATTTATCGCATCAAAAATCCTTATTTGAATTTCTGGTTTCGATTTGTTTATAAAAACCAGTCCTTGCTTTATACCATGACGCCGGAAGCGTTCTATGATGCTTATATCGAAAAGGATTTGCGTGAATATCTTTCCAATTATTTCGTAAAGGTTTGCAGAGAGTATCTGGAACTTTTAAATATGGTGGGAAAGACCCCTATTCGCATTTCTTCCATGGGTACCTGGATCGGAAAAGAGGGTACTATTGACGTCATCGGATGCTCCGAAGAAGGAGAATATGTGGTGGGTATCTGCAACTGGCAAAGAGACATGCTTACCTTCGAAGATTACCAGAATCTTTTGTACAGCATGAAGCAGGCAAAACTTCACGGCAAGGCCACCTACCTGTTTTCTGCCACCACCTTTGAGCAGAGACTCTATGATTTGGAAAAAGAAGAACCTACCGTGGTTCTTGTGGATATGAAGGAACTTTAATATGGGAAAATCCTTATTTATAGCGGAGAAACCGTCGGTAGCCCAGTCCTTTGCAGAGGTGATGGGAGAAAAGCTTACCCGTCATAACGGCTACCAGGAGGGACCGAATGTGATTGTTACCTGGTGTGTGGGACATTTGGTTTCCATGAGTTATCCGGAAATATATGATGAGAATTTAAAGCGCTGGACCATGGATACCCTTCCTTTTTTGCCAAAGGAATACAAGTACCAGGTCATTGATAATGTAAAAGCACAGTTTGATATTGTAAGCAAGCTTCTAAATCGTGAGGATGTGGAAAAAATCTACGTCTGCACCGATGCGGGACGGGAAGGAGAATACATTTACCGCCTGGTTCGTCAGGAGGCGCATGTTCATGACAAACAGGAGCTTCGTGTGTGGATTGATTCTCAGACGGAGGAAGAGATGAAGCGGGGCATTCGGGAGGCAAAGCCTTTGTCGGAGTACAACAACCTTTCCGATGCCGCCTATTTGCGTGCAAAGATTGATTACTCCATGGGTATTAATTTTTCCAGAGTCCTTACCCTTCGCTACGGCAACAATATCAAGAATTTTTTAAATGCGGACAAGCGAGGAGCCATTGCCGTGGGACGCGTTATGAGCTGTGTCCAGGGAATGGTGGTGCGTCGGGAGCGCCAAATCCGGGAGTTTGTAAAGACTCCTTTTTATCGCGTGCTGGGAACGGCGGATTTATCCGGTGCCACCATCAATATGGAATGGCGAGCCGTAGAGGGTACCAAGTATTTTGGCAGTCCCCTTTTGTATGAGGAAAAACCGGGCTTTTTAGAAAAAGCATCTGCCAGAAAACTGATTTCCGAAGTTTCCGGAAAGGCTCCGGAAGAATTGGAATTTGATGATAAGGATATTGCTCCGGTAGAAAATACCGGAATCGTGCAGAAGGTGGAAAAGAAAAAAGAAAAGAAAAATCCACCCATGCTTTACAACCTGGCGGAGATTCAAAATGACTGCTCCAAGTTTTTTAAAATTTCCCCGGAGCAGACCTTAAACTACATACAAAGCCTTTACGAAAAGAAGCTGGTGACCTATCCGAGAACCGATGCCCGTGTGCTTTCTTCTGCTATTGCAAAGGAAATCGATAAAAACATTCGGGGGCTTGGCGCACTTCGCACCATGAAGCCTTTTGTGGATGAGATTTTGGAAAAAGGTCTCTATAAGGGCATCGAAAAGACCAAGTATGTAAACGATAAACAGATTACGGATCACTATGCCATTATTCCTACAGGACAGGGTTTAAATGCCTTAACCAGTGTCAGCCGTACGGAGCAACTGATTTATGAAGTGATTGTGCGACGTTTTTTGGCCATTTTTTTACCCGCAGCGGAATATGAAAAGGTGTCTTTGGAGGTGGAAAGCGAAGGCGAGCATTTCTTTGCATCCGAAAAATACTTAAAGGAAGAAGGCTATCTGGCCCTTATGCATTATTCCTTCTCTAAGAAAAAGGAGGAAGGTGCCAAAGAAGAGGGAAAGCCGGAGACGGAAGGCGAAGATTCCACAGATACGGAAGGAACGGATGAGGAAGAATTAGATAATGCCAACCTTCGGGAAGTGATTGACCAGGTAAAGAAAGGTGCGGAAGTGACCTTTGCTACCTTGGGCATTAAAGAAGGAGAGACTTCTCCGCCGAAGCGCTATACCTCAGGTTCCATGATTCTTGCTATGGAAAATGCGGGAAATCTCATAGAAGATGAGGAACTTCGGGAGCAGATTAAGGGCAACGGCATCGGAACATCCGCTACCAGAGCCGAAATTATTTCCAAGTTGGAACGGGACAAATACATTCAGCTGAATAAAAAGACACAGGTGATTACCCCCACACTTTTGGGAGAAATGGTTTACGATGTGATTGATGCATCCATCCAAAACCTTTTGTCTCCGGAACTTACCGCCAGCTGGGAAAAGGGGCTGGATATGGTAACGGCGGGAGAGGTGACTTCCGAAGAGTATATGTCAAAACTGGAAGGGTACGTGACCCGACAGACCAACAAAGTAAAGGGACTGTTCAACCAAAACCAGCTGAACCAGAAGTTTCATTATGCATCCGGGTTTTACAAGAAAAAGTGAAAGGATATCAATCGATCATGAATGACGCAAAAATAGAAAATATGTATGACTTAAAGGAGACCATTGCCTCCGAATTGTTTGAAGGAAAAACATATCCTTGGGAAGTGCTTCCGGAAATCGGAGCCTTTATTTTACAACTTGGTCCAACCTTGGATAAAGACATTTTTGAACAGCGGGGAGAAAACATTTGGATTGCAAAAAGCGTGACCATCGCGCCTACTTCCACATTAAACGGTCCTTTGATTATTGATGAGGATACGGAGGTACGCCCGGGTGCTTTTATCCGCGGCAACGCCATCATCGGAAAAAACTGTGTGGTGGGAAATTCCACGGAGATTAAAAACGATGTGATTTTCAATAATGTTCAGGTGCCACATTATAATTATGTGGGGGATTCCGTGTTGGGATTTCATTCTCACATGGGTGCCGGTTCCATTACCTCCAATGTAAAAAGTGACAAGACTTTGGTGGTGGTAAAGGATACCCAATCCGACGAAAAAATTGAGACCGGATTAAAGAAATTCGGCGCCATGCTTGGGGATTACGTGGAAGTGGGATGCAACAGCGTATTAAATCCGGGTACTGTCATCGGGGCACGAAGCAACATTTATCCACTTTCTATGGTTCGTGGCGTAATTCCTTGCGATTCCATCTTTAAAAATCGTCAGGGATTTGAGATAATAAAAAAAGACAATAATTAAAACTTGGGGTTTATTTTGGGAGAAGTGATTCTATGAAACGTTTTATTGCATTGTTGCTTGCAGGGGTTTGCACATTTACTCTGGCGGCATGTGGAAGGCATTTGTCGTCAGATAAAAAATCTCTTCAGTCATCCGAACTTGTTTTGGCACTTCGTGAAGGTACTTATTCGGAAGTGGTAAAAAAGGATTTGGATAAGTTTGAGAAGGAATATAAAGTTTCCTGTCGCATTCTGGAATTGTCTGAGTCGGATCTGCACGACGTGGCTGCAGGTACCTCTGCCAACAAACAAAAGGTGGATCTTTGCATGGTGGACGGTTCCTGGGTTGCGGAATTGGGAGAAAAAGGTCGTTTGGCAAACCTTGCCGATTACGGCTATCATCTGGATACGGATATCATTCCGGCCACCACTACCATTTCTTATTACAACAACCAGCTTTTGGTTGTTCCTTATTATGGAAATGTTACGGTTCTTTTGTACAATAAATCACTCCTAAATAAAACCAAATATGACATCAATCGGATTGACACCATGGATGCGGTATACGTTTCCTGCATGAAAGCAAGGCAGGATGGAAAAAACGGTTTTGTGTATCGCGGGGATACCAACAATAATATTGTGGTGGATTTTTTGCCCGTTCTTTTAGCCTTCGGCGGATGGGTGGTGGACTATGACAATAAGCCCATTGTAAATTCCTACGAATTTAAAGAGGCATTTAACTACTATTTGCGTTTGACGAATACGGGAGAGGCTATGGATAAGGAGTCTTTGATTGCTTCCATTGATTCCGGCGATTCCTTAATGGCCATCGGATGGCCGGGCTGGTATATGCCCTCCGATACTTCCGCTGCGGATTATGTACCCCTTCAGGGTCGTCGCTCCACCGGAGATGTAATCTACAATGCAAATGTTTACGGTGTATGGACCTTAGGCGTTTGCTCCGACGGAAACAATCCGGAAATGGCGGTAAAGCTGATTGAATACCTGATGGATCCTCAAGTGCAAAAAGACAGCATAGTGGCAGGTGGAGTACCTTGTCGTTATTCTTCTTTAAATAATGAAGAAATCTTAAAGGAATTTCCTCACTACAAATCAATTTGTCTTGCTTTGGAAAGCGGACAGTATCGACCGATTATTACACAGTGGAACGAGTTCTGCGATATTCTCGGCACACATATGAAAGAGATTATGGATGGGCAGACGAATACCACAGAGGGATTGAATGCGGCGCAAAAGGAACTGGAAGATCTGTTAAACTAGACGGTTATTTGGGGTAGAGCGTATGAAATATATTAAAAAACAAAAAATGATGTTTCCACTTACCATAAAAAGCCTGATTATTTTGATTTTTGGATTTATCTTAAATATAACGGGTCGAACCATTTCCAATTCTGTTACGATTCCGTTTTGGTTGGATACCATTGGCACCTATATGGTGGGAGCTATCATCGGTCCCATGGGAGGATTGACGGAAGGATTCTTTTCCAGTCTGTTTTTGGGCGGATTTGATGTTACATCGGTCTTGTATTGCCTCGTGAATGCAGTAGTGGGATTTGTGGCAGGAATTACCTTCCCGAGAGAAGAAAAACTGTCCACTTTCCGGGTATTTGCCTCCGGCGTATCCTGCGGAGTGGCAGCCATCATTGTTTCGGTTCCCATTAATTTAATTGTCTATAACGGTTATACCGGAAACGTGTGGGGAGATGCATTGGTGGATATGACCTCCAGCAGAATGGGAATCCCTCTGTTACCGTATATTTTGGGCGAAGGATTAATTGATTTTCCGGATAAGGTAATCGACGTGTTTATTACAATGTCGATTTTGGGTTTGTATCAAAAAATTTCTAAAAAAAGCTTTAAGGAAATCACCAGACTTGGAATGATAGCTTTGGTGGGAGGCTCGCTACTTTTGACACCTTCCATTACGGCCTCGGCGAAGACTTTGGATTATACCGTGGAAAACTTCGTGTCAAGATCATTTACTTCCGAGGAAGGCTTGAATTCTCTGGAACTGACCTCCGTTACCCAAACCAGCGACGGTTATTTGTGGGTAGGGGGATATTCCGGAATGTACCGATACAACGGTATTAAATTCATGTACGAGCCTACCGATTACAATGTGACAAATGTGTCTGCTTTGTATGGAGATAACGATGGGTATCTTTGGATCGGAACCAGTGATATCGGTGTGATTAAGTACAACACGATGAACTTAAAAACCATTCAGTACAATCGCGCCAAAGGGTTACCTTCGGACAGTGTCCGTGCTATTGCGGAAGGAAAAGATCACAATGTTTATGTGGGTACTTCTTCTTATTTAGCGGTAATTCGTCCTTCCGGTCTGGTAGGTGTTTTTGATACTTATGAGAAGCTTACCAATATCGTATCCATGGATATTAATGATGAGAATATCTTACTTTGTGTTACCCAAACCGGAAACCTTGTGGTGCTAAGTAATGAGGATTATAAGTATACCCTTACCTCCAAGGAAGATGGTGTATACTACACCTCCGTTATCTGGGGAATGGGCAATGAATTTTACGTGGGTACATCCTCAAATTATGTGGAACATTATCGATATACAAGCGGTAAGTGTGCTTTGATTGATGTGATTGATGTCCAGAATTTAACGGGAATTAATTCCATGATTTATACAGAGGAATTGGATTCGTTGATTATGACCTCCGAAAACGGCGTGGGCTTTTATAATTCCAAACGCGGTTTTATGGATATGAGTCAAAGCGGATTTAACAGCGGCATCAACTGCTGCTTCCAGGATGACCAGATGAATTTCTGGGGTACGTCGGAGCGTCAGGGCTTAATTGAGTTTTCTCTGTCTGATTTTACGAAGATTAACCAGGGATACGGAAAAGAAATGGGACAGGCCAGCTGTGTCACAAGATATAACAACGAGCTTTATATCGGAACCGAAAACGGCATCTATGTCAGAAGATTACGAGACGGTGTTCTTGGGGAAGATATTGTTCATGAGTATTTGAGCTACTTTGATAATCGTCATATTCGCCATATTAATGTGGATTCCAAGGGAAATCTTTGGGTGTGTACGTATGACGGTTCGGAACTTGTGCAAGTATCTCCTACCGGGGAGTTTAAATTCTATCGCTCGGAGAATACGGAAGGGGTCACAAACCGATACGTTATGACCATCGAGCTTTTCGATGAAAGAATTGCAGCGGCTACCGTAAACGGTGTCTATATTTATGAAAACGGGAAGCTGGTAGATGTATACGACACAGAGGATGGCATGGAAGTTCCGCAGATTAACTGCTTGTTGGAAACGGAAGACAATAAGCTTATTTGCTGCAGCGACGGTGACGGTGTCTACGTGTTCCGTGACGGCAAAATGATCGAACACATTGACAGCCGTGAAGGACTTACATCCCAGATTGTCCTTCGTGCTGCTCATTTCGGTGACGGATATATTTATGTAACCAGTAATGCTCTTTTCTACGATGACAGAGATTCGGTTCATAAAATGGAGAATTTTCCGTATAGCAATAACTACGATGCTTATCTGACCCAAACCGGAAACCTGTGGGTGGCTTCCAGTGCCGGATTGTATTCGGTAAACGGAGAAACAGCCATGGAGGATGCCTTAAATCCTACCGGCATCTATGACTATATTTTGTACGATGATACCAATGGACTGGACAGTGCCATTACAAAAAACGGATGGAATTACTTTGACGAAGAAGATTTGAATTTTTACTACTGTTGTAATGACGGAGTACGGATGCTGTCCAGAGAAAACTTTTTGAAGGATACCCCGGCGTACGAAACCTTTGTGGACGACGTATTCTTAAACGATCAGTCCGTGGACTATGATGATTATTCCTATTATATTCCGAAAGGCGAGGGAAAGGTAACCATTATCCCCGGTGTAATCAACTTCCAAATGAGAAACCCGGTGGTTCGGTACTATATCGAGGGAATGGAAGAGGAAACCATGGTGGAAGGCCGTCAGCGTTCCCTCCCGGATCTGACCTTAAGCAGTTTAAAATACGGAGATTATGATGTTCATGTTCAGCTTTTGGAGGAGCATACCAAAGAGGTAATATCCGATTATACCTATACATTGCACAAGGACTCTTTGCTGTATGAGCGTCCTTATTATCGCTTGTATACCATGTCCGTAGGATTCTTGTTCATCTTCTTTTTGGCATGGACGTTTTCGAATTTCAGAAACCTGTCCACCATTCAGATGCAGTACGAAGAAATCCTTAAGGCAAGGGACGAGGCAGAGCGTGCCAACAATGCAAAGTCCAAGTTTTTGGCAAGTATGTCTCACGAAATTCGTACCCCTATCAATGCGGTTTTGGGTATGGATGAAATGATTCTTAGGGAGACAAGAGATACACAGATTTTGGAATATGCCAACGATATTTACGGTGCAGGTCAGCATTTGCTTTCCATCATCAACCAGATTTTGGATTCCTCTAAGATTGAATCCGGAAAGATGGAAATCACCCCTATGGATTATGATTTGGGTGATTTGATTCACAGTACCTTTAACCTTATGATTCAACGTGCTTCCGAGGCTGACTTAAGTTTTACGGTGGAAGTGGATAAGGCTCTGCCAAGGGGCTTGATGGGCGATGAAATGCGCATTAAGCAGATTATGGTAAACCTTTTAACCAATGCCTTTAAATATACCAAACAGGGTAATGTTTGGCTCCGTGTCAGCGGTCAGACCGAGGGGGCTACCCTTCGTTTGCACGTGGAAGTGGAAGATACGGGTATCGGTATCAAAGAAGAGGATCTGCCGGAACTTTTTGATGTCTACAAACGTTTGGAATTAAAGGAAAACTACCACGTGGAAGGTACGGGCCTTGGACTTAGCATTGCCAGTCAGTTTTTGTCACTTATGGGTTCGCAGCTTAAGGTGGAAAGTGAGTTTGGCAAAGGCTCCAAATTCTACTTTGATTTGGATCAGGAGATTATGGATGTCACTCCATTGGGAGAGGACTTTAACCCGAACTTAGCGGATGTGATGGCGGAACATCACTCCGGAGGAAGCTTTATTTCACCTGCGTCTAAGATATTGGTAGTGGATGATAATAAGATGAACCGTCAGGTGGTTCGCTCTTTGCTTAAGGCGACACAGATTCAGATTCAGGAAGCTTCCGGCGGTGAGCAGGCTGTAGAGATGGCCAAAAAGCATGTTTATAACATTATACTCATGGACCACATGATGCCGGGGATGGATGGTGTGGAAGCCATGAAAAAAATCCGGGAGTACACGGAAGGTCCAAATGCCAAGACTCCGATTTATGTTTTGACGGCAAATGCGGTGGCAGGCGCCAAGGAAATGTATATTGAGGAAGGATTTGACGGATTTATTTCCAAGCCCATCGTTTATGCGGAATTGGAATCCGCCATCAGTGACAGTATTCCGGAGGAAATGAAGCAACCCATGCCGGATGATGTGGCAGATCAGTTTATGGAGCAGGGTGGTACCGCCCCCGACGATTTACCTCAGATTGACGGTCTGGACTGGAACTTTGCGTGGCTGCATTTGCCAAGCCGGGATTTGCTGCAGGATTCTTTAAAAGAATTCTATACTTTGATTCCGGTACAGAGTAAGAAACTGACCCATTTTTATGATGAGCTTACGTTGGATCAGTCCGATGAAAACTACAATGACTATCGGATATTGGTGCATGCCATGAAGGGATTGGCGGCTACCATTGGTTTAATTCCTTTGGCGGGACCCGCAAAGCTTTTGGAGTTTGCGGCCAGAGATAAAAAAATTGATGTAATTTATGCGTTGCACCCGGTATTTATCTATGAATGGGATTCTTATCGTGATAAAATAAAAGGGGCATTCAGAATCGGTCTTGAAGATGATATTGAAAAGAAGCCCGGAGATATAGCAACCTGCTATAAATTTGCACAGATAATTTTAAAATCTCTTCACGATATGGATATTGACACGGCGGACAAGGCTGTGAAAAAATTAAAAGAGTATACTTATGGTGAAGAAGCCGACGTTATGCTTGCCAATATAGAGGCAGCGGTTACGGATATTGATGAAGTGTCCGCAAAGGAAGAATTCCAAAAAATGCTTAATATACTAAAGGCCGAAGGAGGAAACGACTAATGGATGACAATTTCAATCTGGACGATTTAGATATTGATTTAGGCTTTTTGCAGGATCAATTAAAGAGTATGGATTTGGGAGACATCAATTTAGATGATTCCATCGGCGAGAATGTGACCAAAGCGAAAGTCATGGTTGTGGATGACGATGCGGGTACTCTTCGTAATATTAAGAGCTTGCTAAGTGATATGTATGACGTGGTGGTGGCAAACTCCGGACGAAAAGCTTTGGAAATCATCGGTATGGAGAATCCGGATCTGGTCTTATTGGATTATGAGATGCCTTTAATGAAGGGTCCGGAGACCATGCGACATATTCGTGAAAAGCGCGGTTTTGAAAATATACCCATTGTTTTTCTTACCGGTGTAAACGACAGAGCCCAGATTACTGCGGCTCTTGCCATGAAGCCAACGGGATACTTGCTAAAACCCGTAAATAAGGATAAACTTTTAAATACGGTTTTGGAAGCTTTGAATTCCGTTGACCGTGATCTTATTTATTAGACGAAGGAAAAGTAATGTTTTTTAAGAACAATCGAAAAGCATTTGTTATGGCTGCAGGGTGTTTATCCTGCGCCATACTTTTGCTCGGAACTTTTTGCCTTACAAAGGCAGCAGAAAAAAGAAGTACCATACCGGCGGGTATCAGCATTAACGGAATTGACGTATCCGACATGACTCGGGAGCAGGCTTTTGATGCGATTTCCACCGAGTTTGAAAAATACAACAACGCACAGATTACTCTGGTTGCCGGCGATAAACAGCTTGTTTGTACCGGGCAGGATTTGTCCGTGGATATGGAAAGCGATGCGGTGATTGATACCGCACTAAACTTTGGGCAGACAGGGAATATCATTGAACGCTACGAGGCCAAAAAACTTTTGGAAAACGGCGGAAAAAAGGATTTTAAGATCGCACCTTCCGTAAGTTCTGTGGCGATCAGCGAGTTTTTAAGCGCTCACTTAAGTGAAATCGAAACGGCTCCCGTTAATTACGGACTGACCCGTGAAAACGGTGAGTTTAAGATTATTGAGGGCTCTGCTGGATATACGGTAGATGCTTCCGTGGGAGCGGAAGAGGTAGCTTCCTTTATCACCACTTCCTGGGACGGTTCCGATGCGTCTGTGACTCTTACCACCACCGTGGTGGAGCCCGAGGGTTCCCCGGAGACGCTTGCTATGGTTACGGATAAGATGGGTACCTACACCACGGATTATTCCACTTCCGCATCCGGTCGAAAGCAAAATGTGGCAAACGGTGCCTCAAAAGTAAACGGCACGGTATTATATCCGGGAGAACAGATTTCCATTGCTTCCAAGCTAAATCCCATTTCTTTGGAAAACGGTTATGCCATGGCTGGGGCTTATGAGAACGGAACTACCGTAGAAGCGGTAGGAGGCGGCGTATGCCAGATTTCCTCCACCATTTACAATGCGGTGATTCGTGCGGAACTTCAAATTGACGAACGTTATCCTCACTCCATGACGGTTCATTACGTAGATCCTTCCGCGGATGCAGCCATAGCCGGAGACTACAAGGATTTAAAATTTACCAACAATACACAGTATCCCATCTATTTGGAACTGATTACCACAGGTCAAACCATTACCTGCAATGTTTACGGACATGATGAAAGAGAAGCGGGAAGAACCGTGGACTTTGTCAGCGAAGAAGTGGAAAAGGAAGAATGGATTCGCATTTATAATGCCAATACGGCTCGACCGGTTGGCTATTTGCAAAAGACCATTACTCCATATACAGGGTATAAATCAAAGCTGGTAAAGATTGTATATATGAATGGGGTAGAGCAGTCCAGAGAGGACTTTAACAAGAGTACCTATAAAAAGGTGGATGCACAGTTTGATGTTGGAGTAGCTACTGCCTCGGGTGTGTCGGCTGAGATGCAGGCCGCCATTGCCACTCAGGATGAGGCCACCATCAAGGCCACCATGGCAGCCCTTACGGACCCGGCATTTATGGAACAGCGCAACGCAGAACTCAATGCCGCCGAAGCCGCCGCAGCAGCCGAAGGCAATTAAAGATTCTTTAGTTGTTCTATACTTTTTGACTTAAGAAGTCTAAGAATTTACGCAGTGGAACGAAGTCCCCTTGGATTTCTTCCACTGTTTTTCTGTTTTCTTCACTAAATCCCACTAAGATGTCGTGGTTGGCTTCGGATAAGTAGTCAATGATACCGTCGATGTCGGTTTTTGTATTTTTGGGGCACTTAATGTACTGACGCTTTCCTGCAGTAATGTAGAGTGTGTAGGAAATGGAAAAATGGTGCCACAAAAACTTATGCAGGGTAGAGTATTTATAAATCCAGATAATCTTTTGAATGGGCACTACCGCCACACCGTAGCCTGAGGTTTCGATAAAGTAGTGCTCCGTAATAAACATATCTTCCGTTGCCAATTGGGGCAGGGTCAAAAGTTCTTCTTCCGCTTCCTCCAAAATCTTTTTGGGATTTCCGTAGGGGGAAAGTTTTCGGATGGCCGGGCAGAAGTCCGGTCTCACATAGTATAAAAGGTACAAAAGGATGATGATCACGGAATACAGCGCGGACAAAATCACAAACCAGCGAAACAGGGTGCATCTGACACCGGCACCGTCCGGCTCCGACAGCATAATCGGTGAAATGCTGGATTTGATACCTGCGGATGTCCAGGATAAATCCTCTGCCAAGTGATCTAAGAGCATATCTTCGGAAGCGGCATTGGGCAAGATCTGTGCCCGTATGGTCAGCTTGCTGATTTCCGGCTCTCCCAAAACGGAAGTATGGGGGGACAGAAGAACGATGATACAGTCATCTTCGTACATGGTGTAATAAAAGTATCCCAAATCAATACCGTTCCATGATTTTTTGTATCCCGTAAAATATAAATCGTGAAGTGTCACGTCCACGAAATAGGTTTTGTCATTGTAAAGTTTGGATAATGAAGTGCCTTCATTGATGGTTTTCGGAAAAGTCATGTTGAAAATCGGGAAAAAAAAGCACAGTAAAAAAAGAACCGCCAAATATAACACAGGTGATAAAAGGCGACGCAGATAATAGGCTTTTATGTTTTTTGAAATATAATGTTCATACTTTTCCATATCAAATTAAAGTATATGATTTTCGTTATAAATAATCAAGGCTGGCTTCTTTGATATAGATGGAAAATGTGATAAAATTGACACGCATAATTCAACAGGATTTAGGTAATATTTTTATGGATTCTTATTATAATTTTTCTTATGTGTATGATTTGTTCATGGATGAAACGCCTTACGATGCCTGGACGAAAAACGCTGTCAGCCTTTTGGCGGATTACGGGGTGAAAGATGGCGTCGTGGTGGATTTGGGCTGCGGCACCGGTCAGATGACGGGGCGCCTACATGATCGAGGCTTTTCCATGATTGGCGTGGATTTGTCAGAGGACATGCTTACGGTGGCAAATCAAAAAAACCAGCCGGGAGATATTTTATATATCTGTCAGGATATGCGGGATATTTCCCTTCACGGAACGGTAAAAGCCTTTGTCAGCTTCTGTGATTCCTTAAATTACATTACGGATATCAACGATTTAAAACAGGTATTTTTGGGAGTTGCCACTTATTTGGAAGAAGGTGGCATGTTTTTATTTGACATGAATACTCCCTATAAGTATCGCACGCTTTTAGCGGACAATACCTTTTCCGATACCCGGGAAGAAGGAAGCTTTATCTGGGAAAACGAGTTTGATGAGACCACCGGTGAAAACATCTACGATTTGACTTTATACATTAAGCGGGATGTTTTGTATGGAGATGGCGAGGAGTCCTTTGAGCGATTTTTTGAAACTCACGTACAGCATTGCTATGAGGTGGAAGAAGTGGAGCATGCTTTAAAGGACGCGGGCCTTACTTTTATCGAGTGCCTGGATGCGGATACCTGCGAACGCCCCACGGAAACCACGGAGCGTGTGTATTTTATAGCGAAAAAATAACAGGAGATTTTATACATGAAAGACTATTTGATTCGTGCCACTGCGGCAAATGACGAGATTCGTGCCTTTGCCATTACCAGTCGGGAAATGACGGAGTATGCAAGAAGCGTGCATAACACTTCTCCGGTGGTGACAGCGGCTTTGGGAAGAAGCATGGCGGCGGCATCCATGATGGGCACCATGTTAAAAAATGATTCGGACGTGATGACGTTGCAGTTTATGGGAAGCGGCCCCATGAAGGGACTTACGGTGACAAGCGATGCCACCGGTAATGTGAAGGGCTTTGCCAATGAGCCTCAGGTGGTGCTTCCTGCAAAAAACGGAAAACTGGATGTGGGGGGAGCCGTCGGTGTTGGTGTGCTTCGAGTGATTAAGGATTTGGGCTTAAAGGAACCTTATGTGGGTACCGTGGAGTTAAAGACCGGTGAAATAGCCGAGGATTTGACCTATTATTTTGCCACTTCCGAGCAGACCCCGTCTTCCGTGGGACTTGGTGTACTTATGACAAAGGACAATACCGTGGATGTGGCCGGGGGATTTATTGTTCAGCTGATGCCAAACACCTCCGAAGAGACCATAGATGTTTTGGAAAAAAACATCCAAAACCTAGAGCCGGTAACCACCATGCTAAAAAACGGCATGACGCCGGAAGATATGCTTTCTAAGGTTTTGGAAGGCTTTGACGTGACCATAACCGAGAAAAAAGAAGTGGGATTTGTCTGTGACTGCTCGCAAGAGCGGGTGGAGCGTTCTTTGGCTGCCATCAGCAAAGAGGATTTGGATGAAATCATTGCGGACGACAAACCGGTGGAGGTTCGCTGCCAGTTCTGCAATCATAAATATGAGTTTTCTATCGAAGAGATAAAGAAACTGCGAGGATAGATTGGAAATATGCTATAATATAATTTGCTTGTTTTTTAACAATTGGGTTTTTACTTGGAGAGACTAATGGAAAAGAGAAAGAAGATAGGTGTGTTTGTAGCAAACGCACATATGGATCATCCGAAAAAAATTATTCGTTCAATTTATCGATATTTCGAGGATAAAAAGGTGGACGTCCACTTTCTTTTGGGAACGGAAAGCGGAAGTTTTTATCATGGACTAAACGACGATAGCACAGACTTTGATTATCAGTATCTGTCCATGTTTGACTATGCATTTTTTGAAGATTTCGATCTTTTGATTATTGCATATGGATCTTTAAATACCTTCCAGATGTTGGGGGACAAAAGAACATTTTTAGATAAGTTTAAGAGCATTCCATGCATTATTTTGGAGGACAACTGTCCGCCGGAAATCGGAATAAATCTTATTGCCGACAATTACACCGGCATGAAGCAGTGCGTGGAGCATTTGATTAAGGAGCACGGCTATAAGGATATTGTTTACTTAAGCGGCCCTGAAAACAACGATGATTCTTCGGAACGTTTACAGGCATATTTGGATGCCATGATTGAAAACGGTTTGCCCGTAGATGACAATATGATTGAATACGGAGATTTCTCTGAAGACGTGGATAAGCAGGTTTATGCCTTGTTTGAAAATAACGAGCATATTGATGCCATTGTTTCCGCCAACGACGAAATGTCCACCACCATTTATCAGATTTGCGAGCGCAAGGGATTAAAGGTGGGCAAGGATATTGCGGTTACCGGCTTTGACAATATGCGTTTCGCCTGGTGTGCAAAGCCCGGCCTTACTACGGTGGAGCAAAAGTCTTCTGCCATGGGTAAGCGTGCCGGTGAGCTGGCCATGGACTTTTTAAACGGCAAAAAAGTAGATTCCGATCGAATTCCCACAAAGTTTATTATTCGCGGTTCCTGCGGTTGCAACAATACCAATCGTGCCGCCGTAAGCCGGGAAGAAAACAAGATGGAGCATGCCATTGAGGAAATGCGAGAGACCTGGAGCCAGGCTGTCAGCGGGCCTATGTCACTTCGCGAGATGATTCAGGTTTCCGAGGATGAGACTGCATTTTATACGTTAATGGCCCAGATGTTGATTCGTCAGGGAGCCAAGTTCTCCAGATTGTATTTGCAAAAAAATCCTATGGTCAATGTAAAAAACACACCATGTGTGATGTCAGACGAATTGGATTTGATTTTTGACCAAAACGGTGCAGACTTTTCTGTTTACGGAAGAGAGCATGCTACTGAGATTCATCGCGGAGAGGGACTGATACCGAAGCATGAAGCGGATGAAGACAGTCATTTGTATTTCAGTTATCTTTTGTTTGACGGCAACCGTCAGTATGGTATCCTTACCACTGAAGTTAATTACAAAGAAGTATCACCCATGTATTTGTATACCCTGGAAATCGGTACGGCCCTTCACTTTAGGGAGCTTACCAAGCGTAGCACGGAAGACAGGGAGCGCATGTTGGAGCAAAATGCAAAGCTTAATATGAGTGCGTCCATTGATCCTTTGACGGGACTTTTAAACCGACGCGGAGTTACGGAGGCCATTGGTCGATTGATTGCCATTAACGAAGGACAGCAGGCCTGTGTTTTCATTGGCGACTTGGATCACTTAAAAGAGATAAACGATACCTTCGGACACGGAGAGGGCGATTTTGCCATTAACGCCGCAGGTCAGCTTTTGCGACGTGTGGCGGGAGACGGTTCCCCTTTGGGACGAATCGGTGGCGATGAGTTCTTAGGCGTCTTTTTAATTGATGACGGATTGAATGCAGAGGAAGAAATGAAGCGTCGGGTGTCCGATGTAAAACTTTCCGCAGAAATATTTAACACAGTATCCGGCAAGCCTTACTATTTAGGGGTTTCCGTCGGTGCTCATATATTTACCTGCAACAGCGGTACTGCCATTAAGGATTTAATGAAGATGGCGGATGAAAAACTGTATGTTGCAAAAAAGAGTCGCCGGGCTACGGTGACCAGAGAAAAAGCAGAAAACGCGGATACCTTCGACATCGATGAAGCGTTGTTCGAAAATCTGGACGGAGAAGATGATGAGTAATTTATTTGATGGAAAAAAGAAATTTGGAATTACCCTTGGACTGATTTTGATTGTGCTTCTGGCAATCTACATTGGATTTGGATTCTTTTTTGAGAGTCATTTCTATGTAAACAGCAGCGTAAACGGTGTAAAGTCTTCTTTTGCCTCCGTGGAGACGGTAAAGGACAGAATTACCAAGGCTTCAGCGGATTATTCCATTACCATTGTGGATGAAGATAAGGACAAGGAGTATGAGATTTCCGCAGATGAAATCGACATTGTGACTTCTTTGGACAATACGGACATTTCCGATTTTTTGGAGAGCCAAAACGGCTTCGCCTGGCCATATTATTTGGTAAAGGGTAAGGAGTATGTTTCTGAAAAGGTGGTAAGCTTTGATGAGGCGAAGTTAAAGGATAAGATTTCTTCGTTACCACCTGTGACTTCTTCCGGTGTAACGGAGACTGCCGATGCAGTTCCGGAGTTTGACGGAGACAAGTTTGTTGTCAAAGATGAAGTTTACGGAAACAATGTAAACATTGACGATATGACAGCCATTGTGGGCAAAAAGATTGAGTCCTTGCAACGTACCGTGGGACTTCGCGCCGATAAGTGCTATGTTCAGCCGAAGGTGACAGCGGATTCAAAAAAGTTAAAAGCTTTGGTGGATGAGTTAAACTCTCACGTTACCATGAACTTTGTCTATACCGTGGGAAGCGAAAAAGAAGTGGTGGATTCCGCAACCATTGCATCCTGGCTTGTTTTTGACGAAGACTACAATATGAGTTTTGATGAGGATGCCATGGCAAACTTTGTAGCTTCCATGGCTACCAAGTACAATACTTATGGCAATGAAAAGAAATTGCACACCTCTTGGGATGTGGATGTTACGGTTCCCGGCGGAAATTACGGTTGGAAAATCGACAACGAAGGGGAACTGGAGCAGTTAAAGGCTGATATTATGGCAGGGGAAGATGTGTCCCGTGACTTTGTGTATGCGCAGACTGCCAACAGCCGTGGAGAAAACGACTATGGCAACAGCTACGTAGAGGTAAATATTACCGCCCAGCACTTGTATTTGTACGTGGACGGACAGTGCGTGTTGGATACGGACGTGGTTACCGGTAATCTGGCACACAATACCGGCACCCACGTGGGAGCATATCGTATTACCTACTGCGAAAAAGATGCGACTTTACGTGGTGATGATTATGTGTCTCACGTTGGATTTTGGATGCCTTTCCACGGTGGTGAGGGACTTCATGATGCTACCTGGAGATCCACCTTCGGCGGACAGATTTATCGTACCAGTGGATCTCACGGATGTGTGAATCTTCCTTACAGTGCCGCAAAGCAGATTTTTGGATACGTAAAGACCGGATTCCCGGTACTTGTATATAACCTTCCGGGTACCGAGAATTCCCGAGGTTCAGAAGGTGGCGTGACCACTTGTATCAATGCCATTAATGCCATTGGAGAGGTGTCTATCGGAAGTTCCGAGGCCATTTCCACCGCAAGAAATATTTACAATGCGCTTTCCGATGAATCAAAGGCATTGGTTTCAAATTACGATGTGTTAGTGGCGGCGGAAGCACAGTATGCGGCTGTGGTAGCTCAGGCACAGGCATCTGCAGATGCACAGGCAGCAGCGGATGCGCAAGCGGCAGCAGATGCTGCGGCAGTTCAGGCAGCACTTGAGGCAGCAGCCTCCAACGGCCAGGAATAGTTTTAAGAGGGTTACTATGAAAAACTGGGAAGAAAACGTACTTCGGGTGGAGCCTTACACCCCCGGAGAACAGCCGAAAGATACAAAGATTATAAAGCTAAACACCAATGAGAATCCTTATCCGCCATCAAAAAAGGTGGAGGAAGTGATTTGTGCCTTTGATGTGGATGAACTTCGCAAATACCCGGACCCTTGCGTGACGGATTTAACAGATGCGTTGTCTAAGACCTATGACATGCCTAAGGATCAGATTTTTGTAGGGGTGGGCAGTGATGATGTGTTGGCACTTTCTTTCTTAACTTTTTTCCATGGAAAGAAGCCGGTTCTCTTCCCGGACATTACCTATTCTTTTTATAAAGTATGGGCAAATGTATTTGAAATTCCTTATGAAACCAGGGCTTTGGACGAGAACTTTTTGATTCGGACAGAGGACTATTTTGGAGATAACGGCGGCATCATTATTCCAAATCCCAATGCGCCCACCGGAGTGCTTCATCCTTTGGGTGAGATAGAAGAGATTGTACGAAAAAATCCATCTTCTGTGGTAATCATTGATGAGGCCTATGGGGATTTTGCAGGCGAGTCTGCGCTTCCTTTGGTAGATAAGTACGATAATCTGCTTGTGGTAATGACTTTTTCAAAGTCCCGTTCCTTGGCAGGCAGCCGTATCGGATTTGCCTTTGGATCAAAGAAACTGATTAAGTATTTGAACGATGTAAAGTATTCCTTCAATTCCTATACCATGGATCGTCTCACCATTCAGATAGGCAAGGCAGCATTGGAGGACGATGCTTATTTTAAAAAGTGTGTGGATGACATCATCGACACCCGTGAGTGGACAAAGAAGGAATTGACCCGCTTGGGCTTTACCTTCCCGGATGCAAAGACCAACTTTATCTTTGCAACACACGAAAGTAAACCGGCAGCTGAAATCTTTGAATACTTAAAATCTCAGCATATTTACGTGCGCTACTTTAACAGTCCACGGATTGATAACTATCTGCGTATCTCTATTGGAACCAGAGAAGAGATGGAGCAGCTAATATCTGCATTGGAAAATTATTTATATTAATATATAATTCGCCGCGAGCAGGGGGTGCGGGTGTCCAGTGGACACCTCTGCGAAGCAGAAGCACCGACCGAGCCGGCAGGCGAGACAGACCATACAAAGGCGGGCAGAGGAGTTATATATGGCAAGTAATAATTGTGATACATGCAACAACTTAGTCTACGACGACGAAATGGAAGAATACGTCTGCGACGTGGATATGGATGAAGACGACTACGGTCGCCTAATCAGCGGTGGCTACCGCGAATGCCCATACTACACCGATGGAGATGAATACAAGGTCGTACGACATCAGATGTAAAAAAAAGAAGACAGGGGACGGTCCTGTGTCTCTTCAAAATGGAGACACAGAACCGTCCCCTGTCTTCTCCTTGTCTTCTTTTTTTACTTGAATTTTCTATAGTCATACTTTAAACTAGTAAAGTATTAATTTTAGAAAGAAGGACAACAAAATGAGAGATGAATTTATTGATGTAAGAACGCTTTACAAAAACAAAGAAGCGTACGCAGACAAGACCGTTACCGTAGGTGGTTGGGTGCGTAATAACCGCGACTCCAAGACCTTTGGATTTATTGTATTAAACGACGGTACTTACTTTAACCCACTGCAGGTGGTTTACAATAATGAGAATCTTTCTAATTTTAATGATATAGCAAAGTTAAACGTTGGTGCAGCTGTAATCGTAAAGGGTAAGGTGGTACTTACTCCGGAGGCAAAGCAGCCTTTTGAAATCCAGGCAGAAGAAGTGATTGTTGAAGGTGAGTCTACACCGGATTATCCGATTCAGCCAAAGCGTCATACCATGGAGTATTTACGTACCGTGACACATTTGCGTCCACGTACCAATACTTTTGAAGCAGTATTTCGTGTACGTTCCTTGGCAGCTTATGCGATTCATAAGTTTTTCCAGGAAAGAGACTTTGTATATGTTCATACACCACTTATTACCGGATCTGACTGCGAAGGCGCAGGTGAAATGTTTTCGGTAACAACAATGGATTTAAACGATGTACCAAAAACAGAAGACGGTGCCATCGATTACTCTAAGGACTTCTTCGGAAAGTCTACCAACCTTACAGTTTCCGGTCAGTTAAACGGTGAGACCTATGCTATGGCATTTAAGAACATCTACACCTTTGGACCGACTTTTAGAGCTGAAAACTCCAACACTACCCGTCATGCGGCAGAGTTTTGGATGATTGAGCCGGAAATCGCATTTGCTGATTTGGAAGATGACATGGAACTCGCTGAAGATATGATTAAGTACATCATTAACTATGTACTTGAGCATGCTCCGGAAGAAATGGCTTTCTTTAATCAGTTTATCGACAAGGGCTTAATCGAGCGTTTACAGCATGTAGCTTCTTCTGAGTTCGGACGCATCACTTATACCGATGCCATCAAGGAACTTGAAAAGCACAACGATAAGTTTGATTACAAAGTATCTTGGGGATGTGACTTACAGACCGAGCATGAAAGATTCTTAACCGAAGAAATCTTCAAACGCCCGGTATTCGTAACCGACTATCCAAAGGAAATCAAAGCTTTCTATATGAAACTAAATGATGACGGAAAGACCGTAGCCGCTATGGACTGCCTCGTTCCGGGTATCGGAGAAATCATCGGCGGAAGCCAGAGAGAGGACAACTACGACCTCTTAAAGAAGCGTATGGATGAGCTTGGATTAAAAGAAGAAGATTATGATTTCTACATGGATCTTCGTAAGTACGGTTCTGCTCGTCATGCAGGATACGGCCTTGGATTTGAGCGTTGCGTAATGTACTTAACCGGAATTTCAAACATCCGTGACGTCATTCCGTTCCCACGTACAGTAGGAACCTGCGAATTATAAAAGGGAAATAGGGAAAAAGATTATGAGCAAGATTGTGATACCTGATGGCTACAAGCCTGCGCTTAACTTAAAAGAGACGCAGATTGCAATTAAAACAGTAAAAGATTTCTTCCAGCAGCAGCTGGTGGCAGAGTTAAATTTGCACCGTGTGTCTGCGCCGCTTTTCGTAACTCCTGAGTCCGGATTAAACGATAACTTAAATGGTGTGGAGCGTCCGGTACAATTCGGCATTAAAGAACAAAACGATAAGAACGTGGAAATCGTTCACTCCCTTGCAAAGTGGAAACGTATGGCATTGGGCCGCTATGGTTTCGAACCGGGAGAGGGTCTTTATACCGATATGAATGCCATTCGTCGTGATGAGGATACGGATAACATCCATTCTATTTACGTGGATCAGTGGGACTGGGAAAAGGTAATTCTTAAGGAACAGCGTACCGTTGAGACATTAAAGGAAACCGTAAAGGCAGTATATGATGCCCTTCGTGTCACTGAAAAATACATGTCTAATCACTATGATTACATCAAATGTATTTTGCCGGAACAGATTACTTTTGTAACTTCTCAGGAACTTCTTGACCGCTATCCCGGCATGAGCGTAAAAGAACGTGAATATGCCATTGCAAAGGAAAAGGGTGCCGTATTTATTATGCAAATCGGTGATAAACTTTCCGATGGCAAGCCACATGACGGACGTGCACCGGATTATGATGATTGGCAGTTAAACGGGGATATTATCGTATACTTCCCGGTAACGGATATTGCATTAGAACTTTCTTCCATGGGTATTCGTGTGGATGAAGA
>JAEEGL013546683.1_pt1 | contig 39988 bp, 25 predicted proteins | sample 9134231 | NCBI WGS metagenome assembly JAEEGL01 (sample SAMN16246548, study PRJNA631951) | gut metagenome | biome: gut microbiome; feature: rumen; material: fiber-attached | host: Bos | place: Iran: Karaj | collected 2018-10
GAGCAGTCCCTCAAAATTGGCCACAAACACATTGCCCATCTTGTCGGTCTCGATGTCGAAATTGGTGTTGTTGGCATGATAATCATTGGCCGTGAAATTGTGGATGAAAGGGATGCCCTGACCATGAGCCAAGGCTGTGAAACACAGAATTGCCAGGGTTGTCAGCAGTCTTCTCATCGGCTTGCCTCCTTTCCTTGGCTACCGATGAACTTCTCATAAGGTACGTCCTGTCCGATGAAATAGTTCCATTCCTCTTGGGTTAGGTTGCGCTTCAGTTTTTTCCTGATGGTTTCCACCATGAGCGGAACGGAGATGTTGACCGCGGTCAGGTTGCCTTTCGCATCACCCAACCAGAAAGAATTTTTAGATGCGTCGAAGGTGAAGTGCATGATCCAGTTACCGGTTTCAACCAGCGTCATCGGCTCCACCTTCTCATTGTCGGCCACCCAAAGGTTCACGCTGCCGTCATAACTGGCTGAGAAAAGCCGTCGGCCATTCAGTTTCATCTTTGAGATGCGTGAGAGATGCCCTATGAGTTTCTGCTTATTTCCCTTTTTGTCTGTGATCCAGATGGTGCCGTCGCTCATGCCGTAGGCTTCGATACCGGTGTTCTTCGACTCGCAGTAGGCTGTCACGGTTCCTTCCACGGGCACTTTTTGGGAGTCATAGTTCTCGATACCTCTCACCAGATGCATCATGCCTTTGTCGTCGAAGATCAGCGGCAAGCCTTCCTTGCGCGAACCCAAGATAATACGGAACGGAAGTTGCTTGGTGTTTCTGAGAATCATGCGCTTCAGGTCTATCAGACCAAAGGCTTGTTCTCCGATAACGAGCAGATTGTTCTCACTGATGTCGTGCAACCGCATGGGATGCTCTATCTTGTCAAGCACGATGGTATAGACGGTCTTCAGGTCTTTCAGGATGATGACGAGATGGCCTGTGCGGCTGACAGCGTAGATGTTTCCTGAATTACGGTCCACCAGCACGTCGCGGAAATCATACTTGCTGTTGTTGTAAAGGATGGTTGTCTTCAGCCGGTTGCCCCTTCTCTCGCTCAGAAGGATTTCACCATAGTTGCTGACAGAGACGAGCCCGTTGTCCATTCCTGGATAATGCTCTATATTCATCACTGCCCCCGGGTGCTCCGACCAGGAAACCTTGCTCTGGCTCGACCGCATGAGTGACTGGAAGACGGCGGGATAGTAGATGTCTCCTCCATATCGGGAGGTGTAGAGATAGGAGGCGTAACTCAACTGGTTGGCGATGTCTTCGTTGCCGGCCTGGGCTTGGATGGTGGAGATGGAGCCCAGCGAACGTCCGAGGGCGATGTAACTCAGCGTGTCGGCCTTGCGCTTCGAGAACTCTGCCTGGATGCGCTGGTGCTCAGCCAACTGCTGCTGTTGCTCTGCGACTTTCTGCTGCTGCTCAGCAAACTGGCGCTGCTTCTCTGCCACCGTCGAGGCTTCCACGGCCTTTTTCTCTGAGGCGACGGCGTTTTTCTCCGCCTCAAGGGCGTTCATCCGCTCCTGCTCAGAGCGCAGACGCATCTCATTGGCTACCCTTGTCTGACGGAGGGCTTCCTCTCGCTTCTCGTCAGAGATTTCTCTCTGCTCGTTGGCGATGTCCTCCATCTGGGCACTGACGCTCCTGTCCACTGCCGACCGCATCTCCTGTTTCTTCAGTTCGACAATCTGAGTTTGAAGGTCATTGACCTTCTTGCGCTCAAAATGCCAACCGAGGAAACCTGCGGCGGCGACTCCTGCCAGCAGAAGACCCGCGCATGCCGTTATGATCTGCTTCCTGTTCACGCAGTTGGGTGATTAGAGTCGTTTGAGGGCAAGCAACGTGATGTCGTCGCTCTGTTCCGCATCTCCTTCAAAGGCTTTCACATCGGCTTTCACCATGTCGATCATCTGCTGGCAATCCGTCTGTGAGGCACTTCTGAGCAGTGCCTCCAGACGCTCTTCACCATACTCCTCCTCTTGAGTGTTGAGGGCCTCTGTCACTCCGTCGGTATAGAGCAGCAGCGTATCGCCGGGTTCCAATTGGAGGGTCTTTTCTGTGAACGGATAGTCCTTGATAATTCCCGCAATGATGCAATCGCTGAAAGGCAGCCTTTCGACACGTCCATTGGCTTTGACCACATAGGGAGGGTTATGCCCGGCATTGGTATAGGTCACCTCACCTGTCTTTATATTGTAGATGCCATAAAACACGGTGACGAACATGCTGCTCACGGATTCTTCCGACAAGAGATTGTTGGAGTAGGACATGCACTCCGAGGGTTTGACACCCCTGAGACCTGTGGCGCGGATGAGCGTGCGGCTGACGGCCATGAAAATGGCTGCAGGGACGCCCTTTCCGCTCACATCGGCGATGACGAATCCGATACGGTCGGCGTCGATGCGGAAGAAATCGTAGAAATCTCCGCCTACGTCCTTGGCAGCATTCATCGATGCTGCGATATCAAGTTGATGGCTGTTTTCCGGGAAGGGTGGGAAAATGCGGGGCAGGATGGCCTGCTGAATCTCCCTCGCGACGGCGAGGTCGCCCTTGATGGACTCCAACTGGTTGTGTTCCTGCTGCATCTTCTTGATATAAGTGATTTGCTCGATGGCTTTCTCGATGGTCAGACTGAGGTCATCGAGGTCGATGGGCTTCGTCGCAAAGTCGAAGGCTCCGTTGTTCATCGCCTGGCGGATGTTGCCCATGTCGCCGTAGGCTGACACCATGATGCATTTCAGTGCAGGATTGCGCATCTCATTGATCTTGGTCAGCAGTGACAGTCCGTCCATCTCGGGCATGTTGATGTCGCTCAGGATTATGTCAAAGTCCTTTTCCTTGAGCAGCATCGTGAGTGCCTCCAATCCATTGTGGGCAAAACGGAACTCGTATTCTCCTTTTCTGATCTTCCTTCTGAAGTATTGTGTCAACAACAGTTCAAGGTCAAGTTCGTCATCAACACTGAGTATCTTTACAGCCATATGATTGATATTTGTTCTTTTAACTTGCGAAAGTAAGAAAAAAAATTAAGAATACCCCCAAAAAATGCCAAAAACTGCAAAAAACTTGTTCATGCAGTCGATTTTTCCTTTTTAAGGGACACATCTCCCACCTCTCACCTCTCACCCCTCACCTCTTAACTGCAAAAAGAACCGAAATCCCTTGGCATTTCTCCAATCATTTGCTATCTTTGCCGCATGGAATGGATGATCATTAAGACCTCGAATCTGTTGGTAAGGGTGGCCGTCGATGAAATTGTCTATATAAAGGCCGATGGCAATTATTGCGACCTGGTGCTCACCAATGGGCAGAAACGCAGGTTCACATCCCAGTTGCATGTATTTGAGAATCATATCAATTCGTTGAAAAATGCAGACATGTTCATACGTGTCGGCAGAAGCATTATTGTCAACAAGCAATACATCAGAATTATCGACCTATATGATCAGACTATCACGTTCGGTTACTTGCAGGCAAAGCCTGAGGAATTAGGAAGCATCTACACGGTGAAGGTATCACGGGATGCGTTGAAAGTACTTTTCGAAAGAATGTTGAAGGAGAGAGAACATGAACAATGATTTTGAAATTTTTGGACAGCACACCGATGAACAGAATAGGGAACCGGAAATTCCTGAGATCATCATCGTGCGTGACGAAGAAGATGCTCCGACACCGAATTCCCTTGCACCGACTGAGAACAAACGGAAGAAATGGCTGCGAAGATTGCTGAAAGCATTGGCGGTCGCTGTGATTGTGGCCTTGACCTTGGTGGCATTCAGGGCATGGAATTATTATCACAACATCGGAGTGTCTGTTTCGACAACTCCCAAGGAAAACATCAACAAACTGAAAATGCCGCCAAAGCAAGAAAAGGCTCAAGTCATCGTTACGAGTGACAGCATTCTTGGAGTAGACCTCGTTTTCCATGCCATTCACGGCCTTCGTGCAAATATAGAGTTTGAGGAACCCGACACGGCTGATGCGTCGGTCTATCTCTATTGTCGTTCTGCAGACCATAAGGTAGACTCTACCTATCTGGGCTCACTTGTCGTCGACGGGTTGGAAATGCAGAAAGACCAAAGCCGGCTTGGATACATGGCTATGGTTGGCGATCAGATGGTCATCGGCGTTTCACGCCGTGAAACAGTAAAAGATTATGTGGTGGAAAACGAAGGGTCGTTTTTCAGACAGTTCGTATTGGTCAGTGACGGAGAAATCCCACCTCAGTTTTTCCTGCACGGGAAAGTGGAGCGCAGGGCCATCGGCCGTATGAGAGACACGCTTTATTATATCGCTACCAAAAACAAGGAGACGCTTTGGGATTTCGCAGATGCGCTCCGTGAATACGGGTTCATTGACGCCATTTATATCACTGGAGGAAGCGACTACTGCTTCTATCGCTCTGCCAACGGACAAAGACATGATATAGGAAACATTAAAGAATATCCGCATAAGAAGTGGAAGGGCATCATCCCTTGGCTCGTGTTCAGGAAAATAGAGTGACAGACTTAACATTATTCATTTATAACAAGATTTTTTATTCTAACAAAAACTTATGAAGAACTATTTCAGATCATTGGCACTTGCAACAGCATTGATGAGTGCTTCAGCCATGATGGCACAGCCAGCAGGCGGTTTTGGAGGCTTTGGTGGCTTCCAGCAACAGACAAAATTGGAGACGTCCCAGGAATGGAAGGACGTGAACTATGCAGGTGATGACAAGGCTTATCACACTTGCGACATCTATCTCCCCAAACAGGTAAAAGCGTCCTATCCTGTGGTGGTGCACATCTATGGGAGTGCCTGGTTCTCCAACAACAGCAAGGGGGCGGCCGACCTTGGCACCATCGTGGCGGCGTTGCTCAATGCTGGCTATGCCGTGGTGTGCCCCAACCACCGTTCCAGCGGCGATGCCAAATGGCCTGCCCAAATCAACGACATCAAGGCTGTCATCCGTTTCGTGCGGGGTGAAGCAAAGAAATATAAGTTCGATACCTCTTTCATCGCCACATCCGGTTTCTCTTCGGGTGGACACCTCTCTTCTGTTTGCGCAACCACCAATGGCATAAAAGTGGCCAAGGTGGGCAAGGAGAGTGTTGATATTGAAGGCTCTGTGGGCAAATATACTAAGAAAAAGAGCCTCGTCAACGCTGCCTGCGACTGGTCGGGACCTGTTGACCTCACTGCCATGGATTGTGGCGACCACATGGCTTTCGGTGCTTCCAGTCCGGAGGATGTGCTGCTGGGTGGAACCAAACTGGCTGATGACCCCGACAAATATCTCGGATTGAGCGCTACCAACTATGTGGACAAGAAGGATGTGCCCATCATTATCTTCCATGGTGAGAAAGACAATGTGGTGCCTTGCTGCCAAGGCAAGAAATTCTATGAACTGCTGAAGGCTGCCGGTGTGAGGACAGAGGCTACCTTTGTGCCGGAAGGCGGTCATGGCATGGGCATGTACTCTGCTGAGAATTTGCAGAAAATGGTGAACTTCCTTGATGCGGTTCGTCTGAAGAAAAAGTAGACCTTGCTGTCGTCATGCGACCATAAAAAGCGGCTCTCCACCATGGAGGGCCGCTTTATTCTTGGTGTAGCAGGATAGACTTCTTTATCTTATCTTCCGAGGAAAACCTTCCTGGAGGTACCGTCACTGCGCTTCTCGATATACATTCCGCGGGGCACTGTCATGCGGCGTCCTTGCAGGTCAAAGTATTCAGTGTGAGACGACTGACAGTCTTCGGATTTCAGTTCACGGATGGCGGTCTCTTCCTTCTCTATCATGAAGATATATGTATTGAGACTGCGGGCGGGCAAACTGACGGTCAGTTCCTGAACGGGTTCATTGATGGTGATGGGGGATTCCTGGCAAAGCGACTCGTTCGACGTGGACAGCAGGTGTACGCCGCTCTTCACTTTTACGGGCAGTTTGAGTTTCAGGTCATGGGCGTTCTTTGTGGTGTCGATGGCCATGACGATGAGCGAATCGCCTTTGATATAGGCAGATGTCTCAAAAGCAGAGTTGGTGCCGGTGTTGACGCTGGCTTTGGTGCCGAGGCGGGTTGAGCCGGTGACGTGCTTCGAGAAATGAGACATGACGAAGGCGCGGGGCAGGAGTTGATTCTTGGTGTTGCCGGGATTATACTTCGTCTCGCCGGTGCCGACAAAGGCCCAGTGGGCGCGCATATACCAGTAGATGTAGCCAGTACAGCCCGACAACATACATTCGTTGAGTTCCTCAGCAAAAATCAACTGTTCGTGCCAGTTGGGCAGGCGGTTGATATTGTCGGTCACAGAGTGCTCCGTCATCCAGACTTCCTTTCCATATTTGGCGGCCAAGGTCGAGGCACTCTTCATGTTCCCCAATGGCGGATGACCGTAGAGGTGACCTGCGATGATGTCTATCTGGTCACGAGCCACCTCGTCTCTCAGCAACGTGTTGGAGTAATTGGGGTCGAAACCTAATGGCTCTGCACTGATCAGCCTCACTCCTTTATAGGTTTCCCTGTCAAGCATGTGGGCATAGTTCTTCACCAATTTGAGTTGCTGCTGTGCCGTGTAGAGACAGCCGGAGTAGTCCACCCACCAGTCGGGCTCGTTTTGGATGGATACGGCATCCACATCAACACCTTTCGACTTCATATACTTCAGAAACGAGTTCAGCCAGGGGAAGAACTTCTCGTAGCAGTCCTCGCGCAGTTGGCCTCGTTTTCTGCCCTGATCATCGCTGTTGCCGCCCTGGGCTGTGCCGTTGGTCTTGTACTCACCGGGGGGTGACCATGGCGTGCCGAAGACAATGCCGCCGCGCTGCTTGACGATTTTTGCTGATGGCACCGAACCTTGCCAGTCATAGGGCGTATCCCAGTTGCCCCATTCGGGAACCTTTACATCGCCCACGAAATTGGGGGAGATTTCCATGCGCATGATGTTAAGTCCAATTTTCGATGTCGGGCCATAGAGCAGTGTCACGGGCTTAGTGTCGGTGCCTAACGGGCACATGGCTCCGTCACAGGCGGCAGCACCAAAGCCTGTCACTGTCTGATAGCGGGTGCTGTCTACTGTTACCGTGATCACTCCGGCATGGACAGCAGTGGCTACAGCCAACGCAAAAAAAGAAGTAAAGAGATGTTTCATTTGTGCTGATTGGTTTATAATGATGATAGTTATTCGGCCTTTTGTTATGCAAAATTACAGTTTTAATTGTTGGTGACCAAATATAATCTTCTTTTAAGCATCTTATGAAACATAAACTCACATAACTTGAACAAAATCAAATAAAAAAGAGTGAGGTTGCAGGGTCACCCCCACAACCTCACAACTTCAAGTCTCGTATTCCTCACTTTTCGCCACTTACTTTAGTGCGAGATTTTTTTCTTTCTTCTCCAGGGCTGCAATCTTCTTATCAAGTTTTTTTACCTGCCCTTCGAGGATGGCCATCTCAGAGACGTCCTGTGCCGGTTGGTAATACATACCTGCTACCATTGCATGCTCCTTGTTGCGGTCGGCCTTGGCTTTTTCGAGTTTGTTCATCACGTTGGCTTTCTTCTGCTCCAGTTTGGCAATCTCTACATTGATTTCCTTCACCTGCTTGATGATAGCGTTGCTGAACACGTTGCTTAACGTACCGCTCATTTCGGTATCGTTGTTCTGGGCGTTATACATGGCGTTGGATTTGTCGTAATTTGCTATGCTCCAAATGGCCACTGACATTGCTCCTGTCAAAAGGAATGCTGCTAACACTCTCTTACTGTTCTTGAAAAAATTCTTCGTTTTCATAATTCTTATTTTTTTTATTGTTTGACTTTTTTGTTTTTTCGTTTTGACAATGCAAATGTAACCACTAAATCACCTCATTCCTAATTTTTTCATCATTTCCCTTCCATAATGATGCGACACACGCGCCTATTTGTGACAAATCGACGGAACACCCTCCATATTTGTCGCACGACATGGTTTTTTGTTCAAAAATTCAACTTCCGCTTGTCGTCCCCATTCGGCCAAAACTGTCTCTCCCAAGTAATAAAAGGTAATGGCTTTTACTTCTCAGCGAAGCGATAACTTCTTAACTACTTAACTACTTACAAGTTGAGCAAATGAGAAACTTGAATTCAAAAATAGGCAGTTTTATTTTGCTCATAACTTAATTTTTATTAAATTTGCAGCGAAATGTGAACGGTCAAGGGATTGCCGTGTGAATATTGTGTTTGCCAAGCATTTGAGAATAGACATATTTCATTAACTTTATTATTATATGGCTCAAGTAATCAAATTACGAAAAGGCCTTGACATCAACCTCGCAGGAAAAGCCAGTACCCAAAGGGTGACGGTGAAACCTTCGGGCGAATACGCTTTGGTGCCCAGTGATTTCACGGGAGTAATGCCCAAAGTAGTGGTCCGGGAGGGAGATCAGGTCAAGGCCGGGGATGCCTTGTTCGTCAACAAGAAATTCCCTGAGGTGGCTTTTGCCTCGCCAGTCAGTGGCACCGTCACGGCGGTGGTAAGGGGTGAGCGGCGCAAATTGCTGTGCGTGAAGGTGAAGGCCGATGAGAAACAGTCCTATCGGGACTTTGGGGTCAAGGACCCGGCAAAACTCGATGGGGAAACCGTGGTGAAAGCGTTGCTGGAAGGCGGACTGTTCGGCTACATCAACCAATTGCCCTACGCGGTGTCGACCACACCTGACACCATGCCCAAATCTATCTTTGTGAGTGCTTTCAGAGACATGCCGCTTTCCGCTGACTTCGACATCGAACTCCAAGGCAACGAGAAGGCTTTCCAAACAGGTCTTTCTGCACTCAGCCGTGTGGCCAAGACTTATCTTGGCATTTCCAAGTCACAGGCGTCGGGACCCCTCTCCAATATAAAAGATGTGGAGGTGAATGTGTTCGACGGTCCTTGTCCCGCTGCCAATGTGGGCGTGCAGATCAACCACCTCGACCCGGTCAACAAGGGAGAAGTGGTGTGGACAGTGGATCCCACATCCGTCATTTTTATCGGCAGACTCTTCGGTGAGGGTAAGGTGGACCTCTGCCGCACCATCGCACTGGCCGGAAGCGAGATGAACAATCCCTGCTATGCCGACGTGATGGTGGGACAACCGCTTCGTGATGTGCTCGCAGGCCATTTCGACGGACGGGAGCATGTCCGCCTCATCAGTGGCAATCCGCTCACAGGTACCAAATGCAGCCTCGACGACTTTGTGGGGGCTCATGCCTCTGAGGTGACCGCCATCCCCGAGGGTGATGACAACGACGAGATCCTGGGATGGATCATGCCCCGCTTCAAGCAGTTCTCTGCCAACCGCAGTTACTTCTCATGGCTTTTAGGCAAGAACCGTGAGTATACGCTCGATGCCCGCGTCAAGGGCGGGGAGCGCCACATGATCATGAGCGGTGAATACGACAGCGTGTTGCCTATGGATATTTATCCCGAGTACCTCATCAAGGCCATTATCACGGGCAACATCGACAAACAGGAACAACTCGGCATCTATGAGGTCTCCCCGGAGGATTTCGCCTTGGCGGAGTTTGTTGACTCTTCAAAACTCGAGTTGCAGCGCATCGTACGCGAAGGACTCGACCTGCTCAGAAAAGAGAACGCGTAATCACTTAAAGCACTTGGAATTATGTCATTGAGAAATTATCTGAACAAAATCAAACCTGCCTTCGAGGAAGGCGGGAAGTTGCACGCTTTCAGAAGCGTGTTCGACGGATTCGAGACGTTCCTCTACGTGCCCAACACCACTGCCCGCAGTGGTGCCCATATCCATGATGCCATCGACTCGAAGCGCATCATGAGTATGGTGGTGATCGCACTCATGCCGGCCATGCTGTTCGGCATGTACAACGTGGGATATCAGAACTATCTCGCTGCAGGCACACTCGATCAGGCAGGGTTCTGGAGCATCTTCTTCTATGGATTCCTGGCCGTTCTGCCCAAAATCCTGGTCAGTTATATCGTAGGACTGGGCATCGAGTTTGCATGGGCACAGTGGAAAGGTGAGGAGATCCAGGAGGGCTATCTGGTTTCTGGCATCATTATTCCGCTCATCGTTCCGGTGGGCTGTCCGCTGTGGATACTGGCCATCGCCTGTGCGTTCGCTGTCATCTTCGCCAAGGAGATTTTCGGCGGAACGGGTATGAACATCTTCAATGTCGCCCTGGTCACACGTGCCTTCCTCTTCTTCTCCTATCCGCAGAAGATGAGCGGTGACACCGTGTGGGTCGCTTCCGACAAAATCTTCGGATTGGGCAATACCCTTCCCGATTCCTATACCTGCGCCACTCCGCTCGCACAAGTAGGGCAGGGGACTGAGGTCTCCTCCAACCTTTGCGACATGATCACAGGATTCATTCCTGGTTCCATCGGTGAGACCAGCGTCATCGCCATCGCCCTCGGTGCCATCCTGCTCCTTTGGACAGGCATCGCTTCGTGGAAGACAATGTTGAGTGTCTTCGTTGGCGGAAGCCTTATGGCTGCCATCTTCGAGGCTGTGGGCATGACCACCATCCCGTTCTACGAGCATCTCGTACTGGGTGGCTTCGCCTTCGGTGCTGTCTTCATGGCCACCGACCCAGTCACCAGTGCTCGCACCGAATGTGGCAAGTGGGTCTATGGCTTCCTCATCGGTGTCATGGCCATCATCATCCGTGTGATGAACCCGGGCTATCCCGAGGGTATGATGCTCGCCATCCTCTTCATGAACATGTTCGCACCGCTCATCGACCATTGTGTGGTGCAGCGCAATGTCTCCAAGCGTATGAAACGTATCACCTCTAAATAATATATGACTATGGCAAATGATACAAAGAAGGGATTGAACACCAATTCAAATACCTACACCATTATCTATTCGGCCATCATGGTCATTATCGTGGCCTTCCTGCTTGCCTTTGTCTATCAGATGCTCAAGGACAGACAGGATGCCAACGTGGCGCTCGACAAGAAAAAGCAAATCCTCTACGCTCTCAACATCAGAGGACTGAGCGACAGCGAGGCGGCTGCCAAATATAATGAGGTGGTGCTCAGCGATGTCATCCTCAATGATGACGGAGTTGCTACACCCAACGACCATGAAGGCGCTGAGAACAACGGATTCCTGCTCAACAGTGCTGACTACAAGAATGGCGACCTGGTCGTCTATTTCTGCAAAGTCGACGGTGAGGACAAATATGTCGTGCCTGTCTATGGAATGGGCCTCTGGGGACCTATCAATGGTTATGTGGCCGTTAATGCCGACGGAAACACCATTTATGGGGCTTATTTCAATCATGAGGGTGAAACTGCCGGCCTCGGTGCAGAGATCAAGGACAGCAAGGAATGGCAGGAGCGCTTCCAAGGCAAGAAGATCTATGCCGAGGGCAGCGACGATGTCGCCTTGTCTGTGGAAAAGAATGTCAGCAACCCGGCCAGTGAGGTGGATGCCGTCACCGGTGCCACGCTCACCTCAAATGGTGTGCGCGACATGCTCAAGGAGGGCTTTGCCAAATATGCCGTATACTTCAAGTCACTTCAAAATAACGGAGAACAATAGATATGAGTAAACTGTTTTCAAAGGAGAACAAAGAGGCTTTTGCCAAACCGCTCAACCTCGACCATCCCATCCTCATTCAGGTGCTGGGCATCTGTTCCGCGCTGGCTGTCACGTCACAACTCAAGCCGGCCATCGTCATGGGACTCGCCGTCACCATCATCACGGCTTTCTCCAACGTCATTATATCTTTGATACGTAACACCATCCCCAACCGCATCAGAATCATCGTGCAACTGGTGGTGGTGGCCACGCTCGTCACCATCGTCAGCCAGGTGCTCAAGGCTTTCGCCTACGATGTGAGCGTGCAACTCTCTGTTTATGTGGGACTCATCATCACCAACTGCATCCTGATGGGACGACTCGAGGCTTTCGCCATGATGAACAAGCCTTGGCCAAGTTTCCTCGACGGTGTGGGCAACGGACTGGGCTATGCGATGATTCTTGTCATCGTGGGCGCTTTGCGCGAATTGCTCGGACGTGGCACATTGCTCGGGTTCCAAATCATCCCGCAGGCTGTGTATGATGCCGGATATATCAATAATGGAATGATGACCATGCCGGCCATGGCGCTCATCCTGCTCGGATGTGTCATCTGGGTACATAGGGCTTACTTTTACAAGGAGGAGAAATGATTATGGAACATCTCGTTAGTTTGTTTTTCAGGTCGATCTTCGTCGACAACATGATTTTCGCGTTCTTCCTTGGAATGTGCTCCTTCCTGGCCGTTTCAAAGAACGTCAAGACTTCACTCGGACTCGGACTCGCCGTCACTTTCGTGCTGCTGGTCACCGTCCCGGTCGACTATCTGCTCCAGACCAAAGTGCTGGGTCCCGACTGCCTCATCCCGGGCGTCGACCTCTCTTATCTCAGTTTCATCCTCTTCATCGCCGTCATTGCAGGCATGGTGCAACTGGTGGAGATGACCGTCGAGAAGTATTCACCGTCGCTCTATGCGGCACTGGGTATCTTCCTGCCGCTCATCGCTGTCAACTGTGCCATCATGGGCGCGTCGCTCTTCATGCAGCAGCGCATCAACCTCGACCCGTCGAGTTCGCAGTATATCGGCAGCCTGCTCGATGCGCTCGTCTATGCGCTCGGCAGCGGCATCGGATGGACGCTGGCCATCGTGGCCATGGGTGCCATCAGGGAGAAGATGGAGTACAGCGATGTGCCTGAGCCCCTGCGCGGACTGGGCATCACGTTCATTACCGTAGGCCTCATGGCTCTGGCCATGATGTGCTTCTCAGGTCTTAACATCTAAAGAAAGGAGGATAAGAATTATGTTTCAATTTATTTTAGCAAGTATAGGAGTTTTCCTTGTTATCATTCTCCTTTTGGTCATCATTTTGCTGGTGGCGAAGAAATACCTGTCGCCAAGTGGCAATGTCAACATTCTCATCAATGGCGACAAGACCATCTCAGTGGGGCAGGGCAGCAGCCTCATGACCACACTCAATGAGAACGGCATCTTCCTGCCATCGGCTTGCGGCGGAAAGGCTTCGTGCGGACAGTGCAAGGTGCAGGTGCTGGAAGGTGGCGGCGAGATCCTCGACTCAGAAAAGCCGCACTTCACACGCAAGGAAATCAAGGACCATTGGCGTCTCGGATGCCAGTGCAAAGTGAAGGGTGACCTCAAAATCAAGGTGCCCGAGAGTGTGCTGGGTGTCAAGGAATGGGAGTGCACCGTCATCTCCAACAAAAACGTGTCGTCGTTTATCAAGGAGTTCATTGTCGCATTGCCTCCGGGTGAGCACATGGACTTCATCCCAGGCTCGTATGCCCAGATCAAGATTCCGGCATACGACTGCATTGACTACGACAAGGATTTCGACAAGGAGGACATCGGAAAGGATTATATCGGTTCGTGGGAGCACTTCAACATCTTCTCGCTGAAGGCACACAACCCGGAGCCTACCATCCGTGCCTACTCCATGGCGAATTACCCGGCCGAGGGCGACCGCATCACACTGACCGTGCGTATTGCCACCACACCGTTCAAGCCGAAACCGGAGGTGGGATTCCAGGATGTGCCCACGGGCATCGCCTCTTCCTACATCTTCTCGCGCAAACCGGGCGACAAGGTGATCATGAGCGGTCCCTATGGTGACTTCCATCCTATCTTCGACTCCAAGAAGGAGATGATTTGGGTAGGTGGTGGTGCCGGTATGGCTCCTCTACGCGCTCAGATCATGCACATGACGAAAACCTTGCAGACACGCGACCGTGAGATGCATTTCTTCTACGGGGCAAGGGCACTGGTAGAGGCTTTCTTCATTGAGGACTTCCTCGCACTGGAGAAGGAATTCCCCAACTTCCATTTCCACCTCGCACTCGACCGTCCTGACCCTGCAGCAGATGAGGCTGGCGTGAAATACACAGCCGGATTCGTACATCAGGTGATGTATGAGACCTATCTCAAGGACCATGAGGCTCCTGAGGATATCGAGTACTACATGTGCGGTCCGGGACCCATGTCCAAGGCCGTTCAGGGAATGCTCGATTCGTTGGGCGTTGAGCCTGAGAGCATCATGTTCGACAATTTCGGATAAAGACAAATGGCTTCGGATTTTCCGAAGCCATTTGCTTTATAAGCCTTTGTACCTTTGTGTTGAAATGCCTTGAAAACCTTCACATGGTAATGCTCGTCGCCATGAACGAATTTCTCGCTGTTCGGGGCCATAATCAATGTGATTCTTTTTCTCATCGACATCACTAAACCGCCACAAATAAAAAGCACAGCCTCTGTGATCACAGGGGCTGTGCTTCTGAAAATTCTTGTGGTTTCTTACAGTTGATCCCAACCTGAATGTCATTCCTCAACATCCCAGAGGTTGCTTTCACCAGCCCTGGCTGGACCACTGCCACAGCCGCCATAGCCGATGGGTGCATCGTCGAGGTTGGTCACCACATTGAAGGATTTCTAATTGCCATTGAAAATCATGTTCACCAATACCATCACATCGGTCACGGTGATTTTTCCATCTCCGTTGGTATCGGCATTCTCCTCGATGAAAATCTCATTGACATGGCCCAAGATATGGTTGACCAACAGCATCACGTCGGTTACTGTAATTGCCCAGTCACCGTTCACGTCGCCAAGATATACTAACTTTGTCACCATCTGTGTGGCCTCATGGGCTGCATTGGCCTGGAAATAAGCACGGAAAGGGCCTACGCAGGCATCTGCCACACCCTGAGCCACCTTGTGCCAGTTGCCATCGCTCTGCAGTATGTAGGCGGGCTTGTTGGCGTCGGCACAGAGTTGGGCATTGGAGATGGTCTCGTTACTGCCCTTGAAGTCAAAGCCGGAGATGGTTGTGGTTTTCAAATTTGGAACAGGGATTTCAACGGTTTCAGTATTGCTGAGACTCACCTCGCCATCACCATCTACTACTACATAATAAGGTGTATAGGCAGTCATCGTCTTGCTTTCCACCTCTTTGAAGGTGACAGTGGTGATGCCCTCGGTAGTCTCTACCGCCGTTGGGGCATAGACCTTCGCATTAGTGGCGGTAAGCGTCAGGTCGTAGGGCAGGCAGACGGTGTAGCCGCAGCGCTGGAACTTGTAGCCCGACTCAGTGAAGACGGGAGTGGCCTGAAGTGTGCGGTTGTAGGTGATGCCATTTGTTGCCGTGATGGCCACAGGAGGATTGAAGTCCCAGCCGTCGGTCAGGATGATGCTGTTGGCCGTGCCTTCAATCACGATGTTAGGTTCGTTGGCAGCAACTGTGTGTCCGGATGGCAGATAGACGATGGTGCTCTGGCTAAGTCCGTAGAACGGAGAGTTGGGGTCGTGGCGGTCGGCGGTGTAGGTGGTGGCTGTTCCCGACTCCAAGTCGATGGCTGTAATGGAGGCCATGTTGATATAGCGCAGGTTGGTAGCCCCATTGAAGGCACCCTTGCCCAACTCATATTTGTTGTACGAGGGTAATGTAATACTTGTCAATCCTGTGCAACCAGCGAAACAGTCGGGGAAGATTTTTACATTTTTTTTACTCGTACTAGCTTGATTTATTATGTAATCGCCAGTCTTTCCAGCTGCACAGGCAATGACGAACATGATATCGGTGTTGTGCATCAAGACGCCATCCTCGCAATAATAGGAGTTGTCGTTGGGATTGCCATCTGTCGTTTTCAGAGTAGTCAACTTGGGGCAGTAGGCAATGAAGTTGTCATCATGATGGGCAAATTTCTTGCCTATGCTGAACGACGTGAGGTTGTCGCAGCCACGGAAGGCGCGGGCATGTACATACTCCACGGCATCAGGCAGGACGACTTCGGTCAGGGCGTCGCAATCCTCGAAGGCACTCGCGCCGATGTCTGTCACGTTGCTGCCGATGGTGAGCGTCTGCAGGGTGCTGTTGCCCTTGAATACCTCGGGAAGGATGGCGGTGACAGGCTTGCCGCTGTAGGTGTCGGGGATGGTGAGTGTTGTGGCCTCACCCTCGTAGGCACACACCTCGAAGGCCGTAGGATTGGCGGGCGTGCCCACCGGGGTATAGACCAGACCGTTGTCGGATTTCCATAACACCATATGGTTCATGTACATATCCTTCAGCGTGGTAGGAATGGGATAGTCGATATGGTTCCCTGTGAAGTAGGTCCAGTCATCGCCCAATTGCGCCTTGGCAGCATCGCCCGTCATGAGGGCTTCTGTGTCAAATGCCTTGTTTCCGCTTTGCGTGAGTTTGACATATTCGTTTTCCGTTATTGCGCCAACGGTATTGATGTCGCTGCCAGAAGTCCAGTAGGCGCAGTTGGTGATGATATTGTTGCGTGGCTCTTGATCTTGCACCTTGCTATCCACCTCGCCTATCACATATCCAAACTTCATTTCTTTTGAACCGCTTTGCGTCAGCGTGTTCCTAGCCATACACCTGTTGACGGTGGCCCTTACAGCATAGCCGATGATGCCTCCCAAAGGACAGCCCTTGGTTTTGTTGGTCTGGATATGGTGCGACGCCGCGCAGTCGCTGACGGTCACATCGAAGTAGGCCTCGCCCAAAATGCCGCCACTCCGTAACACTGTGCCCTTGATGACACCGCTGAACACGCAGCGCTCGATGACGGACTTGGAATAGGCAAAGCCCACGATGCCGCCACAGTACAGGTCTCCATTCACCGTGTAATAGTCATCGCCAGAGTCAGTGCCAGTGACGAGCACGTCGCTGATGCGCATATCATTAAGTGCACAGCCCAGCAGGGTTCCCACATAATCATGACCATAAACCTTCGGATTGAGCAGGTGCAGGTTATAAATGGTGGCATGTCTGGCATAGCCGAAGAGTCCGACATTGTCTTCTTCCGGCCGATTGATGCAGAGGTTCTGGATGGTATGGCCTCCGCCGTCGAACACTCCGTCGAAGGGATTGCTCTCGGTGCCGATGGGCGTCCAGTTGGTTTCCGATGCCAAGTCAATGTCGGCCGTGAGTACCACCGAATTGTTTGAACTTCCTTTATATTGATCTCCATTGTTCACGGCATTGCGGAAAGCCTTCAACTCATCCAGCGACCCTATAGTCTGCGGCTCGTCGGTCAGTTCATAGATGCGGTTGAAGGCCTCCTGCCAGCCCACTATTTCTTTGGCTTTTGTCTGAGTGCCGTCGAACTTGGTGCTCAGATAGCTGTCTGTGGCGCCGCTGGGTACGTAGAGTATGCGCGTAGCAGCCATCTTCTCCATGCTTTTCGTCGTGCCGAGCGCGGCAAACACGTCGTTCCACAGCCATGTGGGAGCTGTGGTGGCCAAACACTTCACGTTGCGCAGCGATGCCAACTCCGAGAAGGCTCCAGAGCCGATGGTCTTCAGGGTGGAGGGCAGCACGACATTGGTCAGCTTAGAACAGCCCACAAAGGCGAAGTCGCCAATATGCTCCACGCCCTCCTCAATGGTGACTTTGGTAATTCCTGTGCAGAAGCGAAAGGCCATGGGGCCCACTTTCACCTTCCACGTGTGCCCCCCTTCGGTATAGGTGCTGGGAATGACTATCTCTCCCTCCTCATAATGCGAGATACAAGCATTGAGGCCATTGCCCAGCGATACGGTATTGTCGTCGGTGTCGAAGGTGCCCACCACATGGTATAAAGTGTTTTCGTTGAGCGTCAACGTCATCCATCCATGATAACGGTAGGCAGATGCTGACAGCGAGAGCAGGCACACAAGAACTAGCGTAATATATTTCTTTGTCATATCTATTCTAATCTCTAAACTTCTAAATCCTAACTCTAATTGTCTCCCGTCAGCACCCATTTGAACAGCCAATAGTCGGGTGTAATGCCTGCTATGACCATTGATGAACCGAAGAAGAAGAAATCCTTGCCAGCAGCCACATGGTCGTTGGCAGCAGGATTATCATAGATGAATACGCTGGCCTCTGCCTTAGATGCCGACGTGGGGTTAACCCCGGCTACTAAGCACCTCGCAGAAGTCGTATAATAGGTCAGCGATGGTTGGTTCTTGATGAACGAGAGCAGGTTGGCATAGGGCACCACCGTGTCGTAGGTGGAGTGGTAGAAGGCGATGCGGTGCGATGGTGTCCAGCCCACAGTGAGGTTGTTGCTCTCTAAGGCGCGGTGCAGGTCTTCCATGGTTCCGCGTCCGGTGGGGGTTATGCGGTTGCCGTATTCGTCCTCGAAGTTGCTCTTGGTGTTGAAATAGTTGTAGGCTTCACGGGTCAGCATATACTCCATCTTACCCCACACGTTGTCGCCGTCGTCCTTGAACAGCATAGCCTTCATATCCGTAAAAGAGCCTCCTACTTGAATGTCCTCGCCATAGGGATTATGGACCTTGCCAGTCCAGTTCGCGGCATTATTGTTCCTGCATGCGCGATAGACTTCGTTCACACGCTCGGTGCTATACTGGTCTTCTTTGTTTGGCTGGCTCTTCGATTCCAGCATAAACGTGGAACTGGTGGCAAAGAAGCGGTCGGAGAGGTACTCCGTGAGGCTATGCTGGCGCATGAGTGGGTTGCTGTCGCACATGCCTTTCAGGATGAGTGGCATGACGATGGGCATGGAGACGGTGCCAGGTACGTGGGTGGTCTTTTTCTCCACACCATCCTTAATATGGTAGGTGCGCCCCTCGTCCTCCATATAGTAGCGCAGGTGGGCGATGGGGTCGTAGGGGCCGTCGCCGCATACGGAGCCTGCAAAGTGAAGCTCGTCTGACAAGTTATTGGTCTCGATGAACTTGTGCGTGGCCAACGCCACGCTGCCGCCCTGAGAGAAGCCTATGCAGACGCTCTTCCAATCGTCGCTTTCAAACCTTGCAAAATCAGTATTCGATGTGCCAATATTGGTGTTGTAGAGCGCCAGTCCGTAGCGCACGGCATCGACCACCTGACGAGCCGTCAGCTCTTGGTAAAGATAAGGATGCGGTCGATTGGCGGTACAGCCGTAGCCCTCGTAGTCGGCCAGGATGACGAGACAGCAGGGTTGGCGCCCTGCATCATAACGGCAGAACTCCAGCAGCATGCCATTACCGCTTTGCGCACTGCCCCCGTGATTGTAGTTCGTGGGGCACTCGTAATTGCTGGTGATGGTCTCATGGCATCCAATGACGACGTTTTCGGGCTTGGCAGGAACAGCGTCGGCGAATATCTTCGTCGGTACGCCCATGAGCGCTGAAAGCACCACCTTCTCGCCATTGGCATCGATGGATGGGTATTTGTAGGAGTAGAGCTTGGCATAAGAACCAAAATACTGATAGCCCTCGGATGTGAAGCCGCCATACTCTTCGGTATTTGGCGTAACGTCGGCTATTCTGCGCCGTGCCATGGCTGGCCGCGTAGCAAGTTGATGATACTCCTCCTCGGTCAGAATCTTCTGGCCGTCATTAATGTGGAGCGTGTCGATGACTCCAGTCTCAGTGTTCACTACAAGGGAGTCGTGGCTCATGAACAGCAGGTATCTTACCTCAGTCACCTCCACGTCGCTGGCGCTGACGGTTTTCGGCAGGTCGCCGAACTGACCCTGTGCCCATGCCCCTTGTGCTATTGCACACACGAGAGCGAGTATCAGTAGAATACTTTTTTTCATCATTTTCTTTGATTGAGTCTGCTATGTTGTTTCTTTGTTGCGGGCAGGGGAGTCGAACCCCGGCCCGCATGGTTTGTCATTCTGCTTGATTCACACAATAACAATGCATGATGACCATCTACTTGATGACTATTTTCTTACCCTGATGAATGTAGATGCCCTTTTGGGGATTGCCCTCTATCTCACGCCCGTCGAGAGTATAGTATTTCGTGGCATCGTAATTGGGAATATCGCTAATTTGCTTGACATTGTTGACGATGTTGCTGTTCATCGCTTCTGAAATGTCGGTGACCTTGTCCATGTTATCGTTGATGTCGTCGACAATCTCGTTGCTGGATGAGTCGGCAATTACCTTTTCTATCTCAATGAGGGTTTTCAATGTGAAGACAATCAAACTATAATCCACATGGTTGCCCCAGTTTCCGAAATCGGTTTTCACGTCGCAACCCTTCTTCTTCAAGTAGTTGGCCATTTCCATACCAACGAAATAATGCATATACAAGTCTCCCTCGCTGTGGAAAATGAAATACTTCGTCTTAGTGTCAGGCTGCCAGTCGCACCAAGGGCCACAGAGCGAATTGTCGCGGAATTTCTCATAGATGATTCTGCCCATTCCCTGGGTATAGTCGCATGCGGCAGGGGTTAGTATCTCGTCAACGTTGGCCTCAAGACCAATTTTTTCGTTGATTTCCCATGTGTTGTAGTCTTTAGAGAGAATCCACTCTTGGATGTTGTCGCCAAGCGGTGGGAGGAAGACATCCTGATAATTGAAAGGCAGATTGTAAGTCTCCTTATACGCCACCATCATGAGGGGGAGGGCACACTTGTAGCCGGTGAAGTTGGTCTTTACATAGTTCTCATATACCGTGGTGATGTCGAAGGGTGAGCCACCAGCTGCGGTGAGGTCGAAGAATATGTCGGGGCGTTTCTCGCTGATGTATTTCTGCACAGCAATGGCGGAGAATCCTCCCGAAGAATAGCCAACATTGAACGTAGGCAGATTCTCGTATTCGTAGCCCTCTTGCTGAAGAATCATCTTGGCGGCATCCCAGGCATCGATGGTCTCCACGGAAGTGATTTCAGGACAACAGTAAGCTTGCGGCTTATCCTCGGTAAGTGTCCATCCATAGAGGTCGGCAGAGACGGCAATAATATTCTGAAATTTGTTCAAATAAAACGCCACGTCGTCAATCTCGTCCTGCGACGTGCGCTCCTTGTGCTTGGCAGTGGTGAACTCATTGTAGAGCACCAAAGCACGTGGTGAGGCCTCTTTATTGAAAACGGCAGGATTCATAGAGATGACACCCGTCAGGCGCACTGGTGTTTTCATATCAGGCCCTACGCTGGTGTACTCAAAAATGATTTGGTCGAACTGCAGGTTGAGAATGTCATTGTAAAGGTTTTGCAATGCATGGCAATGGCGACGCTGCACAATCTGTGGGTCAAGTCCAAAGTCCAATGGCCTTTCGGCAAACGCTCCAAGACAGAAAGTCAGGAATAAAGAAATGCTAATAAAAAATTGTTTCATAATCTCTTTTATTTTATTATACTTAAAAACCGTGCTACTTTTATTTTTATGCTACTTATTAGTTATTGATGCTGCTTGTAAACAATTGAATAACAATTAGTTATCAATAATTTTGATATGTATAGAATTTTACTTTTTAAGTGTTGTAAAAAAAGTCGACACAATCGACGCAGCAAAGATAATAAAAAATAAAAAAAAAATACCGCATATTTGCATTTTTTTCATTCGAAAACCGACTGAAACTTCATCAAATGATACGGTCATATAAAGAGTACCAATTAACTCTACGCGCCGTCTCCATGATGGAGGCTGTGCTAACAAAAAGCCCGTCCCTCAACATCAGGGACGGGCTTCTTGTGATATATTCCCGCCTATTATGACTATTGTCTAATCTCCTAAACTCCTATACTCCTATACTCCTAAACTCCTAAACTCCTAAACTCCTAATCTCCTAATCTACTTAACCACCACTTTCTTGCCTCCGATGATATACAGGCCACGGGGCAGTCCCTGTGTGGCTTGCTGTGGGTGGACGGCCTGGCGGATGAGTTGGCCGGAGAGGGTGTATACATTCATCGGTTCGTCATTTGCTACCGTCACTTCATCAATCGAAGTGGACATCGGCGAATAGTCCTCATTGTTGGTCAGATACATATCATCCACGACAATGGTGCCATTGCCGTTGCCCCAGAAGTCGACGATGCGGATGTTCTTGGTGTCAAGAGCCTGACCTTTTCGGCTGTCAGAGGTGTATTTGGCTGTCTTCAGGTTGATCACAATCTGTTTCTTCGAACCGAAATCGGGAGAGGCGTAATTCTCGCCCCAGATGCTGCCTGTCGTGAAGATATTCAGGTGAGCACCGCAGGTCTGCGCCTGTTTCAGTTTGATAACCAGATATTTGTAGGCCGACATATCGGCACCATTGGGATATTCCCAACCCATCTGTCCCCATTGTCCGGGACGGAAGGCGCGGGTATTCTCATTGTAGGTGCCTTGGGCAAATAGGGAGGTGTTGATGTATTGTGCGCCAAATGGGAAGAAAGTGGAACGGACATTAAATGATCCTGACAGTTCGTTGCCCATGGGGTCGGTGTAGGTCACGCCTACAGTGGCGGTTCCCTCACTCAGACCGCGTATCTGACCGTTTTTGACCTCTATCACATTGTTGGCATCAACCTCAAACTTGCATTGGGCGGCGACATTGTCGGTATGGCCGTCGCGGTAAGTGGCTTCTATCTGAAGTTGACCGCTGTTGCCCACCATCACCTCTTTGCTTACGTCCTGGAGTTTCAGTTCGACGGCGGTGAGCATGTCTTCGCTGAATCCCTCGAAGTTTTCAGGATAGAACATGATCTCGTCGAAATCTGACTCGGTGGAGAACCAGTCGAAGTCGGCATATCCCTCGCTGCCGTCTTGTGTGGCGTAGCAGAAAAGACCAAAACGGGCACCCACAAAGACGGAGAGGTTGAAGCCGAGGGAAGTCTGATTTCCCAGTTTCTCATAAGTTTGGTTGTCGGTGGAGTAATAGAACTGTGTCTTGCTGGTGCTGTAACTCACCGTGGCGCGCAGATAGATGATGCCGTCGGTCAGTTCACCGAGAGAAAGGGTTTTTCTCTTGCTGGAGGGTTCTCCGTCACTCAGAGTGCCTTCTTGCCATACCAGTTGATACTGTCCGTTTTTCTTCTCGGCGGCTATCATGGCATAAGGGTCTTGGAAGATACAGATGCCAGCACGGTCACCCTCAGACAGTTGGCTCACATCTATGCGGACGGTTCCTGCCGAGGCGCGGTCGGCGAAGGCGAAGATACGCTGGGTAAGCATGTTACGGGCCTGGGTCAGGCGGTTGGCTTTGTCGCCAGTCTTGAGTCGTAGCCATCCCTGGCGCTCAAACAGCGACCATGCGCCGTTGTTGGGGTTGTGGTTCCATTCCCATTGCTGACCGAGAGGATAGGAGCGGAAATTGTCGTTGGTGGGCATGCCTGTTCGGGGGTAACTCGCTCCGACGTCGGGTTTGGTGTAGGTCGGGTAAGGCACACCGTTGTTGCCTACGATGGGCCACCCGTCCTGCCATCTCACAGGCTGGAGGTTGGGCATACGGCCCAGGGCACCGAGATCTTCCTGCATGATGGTCCACCACTCGCCGTTGGGTGTGTCAAACAGTGCCCCCTGATGAACGGTATTGGGTTTGCCGTTGATGATCTTTTCCACCAGCATCTTCTCTTCGTAGGGACCGAAAATGTTCTTGGAGCGGAAGACAGCCTGACCCGACGGCCAACCGCCATAGGTGGCGTAGATATAGTAGTAGTCACCGATTTTATAAAGATGGCTGCCCTCCAGACCGTCTTTGTCGCTGATGACGCGTTTTTCCTGGATGAAGTTGAAGTCCTCGTCCAACTCACACATCTGGATGTTGCCGATGCCACAGGCCACATACACCTTGCCGTTGTCGAACAGCATGCCGGGGTCGTAGTAGATGCGCGAGATCGACTTCTGTTCCCATTTGCCCTCGGGGTCGGTGGCGGTGAGCAACCATCCGCCGGTGTCGTTGCCGTTGATGAGCAGATAGAACTTCCCGTTATGGTATTTCATCGAACAAGCCCACATGCCGGCAGCATAGGCGTTTTGACCGTTCTGCAGATTGTAACGGTCTGTGGTGGCGAGTTGGGCAAGGGGCTGGGCACAGTACTCCCAGTTCACCAGGTCTTTCGACTTCACGATGGTGGCTCCGGGGAAATGGTGCATCGTCGTTGTCACCATATAGTAGGTGTCTCCCACGCGGATGACGTCAGGGTCGGGGAAATCAGCAAAAATAACGGGGTTCTTGAAGCGTCCGTTGCCTTGGTCGCTCACCGACTTGTTCTTGAAGTCGGCACGGGGCCAGTCTACCTCATAATACTCGGCATACCAGTCCATGCAGGCCTTTCCGCAGGCTTCCTCATAACCATCGAAGGCAGGGACCACAGAACCGTCTTTCAGCAACCGGTCGACATCAATGAGACAACTGGTGCCGGAGAGGGTCATCGAGATGTTGCCAAAATGGTCGAGCATGGCTTTGTAGGCCTTGCCCCATTTCGAGGTGGAGCCGGTAGCCCACGTGCCCCAGTTGCTTTCCACCCATTCACCGTGCTCGTTGTAGTGACCGGTGCCTTCTTTTTTCGGACTCCAGTCTACCTCGGTGATAATCACGGGATTGGTGTCCACCACGGGAACCTGCTTGTGGAATTGGTTGATCTTGTTGGTCGGACTGGGGGTATCGTCACTGCATCCATACCATCCGCAGTAGTCGTGCACGGCATAGCCGATGTTGTAGCCCTCGATGGGATGGGTGGCATAACTGGTATAATTGGCTTGCCATCCTGTACCCGGCACCCAGATGATGCCGGTGAAGCCGTTGGCACGTATCTTGTCGACAATGGGCTGGAAGAAGTCATGCAGCGCGGCGGGGTCATCCTGACCGTTGCGGTTCTTCAGCGAAACGGGCTCATTGGCCAACTCGATGCTGATCTGTCCGGCATATTTGCGGATGGAGTCGTTTTTGGAAAAGATGTCCCAGACCGTCATCAGATATTGATTGTAATAGTCGCCCACCTGCAGGTTGCCGGGGCAGACTCCTGGCGGGCGCACCACCACATACATGCCGTGGTTCATGGCGCGTTTGGCAAGCGGGAAATAGAGGGTGCGCAGATAGGTGTTGAGGCGCGTCGAACTGAAACGGGAGATGTCGGCCTCGCCGCTCTCCTTGCCGTCACTCTGCTTGTTGGGGTCATTGGTCCAGGCGGGGTCCATGTGCAGGCGGAACACGTCGCACTTGGCCTTCTCGAGGCCCGTAAAGAGTTTCTCGAAATAGTTGATACAGGGTGTCACGCTGCTGTAACTCCATCCCCAGCGGCCACCATTGAACCACGCATTGGGGGTGTCCATCACGCCGTGCAGCACCACATGGTTGCCATGCTCGTCCATCAGCCACCTGCCTTCCTGATGCAGGGTGGGCAGGGGCTTCACCCCTTGTGCCGATATAGCCATGACAAACAGTGCCGCAGATAAAAATGTCTGTATTCTTTTCATTCTTAGGTAGGTAAAAGTTTGGTTTTATCGATTCATGTGCAAAATTATGCACTTTTCACCATTTTCCAAGTTCTTTTTGGGGTCATTTATTATCTGCTTTGTTACAAAAACTTTCTCATTCCGTGATGAGCAACAGGAATAGGCAGGAGGAATAAAGACACTTCAAGAAACAAAAAAAGCATATTCTGTTTTGAATTTCAATAAGTTTAATTTATCTTTGTACCTACATATAATATAACATCTATGGCAGATAATGAGACCAAAGGAAAGGTGCTGAAGAAGGCTGTCATTTGGAAAGATCTCTTTTTCTACCGAAAGAGCGACACCCTCTATCAGTTGACCGTGGAATTTTGCAACCGTTATCTCCCTGCCTATGGCAGTCGAACGGTAGACCAAATGGTGCAGGCCGCTCGTAGCGGCAAGCAAAACATTGTGGAAGGAAGTGAAGATGGGTAGACTAGTTCAGAAATGGAAATCAAACTGATCAACACTGCCCGTGGCAGTCTTCAAGAACTTCGTGCCGATTATCTTGACTATCTGCATACTCACCATCTGAATGTATGGCAAAAAGATAACCCTCGTCAACAGCGATTGCGCAATTTCTGTCACAAGCATAATGACTACAGCGATTATGAGCCACTGATGGGGAAGATGAACGACGAAGAAATGGCCAACTTGGCATTGACGCTCTGCCATCAGGCCGACAAAATGATGTGCCGCTATTTAGAGCGACTGGAAGAGCGCTTCGTGAAAGAGGGTGGCATCAAGGAGCGCATGTACGCCGCGCGCACCGGCTACCGGCAAGCCCAGGATGCCAAACTCAAATCCCTCGAAGAAGAAAACGCACGACTAAAAGCAGAGAACCAAAATCTAAGGAAAAAACTGGAAGAACTAGAAAAGAAAATCATAAGTAATCCTAGAAATCCCTAGAAATCCCTAGGAAATCCTAGGAGAACCTAGGAGAACCTAGAAAATCCTAGAAAAACCTAGAATTACCTAGGATTTCCTAGAAGCCTCCTCCCCCCCAATAAACCGCAAAATAAAAAATCATCCCTCACCACAATGAAAAAAACATATCTACTACTATTATCCGTCCTGCTGTATGCGGCCAATGCTTTCCCGCAGACGGATGTGACAGACATCTACCTGACCAATCCAGGCTTTGATGACAGCAGTTCCTGGCAATTGGAAAACATGCCTTCTTTACAGGAGGCCAATTCTGCCGAAATAGCGGGATGGAAACTGACTGCCAGTGCTCCGTGGTCCTCGAGCGCTGCTTTCGGCTATGGAACGACAGGGCAGGTCAATGGAGCCAATGCGCCAACAGCCGGTCCCAGTGGAACTTCCTCCGGCGGAGCACTGGGCATCAGCACAGGTTGGGGTGGCAAAATCTGCTATGAGCAGCAAGTCTCTCTACCTGCCGGTAAATACCGCATCTCCTATTCCGCGTACAACAACTATCAGTCGGCCACTCAGAGTTTCAATTTCATCGGCTTTGTAAATGACGCCGGCGAGGAGCATTACGGCATCATCAACAACTTCCTTTACCAAACATGGATGGAGGATGAGATCTACCTGCACCTAAGCGAACCCACCAAGGGAAAAATCTGTGTGGGACTGGGGGCAGTTTCAGATGGTTCAGGCAACAATGCCAAGGTCTTTATCGACCATATCAAGATAGAGGCTTACAATGCCGCTGTGTCGATGATGCCTGGAACGAGTTTCAGACTGAAGGAATGGGTAGGAAATACGGGTACGTATCAAAACACCTACCAGGAATACTATAAGGACAACCACTATACAGGATCCGTCATGCGGTTGGAATACGATGTGGATGATGGAATTTACAGCGCGGATATCATCTTCCATGCCCACCAAGCGTGGATTGGCCAAGTGGTGCCCAACGGCACGCTCAACGCGTTCATCAAAGCCAACAATATCACCAAACCCACTGAGGTTATCAATGACAAAGGCTTGGTTGCCTATGAGCCCAAGACCTATCACTTGGAGGACATCCAAGTAACAGATAAGAAACTCATATTGGAGGTGGGCAATACCGCTGAAGGTGCCAACTGGCTCACAGTAACGACAAGTCGCATCTCTCAGATGACAACGCCTTATGTGAGTTATGGCGCATTTCAATTGCCCGAAACTCCTGTCACGCCTGATTTCTGGTATCAGGTGCCTGTGCCGATTGCTGGCGAATACCTGCTCTCCGTTGACGGTGAGGCGGTGGTTTCGTTTACCCAGGACCCTGCTGCCCTTGTGACCGATGAAATGAAAACCACAAAAGGCGGGGTGCTTGAACTGACTGCTGGGAATTTATACCTGAAATCTTCGGCTGCAGTAAAAATTGCCCTCAATCCCAATTCTTACGGATACCAGATCGGTGCTGCCGCCACCAATGCCAAATATGTGCAGCCGGGCCAGACAGTCTCCTTCACTTTCAATGATCTGTCTACCAATGACCCCAATGCGGTGCTCAAAACAGATTTCAGCGGCGTCACCCTTTCAGGGAAGACTTTGGAGGTGACAGAAGCGCCCAATGGATTCTCATTTGCAGTACCTGATCTGATGCCGCAAACCACCTATACGCTGGTGATCCCTGCCGGCGCCATCGGATATGAGGGGCATGAAGCCAACACGGAACAGAAACTCTCTCTGACCACCATTCCTGTGTTCGATGGCACCTATTTCCTCCGCACCTATGACGGCCGTTATCTCGCCAGGGGCAACAAATGGAATACACATGCCATCGTGGATGAATGGGGACTCCCTGTGGTCATCGCTACCGATGGCAGCAACAACACGACCATACAGTTTGCTGACAATGGACTTTATCTCTATAACATAGAGGACGAAGCCTATACCGACTGGTCAACAGAAGAGGAGAAATCCACATGGCACTTCATCGCCAAGGGAAAGACCATCCTGCTGGCCAGTGCACAGCAGAACGATCTCTACGTGACCATCGACGGGGAAGGCAATCTAATCACCAACGGCTCTGGCTCTGATAATGGGGTAAGTGGGTGGATGGTCGTTTCTCCTTCCGAGCATGAATCGGACATGCAGCAGATGCGCAAGGAGTGCGTAGCGCTGGCAGATGAGACCGACGGCCTCACGACGAAGACATACCTCAAAGCCCAACCAACGCAGACGGCGGAGCAGTACCAGGGAACTGGTGAGGTGATGAGTGGTTCGTTCGACATCACGGTTCCTGGTATATACCGTTTCTCCATTCAGGCATTCCACCGCATGGCTTCCAACGATGTCGCCTATCCGTTGCACACCCAGAAAGCGGACAGTCCGCCTGTGTATCTCTATTTCGGTGATACGAAGTTGCAACTGTGCAGTGTATATGAGCAACCGACAACGGCATCGACTGGGTTTGCCATCGATGGCAACAACTATCCCAACAATCAGACTGGGGCACTCACCGCATTCCAAGAGGGACTGTATCAGAATGTCATCTATGTACGCGTCGGGGCCGGCCAGGTGGGCACATGGCAGTACGGCATAAAAAATCAGGGAAATCCGGGCAACAACGCTCACTGGACGTGCTACGCTCCCGACGGTATTGAGATCACACGCTATTATGACCCGGAGACCGATGGCCTCGATGCGGAGGATCAGGAGATAGCCGACCTGATTGAGAGCCTGAGAAAACTCGTGGGCGATGTCAACGACGATGGAAAACTCTCCGTGTCGGATGTCATGCAGATAGTGAATATGATCCTGCACAACGCCCTTACCTGTGAGATGCCGTTGGCAGACATGAATGATGATGGCAAACTGACGGTGACAGATGTGCTTTATCTCGTCAATGTCATTTTTGAACATTATGAAAAGAGATATATCGATATGACGTACACCTATGCCCAACTGGATACATCGGTGGCGGCGGAGCAGTCGGCTGTGGAGAATGCCGAGGGGGCAGACTATATCCTCGGCAGTGCCACCTGCACACTTACCCATGAGGATGTCAGTTCCTATTACGACATCTCTGAATGGGTGACAACGTTGCAGGTGGAAGTTCCTTTTGACAATGTGGAGAGCGTGAGCATCTATGCGCCCGACCATACCGCCATTGCGGGTCCGATGACTATTGTGAGAAAAGGGGAGAATGTCACCTTCTCCTATCCACAGGGTGAAGCGGGCACTTATGCGTCCTCCATGCAGAGCGATGTGGTCACGGTGAGGGGCAACGGGATGAGCGCATACACCGTCTATCTCCTACCACAGACACTAAGTGAAGGGGTGCTCGTGACGGTGCATACGGCTGATGGAAAGTATTACAGCCAACTTTTTGACCAGATCAACGCAAAAGATGTCAACACCTTGCAGTTCACTGTCACCCAACCGTCCAATCTGTGGATGAGCACCTTGCCGGGGAATGTCTATTTCAGCATGCTGTCCACACCTGGCGCCCATAATGCATGCACGGGCGGTGTAAGCACTTCCGCCGCCAGATGCCAGAGTGAGGACCTGGCAGGACTCTTGGCCAACGGCGTGAGGGCTTTCGACCTCAGACCGCGTTATACCTCCAATTCTGTGGATGACATCACACTTGACAACCTTACCATCTATCATGGTTCGGTATCAACAGGTGTGAAATTCAAGGATGCCATCGACGTGCTCATCAACTTCGTCAGGAACAACCCCAGCGAGGCGGTGTCGGTCATCATGCAGAAAGAGGATTCTCATCTGATCTTTTCGCTCGATGATCAGAGCGAGACATGGAGAGCAAGCATGAGGGAGTGCTTCTCGGATGCGTCGCGCAGTCCGTATATCATGCCTGATGTCAGAAATAATCACACACTGGATGATGTGCGGGGAAAGGTGTCCATCGTCAGCAAAAATCCATACGGTAATAGCAGCAACGGTTACCGGGATGTCGTCTACGGGGCCATCATCGAGAACTGGCCTGACGACAACGTGGTGAACAATTTCTCCTGCAATATGACACTGGCAGGGAATTGGGTGGACTGCCAGGCAAGTGTGGAGGATGCCTACAACAGCAGCACCGACACCAAGAAATCGCAGATCAATGCCTCACTCCTTTTGGCCAGCAACAACACCAACCGTTCCCATTATGTATATACATTCCTCAGCCTCGCCAATTCCCCTGCTTCCTATGCCGCGACTCTCAATCCGTGGACAGCAGAACAGATCGGCAACATCCCGGGGCCACTGGGGTATGTATATGCTGACTATCAGGGAAGTCAGAACAATGGTGGAAACAACCTCCTAAAAGCAATTGTTGAACAAAACGCAAAATATGTTTATCGGGGACAATCCCGAATCAACCCATGAAATATCCAGAAAACGACAAGGGCATGAATGCCCGCATCAGACGGCTGCGGGAGCAGAACATGCAGACGCCTACCACCCTGAGCATAGAGAGGGCACTCATCGAGACCGGTTTCTATAAAGAAAACTATGGCACCATGCCCATTGCCATGCTGAGGGCGAGAAATTTTTATGAGATCTGCAAGAAAAAGACCATCTATATCGGTGAGGATGAATTGATTGTGGGGGAGCGGGGACCAAAGCCCAAGGCGGTGCCGACATTCCCTGAACTCACCTGCCATTCCGTCGAGGACCTGCATACACTCAATGAACGGAAACTGCAGCCATACTTCATCAGTCAGGAGGACATCGACACCTATCAGCGGGAGGTCATCCCATATTGGAAGGGAAAGACGCAGCGGGAGCGCATTTTCTCCCATGTGTCAAAAGAATGGGAGGAGGCTTACCACGCGGGGGTGTTCACGGAGTTCATGGAACAACGGGCTGCCGGACATACCGCCATGGACGGCAAGATGTACCGCGAAGGACTGCTTGACGTGAAGGAGAGAATCCGGAAACAGATAGAGGCCTTGGATTTCATCTATGACCCTGAGGCTACCGACAAGCAGCAGGAACTGGAGGCGATGGCGGTCTCTTGCGACGCTGCCATTCTCTTCGCGGAAAGGCATGCCCAGTTGGCGGAGAAGATGGCTGAGGTGGAAACCAATAAACAACGGAAACGGGAATTGGAGAAGATCGCTGAGGTGTGCCATTGGGTGCCGGCTCATGCACCACGCGACCTGTGGGAGGCCATACAGATGTATTGGTTCGTGCATCTCGGCACCGTGACCGAACTCAACGGATGGGATTCCATGAATCCGGGACATATCGACCAACACCTTTTCCCGTTCTATCAAAAAGGACTGGCAGACGGGTCTCTTACACGGGATGATGCCAAGGAACTCATCTCTTGCCTGTGGATCAAGTTCAACAACCAACCGGCTCCGCCAAAGGTGGGGGTGACGGCACTGGAGTCGGGCACCTACAACGACTTCACCAATATCAATATCGGGGGAATCGACAAGAATGGTGCCAGTGGGGCCAATGAACTGTCATACCTCATCCTGGAGGTTCAGGAGGAACTCCATCAACTGCAGCCTGGACTGAGCATCCACATCGCAGGCAACACGCCTGATGATTTCCTGCTCGAGGGCATCAGGGTCATCCGGCAGGGCCATGGCTATCCGTCTGTATTTAACCCTGATGCTTACGTCCGAGAGATGATGCGTGCCGGGAAGACCGCTGAGGATGCGCGTGAGGGCGGATGCTCAGGATGTATCGAGGTGGGTGCCTTCGGCAAGGAGGCTTATCTCCTCACCGGCTATCTCAACACGCCCAAAATCCTGGAAATCACGCTCCATAATGGTGTCGACCCCGAGACAGGCAAAACACTCGGACTAAAAACGGGTGACCCGAGGACTTTTGCCTCGTTTGAACAACTCTATGAGGCTTGGCACCGGCAGATGACTTATTTCGTCAATCTGAAACTGTCGGTGAACAACTATATCGAACGGATGTTCTCGCTGTATGCTCCGGCCACCTTCCTCAGCCTCTTCATCGATGACTGCATCGAGAAGGGAAAGGACTATTACAGCGGAGGGGCACGCTACAACACCACATATATCCAGTGTACGGGCTTGGGTACGCTCACCGATTGTTTCACGACTTTGAAAAAACATGTTTTTGAGGAGAAACGCTATTCGATGGACGAGATGCTGGCGGCTTTGGCTGACAATTTCGAAGGTCATGAGGTGATGAGACAGTATATACGCTACCATACGCCTTTCTTTGGCAATGATGACGAATATGCCGACAGCATCGCCGTGCGGATCTATGAGGATTTGGTAAAGGCGATCGAGGGAAGACCCAACACCCGGGGGGGAGAGACGCATCTCAACATGCTCAGCACCACCTGCCACAACTACTTCGGTTCGGTGTGCGGGGCGACGCCCAACGGACGGTTGGCTCATTTCGCCATCAGCGATGGCACCTCGCCGGCACATGGCTCCGACAGCCACGGACCCACGGCAGTCATCAAGTCTTTGGGAAAACTCGACCAGACAAAGAGTGGGGGCACACTGCTAAACGTGCGCCTCGTGCCTGCCTTGCTCCGGCGTGACGAGGATATGAGAAAACTGGCCAGCCTGATCCGCACCTATTTCAAGTTCGGCGGACACCATATCCAGTTCAATGTGGTGGACACGGCGACGCTCTTAGATGCCCAGCAGCATCCGGAGAACTACCGCGACCTCCTGGTGCGCGTGGCGGGATATTCCGACTACTTCAACGACATGACTGAGCAGTTGCAGAACGAAATCATTGCCCGGACACAGAACGAGGAGATGTAGATGGCTGCCACGGATACAACGCTGATTTTCGACATCAAACGCTATGCCATCAATGACGGACCTGGCATACGGACAACCATTTTTATGAAGGGTTGCCCGCTGAGATGTGTGTGGTGCCACAACCCGGAGTCCTGGTCGGTCCACCCACAGTTGCTCTACAAACAGGGCCGATGTATGGGATGCCTCGGTTGCATGGATGCCTGTCCGCACCAGGCACTGGAATGGGGGGACGACGGCATCATCCGCAATGAGCAAAACTGCACGCTCTGCGGCAAATGTGCGGAACAGTGTCCCACCATGGCACTGGAGATATGCGGCAGGGAGTGGTCGATGGAGGCACTGATGGAGGAAATTGAAAAGGAACGCGATGTCATGATGGACAGCGGTGGTGGCGTGACGCTGTGCGGAGGCGAACCCCTGATGCATCCTTCATATACCCTAACACTGCTCCGCGAACTCGGCAGGAGGGGATTCCACCGCACTGTGGACACCTCCCTCTATGCGGCTCAGCAGGTGGTCAGTGAAGTGGCGAAAGAGTGTGAACTGATGCTGGTTGACCTGAAACTGATGGACAGTGAGAAGCACCAACGGTTTACGGGCGTGTCCAACCAACTCATTCTCGACAACATCCGGTGGTTGGCAGAAAAGGACCATGATTTCTCCATACGCATACCCCTTATTGAGGGCATCAATGCCGATGAGGAGAATATCAGAAAAACAGGACTTTTCCTCAGGTCGTTGCCTGGGAAAAATCCTGTTGTGCATCTGTTGCCTTATCATGATGTGGGCAGGGACAAGCACCGCCGCATGGGCTCGGTATTCAACCCGGAGGGCATTTCCATGGCCGCTCCTTCCGATGATGCCCTGCAAAAATCTGCTTCTATCCTCTCCGCCCATGGCTTCCATGTCATCATCGGCGGATGAGGCAAGATCCTCTATATCTCCAATTTGTCTATCTCATTTCTTGATGGCCTCTGCGATGATATCCGCCATCTTGCGCACTCCCTTATCATTGGGGTGGATGCCATCACCCTGCACCTTGTCACCGTCTTCAGCGAAGAGGGTATGGAGGTCTATCACACTCAGCCCATATTCCTTGGCCACCTCCTGCTGGATGGGGATGATGCCATTGACGATGACAGAGTCGTTGATGTTCCACGTTGACTTGAATGCCGGAATGGGCGTGCAGAGATAAATCTGCGGTTTGGTGGGCGCAGAGACCTTGGCCTTCTTGCCTTTTTTCTTGACTGGTGTGGCCAGACTGGGACAGAGTTGGGTGATCATCTGCTTCAGATCCTGCTTGAATTCTGAACCATACTGCCAGTTCTGTGGTTTGGAGTCATTGGTGCCCAGTTTGATGATGACGATGTCGGGGTTGAAAGCCAAGGCATCACGCCATGCCATCTCATTCATATAGGGGAAGTCGCCTTTGTTGAGCATGGTGCGAGCACTCACTCCGAAATTCTTCACCCAATAGTTGTCGCCAAGTTTTTGCTGCAAGAGGGCGGGATAACCATGCTGGGGTGCCATCTCTATGCCATGGCCGTCGGTGATGCTGTTGCCGATGCATGCCACACGGATAGCGTCGGTTTTCGGGGTTTTGAGGTGATTGAGCCAGTTGCCCAAATCCGACAGCATCTGGTCATGGTATTTGAACCAGGGGCCGACACCGAAACCATGGTCACCGCTGGGATAGACATGCAGGGTACATTCGTTGCCGGCATTGCGCATGGCACTATAGTAGGCGATGGCATTGGTGACAGGGGGAACCAGCCGGTCGTCATTGGCGGTGATGATGATGGCGGGAGGGGTCAGATGGCGCTTCACGGCATTCTGGGTGGAGTACTTCTTCACCAGTTCCGGATTCTTATGTCCTTCCTCTCCGAGGAAATTGATACAGGAATACTTGTGCGACACCCGCTCATCCATGGAGATGACCGGATAGAACAGGATGGAGAAGTCAGGGCGCACTTCATAATCTGACATGGTGGAAATGACGGAGGCCAGGTGGCCGCCGGCGGAAAAGCCCATGATACCTACGTCACGGGGATTGATACCCCAGACAGCAGCGGAGTCACGGACAATACGGAACCCTTTCTCCACGTCACCGATGGGGATGCTGCGGTCGCCATTCGGCAGACGGTAGTTGACCACGAAATAGGCGATGCCTTGCTGGTTGAGCCAACCCGACCATTGTGTGCCTTCGTGGGTGTTGGAGAGCATCGAATACCCTCCGCCGGGAATGCCTACGATGGCCTTGCCGGATGGCTTGTCGGGCAGGAATGCCACCATCTGGGCATCTCCGCTCTCTGTGAGGTTGAGGGTGAATTGTCTCGATGTCTGTGCCTGTGCGACCAATACGGTCAGCAGCAGGACGAAAGTAATGAATTTTTTCATGTTGATAATTTATGTGATTGAATGTCTTTTCCTCCTATGGTCAGTCCTCATCCGGAATATAGCGCGCTAAGGTACTCATTTATTTTCTAAATCAGAAAAACTCCCACAATTTTTTAATCCTCAACACCCAAAAGCCAACAGCCAACAGCCAACAGCCAATGGCCAAAGGCCAACAGCCAATCTTCAATCGTTTAACAATCTTTATTACGAGGTGACGCTATATCCTACCGATTTGCCTTACCTTTGTATCGCGTTTCGCCAAATAGCCTGTCTTGAATGAAAACATATCCGTTGCTTGACTCACAACTGGGAATCCTGCTTTCCTGCAGTTACATTCCGGCTTCCACAGCATGGAACTTGCCTTCGGTGATTGTCTTTGACAAGACCATATCGGCAGACAGGCTCCTGGATGCTGTTAGGCGAATCAGTGCGGCGCGGACAGAACTGCACATCCAGTTTCTCAGAACCGAAGACGGCTCAATTGTGCAGTTTGCCGATGAAGCGATGGAGATACCTGTCGTTCATTCCAGAATGACGGACAAAGAGGCGGGATTGTATATGAAGAAAGGTTTCGTGCGACCTTTTCATCTTTTCTCTCATCAGCCGCTATGCAGGTTCGAGGTGGTGGAAACCGACACACAGGTGCTGCTGCTGAGCGACCTCCATCACAGCATTGCTGACGGATTCACTATTGCGGGACGGCTGATAGGATCCGACCTTCCTGCCGCCTATATGGGGCAACCACTAAAGATGCCGGCCATGACACTTTTCGACTGGGCACTGCGTGAACAGGAGGGTCTCGGCTCTGCCGCCTATGTTCGTGCGAAGGACTTTTTTCAGACACTTTTTTCCGATGCGGAGGTCACACGGCTCTCACAAAAGGGGAACTGCGATGACGGCAAGGGCATATCGCAAAAATTCTCCTTGCACATGGGTGCTGTCGATGAGTGGTGCGCCGCACATCAGGTTTCCCCATACCACTTTCTGATGTCCGCCTTCTGTCTGACACTGAGCAAACTGGCTCATCAGACCAAAGTGGCATTCTGTACGCTGAACCACGGACGTTATGACAAAAGACTGGCAGAGGCTTATGGCATGTTTGTGAACACCATTCCCTTTGTCGCCGACATCGACCCTGCCATGACAATCCACATGCTGATGGCGCAGGTGAGAAAACGCTTGATGGACATCCACCGCCACAGGGCATATCCGTTTACGCATTTCTGCGCCGACATGGGTGTCGTTCCCAAAATCACTTTTGGCTTCCAAAGCAACGGAATTTTGGAACAAACGGTCATCAACGGACGAAGATTCGAGGGGAGACAGTTGCCAAGGCAGGACTCCCAAAGTGATCTCAGCGTGATGGTCTACTCCTCTGGGGAGGAATATGATGTGCGGGTGGAGGCCAGTGATGCCTTGTATGAGTTGGCTGACTTGAAGCGGTTGTGCGATGCCCTGCGTCATTGCATCGATGAACTGATGGTGGATGAGGACAGGCCGGTCGGGGAGATTGAATTGGTTGACGAAGGTCAGAAAGCCCAAATCATGCGGTTGTCTGCCGGGGAACAAACGTACTTTGACCAAGGACTCACAGTGGTGGGAATGTTTCTCCGTCAGGCTGAGGCAACTCCCGATGCGATGGCTGTCAGTGATGGTGTCCATGCGCTGACTTACAAAGAATTGGAACGGCAGTCGCGTGCGTTGGCCAACAAACTGTTGACGGATGGGGTGGGGGAAAACTCTTTCGTGGGGATCGACACAACCCCGTGCTGTGAGTTTCTTGTTGCCGCTCTTTCCATCATGCGTGCAGGAGCCGCTTATGTACCCATCGACAAGTATCTGCCTCCCAAACGCAGGGAGCATATCATTCGGGATGCGGGGATTCGACTCGTCATCGATGCCGAATATGTCAGGACTTCTGTCGTGTCGGATGCGCCAGGTCTGCCAGTTGACCATTCTTCTCCGCAGGGCATGGCTTATATGATCTATACGTCGGGGTCGACGGGAATGCCTAAAGGGGTGATTGTCAGACATGTCGGACTGACTAACCTCATCCGTTTCTGCGTCAGGCGATGGCCGTTGTCGGGCAACAGCCGCATAGCATGCCACTCAACATTGGCTTTCGATGCTTCTGTGGAAGACCTGTTTCCTGTGCTGACCGTGGGTGGATGTGTGGTGATGGTTCCCGAGGAGGTGCGGACCGACCTGGATGAACTGGCTCTTTTCTTGCAGCGGCAGCATATCACAGGCGGATGCCTCACCACCCGGTTGGGCGTGGCCCTGGCGGGGGCGCATCCGATAAACATGGATTATTTATGTCTCGGTGGGGAGCGCCTGACGTCGAATCCGGCAATCTGCGGAAGGGTATACAACACTTATGGTCCGACGGAGTTCACCGTGGATGCGACATATTGCGAACTGAAGAAGGGAAAGGTGTACGGCACTATCCCCATCGGACGTCCTTTGGACAACTGCCATGCCTTCGTGGTGGATCCTTTTGGTTGCTTGCTGCCACAGGGAGCAGTGGGTGAACTGTGGCTAGCAGGACCTCAGATGGCTGCTGGCTATTGGAACGACCCCCAACTCACCGAGAAAAAGTTCACCGCCTGTGGGTTCCATGACGGGAAGGTGTATCATACGGGTGACCTTGCGAGATGGAATGAAGAAGGCATGCTGGAGTTTGTGGGACGACTGGACAATCAGGTGAAAATCGATGGCATGCGTATCTCATTGGAGGAGATAGAACAGCACATATCGGCCATTCCTGGTGTCAGCAGTGCCGCAGCGGTTGCCGAGGAGGTAAATGGGAAACCACAGATTTATGCTTTCTTCACTGCCGAAGGAGCAATCTCTGAAGAGGATGTGATCAAAAAACTCCAAGAGTCGCTGCCGTCTCAGATGATTCCCAAACAAGTAGTAAGGTTGGAACGGATGCCGCTGATGCCTTCCGGAAAAGTGGATAGGAAACAACTTCATGTGGTCAGACGGCAGGACATAGCCGTTGTTCCGACGGATAGTGCAGAAAGGATGATGTGCACACTGATGGCGGATGTGCTGGGATTGGAGCGCATCGGTGCTACGGATCACTTCTTTGCCATGGGGGGCACGTCGCTCAGTGCCATGCAGTTGGTGGCGGAGGCAAGAAAAAAGGGCATCTCGGTTGCTTTTGCCGACATTTTCTCAAATCCCACACCGAGATTGCTGTGCAAACACATCAAACGGACGGACGAGAGCGATGGATTTGACCTCGGGGCTTACGACTATGATGGCATTCATCAGTTGTTGGCAAAAGGGAGCACGCCCCATGGTGAGGCATACCCCGATGGCGGAACAGTGTTGCTTACTGGGGCGACGGGTTTTCTGGGCATCCATGTGCTGGCACGCTTTTTGGCGGCTCGTACATGGAGGGTGACCTGTTTGGTGCGCGGCAGGGATGAGCAAGAGGCTTGGGAGAGACTTCGCTGCCGGTGGTCGTTCTATTTCCCACAACATTCTCTGAATCCAGAGAAGGTGAGGGTCGTTTGTGGCGACATCACCCGACCCTCGGCGATGGCTGTCATCGGCCTCGCTCCTTTCGACCTCCTCATCAACTGCGCGGCGGATGTGCGCTATTTCAGCAAAGATGACAATATCATGGAGGTGAACGTCCGGGGCACCAACCACCTGACTGAGTTGTGCAGGATGACAGGTGCCCGACTCATACACATCTCCACACTGAGCATTGCGGGCATCGGACCCGCTGGCGAACTGATGCCGATTTCTCCTCATGAACTGTATATCCATCAGCGGTTGACTGACCAGTATTCCTACTCTAAATTCTTGGCGGAGAGGGAGATTCTGCAACAGGTCATCGATGGCGGACTGAAGACCAACATCATCCGGGTGGGTTATCTTGCGCCTCGCTCAAAGGACGGAAAACTCCCTTATAACATTTCAGAGAACATGCTGTCTTCTCTGTTGCAGGTCATGATGGAGTTAGGCGGATGCCCAGAATCGTCCTCGCACAGAGAGATGACATGGGCGCCTGTGGATGATGTTGCCGATGGCATCTTCAAGGTAGCGGTGACCTGCCCTTCGCAGCCAGTGTTGCAGGTAGAGGGAATGAGACGGTGCAGCGTAAAAAAGTTGGCCGACATTTATGGGGGGATGAAGTTGCCGCTCTGGTCTGACGAAGACTTTCTCAAACGGCTCACGAATCAGCAAAAATCAGGTGTCGGCATTCATCTGCTCGAAATGATGATAAATAACTGAGTCCCCTTTTCCCATCCCATTCAAATGCACTCATCTTTTATTGATCATGAAATTCTCTAATTCTATAATTCTTGAATTCGATAATTAGAGTGAGAAAAATAATAAAAGTCCCGAATTAGCGAATTAAAGAATTGGGGAGCACTAAATAATTCGATAATTCGAAAATTCGTGAGAAAAAATAAAAATCCCGAATTAGCGAATTAAAGAATTGGGGAGCACTAAATAATTCGATAATTCGAAAATTCGTGAGAAAAAATAAAAATCCCGAATTAGAGAATTAAAGAATTAGTGATCACTAAATAATTCGATAATTCGAAAATTCGTGAGAAAAAATAAAAATCCCGAATTAGAGAATTGGGGAGCACTAAATAATTCGATAATTCGAAAATTCGTGAGAAAAAATAAAAATCCCGAATTAGAGAATTGGGGAGCACTAAATAATTCGATAATTCGAAAATTCGTGAGAAAAAATAAAAA
>JAEEGL011542730.1_pt1 | contig 39985 bp, 25 predicted proteins | sample 9134231 | NCBI WGS metagenome assembly JAEEGL01 (sample SAMN16246548, study PRJNA631951) | gut metagenome | biome: gut microbiome; feature: rumen; material: fiber-attached | host: Bos | place: Iran: Karaj | collected 2018-10
AAGAACTAAATAAACTTAAATGAGGCAGTTAAAGATTACGAAGCAGGTGACGAACCGTGAGACCGCGTCTCTCGACAAGTACCTGCAAGAGATTGGTAAGGTTGAGCTGACTTCTGCTGAAGAAGAGGTTCAATTGGCCCCGCGTATCAAGCAAGGCGACAAGCTCGCATTGGAAAAACTCACCAAGGCCAACTTGCGTTTTGTAGTCTCCGTAGCAAAACAGTATCAGAACCAAGGCCTCAGTCTTGCCGACTTAATCAAAGAAGGCAACTTGAGACTGATCAAAGCCGCACAACGTGTCGGCGAAACCAGAGGTTGCAAGGTCATCTCCTACGCCGTGTGGTGGATTCGTCAATCCATCCTACAGGCTTTGGCCGAACAATCCCGTATTGTCCGTCTCCCTCTGAACAAGATCGGTTCCATCAACAAAATCAACAAAGCTTACGCCAAGCTGGAGCAAGAGTATGAGCGTGAACCCAACGCGGAGGAGATTGCCGAGGTCTTAGAGATCACGGAGGCAGAGGTGAAAGAGTCGATGAAGAACGCCGGACGTCACATCTCCATGGACGCCCCGCTGATTCAGGACGAAGACAACACCATGTACGATGTCTTGAAGAGCGAAGAGGCACCCACTCCTGAGACGGAGCTTCTGTACGAGTCGTTACGAAAGGAAATTGACCGAGCCATCTCCACGCTGACACCGCGTGAGGCCGACGTGGTCCGTCTTTATTTCGGACTGAACGGCAGCCACCCGATGACTTTGGAAGAGATTGGCGAAAAGTTTGACTTGACGCGTGAACGTGTGCGTCAGATTAAGGAAAAGGCTATTCGCAGGTTGAAACACACGAGCAGAAGCAAGATCCTTAAAAGTTATCTCGGTTAAGATCTTTGGATTTTTAAAAAAGCCCTTCGGAAACGTTTCGGAGGGCTTTTTTTAATCCATTTCTGAAATAAAAGCTTCTATCTGCTTTTTAAATGCAGATAGTTCTTCTGCAATGACATTCCAGAGAATGTTCATATTCACTTCGTTATAATCATGGACAAGAATATGCCGCATAGCTATAATATCGCGCCATTCGACCCTGAGTGACTGTCACGAAACTCTTTTGTCAATTTATAGGCTGCCTCGCCTATGTTTTGAATATTATATATGTTCCAATCGGCCTTTGTCTCTAACTATCTCTCTCATAAATCAATTTTTTGTCCTGTTCAACTGATTCAACGGCGAAAGGCAACAAGGTTCCATCAACGACTAAATCAACCTTCTTATTCAGTAAATCTTCCAACTCGTTCATGATATGGGCATAACGGAAAAGTCCAACATGGGCTTGGTCATCAAAAACGACCAGGATATCCACATCGCTGGCCTCCGTCTGCTCGCCACGGGCATACGAGCCAAATAGCCATGCCTTCAACACCGGTTGGGTGGCGAAGTATGCTGAAATCGTTGCAATCATTGATTTATCCATATCATTTTTTGCAAAGATAATCCTTTTCTCACAATTTGTCAAGTGATTTTCAAATCGATAGATGAGTTTGATGTGTTTTTGGATAAGTACATAACGATAAACCATTTCTTCTTCATTCAACAAAGGTTCTCTAGTTCCAGATTCAGGGAACTTACAGATTCTTTCAATCTTTGCGTCAGTACTCTTAATAAAATCCGTTGCCGCTGATTCACCAAAAGACCGGGCACAATACTCCAACCGTCGCCAACAGTGAACAATCTTCCGTTCACACCGTTTTGCATCGTCCATGTAACGGTGGTGTTCTGGTACAGATTCTTCCATTGCGCTCTCGTGGGCTTACGCAAACAAATGATTCAGACAAAGTTCCTTCAAAGCTGCTATGGATTGTTAAAAAGTTTCATTCCACTGCACTGTTGCCAATTTTGTTATGAATGACTTATTCAAGTCTCGTAAGCCATGAAAGAATATTTCACAAACGACCTGACAGGCCTACAAGCAAAGCCCAAGGCTGTTTAGCTGTTTTAAGCCGTTTATGAATTATCTGTGAACAAAACAAACAGTAATTGGTTTTTCAAAAAAAGATATTATCTTTGCTGAAAGCTAATTGTACAATTCACTATGAAAAAACAACTACTTCTCGCTTTGACTTTGGCCTTCATCGCTTCGCTGAAAGCCCAATGGATCGATGATCCTGCCAACAACACCTTTCTCGCCAACTGCAATGGCGATGACGGAGAAATCTACACCTCCACTGACCCGAACTCAGGCTACACCTACGTGCAATGGAACGCATTCGGTGCCAATGGCTGGTCTCCACATCTGCAATGTCTCTCTTTCGATGGCACGCCGCAATGGGGTCCATCAGGCATTCACATCAGCGCCCCAAACTTCAACTCATGGTCAAACGGCTATGCCATGGCTGCCACTTCCGACGGCGGTGTAGTAAGTGCGTTCCATACCACGGAAGGGTATAACTGCGTTGTGAAAATCAACGCCGACGGCACCTTCCCCTGGGGCGAGAACGGCATCATCCTTTTCGACGGACAAGGTGGCGACCGCGCCGAAGTAATCGCTGGCAACGACGGCGGCGCGTGGACCTTAGGCTCCGACTTTACACACTCCTACCTCCAATACATCTACGCTGACGGCTCCGTAGGTCCCGTCACCATCATCTCCGACCCTAACGGCGGCTATAACTGCATGTTCGGCCAGCTTACGTTGAGCTACGACAACTACGTGCTTCTCACCTACGAAAAAGTCGGCATGGACAAGCAAATATTTGTCGTTGGAGTCACTCCCAACGGTGATGTTTTCAATCCCGAGACCCTACTCATGGATTCTCAGACGTTCCAATCCACCTATACCCACTGTGCAGTTCCTGACGGCAACGGCGGCGGTTACGTCTATATCTGGCACCCAGGCATCGGCGACGCTTTCAACACATACGTCTTCCATTTCAACGAAGCAGGCCTATCCACTATTAGCGACCTGAACGGAACCCCAGTCCACTCCCTTGACCCTATGCACTACTACGGCAACGCCTACGCAAGCGCCGATCCCATCACCCACGACCTCATCATCGCCTACGAACAGACCGACGCCTCAACACAAAGTCAGTCAAGAATTTACATCAACCGAATCAACAACAAAGGGGAACGCCTGTGGGACGACGGCATCTTAGTGGCCGATTACGAAGGATTCACATACGCCGACATTTTGGTTGATGCCTTTGAGGATGGCAGCGGCTTCAGCTTGATTTATACAAAGAGCGGGAACAACCCCTACTTCACCACCGTCGAGTCCATTGGCTTTGACATGAACTGCAACCGTTTATGGACCAAGACGTTGTGCTCAACCCTATACAGAAGGACCATGTGCAGAAATAGCACGGGCTTCCACCTCGGACAAAACATTGTGGCATGGATCAATTGCGTCAACGGCGGCCTTTACGCCCAGAACATCGGCACCGACGGCACCCTGGGAGCATTCGAGCCTGTCTTTTACTGTCGCGCTCCAGAGGATTTTGACGGCGGCTATTTTTACAACGAGGACAACGGGGCTTTCGGCGCCATGCACACATGGAGAGCTCCCATGAATCAGCCTGAGCATTACAACCTCTACCGTGCTCCGCTGAGCAACATCCTCGACATCCAAGTCATTGAGGTCAATGGCAACGCCACTTCTTATTTCGATGAGAGCGAGATAGGAGAATACCGATACCAGCTGAAAGCCGTGTACGAGCAGTGCGAATCCGACTATGCCCTCACACCCGACGGAGAAAGTTCTGTCATTGTTGAAATCACTGGCATTGAGGAAAATATCGACAACAAGGTTGTTGAAGTGCTGAATATCTATAACATGAAAGGGCAGCGCATCACGGTTAGCGACATGAATGAGTTAAAAGTCGGCATTTACATCATTCAAGGTTTGACGGAGGATGAGCGGTTAGTGAGTAAGAAGGTGATAGTAACCGCAGGTTACTGAGCCACACGCACCAAACGCACAGAGAAGCCTAAGCTACGGTTTGAAAAAAATGATGTTTTTCCGTAAAAGCTTCTCGATTACCATCAATGAAAAGACAACACAGCTCGGACCGACTTACCATAGCTGCGACTACCGCCGTACAGCATATTGTTTTCCTCGTCAACCCGAAAACTCCAAGCGTAATATGGGAGATCGGTATAAAGCGAACTTGACCAGTAGTGAACGCTGCTACCTTTTTCACAAATATCGCTATTCCAGCGATAACCAGCGGCCGGAAGGAAAATCGAATTACCATTCAGTGCGGTGAAAAGAAGGCCTCTCACGCCGTTTCGCGATGTCCAAACACTGGTTGTGTTCTGACAAAGCTCTTCCCATTCTTCCTTGGTCGGGGTACGCCATATAACGCCCCAATTCGCCGTTGCGGCATCATCAGCCGCTTGCAGCACAGTCAAGTTGTCAGCGGAAGGTCCATAGCCATTCCCTGTCTTGTTGTAGTATTTTACCAACAAGCTGGCTGCGGCTTTATAATATTTGTAGGTATTCCAATTGTAAACCCTTTTCGTTTGGTTTTCACCCCATGCGAAATGATCACCATATTCCTCAGAAGCGGTAGCACCCACATTCCATGCAGCCCATAGCGTTCCACTCGGCAATCCGAGATCAACAATAACATTGCTTTCTCCTTTGTGCAATTCCTCCTCAGGGCTACACCCAACAGCAAATGCCAACATTATTGCAAACGCTATGAATCTCACGACCTTTCGCATGATTAATATTAATGATACAGATGCAAAAGTAAGAATAATCAAATAAATATTTCCAAAAAAACATTTTATTATTCCATCAAAAACAAATATATTTGCCCAACAAAACACTCAACGTATGAAAATGCTCGCCCCTTCCCTGCTCTCAGCGGATTTTCTCAACTTAGGAAAGGATATTGACATGGTCAACCGCAGTGAGGCCGACTGGTTTCACTGTGACGTGATGGACGGACGGTTTGTGCCCAACATCTCGTTTGGCATCCCCGTAGTGCAAGCCATCAGCCAGCAGGCTGAGAAGCCCCTTGATGTCCACCTGATGATTGTCGAGCCAGAGAAGTACTTCGAAGCCTTCGTGAAGGCTGGTGCCGACATCATCACCTTCCATTACGAGGCCAGCGTCCACATCCATCGTGCCGTGCAGCAGTTGAAGGCCCTCGGCGTAAAGGCTGGCGTGGTACTGAATCCGCACACCCCAGTAGCCGTGTTGGAGGATATTGTCGGTGATCTCGACCTTGTTTTGTTAATGAGTGTGAATCCCGGCTTCGGAGGTCAGAAGTTCATTGAGCGCACCTTCGGGAAGATTCGCAGACTGAAAGCCATGATCGAAGACCAAGGATTGGATACCATGATTGAAGTCGATGGAGGCGTGAACACCCAAAACGCCGCCGCCCTTTATGAAGCAGGGGCCGACATTTTGGTAGCCGGCAATGCCGTGTTCAAGTCAGAGGATCCGGAAGAGGCCATTAGAGTGATGAAAAGTTAAAAGTTGCCAGACGGGAGGAACGAATTATGTCACTGGCTCCTTCCGAAATAACGGTTTGCTTCCTAACCAACTGACATCCAACGCTTCCGCGTAGGCACATGGAGGGTACACTTCTTCGAGGCGCCAACATGCCCCATCACCTAACAAAAAACCACTTTTTTTTCACCAACCCAAAAAATTTGCCTATATTTGTCCGTGAAAACAAAGGCTCGAAGAGCCGTCCCTTCCCTAACCCCACACGGCAGTGTGGGGGTCACACGGCAGCGTGGGGTCACACGGCAGTGTGGGGGCCAAAAAGAAAACAAACTCAAAAAAATAACACAAATGAACGAATCCATCTTAAAACTCGCCCCAGAAGGCGTTTGGAAAGAATTCCAAGGCATCCTCAACGTGCCACGTCCATCGAAGAAAGAAGCCCAGATGGTGAAATACCTCGAGAAATGGGCCAAAGACCATGACATCAAATACGTCAAGGAGAAATGCGGCAACATCATTATGACCGTGCCTGCCACCAAAGGCATGGAAGACCGCAAGATGATCGCTCTACAAGCCCACATGGACATGGTCTGCGAGAAGAACGGCGACAAGGTCCACGACTTTGAAAAAGATCCCATCGAGGCCGTCATCAAGGACGAATGGGTCCACGCCAATGGCACCACCCTCGGCGCTGACGACGGCATCGGCGTGGCCGCCGCATTGGCCATCATCACCGACCCGAAGGTGAAACACGGCCCATTGGAGTGTGTCTTCACCGTCGATGAAGAGACTGGCCTCACCGGAGCCATGGCCCTCGACCCGAAGCATCTGAAGTCGCGCATCCTTCTCAACCTCGACTCCGAGGACGAAGGCGAGATCTTCATCGGCTGCGCCGGCGGCATGGACACCATCGTGAAGATGTGGTACACCTTAGAGCCAGCCCCGGAAGAAGCCACCGCCTACCGCGTCACCGTGAAAGGTCTCAAAGGCGGCCACTCTGGCGATGACATCAACAAGAACTTAGCCAATGCCAACAAGCTGCTGACCCGCATCCTTTGGGAAGCCACAGGTCGCTTCGACCTCGCCCTCTACGACTTCCAAGGCGGCAACCTCCGCAACGCCATCGCCCGCGAAGCCACCGCCGTGGCCTATCTGCCCAACGACTGCTGCGATGACTTCGTCAACTACTGCAAGGAGATGGAAGCCAACTTCAAGAAAGAATACCAAGTGGCCGACCCAGGCGTCACGGTAATCGCCGAGAAAGCGGAGATCCAGCCGGATGTCGTCATCGACGAGGTGTCACAGTTCGAGCTTCTCAACGCCCTCTACGCCTGCCCGCATGGTGTTATCGAGATGTCACAGACCATCCCGAACTTCGTGGAGACTTCCACTAACTTGGCCTCATGCAAGAAAAAGGAAGGCTATTTCTTCATCCAGACCTCACAGCGCAGCTCCATCGAGTCGTCGAAGGTCAACATCGCCAACATGGTGGAGACCATCTTCAATCTCGCCGATGCCGACGTGGAACACACCGATGGCTATCCCGGATGGACTCCAAACCCCGACTCACCGATCTGCCATATCGCCGAGAAAGTCTATAAAAAACGCTTCGGCCATGACCCGAAAGTGCGCGCCATTCACGCTGGACTGGAATGTGGCCTCATCGGCGACAAGATCCCGGGAATGGACATGATCAGCTTCGGCCCTACCCTCCGCGGCGTCCACAGCCCCGACGAGCGCATCGAAATCAAGACCGTGCAAATGTTCTGGGATCTGCTTTGCGATATTCTAAAGAATGCGCCGAAGTAAGGATGGCGAAAGACAGAAGACAGAAGGCAGAAGGCAGAAGTTTGGAACGATATTTGCCCTTCTGACTTTTGTCTTCTGACTTCTAAATTCTATAAAAATGAAAAAATTCCTCTTCCTGCTCCTCACGCTGACCATCGGCATCGGAGCTTTCGCACAGGATAAAAAGCCTGAGGGAATCGACAAAAAGAACTGCACCTATACCAACAAGGACGGCAAGACCTTCAACCTATATGGAAAAGTTCAGATTGTGGAATCGTTCCCAGATGTCAAAATCCAGATTGTAGAGTCGTTTCCCGACATCGAAGTGAAACTCGTGGAAAGCTTTCCCGATGACTGCTGCAAATTCAAGCTCGTGGAGTCATTTCCTGATGTCAAGGTTCAGATAGTGAACTCCTTCCCCGACATCAAGGTGAAGATCGTGGAGAGTTTCCCAGGCATAAAGTGATTATCGCCTAAATGGGCAATCAACATTACAGGAGGCACAACCGCCTCCTGTTTTTTTTCCTCTTACATCGCAACAGGATCTACCGCCCTTGCCTCTACGCAAAGCAACAACAGCCAGAACGACAAGTCCAAGCACTACCAAAAGCACTATGACGGTAGCGATATTCATCCGACGACAGCGTTAGCGATGAGATACGCGAACCATGCACAGACCCAAGCCACCACACATTGGAAAGCAATGATGAAAAACATCCATCCGGTACCTAATTCGCGACGGACAGCGGCCACGGCAGCCACACATGGCGTATATAACAAACAGAATACCAGCATTGAAATGCTCGAAACCATAGTAAACAACGGCATGGCATTCAGCACTTCCAAAGTGGCCACCACACTCTCCTTAGCCATGAACCCGCTGATTAAAGCGGTGACAACCTGCCAATTGCCCAATCCCAAAGGCCGGAACACGGGAGCAATCCAGCCAGCCACACTCGCCAGCATGCTGCCTTCCCCATTTTCCACCATATTGAAATGGAAATCAAAGGTCTGCAGGAACCAAATCACCAAAGTGGCCAAGAAAATCACTGTGAAAGCGCGCTGCACGAAATCCTTGGTCTTGTCCCACAACAAATGAGCCACGTTTTTAGCGCTCGGCAAACGATAGTTAGGCAACTCCATCACAAAAGGAGCCACACCCTGATTCTTTTTGAAAAGCTTGGTTATCAGCGCAGTTACAACACCGACAATGATACCTAACAAATACAGGCAAATCAACACCACGCCACCATGGCCGGGAAAGAAAACGCTGGTGAAAAAGCCATAAATCGGAATTTTGGCCGAACAGCTCATAAAAGGTGTGAGCAAAATGGTACGCCAACGGTCGTGGGTGGAATGAAGCGTTCGAGTGGCCATGACAGCCGGCACGGTGCAGCCAAAGCCAATGAGCATCGGCACAATACTATGCCCCGTAAGACCTAACTTGCGCAGGAAGCTGTCGCTGACGAAAGCCACACGCGCCATATAGCCACTATCTTCCAACAAGCTGAGGAAGAAGAACAAGAGTATGATAATCGGGACAAAACTCAACACGCTGCCCACGCCGCCGAAAATGCCGTCAACCACCAAAGATTGCACTGCGGGGCTGACGTTCCAACGAGCCAAAGCATCGCCACACACCCCTGCAAGCCAAGTAATGCCTTGGTCCAGCCAATCCTGCAAAGGAGCGCCTATCAAGTCTATGGAGAGATAAATGACGGCCACCATCACCAAAACGAAAATCGGGATGGCAGTCCACTTGCCGGTGAGAATCCTGTCGATGCGGCGGCTACGCTGATATTCCTTGCTTTCTTTGGGCTTCACCACGGTCTGATCGCACAAGCGTTTGATGAAGGCGAAACGCATCTCAGCCATAGCAGCGGCGCGGTCGAGACCACGCTCCTCCTCCATCTGCACAATCAAATGCTCCAGTGTCTCCTTCTCATTTTGGCTGAGTCGCAAAGCCTCCAACAAGGTCTCGTCACCCTCGATAAGTTTGGAAGCGGCAAAACGCACGGGGACATCCGCCCTTTGGGCATGATCTTCAATTAAGTGCATGATGCTATGCAAACAACGGTGAACCGCACCACCATGGTCGTCCTTGTCGCAGAAATCCTGGCGTGCCGGTGCCTCTTGATACTGAGCAATGTGTATAGCATGTTCCACCAACTCCGTAACGCCCTCGTTTTTAGCGGCAGAGATGGGAACGACAGGCAGCCCGAGAATCTTCTCCATCTCATTCACCAAAATAGTACCGCCATTATTGCGCACCTCATCCATCATATTGAGTGCCAAAACCATAGGCTTACCCAATTCCATCAATTGCATGGTCAGATACAAGTTTCGTTCAATGTTGTTGGCATCCACGATGTTAATGATGGCTTTCGGCTTCTCCTCAATGATAAACTGACGTGAGACGATCTCCTCGGCGGTATAGGGAGAAAGCGAATAAATGCCAGGAAGATCAGTGACGGAAGTCTCAGGATGCCCTTTGATTGTGCCGTCTTTACGATCGACGGTGACACCAGGAAAGTTGCCCACATGTTGATTGGAACCCGTCAGCTGGTTGAACAGCGTGGTCTTGCCGCAGTTCTGCTGTCCGGCAAGGGCGAAGGTCAGCATAGTGCCTTTTGGCAACGGTGTCTCATGGGATTTGTCGTGATAGACCCCCGCCTCTCCCAATCCTGGGTGAGCGTTATGGTCATGCAAGATGGTGGCATAAAGCTTATTCGGATCCATAGGATCGACAGATTGCTCTTCTTCACAAGGCTCAACATGGATCTGCTGTGCATCAGCTTTGCGAAGCGTCAATGAATAGCCTTGTATCAAGACCTCCATCGGGTCGCCCAAAGGCGCATATTTCACCACCTTGATACGAGCGTCGGGAATCACGCCCATATCAAGGAAATGCTGACGGCGGGAGCCTTCTCCACTCACCGTTTTGATGAGAGCCGATTTCCCTATTTCAAGTTTATCAAGTGTAATCATATAACAGGTATTCTAATTTAACCTGCAAAATTATGCCATAGCCACGCCGCGCGAAATCCTAATTAATAATAATTAAAACTGATTTTTATCGTCATTTCTTAGGATGTATTTCCTCTGGCTCCTCTCGGATGATGTAACGCACAGTCACCACAGGACGCTCCTCACCTGGATCAACTTCACAGATCAGATAAACCTCAGAGCTGCCTTCGGGCAACACTGAAATACCTTCTATGGTCGTCTCTTCCAGCACTTTATGGTTGACATCCACCACATACGCAACATCCTTGAAGTCATAGACGAGCGTTTGTCCAGGACGAATAGTGCAAGGAAACAGCACCAAACCTTTCTCCGTATTAATCATCGGATTACGGATCTCTTTTTCGCCTTCCACGAAGATCCTCAAGCCGAAGCGTTCTTCCTTTTCCGAAGTCCACTCCCACTTTTCTGTAGTCAAGAGTCCCGGTTCGTCCTCAGTGAAATTACATTGATAACGGCGTGAAAGGTCGATGGGATAAAGCATGAAAGCGCCGTCCTGTTCCTCGAGATGCCAATCAATGTACGGATCTTTCATCAGTTCTTTTTGAGAGGCTGTGAATGCATCTTTCTTGATCAGTTGGTTCCATTGTTTCATCGCTTCCAACATATCGTCGAACATGCTGTAGTCCGTGATCACCTTCGCATCGATCACCATGCCGTAACCCGCGTTAAACGAAGCTGCTTTCGAAAGCATCCATTCCAGATCCTCCATGGTGGTGTTTTTCCGTTTTTTGTCGGCGGTACGCAGCAAGAACCAGCCTAACGAACCGTTTTTAACCCCGTCGTTCTCCCAGCGTTCCACTTGCCGCACACGAATCGACTCGTCAAGTATCTCCTGGCCTTCATCACCTTTATATAAAACAAAGTTGATGCCAACTCCGTTCAGCTTCTCAGTCAATTCCTGCCGCACAAGCCCACGCAAGTAATCATCAGGCTCGACATAACGCTCTGGGGAGTCCCAAATCTTATAGGCTTCGGCGTCAACATTATGGGGGACTTTTTTGGTGCCATAAGCGCCACGGGTGCAGCGATGCAGAAGCACCATCTCACCAGCGAACTCCATAGTGCCGTAAATAATCATCTCATCCTCAATCAAAATCAGGTTCAGCGTGGAAGGGGCTTTCATCACATCATTACGGCGCAAAACAATGTCGCGTGTATCAGCATCGATTTCATCATAAAGCTCCACCTCGCCCTGACGTTTGAGATGCTTGAAATACTTGGGAGCAAAGAAAGGATCATCGACACTGATGGCGTCAGATTGAACCAGCACGCCAAGATTCACACCGGCATTCTTGGCAGTCTTCACCATGCGAACCACCGACTTCTCCCCATCCCTGGCAAACTCCTCATTCCATTCATAATGCCCAAACGATGAGAAAGGCTTGCTCTGAACCAAACGCTCAAATCCTCCCTTGTGGCAAATATCCAACATCATGTCAAGCTCATCTCCAGCGAAATCCACAACCAGATAAGGCTTTTTCTGCTCCTTACTATTTTGGGCGGACAACAATCCAATCATTGTCATGCACAAAAAAAACAAAACAATTTTTTTCTTACTCATATCTTTTAACATTTAATCAATTCCACGTAAATCTTTATACATCTGCACTGCATACAAATCGGTCATGTTGGAGATGAAATCCAGCACACACTGAATCTTTGAATACACATCCTCATTCATGGGCTTGAATTGCTCTGGCATCAGGCTGAGCAGTTTTTTGTTATAAGCCCGATCGGGGTGCATCAGCGCATCGGTAAACTCCTCCAAAAGCGTGCCAATCACGTTGAAACCCGTCAATTCAATCTTCACCACAGAAGGATGGCGATAGATGTGCGCCACCGACTCCGCACGACAAATATCAAGCGCATTTTTTTCGTATTCAGGGAGATACGAAATCAAACTTTTTTGAAACGCACCTTCCATGATGTCATCGTAATGTTCAACGAAGACCTGACTCACACAGTTGACCAGCTTATTGATGAGCATGGCGCGAAGGAATGCCATGCGTTCATTCACATCGCTCACATCGTGATAGGCCTTGTCTTTATGTTGGTAAAAATCTTTCTCCACCTCGGGATTGAAGAACGAGAGGAAGCAACGCTCGATGGTGTCGGTGCTGACGATACCCCGTTTATGGGCATCTTCCATGTCGAGTACGAGATAGCAGATGTCGTCAGACGCTTCCATCATATAGGAAAGTGGATGCCGGGCAAACACGAGGCGTTCCGTCTCTATCTGTGGCAGCCCACATTCCTTTGCAACTTCCACAAAATCATTGATTTCCGAATAGAACACGTTATATTTCTTGCGGCCTCCATTGTTGAACGAAGGATAGGGATATTTGATCAAGGTAGCCAAAGTGGCTGAGGTCAGGGATAAGCCACCTGGGCGGCGACCAGAGAATTGGTGTGTCAACTGTCTGAAAGCATTGGCGTTACCTTCGAAAGCGATAAGGTCGCTCCATTGCTCCGGCTTGACGGCTTCTTTCAACACCTTCCCTTTCCCGTCCTTAAAAAAGCTGCTGATAGTATCCTCGCCAGAGTGTCCGAAAGGCGGGTTGCCGAGGTCGTGGGCCAGACAAGCCGAGGCCACGACGGTCTCAATGTCGGACTGGCGTTCTTTCAGTTCCGAATGCTTTTCGGCAAGTTTCTGTACGGTGAGGCAGGCGATAGATCGTCCTACGCTGGCCACTTCGAGACTATGTGTCAATCGGTTATGAACCATTTGCGCACCAGGCAGCGGAAACACCTGTGTTTTGTTTTGCAGCCTTCTAAAAGAACTTGAGAATATGATGCGGTCATAGTCGCGTTGGAAGCTGCTACGGATGTCGGCGCTTTTTTGTGGCGACGCAATGCGTTTGTTGGATAAAAGGTCTGACCAGTTCATGGGATTTAGCTTATTATTTTCCACTCCTCAATACGTCGCGTAGCAGTAGAAAAATTCACACCTATCTTATAAAGTTTACGGCTTTCTTGACGTATGGGTGTATAGTACATGTATAGGAACTTCGTGAAACCGCGTTCCACCTCACCATTCGGGAATCCCAATTGATATGTCATGAAACGGGGATTGTAGTTTTTTATGGTCAGGTAGCCACTTTGGTAAAGCAAAGGCAACGGATTAGTGCCAATACTGTCGAGGCTGCCCAAAAGGTCGCTGATGACTTCTTCGCGGGTCATGTTTTCCAGCTCGTAATTGTTGCGTTTCAGGGTTTCAACGAGGAAAGTAGGAGTGCCAGTCTCAAACCAATAGTCTTTAAACCGTTGGACACTGAGGGCATTTATCAAACTGAAAGGATTGTACATGCCGACCGATTCCTCATTGAAATGATAGCCGTCATAGTTTTCTTTCAACTTGGCATAACATTCGTCTTTGGTCAGATGGTTAGCCTCGGCCATCTGGGCTACTTCCTCGTCAAGTTGCTGATGGATTTCTTTTTCGGTAATGCCACAGACTTCTGCAAAGCGATAATCCAAGGAAATATCCGTCAAATTGTTCAAGTCGCTGAACACGCTGACTTTGGAGAATTTAGTCACACCTGTAAAAAAGGCCATTTGGATATAGCTGTCCATCGTTTTGGCAACCCCGTAAACCGATTTCAGCATGGCGCGGTATTCGTCTTGAAGTGCCTTGTTTCCGATGGCTTGCAAAAGAGGCTTGTCGTATTCATCCACCAAGATGACCACTTTCTGGTTGGTCTGTTGATAGGCTTTGAGAATGATGTTTTTGAACCGGTCGGATAGTGGCAGGTTATCGTTAGTTAGTCCATACTCTTTTTCCCAAATGGAGAAATACCAACCTATGGTAGAGATCAAAGCCTCTGGCTCAGTGTATTTCCCTGTGTTCAGGTCAATGTGGAATATCGGATAAACCCTCCAGTCTTTTTCCAGTTTTTCCAGAGCCAGGCCTTTGAAAAGCTCCTTCTTCCCTTGGAAATAGGCCTCAAGGGTGGACAACAGCAGGCTTTTCCCGAAACAGCGCGGACGGCTGAGGAAGTAGTAGCCTTCCGTTGAAACGATTTGGTGTACAAATGCAGTCTTATCCACATAAAGGAACCCACTCTCGCGGAGTTTCTGGAAGTTCTGTATGCCGATAGGATATTTAGTCATAATGATGTCATTTGAATGCGCTACAAAGATAGGCATTTGGGAGGAAATAGCTGTTTTTTTCATGGTTTTTGTATTTTTTATTTTTTTTCCCTATTTTTGTGCCATCATGCTGAAGCTTTTTTAACGACGGCAAGACCGACATATTGAAAGAAGGCGTTTGGAATGTTGCATCAAAAAAGAAAAAATGAAAGATTTAAATTCAAAAAAAAGAGTATTGCGTATTGCCCTTTGGGGATTGCTAATCGCAATGGCAAGTATGACGAATGTTTATGCTGATTCAAAGCCTGCTGTTACGATAGGTAAATTGAATTATTGGGTGAATGACGATGATCTTACGGCTACTGTAACTGGCCATATGAACGGCACAAGTGCTACAGGAAGTATTACCATTCCCTCTCATATAACATACAATTCAAAAACCTATACAGTAACAAGTATTGATTCTTCAGCTTTCTTTCATTGCAGCAGGCTGACAGGCAGCCTAACCATTCCCAATTCCGTTACGGAGATTGGCGATCGTGCTTTCGGAGGTTGCAGTGGTTTTACGGGTAGCCTTACAATTCCAAACTCTGTGTCATCAATAGGGAATGGTGCTTTCGGAGGTTGCAGTGGTTTTACGGGTAGCCTTACAATTCCAAACTCTGTGTCATCAATAGGGAATGGTGCTTTCCAAGAGTGCAGTGGTTTTACGGGTAGCCTTACAATTCCAAACTCTGTGTCATCAATAGGGAATGGTGCTTTCCAAGGTTGCAGTGGTTTTACGGGTAGCCTTACAATTCCAAACTCTGTGTCATCAATAGGGAATGGTGCTTTCCAAGGTTGCAGTGGTTTCACGGGTGACCTTATTATACCAAACTCTGTGACATCAATAGGGGATCTTGCCTTCTTCGGTTGCAGTGGCTTTACAGGTGACTTAACCATTGGTAATTCCGTGACAACGATAGGAGAAAATGCTTTCCAAGAGTGCAGTGGTTTTACGGGTGACTTAACCATTGGTAATTCCGTTACGGAGATTGGCGATTATGCTTTCTATGGGTGCAGTGGTTTCACAGAAGTGTATTTTTATGCAGCAAATTATAGAGAAGTTGTTCAGGTGGGATGTCAATTTGTGGGTTGTGGCGGTTCGCTATCGTTTGGAAACAATGTGAAGCATATACCATCAATATTTGGTTCTGGTTTTACAGGTAGCTTGACCATACCGAGCTCCGTGACGGAGATTGAAATATTTGCATTTAATGGTTGTAATTTCTCTGAGGTGTTTTTTAACGCTACGAATTGCAATGTTTATTATGAAGATGTATGGTATGATAATTGGTTACCGTTTTATGGTTGTAGTGGCACACTTGTTTTGGGTGAAAATGTGGAACATATACCTTCGTGTATGTTTAAACATGGGGCATTTACAGGTAACCTAACCATCCCAAACTCTGTAAAGACTATTGGTGATCAAGCTTTCGAGGGTTGCAGAGGCTTTACAGGTGACTTAACCATTGGTAATTCCGTGACAACGATTGGCGATTATGCTTTCAAAGAGTGCACTGGATTTAATAGTAGTGTGACAATACCAAGTTCTATCACTTCAATAGGTCTAGACGCTTTTTTTGAATGTTTTGGCTTTACGAGTGTTTATTACACAGGTGATATTATTCAATGGTGTGATATTTCATTTAGCGGTTATTATGCTAATCCTTTAACTAGCGCACATAATTTATATATTGACAACACTTTGGTTACCAATCTGGTAATTCCAGATGGTGTTACGGAAATTAAAAATTGTACTTTTTTGGGCGGTAAATGTTTTACAAATAGCCTTTGCATCCCAAACTCTGTGACATCAATAGGGGGTGGTGCTTTCTTGGGTTGCAGTGGTTTCACGGGTGACCTTATTATACCAAACTCTGTGACATCAATAGGGGGTGAGGCTTTCGCGGGTTGCAGTGGCTTCACGGGAAATCTGACCATCCCGAACTCTGTGACATCAATAGGGGGTGGTGCTTTCAGTGGTTGCAGTGGTTTCACGGGTGACCTTATTATACCAAACTCTGTGACATCAATAGGGCGTAATGCTTTCAGGGGTTGCAGTGGCTTTACAGGTGACTTAACCATTGGTAATTCCGTGACAACGATTGGCGATTGTGCTTTCTGTGAGTGCAGTGGCTTTACTGCTAACCTGACCATTGGTAATTCCATGACAACGATTGGAGACGGTGCATTCGTGTTATGTAGCTTTGGCTCTATTACTGTTTTTGCCGAAGAGCCTCCTTTGCTTGAAGACTACCTTGGAGACTACCTTGTGTTCAATGGTATAAACCATGATATTCCCGTTGTGGTGCCTTGCGGTTCGCTTGAATTATATCTTAATTCATTGGGTTGGAGCTATTTTTCCAATATTAAAGATATGTGCCCCCGTGAAATAACAGCGAACCCTAATCCTACGGAAGGAGGAATGGTTGACGGCCCAGGCATTTATGAGTATGGAGAGACAGCAACTTTAACGGCTACTCCTAACGAGGGCTATGTTTTCATGAATTGGACAGAAGACAATGAGCAAGTGTCGTTGGATAGCGTCTATTCCTTTGTCGTTAAGGAAGATCGGAATTTGGTGGCTAATTTTACTACTGATACGAACTATTATGCCGTATTAGCCACAGTAAATCCTTCAGATGGAGGGAAAGTATTGGGAGAAGGTCTTTATTTACAAGGTCAAACAGCCGCATTGATTGCCGTTCCCAACGAGGGCTTTGCATTTATCAATTGGACGGAATACGGCATACCTGTATCAACAAATCCATCGTTTAGTTTTACTGTGACAGAAGATGTCTTTTTAGAGGCCAATTTTGGCCCAGGTTGCACCCTTACATTCGATTTGAACGACACTTATTATGATGGTTGGACTGGCAACTATTTGGTTGTAACTGATGGAAACGGCAACTCGCAATATCTAACTATCGAATATGGCTCAACAGCCTCCTATTCTATCACGTTTTTGAATGGAGACCATATCTCTCTATCATGGATTGAAGGATACGGCATTGGTACTGATGAATGTTCTTTTAAGGTGAGCTATGAAAATGGCACGGGGATTTACGCAGGAGCCAATCTAAGCAGTGGTTTCTCCTATGGGTTTGATGTAAACTGTGATGCGCCGCCAATCTATTATACTGTCACTGCCACTGCCGTTCCAACTAATGGCGGTACCGTAAGTGGTGCTGGTACATACGAGTGTACCGAAATCTGTACGCTGGAGGCTTCTGCTTCCGATGGTTATAGTTTCCTCTATTGGATGTTGGCGACAGGCGAGATTATTTCGACCAACAGCACTTTTAGTTTTAGCGTAAATGAAGATATAGAATTGGCAGCCATCTTTGGTCCAGTTTGTAATATCACATTCAATTTGTATGACTCTTATGGTGATAGTTGGAACGGCAACTACTTGGTGGTAACCGATGAAAACGGTTTTTCCAAACCACTTACTATTCAGTACTACGAGTCGACAGTATGCTATGTTCTCCCTTTTTTGGTTGGCACCCATCTGACGCTGACCTGGATTGAGGGTAATTGGATAAACGAGTGCTCATTTACGATGAGCTATGAAGACGGCACTATGATTTATGAAGGTGCCAATTTAAGCGGCAATTTCTCCTATGAATTCAATGTGGACTGCGAATCAGCACCCCCGATCTATTATACAATTTCTGCTACCTCTAATCCCATCAATGGTGGTGCAGTAAGTGGTGGAGGTGCTTTCATCGTAGGTGAAACCTGTACCTTGACTGCCAGTGCCAATGACGGCTATATTTTTGCTAACTGGACAAAAAACGGAGAAGTGGTTTCCAATTCCGAGACCTACAGCTTCACAGTAACAGAAAACGCAGCATTTGTGGCAAATTTCGAGATAAATACCGTCACCAGAGCCATCGCCTTGTCAGATGGATGGAACTGGGTCTCGTTCAATGTTGACATCACCCTTGCCGACCTCAAGGCCGCTCTCGTGACTGCCCTTGGTAACACCACCATCCAAATCAAATCAAAAGATAAATCCACCACTTACAACGGCGACAGTTGGAGAGGCTCATTGAACTCATTGGATGTGTCCCAGATGTGTAAGATCAAGACCACCGATGACTGTGTGATCACACTGACTGGCATCCGCATCATGCCAGAAAGCTATCCCGTCATCATCAACCACGGTGTCAACTGGATCGGATTCCCGCTCAACGAGAGCATCTCCATCTCCGATGCCTTCGATGGATTTGCCGTAAATGGCGACTTGATCAAATCCAAGGACCGTTCCTCCAGCTATAACGGCTCAACATGGAGAGGAACGCTCAACACCCTTGAGTTTGGAAAAGGTTACATCTACAAGTCGATAGCAGATGAACAAAAAGTTTTCTATTTTCCTCATTAACAAGCTGTTTTGTTTTTTGAAAAACGACACAAAGGACACCCGAGTATTCATCTAATCTCTCAAACTCTGCCTTGCATACGGTGTGAGATCCTGTGAGGCGAACTCACCTTTAAGGTATTTATAATAACCCGCCACAGCGACCATAGCGGCATTGTCAGTGCTATAGCTGAGTCGCGGAATGAACACCTTCCAATGGTATTTTTCACCCATAGCCAACATAGCGTCATGCAAGCCTGAATTGGCACTCACTCCACCTGCGATGGCAACGGTCTTGATACCTGTTAGTTTGCTGGCTTTCACCAGCTTATCCATCAAAATGTCGATGATGGTCTTCTGCACAGAAGCGCAAAGATCGGCTTTGTTCTCTTCAATGAAATTCGGATTCAGTTTCAAGTTATCACGAACCGTATATAAAATACTGGTTTTCAATCCACTGAAGCTATAATCCAAATTGGGGATGTTGGGTTTGGCGAAACTGAAGGCTCCAGGATTGCCAATCTTAGCCAATTTGTCGATGACAGGGCCACCCGGATAAGGCAGTCCCAGAATCTTGGCCGTCTTGTCGAAGGCCTCCCCTGCCGCATCGTCGATAGTCTTGCCTATGACATCCATGTCGAAATAGTCCTTCACCACCACAATTTGAGTATGGCCGCCAGACACCGTGAGGCACAAAAAAGGGAATTCCGGCACCTCGGTATGGGTGGCATCCGTGGCAAAATGCACTAAAATATGGGCATTCATGTGGTCGATCTCCACCATGGGGATGTTCAAAGTCTGCGCGAAAGCCTTTGCAAATGAGGTTCCTACCAAAAGAGAACCCAAAAGTCCAGGTCCACGTGTAAAAGCAATTGCAGATAATTGATTTTTATTTATATTTGCATCCTTTAAGGCCGTGTCGATGACGGGGATGATATTTTGCTGGTGAGCACGCGAAGCCAACTCGGGCACAACGCCCCCGTACTTCTCGTGAACTTTCTGACTGGCAATGACATTGGAGAGTACGCGCGTGCCTTGAAGGACAGCGGCGGAAGTGTCGTCACATGATGACTCGATGCCTAAAATATATTCGTTCATGAACTGTAATTTGGAGGCTCAAAATTATTAAAAAAAAGATTATCCATAGCATCCTAATGCTCATCACGGTGTTCATTTCGTTCATCGCAAGCATCTTCATTGCCCTTCAAGACCCTATCATTCAGAAGTTTACCATTAGAATCGCAGGAGGATACATTTCCGCAAAAACAGGAACTGACATCCAAATCGGAAGACTATACATCTCGCCGAATTTCACCATCCACATTGACCAATTCCTTGTCAAAGACTTAAAAGACAACAACTTACTTAAAGTCGAACAGTTGAAGGTTCGACCTGTCATGCAGGACATCATTCAAGGGAACATTCATGTGGGACGTGTGGAGCTCACCAATGCGGAGGCCAACTTGATCACATTCGAGGATTCCACAAGCATGAACTTCCAATTCCTGATTGACGCTTTTTCGTCTGGAGAAAAAGAAAAAAGCGACAAAACCACCACGGTAACCGTTGACAGGATACTGCTGAAAAACCTCAATTTCCAGTTCTGGAACCAAAACAAAGACGACCCTGAAAAAGATGAAAAACATCTCATGGATTATGCCCACCTGGTTGTTGAGAACATCAATCTTGACCTGGAAAACTTGTTAATCATTGACGATTCCATCACAGGGACGATACATCATTTGGCTGCCACGGAGAAAAGTGGATTCAACCTAAAATATTTGGAATCGGAAGTCAACGTGTCACAAAGCGGGATCTTGCTCGACAACCTCAATTTAGAGACCAGCAACAGCAGCCTACACCTTGACCTGCACATGCTTTACAATGGTTTTCAGGCGTTTAACAATTTTATCGACTCCGTCTATTTCGATTCCCCCATCTATCCCTCCAATATCCTGTTAAGCGATTTGGGACCCTTTGCGGAAACTTTGTACGAGATGACTGATCCTATACGGTTTGAAGGATGGATGAAAGGCCCCGTCAAAGGATTCAGAATGAACGGACTAAAATTCGGCATTGGCAACCATACCGCTTTTGACGGCAGCCTCACCATCGAGCCTTTGAATATCATGGGTGGCCAACAAGCATTGAATATCAAGAAATTGAACTTCTCATACGATGACCTCGCCAACTTCCATATCCCTGGAAGTTCCGGAACCATACCACTGCCTGAGATGCTCAAGCCGTTAGGGAAAGGCACCATCAAAGGGTATTTCAGCGGCTCGTCCAAAAAATTCAAAGCCAACATTGAAGCCACTACAGATGTCGGCAACGTGGCGGTGACCTTAAACAAGCAAACGAGCGACCAGCATTACGACATCTTTGACGGGGAAGTGCAGGCGACACGTCTCAACATCGGTGAGTTAGTCAATATTTCCAACATCGTCGGCACGCTCGACTTGTCGGCCAACGTCATCGGCAGACTGTCTCCCAGTGGCGACATGGATCTTGACATTGACGGCAACATCATGGATGTCATGCTGTTAGGGAACTCCGTGAACGAAATCACCTTGAATGGGAACCTGCACAAGAACCGTTTCAACGGCAAAATCAGCGTTGACGACGAGAAACTCGACATGGATTTCAAAGGGATGTTCGACTTCAGCAATCCCCAAGCGCTGGGAGGCAACTTCCATGCTGACATCGCTTCCGTCGACCTTCACAAACTCAACATCGTCAAAAATGATAACATCTCGTTGGTCAGCGGCTCCATCACAGCCAATGGCAACAATTTCAACGACTTCAACAAGGCCGAAGGCACTCTTTCCATCAACAACTTCTCATTCACCAACAGCAGTGGGACATTGGACATGAGAGAGCTAAACGCCTCAATCGTCAATGACAACCTGCTCCAAAAACGCATCCAAGCCCAATGCGACTTCTTCGACTTCGAGATGGCCGGCAAGATGGACTTCACCACCCTTGTGACCGCCTTCAAACAATACGTTTACTCGTACGTGGAGATCCCGCAATGGACCGCCGAGCTTGAAAAATTCGAGGAAAGCAAGAAGTCATCAGACCAAGATTTCGTCATCAATCTGAATATCAGCGATCCCAAGCCCATTACCAATATGTTTATGCCCAATATAAACATTGCGAAGAACACCTCGCTGAGTGGCACTTTCACTTCCAGATCCAGACTGCTGAACCTGACGTTACGTTCCAAATACGTCAACATCAACAACATAAAAATCAAGAACATAGAATGTAAAAACTTCAGTTCGCCACGTCGCTCCGTCACAAGGCTCAATGTGGACAGGATCATCCTTCGCGACACCACCGACAGTAATCCTAATGCCATCAGTCTCGATGCCTTCAGTATCCTTGCCTCGTTACAAAACGACAGCATCAAAACCAGGCTTTCCTGGGACGACAGCAACAGCGGGATCGTCAGCCACAACAAGGCGAACATCAACACTTCCTTTGTGCCCTTGGAGACCGGCGGACGATTCTGCATCGAAAATGCCAATATACTTCTCAACGACTCCATCTGGACCATCAATCCAAACAACGCTGTCATCATCGAAGACAGCAAAGTCAGGATTTCCAACTTAGAGCTGATGAGCAACCACCAGAGTCTCATGGTTGATGGATACACGCCCATGAATCAGGAAGACACCCTTGCGGTAAAACTGAATCAATTCGACCTCTCCACTCTCGACTTCCTTTTTAACGGCTTCTTCATTGACGGTTTTGTCACCGGAGACGCCACGGTAAGCAACTTGAGCAACGACCCCACTGTCTTTGCCGACCTTGGCGTCAGCGATTTCGGCCTCAACGGTGAAACCTACGGCGACGCCGCGATTCTCAGCCAATGGAATAACGAGGACAAATCCATCAATATGGACGTGAGGTTGACCGACAAAAAGCACGAAGTCGTCAGCCTTCTCGGCTCGTTCTACACTGACAAGCAAAAAGACAATCTTGACTTCAAGCTTAACATTGACAGCCTCAACCTCTCCATACTCTCGCCTTTCATCTCCAGCTTCGCGCAGCGCGTCCAAGGACTATGCCACGGCAGCTTCGACATCAAAGGATCGCTCAACGAGCCTGACATCCAAGGCCAACTCAAAGTGCATGACGGAGGTTGCAAGGTCAATTTGCTGAACACTTTCTATACTTTCAGTCCCACCATCGTCCTGACAGACAAAAAAATCACCTTGAACTACCTCAAGCTCACCGACACGCTTGGCAACTCCGCTTTAGTGAACGGTCACATCGAGCATAACCACTTGAAGGACATGGTTCTCGACCTAAAGCTCTATCCGAAAAACTTTCTTGCTATGGCAACCACGGCCAGCCCAAGCACATCCTACTACGGCACTGCCGTCGCCAGCGGCATCGTCAAGATACAAGGGCCGCTCAACCATATCGACATCGACATCAAGGCAATAACCCAAAAAGGAACTGTCATCACACTCCCGCTCGGCAACAACTCCGGGGTCAAAAAACACGACTTCATCACCTTTGTGGACAGATCGATCAAAAAAGTCAACGAGGAAGGAGAAGCCATTGAGAATGAGCCGTCCAAGGAGAAAAAGTCAACCAATCTCAGCATCAAACTTGATGTCGATGTGAACAACGAGGCCCAGATTAAAATCTCACTGCCCAACAGCCTCGGTTCGATGGAGGCCAAAGGCGACGGCAACATCAAGTTAGGCGTGGGCTACGACAACAGCCTGTCGCTCATCGGCGATTATGTCATCGGCTCCGGCAGCCTCATGCTCAACATCAAGGACGTTATACGCCGAAACTTCTCCCTTGAGCCAGGCAGCAATATCTCATGGACTGGTGACCCCGTCAACGGCACGATCAACGCCACCGGTGTTTACCAGACCAAAGCCGCAATCAGCTCTTTAGGCCTAATCGACTCCACCAATATGAATAGTAACGTCAAAGTGGAGTGCTTGGTACACCTGAAAAACAAACTCCTCAATCCCGACATCAGCTTCGGATTCAGACTTCCCAATGCCTCCGAAGACCTGAATCAAGCCGTGTTTTATGTCATCGACACTACCAACCAAGCCGAGATGCTCACACAAACCATCTATCTGCTGGCATTCAACTCCTTTGACTACGGCGGCACATCAAGCAACTACTACGGATTGATAACCAGCCAGTTAAATGACATCATCTCTCAATTCACCAACAATATCGACATCAATGTCAACTACAAACCAGGAAGCGAACTGAGCAACGAGGAGATGACTGTGGCCATGAAGAAACAACTCTTCAACGACCGCTTGACCATCGAGACCAACTTCGGTGTCATCATTCCCTCCTCCACCTACGCTTCCTCCTCAACCAACATCGTGGGTGACTTTAACCTGGACTACAAGATCACCAAGGATGGACGACTCAGCGCACAGATGTTCAACAGGTCAAACTACAACACCACTTATTACCAATACACCTATTATAAAATGGCGCCTTACACCCAAGGCATAGGCCTCTCCTACAGCAAGAGCTTCGACCGCTTCAAAGACCTATTCAAGAAACGCACCAACAACATCGACCTGCCCAACCGTCCCATGATAGCAAGACCGGGAACAAGACCTGGAGCAAGACCCAACACACCAAAGCCAAATGACAATGAGCCATCCGACTGACAATTTCAAAGTGTATCAGGCCTCCGCAGGAGCGGGAAAAACCTATACCATCATCAAGGAATACCTGACTTTGTGCCTTAAAAGCAAAGACAGCACCTCGCGCTTCAGCCAAATTCTCGCCATCACCTTCACCAACATGGCGGCAAACGAGATGAAGGCCAAAATTGTCAAACAACTCAACAGCATCATACAAAGCGACCCCAACGAAGCTCCCAAAGGCATGGAAGCCGACCTCATCAAAGAGCTTAGCATAGAACGTAACGCACTGAAAACCAACGCAGAGCTTCTTTTTCAAAAGATCATCCACGACTACAGCAGCTTCTGTGTCAGCACCATAGATGCTTTCGTGCAAAAGCTCGCACGCTCCTTCGCCAAAGAACTGGGATTGCCTACACAATTCAACGTCAGCATTGACGAGGACGAAGTCGCCGACGCTATCACAGAACGCATCGGAGAACAAATTGGAGCATCCAATCCATTCATAACCAAGATTTTGGAAGACTTCAGCGAGATGAAGTTCGACAGTGAGAAAAGTCCTAAAATCGCTTCCAACATCCACGATTTCGTCAAAAAACTATTTGCTGAGGAAGCCTTCCAAAAGAATGAGCAAAATCATTTCGAGACCGAGGAACAATACAAAGAAACCCTTGATTTCATCACTGGAAAGGTTCATCCTTTTGAAGCCACCTGCAAACAATTTGTAACTGATTTCGAGGGATTTATACACATCAACAATCTCGTTGAAGAAGATTTCAACTACAAAGCCAAAGGGCCCTGTTTGAGTTTGCTGAAGAATTTTAAAGAAAACATATACCCAACTTTAGGCAGCCGACAATTACAGGTCATCGACGGCAGCTTCAAATGGTACTCCAAAAATCTGGCCAAAAAAGCTGATCTCGACAACATCGACGCCGATTTCCAACAAGTTTTTGTGGAGTTTCTGAAAAAATACCATAAAAACATCGGAAGCTACCTTTTTTATAAAAGCCAGCACAGCAAGCTCAGTCTTTACGTTTTGCGTTCCAAAATCAAATCAGAGATTGAGGCTTATATCGGTGAGGAACAGATCGTTCACATCTCTGAGTTCAACAAACGCATCAACGAGATCATGGGCGATTTCTCGGTACCTTTCGTCTATGAGCGCATCGGAGAACACTTTCAGCATCTTTTTATCGATGAGTTTCAAGACACCTCAGTTCTACAATGGCAAAACTTGCTTCCATTGCTTGACAACACATTGGCTAACAATCATTTAAGCATGGTTGTTGGAGACGGAAAGCAGTCCATTTACCGCTGGAGAAACGGTGAAGTGGGCCAAATTGCGAGTCTGCCTCAAATTTATGAAAAACCCGATGAGGCACCCGTTTTCAATGATTTCGAACAAAATCTCATCAACAACTTCAATTTCACTGAATTAAAGACAAATCACCGATCGTTTGAGAACATCATTGACTTCAACAATGCCTTTTTCAGCTTCAGTGCAGGATACCTTTCCGAAGACAGCCGCAAAGTGTATGTCGAGAAAAACGAGCAATTCCAGAAGGAAGTCTCCATCGAGCAAAAGCATTTCTTAAAAGACAAGGGTTATGTACAAGTGGAGCTTTTTGATCCATCGGAATGTGATGACGACATGATGCTTGGGCGCATCAAGGAAGTCATTGAAGATGTGCAGGATAAGGGATTTCAGAAGAGTGACATCACCATTTTGGTCCGCACGAACAAGACCGGCTCCATGATTGCCAATTACCTGAATGAAAACGGCATTGCGGTAGTCTCCGCCGAGTCTATCCTACTGAAGTCATCGGATCGTGTTCAATTGATTATCAGCACATTGGATTATCTCATTCACGATGACAACCCCGCTGTGGTCGCCGCTGTGCTGTATTACTGGAACGCCACCCACCGCCATGATTTCGACGGTGTTGTTGATGGCATTTTCGATCACACTAATCGTATCGCCAAAGGCGAGATCAGCATCGAGGAAGTGATAGGATTGGAGCCAATGGCACTTAAATCACTGTTAAACAAATCGTACAGTCTCTACGACCTTTGTTCAGCCATCATCAGGCTCTTCGGTTTCAACATGGTGGGCGACTCCTTCCTCAACTTCCTCCTCGACACGGTTTACAAATGGCAAACGGCTGACGAGACCGGCATTGGCAGTTTTTTGGAATATTGGGAGAAGAAAAAGGACAAGCTTGCCGTGATCAGTGGCAACGACGATGCTGTCAGAGTGATGACCATCCACAAAGCCAAAGGTTTGGAATTCAACGTTGTCATCTGTCCTTTTGTCAACGACAACATCGATGACAAAAAAGCGAGTACCATTTGGATCACGCCCGAGGCGTTAGGGTTCGAGGCCATCCCCAACATTGAGAAGGTACAATTTACCCTCAGCAAAGACAGTGCCACATGGTCATTACAGGCGAAGCTCCTTGCCGAGCAAGAAGACGCCAAAGTACGACTCGACAACATGAACATCAATTATGTGGCCTTCACCAGGGCTGTGCAACGGCTTCACATCATGTCATATAAGGCCAAAGACCCCGACAAAAGTCCGCTTAACGCCTTCCTTGAAAATCATGCGAACACCTATGGCGACCCTGAAAGCAGAAAAGTGGAGCCAAAAGAGGAAGAAAAAAACATTCATGACATCTTCACCGAATCGGCGTCAGGAGAGTGGTTCGACAAGATCAACATCGACCCTGAGCCAAGCATGTTCTGGATTTCAAAAGAAGACCCGATGAAGCCTCAAGAATGGGGAGACCTCGTACATCAAATCCTTTCGGAAGCACAACACAAAGATGATATAGAACACACTTTGAAAACCCATATCGACTCCGGTGAGATTGACAGCACTACAGCTGAAAAAATAAAAAAATGGTTCCAGCAAATGGTCAGCCATCCTCTTATCGGAGAAGCCTTCAGCACACAAGCCAAAGTTAAGAACGAATGTGAGATACTGATGGCTGACGGTGCAATATGCCGTCCCGACCGATACGCCGAACTACCCGACAAAATCTATCTTTTGGATTATAAAACCGGAAAGCATGATGACAAATATATCGAACAACTAAATCGTTATCGCGATGTGCTGAAGAAGATGATTCCAAAGCCAATAGAGGCTTTTTTAGTGTATCTTGGAGATCATTTTGAAGTCATCCCCATATCCAAAACAACGCAACAAATATCAATTAACTATAAATAAAACAGCTATGAAAAAATCACTCAGTTTTTTACTTTTGCTCCTTCTGAGCCTGACTGCGAGTGCCCAGCAGGAAGCCAAAATGCTCCGTTTCCCCACCATCCATGGCAACGACGTGGTGTTCACCCATAGCGGTGACCTTTACAAAGTCGATATCAAAGGCGGTATCGCCCACAAAATCACCAACGATGTCGATGGCTACGAGATGTTCGCCCGTTTCTCCCCCGACGGCAAACATCTGGCATTCACAGGCCAATACGACGGCAATACCGAGGTTTATGTGATGCCCTATCCCGAATGCGGCACCCCTACCCGACTCACCTATACCGCCACTTTGGGGCGTGACGACGTGAGCGACCGCATGGGTCCCAACAACATGGTGATGGCTTGGAAAGACAACGAGAACATCGTGTTCCGCTCCCGCAAACAGAGCTGGGATGACTTCGTTGGCCAGCTCTTCCTCGCTAACATCGAAGGCGGCATCGCTGAACAGCTTCCTTTGCCCGAAGGCGGATGGATCTCCTACTCCCCAGATGGCAAGAAGATCGCCTATAACCGTGTGATGCGTGAGTTCCGTACCTGGAAATACTACAAAGGCGGCATGGCTGATGACGTGTGGATTTACGACTTCAAAACGAAGAAAATCGAGAACATCACGAACAATGATGCCCAAGACATCTTTCCGATGTGGGTCGGCGATAAGGTCTATTTCTGCAGCGACCGCGACCGCACGATGAACCTCTTCGTCTATGACCTCAAGACCAAACAGACCACCAAGGTGACCGATTACACCTATTACGACATTAAATACCCCTCGTTGGGCGATAACGACATCGTGTATGAAAACGGCGGCGAGCTCTTCCGTTACAACCTGAAAGACGGCAAAGTCTATCCCATTCCCGTGAAGATCGTTGATGACGGCAACTCCACCCGCAACAAGTACGTGGATTGCAGCAAGTTCATCAACTCCAGCAGTATCGCTCCTGACGGCAGCCGCGTGGCTTTTGGCGCTCGTGGCGACATTTGGACTGTGCCAGCCAAATCAGGCATCACACGCAACCTCACCCAAAGCGACGGCGCTCATGACCGCGACGTGGCCTGGTCGCCCGACGGAAAATATATCGCCTATATCAGCGACCGCACTGGCGAGGATGAGATTTACATTCAAAAACAAGACGGCAAAGAAGAAGCCATCCAACTCACCAAAGATTCAGACACGTACAAGATGGATCCGATGTGGTCGCCCGACAGCAAATATATCACATGGTACGACAAGATGAACCGCCTCAACATGGTGGATGTCAGCAGCAAAAAGGTTACCGTGGTGGCTGAGAACCGCACTGGAGAGATGCGCGACTACTGCTGGTCCGCCGACAGCCGCTGGATTGCCTACACCATGCCGAGCACCTTCGGTGTGAGCCACATCCACATCTATAACGTGGCTTCTGGCAAGGACGAGGTGGTCACTGAAGAGCTGTTCAACGCCTCCAGCCCCGCTTTCGACAAGAACGGCAAGTACTTGTATTTCACCTCTGAGCGTGATTTTCGTCCCACCTACAGCTGGACCGAGTGGAACCATGTCTATACCGACATGACCCGTATTTACCTTGTCACATTACAAAAAGACACTCCTTCCCCCTTCCTGACAGAGAATGACGAGGTTAAAGTTGAAAGTGACAAAAAAGACACCCCGAAAGACGAAGGCAAGGCATCCAAGAAAGGCAAAGGCGGTCCCGAGAAGTCTGGCGAAGGCCCAGGGAAACCCGGCAAGAAAGAAGTCAAAGAGGTGAAAATCGACTTTGAAGGCATCACCCACCGCATCGTGGTGTTGCCCGCTGGCGCAGGTTCATACTTCAACCTCACCGGTGTGGAAGACGGTCTCTATTACGTGGCGGGCGGGCGCAACGGTGGCGGCTTAGGTTACTTCGATGCCAAGACTAAGAAATGCACCAGCATTGGTGGCTTCGGCTATCAGCTCTCCGCTGACGGCAGCAAGATGCTCGTCCGTGAACGCGGCAGCTACAAGATTGTCAACACGCCCAAGGGACCCATGCCTGGAGGTGGTCCAAAAGAAGGTCCTGGAGGCGGACGAGGCGAAACCGACGGTACCCTTGACCTCAGCCAAATGAAGAAATGGGTCAACCTGAAAGAGGAATGGACCCAGATCCTCAACGAGGCCTGGCGACAGGAGCGTGACTTCTTCTACGCTCCCAACATGCACGGCGTGGACTGGCCCGCCATGAAAGAGAAATACGGCAAACTCGTTCCCTACTGCTCCGACCGTTACGACCTCACCTACCTCATCGGCGAGATGATCGGCGAAATCAACATCGGGCACGCCTACGTCGGCGATGGCGACCGCCTCAAACCCGAACGCATCAAGATGGGACTCCTTGGCGCACAGATTCACCGCGACAAGTCGGGATACTTCCAAATCGACAAAATCCTGAAAGGCGAAAACTGGAACGAGAAGACACGTTCACCACTCACCGAAGTGGGCATCAACGTCCAAGAAGGTGACTATATCATCGCCATCGACGGACAAAGCACCAAGGACATGAAAGACATGTACCAAGCCTTGGTCGGCAAAGCCAACACTCCCGTGCTCCTCACCATCAATGGCAAAGCCTCGGAAGGCGGCCGCGATGTGGTGGTGAAACCCATCGCCGACGAAAATGGCTTGTACTACTATAACATGGTGCAGGACAACATCGAGAAGGTCAACAAAGCCACTAACGGACAAGTCGGTTACATCCACATCCCCGACATGGGCGTGGACGGCCTGAACGAATTCGCCAAGTATTTCTATTCACAGCTCGACAAGAAAGCCCTTATCATCGACGACCGTGGCAACGGCGGCGGCAACGTCAGCCCCATGATCATAGAGCGTCTGCGCCGCGAGCTATCCATGTACGACATGATGCGCAACTGCGAGCCTGAGACCAAACCTACCAAGATGGTGCTCGGCCCAAAAGTCTTGCTGTTCAACAAATACTCCGCCTCCGACGGTGATCTCTTCCCCTACCAGTTCAAGAAACACAAAATCGGCACCACTATCGGCACCCGTTCCTGGGGCGGTGTGGTCGGCATCAGAGGCAGCCTACCCTTCATCGACGGCGGCACGTTGACCCGTCCCGAGTTCGCTCCTTTCGACGAGAACGGCAACTGGGTCATCGAAGGCTATGGTGTCGATCCTGACATCGTTATCGACAACGACCCCGCACATGAGTTCGAAGGCATCGACGACCAGCTCAACAAAGCCATCGAGATCATCATGGAACAAATGAAAAACTATCCGGAAATTCCAGCCATCCCGGCCTTCCCCGATAAATCCAAATAAATGACAACTAAATTAACTGAACAACTATGTCTGCAACCATAAAAGGAATCTACAAGGGCAATCTCCGCAACGAGATGACCCATGTGCAGTCGGGCAACACCATCCTGACCGATGCACCCACCGACAACCACGGCAAGGGCGAGGCTTTCTCACCCACTGATTTGGCCTGCGGCGCTTTGGCCGCCTGCATGATGACCATCATGGGCATCAGCGCGCAAGGACACGACTTCAACATCGACGGCACCACTTACGAGGTGAAAAAAACCATGTCCGCCGACCCGAGAAGAATTGGCCAGATCGACCTCGTCTTCAACTTCCCACCCCGCGACTACACCCAGGCGCAACAAAGACTGCTTTGGGCAGCCGCTGAGAGCTGTCCCGTGGGGCGTTCACTGCATCCAGATATCATCGTCAACATCACTATGAATTTCCAGTTCTAATGGAATACGAAATGCTAAAAGGTCTCACCCACAGCGAGATGCTGCGGGTGAGACATGAAGATACCGCCGCAGTGTATGGCTCTGGTTCGTTAGAGGTTTTTGCCACCCCAGCCATGATAGCCTTAATGGAAAAAACTTGTTTGGAAAGCGTCAACGACAAGATTGGAGAAGGCAATACTACAGTAGGTATTGCGGTCAATATCAAACATTTGAAAGCCAGTCCTGTCGGAGCCACCATCCGCTGCGACTCAAAGCTCGTCGAGGTGGACCGCAAGCGTTTTGTGTTTGAGGTGAGATGCTATGACGGCGAGACCCTGATTGGAGAAGGGGTGCATGAGCGGTTTGTGGTGAACAGCGAAAAGTTTATGGGGAAAAGGTAATTGGGTTTTGCGGCTTTTTTAATACAATAAACTACGATGACCCCTACACAGACCTTCCCCGCCATCATGGGCATCCTCAATGTCACCCCCGATTCATTCTCCGACGGGGGCAAATATAACAGCATAGACTCGGCTGTGAAACATTGCGAGGAGATGCTGGAACAAGGTGCCGACATCATCGACATCGGAGGATGCTCCACCCGCCCTAACAACTCCATTGCCACAGAACAGGAGGAGATGACAAGAGTAATCCCCGTCCTGAAAGCCATCCGGCAACATTTTCCCGAAGCGACACTTTCCGTTGATACTTTCCGAAAACCTGTAGCCGAAGCGTGTCTCTATGAAGGCATAGACCTCATCAACGACATCTCCGGCGGCCTTTTCGACCCTGAAATGCTGCCTTTTATCGGGAAGAGACACATCCCCTACGTGCTGATGCACTGTGTGGGGACACCCGAGACAATGCACCAATATGCTTTGGACGGCGACATCCACAAAACCGTGTTGGACTTTTTCAAGCAACAATGTGACATCCTCGAATCCTACGGCGAGCAACAAATCATTCTGGACCCTGGCATTGGCTTCGGCAAAAGCCTTGAGGCCAACTACGCCCTGTTGAAGGACTTGCATCGCTACCGCCATCACGAATACATGATTCTCATCGGAATTTCACGGAAATCGATGATCCGAAAACTGCTGGGACCTGATGCGGATTTAGAGAACTGCACCACCATTCTGAACACCATCGCCTTGCTGAACGGTGCCGATATTCTAAGGGTTCACAACGTGAAAAATGCCGTGGAATTGAAAAAAACACTTATTTTTGCCGACAGATAACATCAAGAAACCATGTTAGACCTTTTCATCCAAGTCCGTGTCATCGACATCATCGACATCGTGTTAGTGGCGTTGCTGCTTTACGGCCTCTACCGTTTGCTGAAAGGCACAGCAGCCATCAGCATCTTCGTCGGCATCGTTGCAATCTTTCTCATCTGGCAGTTAGTCAACGCTTTGCAGATGGAACTACTCACCACTATCCTCGGAGCGTTCGTGAGCGTGGGCTTCATCTCGCTCATCATCATCTTTCAACCCGAGATACGCCGTTTCCTGTTCACCATCGGAGCCAAGACGCAAAGCGGTGAAAACAAATTCTTCCGCATCTTCAAGCGCAAAAAACAACGTATCACACTCGACACAGAGACCATCTGCCAAGCCTGCAAGTCGATGTCAGACATCAAACAAGGGGCACTCATCGTCATCACACGGCGGAACACCTTACCTGACATTGTCCTGACAGGTGTCACCATTGATGCCCAAATCAGCAAACCTTTAATTGAGAATATCTTCTTCAAAAACAGCCCGTTACACGACGGTGCCATGATCATCACAGACAACAAGATTATTGCTGCACGGTGCATCCTTCCCGTCACCAACAACAGCGAGCTGCCCGGACACTACGGTCTTCGCCATCGCGCCGCCGTAGGCATCTCCGAAAACAACGATTGCATTGTCCTCGTCGTTTCCGAAGAAACTGGAGCCATCAGCCTCGTCAAAAACGGAGCCATCACAACGCTCCAGCCCCTCACCATGAAAGAAACCCTGAATAAGGAAATGAATAATTAAGAATTAAGAATTGAAAACCTATAAATTCTAAATTCTTAATTCTCATCTTTCAATTCAATAAACCCTTCCCCATCCTCCTGAAAATAATAGGAACTTTGACGGGGATCCCAGTTCAGTTTGAAACGCGGCCATCTGTTCTTCGCCTTCAACGCTGACTCAACATAAGAATTCATCATATAATCGTAGGTACACGCCGCATAACGCTTGCCAAGAAACACCGCATAATCATAAACATCATCAGCCTTAATCGGTGTGATGTTGTAATGGTATTGGGAGCCTCCTTTACCGTCTCGGGTGACATACGAGTTGAAATCATCAGTGAGGTTGTACTCGTCAAACAAAGTAGGATGCCAATCACCATCGTTCACATCGAACCACGAAGCGACATTGACCGTATTCAGCGAGAAAGTATAGTCGTATTCATCAAAGAAATCATAGAGATGATCGACATATTCGGTGAAAAGCCCCTGAATCTCCACTTTGGAAAGGATGACCAGCCAATGTATGGAATCCGTTTGGATATTATTCGGATCCTCTGGAACATAGACATTCAAACGATATGATTTCAATTCATCAGCGTATGCCGCATACATGACATCGAGAAACACGTTCTGGTTCAAAGAGTCCAAAGCTTGAGTGTAAGCCCCTTCTTCATCTTGGATTAATGTAACCTGTGCATCTTCAGGGAAATAGACTGCCACATTAATTTGATTTGACTGGTTGACAAACTTTTTTGCCAACTCAAACTCAGCACCGCAGCTGGACAGTGTCAGCGCGATAATAATTCCTATGATGATATTACTGATTTTCATTGCTTAAAACAATTCCATTTGAATTCCTGGTTCACCCCCTTGGCTATGTTCTGTCACCTCTACGGGTTTTCCATCCTCTTCCAAAGGTGTGTCAGGCGTGTCAGGGGTTTCGGGGGTTTCAGGAGCTTCTGGTTCGAAAGGCTCCAGCCACTGATAGCTCTCAATCTCACGGTTCGAAAGGCGTTTGCCTTTGGCTTTGAAGCTCTTGATGCCGATAAATTCCTCCACGTTGATTTCATCGTCGGGGAAGCTATTGCCAGCGTCACTGACCTGATAGCTCAACAAGAGCCTCGGCATCACATCGGTGCAGAACGAGAGATACTTAGCCGCTTCATGCTCTCCGATGAACGAAAAACGGGTGTTGAGTTTGGTGTCACGCTCTATGCAGAAGCGTTTCAGATACATCTTTTGGGTCTCTCCCTCGATATAGATGACGGAGAAAATCTCATCTGGGTCAAATTTGCGAATTTCCACCATGTCATCGTCAAAATGCGTCGAGAGGTCGTAGCCTGTGATTTTGAACTCGCCGTTGGAGAAGAGTTGCAATATACGGTCATCGCCTTCGAACGCGCCCAAGTATTGTCCTCGCTTGTCAGCGTTGAGTCGCCGCACTGTGTCATCGTACCAAAGATCACGCGCCGTGAGCGTAGAGACACCGTCGTCATGCTTGAAAACCACCTTGATGGCATATTTCGTCAGCTGGTTGCCACGAGCCGAACGCCCCTTGACGGCAAGCTGTGCAAAGTCATAGTCAAACGTCGTTTTCTTGAGCTTAGGCATCGGTCGCAACTGCACTTTGATAACTTCAGCCTCTCCGTTAGAATTAGCAGTGAAATACACCACCTTCGAGTCGGGTTTGCCCTGCGTGAGGTCGTATTCCTTGTCACGGGTGACACCAGTCACCGCAAAACGCTTCACATAAAAAGGATTCCCTGGCTTGCCGTCACGATAAACCACATTGTAGGTGGTGCGGTCATCATTCTTATGGAAGATATTCGCATGAATCACGTTAGCGCCAACAAAAAGCTTAGATTGCAGCTTGGTCACCATATAGGTGCCATTCTCGTGGAACACGATGATGTCATCCATATCGGAACAGTCAGACACGAATGTGTAAGCCTCCTTGTTCTTCTCGCGCTTGAGTCCTTCGGAAGTACACACAAAACCCTCCTGAGCATTCACATAGAGTTTCTCATTGTTGGCTGCCACGGCCTGGGCCGAAATATTGTCGAAATTGCGGATTTCCGTCTTGCGGTCACGTCCAGCGCCGTATTTGTCTTTGATATGCTGGTAATAATCAATGGTATAATCGACGATATGGTCGAGATTATAGCGAGCCTCTTCCATCTTTGCCTCGATGTCGGCTAACTGTTCATCAGCTTTTTTAAGGTCAAATTTGGAAATTTTACGCACCGGTCTTTCACAGAGTTTCAGCACGTCGTCACGGGTGATTTCGCGTTTCAGACGCTTGCGATATGGATCAAAACGGCGTTCTATGCCAGTCACTTGGTCGTCCCAAGTCTCATAGTCCTTCTTCTCCAGCTCTTTATAGATACCTTTCTCGAAAAAGATTTTTTCCAACGAGATCCAATGCCATTCGGACTCCAGTTCGTCAAGCAAGATCTGAAGCTCCCAACTGAGCAGTTCCATGGTACGGTCGGTGCATCGTTTCAGAATCTCGCTGACGCCCATAAACACAGGATGGTCGTTGACGATCACGCAAGCGTTGGGCGAGATACTCACTTCGCATTGTGTGAAGGCATACAAGGCATCTATCGTCTGGTCAGGCGACACACCAGGAGCGAGGTAAATCACAATCTCGCAATTTTCAGCCGTGTTGTCGTCAATTTTCTTGATTTTGATTTTACCCTTGTCATTTTCCTTAACAATGCTCTCGATAACGCTTCCTGTGGTTGTTCCGTATGGTATCTCAGTGATTACCAATGTTTTCTTATCGGGTTGACTGATACGGGCACGCACTTTGATACGTCCACCGCGAAGGCCGTCGTTATAGTTGCTTACATCCATAAGCCCACCTGTCGGGAAGTCGGGATATAGCGTGAAAGACTCGTCACGGAGATAAGCCACAGACGCATCAATGAGTTCGTTAAAGTTATGAGGCAGGAACTTGGAAGCCAAACCCACTGCGATGCCTTCGGTACCTTGGGCCAGCAACAATGGAAACTTCACTGGCAGCGACACCGGCTCTTGATTACGACCGTCGTACGAAGGAGTCCAATCCGTAGTTTTCTTATTGAAAACCACCTCTTTAGCAAACTTTGAGAGACGAGCCTCGATGTAACGCGGAGCAGCGGCATCATCACCTGTAAGGATATTTCCGAAATTACCTTGGGTTTCAATCAAAAGGTCTTTCTGAGCCATCTGCACAAGAGCGTCACCTATGGAAGCGTCACCGTGGGGATGGTATTTCATGGTGTTACCCACAATATTAGCCACCTTGTTGTAACGTCCATCATCCAGCTCATTCATGGAATGCAAGATACGGCGTTGCACAGGTTTCAAACCATCCTCGATGGCTGGCACAGCACGTTCCAGAATGACGTAGGAGGCATAGTCGAGAAACCAGTTCTCGAACATCCCTTTGATTGGAATCACATGATACTCTTCGTTCTCCATAGAAAAGCTAAAGAAAATGCAAAGATATAGTTTTTTTCTGGTTTTTCAAAAGAAAAATCACTTCCAAAAGCGCAACACAGCTACTTCACCAGCGAGCGCGAGCAGCGCCAGCAACACAAGCCATCGCCACATTGATGACTTGCGAGCCATCGCCTCAACCAAGTCATGGTTTGTGAAAGCATCGGGGTCCAACACTGCAGCAACCTCTAAACCATGATTTTCAAAAACCTTGCCAATATCCTCTTTATCAACGAAGTGCATATCTGATTCCAATCGGCTGTCATTCCAAGCCATCACGCTTCTTACCGAGTCGTTGATTACCAATGAATAACATCCAGCCTCGGGCAAATCGTCCTGAAAACACACACACATTCGATTATTTCTCACCTCATGGGATGGCATCATCTCGAAAGAGCCATCCTCATTACGAATGCTTAGGTTTTCAGCACCGTCAATATTTATATTATTGAAAATTAAAGACTTGTCTTCGCCCAAGGTATAGGCAATCTGCCCAACGCCCCCACCGAGGAATGCCATCTTCAGCATCAAGGGGACAAACAGGGAATGGTCTGCCAATGTACTCCACCGTTCATCCAAAGTAGTGGCAAAATCAAAGACATAACCCTTCCCTACCGTCTTCATCGTCAAGAACGGATCACCGTTATCCAAATGCATCAAAGTCACAGATTTAGCATCAGGCATCAAACGCACATGTTGTTTGACTTTGGGAAAATCAGCATGTTGAGGCAGGTCAAGAATGATGTCGCTGAAAAATTCATGCCGCAATGCCAAATCACTAATTGACATCGTATTAGTATCAATCACTTTACTGTCATCATGGAAAAACACCACGCTGGAACCTTCTGCGGCATCATCAAGCAGAGCCTGACGCATGGTCTCATTCAACGACGATGCCTCGCTCACTATAATCAGTTGAGCTTTCGACAAAGCTTGCAAATCAATTCTTGAAGGATCCATCCGCACGAAATGATATTGCGGATCATCCGAAAAAACCAGCGACGCTGCTGATGTCCTGCCATCAGCATTTAACTCAACCACATCAAGGCTTGAACGGGCTTCAATAACAAAGTGATAGACATCATCGAACGTGATTGGGTAATCCGTAAGCGACACGCTGCAAGTGGTGAAGCCCGTTTGCTGCGGCAGGAATTGCATCGTCAATTCGGCTCTGGCGTTTCCATCAACATCTACAGTCGTTGATGCCACCACCTTACCATCCATGCTCATGTTAACAGGGAGACCTTTCACTCCTTTGTCCCCTCTGTTGGTGACGAGCAGATGAGCCTCATTAGCCAATCCCATCTGCATCACAGGCGAGCCGAGCCACAGCGAGTCGATAGAAATGTTGGAATGATCGTCCGCTTGCAAAGGCACAACGACCATTTGCAGCATGGTATCATTACGCACTCCAGCAAGGTCGAGCATGTTTTTCTGGAAATCAGAATAGGCGAACAGTGTAGCTGTCTCAAAACCATGCCGTTTTTTTAGCATATCGAAGCGATCAATAACGACATTCATCTTTACGGGAGGACCGTCAAAATTCATTCTATCGAGTTGGTCAAGCATCTCTTCCTGGTTCATCGGGTATTCGTTCTGAACCTCAAAGCTATTCGTCATCAAGAGGAAACGTGTCGAAGGAGAACATTTCCCCACTAAGTTTTTCGCTGATTCACGGGCATCCTCAAGCAGCGTAGTCTTTGAAGACTGCGCCTTCATGCTCATGGAATTGTCAAGATAAATGCCTACAAGTCCCTCTTCCGTGTTGACTTTAGAGGTTTCTTTGGGTTTATAGGGGAAAGCAAAAGCCAGCACCAATGCGGTAAAGAAAAGGCATCGCAGCATCAACGCGACGAGATATTTCAGCTTTTTCGTCTTAGCGTTTTCCTGTTGGATGGTTTTGAGCATGGCCGTATTGCTGAAATACACCGTTTTATGCCTCCTGAAATTGAAGAGATGCACGGCGATGGGAATCAACAATGCCGTCAAAGCCCAGAGAATTGATGGATAGAGGAAAGACATTTAAAGTTATGAGTTATGAGTTAAGAATTACCCCGTTAGGGGTTAAAGCTCGGTAGAGGTATTCCGTTCAAGACGGCTTGTTGGAGGTCATCGCCTTTATAGGTGAGTTTCAGGGAGAAGAACGGGGCATGTTCGTCGATTAGTTTAAGGAAGATTTTGTCGCCTTCCCACATAGTAAGTTCAAGAAGGTGTTGTTTTTCAATCCATTCGAGGTCGCCTTCGTCGCAAACGATCTCGTTGCCAGTCCAGTCGGTGCAGACGAAGAGGTGCATGTGTTCACTTTCCCAGATGTCGGAGATGAAAGTGACGATGCCGCAGTAGCGCCATTGGGTGACGGTAAAACCTGTTTCTTCACGCACCTCGCGGAGCATACAGTCCTCAGGGCTTTCGTTTTCCTCAAATTTGCCACCCACGCCAAGCCATTTGTCGTGGTTGAGGTCGTTTTCCTTTTTGGTGCGGTGCAGCATGAGGTATTGAGAGCCGCGTTCGAGATAACAGAGGGTGGTTTGTTTCATTTTTTAGAAGGCAGGAGACTGAAGCAAGAAGTAAGAATAGCAAAGGCGGCCTCACGACCGCCTTTGCGAAAAACCTTTGAACTAAGGATTAGATGATGCCTTGAGCGAGCATAGCTTTGGCGACGCGCATGAAGCCGGCGATGTTGGCGCCCTTAACGTAGTTAATGGTACCATCAGCTTGTTTACCGTACTCAACGCACATGTCATAGATGTCGTTCATGATCTTGTGCAGTTTCTGGTCAACCTCGGGGGCAGTCCAGTTGATGTGAGCGGCGTTCTGGCAGATTTCGAGACCAGAGGTGGCCACACCACCAGCGTTGACGGCCTTACCAGGAGCGAACGGGATGCCAGCGCCTTGGATGGCGGCGATAGCTTCAGCCGTGCAGCCCATGTTGGAGATTTCAGCAACGTACTGGACGCCATTGGCGATCAATTCCTTAGCGTCAGCTTCGTTCATTTCGTTTTGGAAAGCGGATGGGCAAGCGATGTCGCATTTCACCATCCAAGCCTTCTTACCAGGAGTGAAGATAGCCTTGCCGGGGAACTTGGTGGCCATGTC
>JAEEGL012870545.1_pt1 | contig 39978 bp, 37 predicted proteins | sample 9134231 | NCBI WGS metagenome assembly JAEEGL01 (sample SAMN16246548, study PRJNA631951) | gut metagenome | biome: gut microbiome; feature: rumen; material: fiber-attached | host: Bos | place: Iran: Karaj | collected 2018-10
AATGTCCAAGTCGAAAGGCAACATTCTGACGGTATCCGTGCTTCAGGAAGCCGGCTACGATCCGCTGGATTACCGTTTCTTCTGCCTGATGTCGCATTACAGAAAGCCCCTGGAATTCACCTATGAACAGCTTTCCAATGCTCAGGCTGCACTGAAGAAACTGCGGAAACGCTGTGAAGAGATCCTTCGGAATGCGGACAAAGAAGAGGGCGCCGAGCTGGACAAGCAGGCATTCCACGCGTATCAGACACGCTTTTCGGACATGATCGGAAACGACATCAACACAGCATCCGCGCTGACAGTGCTCTATGACGTTCTGAAGGCGGAGACGGATGATTTCACAAAAGCTGCGCTCATCAAGGACTTCGACCGCGTGCTTTCTCTGGATCTCGGAACGGTGAAGGAAGAGACTGCCGGGGAAGAGGATCAGGATTTCGCAAAATACGTGGAAGAGCAGATCGCGCTTCGCGCCGCCGCCAAGAAGGAAAGAAACTTTGCGGAAGCCGACCGGATCCGCGACATGCTGAAAGCGCAGGGCGTCGCGCTTCGGGACAGCCGTGAAGGCACGACCTGGGAGAAGATCTCGTGAGACTCTTTCGGAGAAAAGAGAAGAAAGAAACAGCGCCGGTCACTGAAACGCCGGCCTTTGTGCCTTCCGATACGGAGAGTTTCAAAGATGCCGTCCTTCAGGGGCTATCGCTTCAGATCCCGAAAGACGTCGGGCTCGTGAAACCGCTGGAGCTGGCCTATATCGGCGATACGGTCTACGAAGTCCTGAACCGCCTGATTGCGCTTTCCGGACCGGAAAAGGCCATGGCGGAGATCCATAAAGAGTGCAGCGAAAGGGCCCGGGCCGAGAGCCAGGCAGGAATCGCAGAAGCGCTGCAGGAGATCTTTACCGAAGAAGAGAAGAAGATTTTTCTCCGCGCGAGAAACGCCCGCGTCGGCACACGAAGCCGGAGCGCTTCAAGCGGAGAGTATCACAAGGCTACCGGTCTGGAAGCGGTATTCGGATATCTGTATCTACTGAGCCGATATGACCGGATCCTGTATCTCTTCAAAACGGGATCGGAGAAAGCAGGGATCAGACTGAAATGAAAAACATGAGATATGATTCAAAGAAAACGGAACGATCCGGAAAGCCCGTCCAAAAACCCGGCCGACAGGTGTCCGCGAAGAAGGCGCCCTTCAATGCCGCACCTCGGAAAAACACTGCCGCCGAGCCCCGGAAACAATACACGGGCGGTCTTCAGATCGAAGGCAGAAACGCGATCCTGGAAGCCTTGCGTGCAGGCGCGGGAATCACTGCGCTGTACCTGCAGGAAGGCCTGGGCGGCGCCGAGATCGAGGAGATCCGGGCGCTTTCGGAAAAGGCAGGCGTCATCCCTCAGACCGTGAAAAGCGAGCGGCTTCAGTCCCTTCAGGAATCCAAGAACCCGCAGGGCGTCGTTGCAAAGTTCCGCGAGTATCGTTTTTACGATGTCGAAGACATGCTTCGGGACGCACGCGAGAACGGAGAGGATCCGTTCATCGTAGTGCTCTCAGGCATCGAAGATCCGCATAATTTTGGCGCGATCGTCCGGACGGCATGCCTTCTGGGCGCGCACGGCGTCGTGATCCGGAAGGACCGCGCGGCCGGCGTCACGCCTGCCGTCGCGAAAAGTTCAGCCGGCGCCTTGTTCCGGATGAAGGTGGCGGAAGTCACCAACATTGCGGCCACGCTGGACAAACTGAAAAAAGAAGGCTTGTGGACCGCGTGCGCGGACATGGACGGGGAGAGACCCGAAAACTGCGACCTTAGAGGGCCGCTTGCCCTGGTCATCGGCGCAGAAGGGGACGGTGTTCCCAGGCTGGTCCGTGAAAAATGCGACATGGTCATTTCCATCCCCATGGTCCAGAAGGGCACTGTGGATTCCCTGAACGCCTCGGTCGCGGCAGGTATTCTGATGTATGAAATCACGCGGCAGCGTGCCAGATGAAAGGTTTGAAACACCATCATGAGCAAAGATCCGAAGATCATTGAGAAAGAAAAAGCTTTGAAAGATCCGAAAGAGGAGATTCGAAAGGAAGAACATGAGCCGGTAATTGTCAGCGGAGAACAGGGAAAGGATCTCATGACCGACGACGCGGCGAAGTCGCCCGCCAGAGGAGAGGTCTTTACCATCCCGAACGTCATGACATTTTTACGGATCATCCTGATCCCGGTGTTCATGTTCTTCTTTCTGACCAGCAAAGACAATCCTGACCGGATGTGGCTGGCGATCGGCGTATTGGTCCTGTCGGGTGTTTCGGACATTCTGGACGGTATCATTGCCCGGAAGTTCAACATGGTATCGGATCTGGGCATCGCGCTGGATCCCATCGCGGACAAACTCACGCAGTTTGCCGTGATGCTCTGCCTGGTGTTCCGCTTCCCCAACATGCTGGTGCCGTTGCTTCTGATCGTATTGAAAGAGGTCGTTACCGGTATTTTCGCCCTTCTCACGATCCGAAAGACCGGTCTCATCAAAGGCGCCAGATGGTATGGGAAAGTGACGACGGTGCTTCTGTATATCATGATGGGACTTCATCTGATCTGGCCGCTTCTTCATAGGATCTGGCCGCAGACTTTCCTGTCGGAGCAGCTTCCCCAGACCATTTCCGTCCTCAGCATCGCGCTTTGCTGCGTCATGATGCTTTTCTCGTTTGTCATGTATGTCAGGCGTTACGTCCTGATGCTCAAAGAAGTCGAAAAAGAAAAGGAGGAGAAACAGGATGGCGAATAAGCTCATCATCGTGGAGTCTCCGGCAAAAGTACACACCATTCAGAAATTTCTCGGTTCCGGCTATGAGATCGTGGCCAGTCAGGGACACATCCGTGACCTGCCGAAGAGCACGCTCGGCGTGGATCCGAAGAACGGATTCGAGCCAAAGTACATCACGATCCGCGGAAAGGGCGACCTTTTGTCTTCGCTGAAGAAGTCCGTCAAGAAGGCCGACCGCATTTATCTTGCGACCGACCCGGACCGCGAAGGAGAGGCCATTGCATGGCATCTGAAAGAAGCGCTGGACATGGAAGGCAAGGATGCCTGCCGCATCAAGTTTAACGAGATCACCAAGTCCGCGGTGAAGAGCGCGCTGAAGGAGCCGACGAAAATCGACATGGATCTGGTGAACGCGCAGCAGGCGCGGCGTGTCATGGACCGCGTCGTCGGCTACGAACTGTCTCCGATCCTCTGGAAGAAAGTCAAAGGCAAACTGTCCGCCGGCCGCGTGCAGTCCGCCGTGCTTCGGATGGTCTGCGACCGCGAAGCCGAGATCCAGGCTTTCATCCCGAAGGAATACTGGAGTTTCAAGGCGGAGCTTCTGTCCGGAAAAGACCGTTTCAGCGCGGATTATTACGGCAAGATCGGCAAGGATCAGGACGTCAGGATGGAACTGAACTCCGAAAAGGCCGTGAAGGAGCTTGAGAAGCGTCTTTCCGGCAAGGAATTCATTGTCCGTGAAGTCCGCAAAGGCACCAGAAGCAAATATGCGCCCTACCCGTTCACGACTTCCACGCTTCAGCAGGATGCCGCGAACCTCCTGAACTTCCCGACCAGGAAGACCATGACGCTTGCGCAGCAGTTGTATGAAGGCGTACGCATCACAGGACACGGCACGATCGGCCTGATCACCTACCTTCGTACCGACTCCACCCGCGTCGCCGACGAGGCCGACCGTTCTTGCAAGGCCTATGTCCGCGAACATTACGGAAATGATTTTGTGGGCTACGGAGTCGTGAAGAACAAAGACACGGCGCAGGACGCGCATGAAGCCATCCGCCCGACCGACGTGAACCTTACGCCGGAACTGGTGAAAAATGATCTCCAGAGAGACCAGTATCGTCTGTATCAGCTGATCTGGAAGCGTTTTGTGGCCAGCCGGATGAAGTCCGCCGTCTATGAGACGCAGGCGGTCCGCATCGCGTCAGGAGAAGAACTGTTCACGGCCGCGAGCTCCAGACTGACCTTCAAGGGCTATCTGGAAGTCCTGAATGATGAGAAAGAGCATTCGGAAGGCAGCGCAGCGCTCTCACGGCTTACGGAAGGACAGGTCCTCGGCGTAGAGGGCTTCACACCGGAGCAGCATTTTACCCAGCCGCCGCAGCACTATACGGAAGCGACGCTGGTCCGGGAAATGGAAGAACGCGGCCTTGGCCGTCCGTCCACCTACGCGCCGACGATCACGAACATTCTGCAGAAGCATTACATCACCAAGGAAGGCCGGAACATTTTCACCACCGAACTGGGCGAGGTCGTCAACAACCTCATGCTGAAATCCTTCCCGGACGTTGTGGATCTTGGCTTTACGGCGCAGATGGAGTCTTCTCTGGACGAGATCGCCGAAGGAAAACTGGACTGGCACACGATGATGGAAGAGTTTTATCCGGGTTTTGAGAAGGAAGTCAAGGCGGCGGAAGCGGAACTGGAGAGAGTGCGCGTTGAAGATGAAGTCTCCGACGTCGTCTGCGAAAAATGCGGCCGGAAGATGGTCTACAAATACGGACGCCACGGCAAGTTCCTGGCATGCCCCGGATTCCCGGAATGCCGGAACACCAAGCCGGTCATCGAAAAGATCGGCGTGCCTTGCCCGAAGTGCGGCAAAGACCTGGTCGCCCGCAGAACGAAGAAAGGACGCCGTTACTACAGCTGCATCGACGTTCCGAACTGCGATTACATGAGCTGGACCAAGCCGGGGAAAAAGAAATAACGGACATATTTTCCGAAGGGGAACATGAAACGGCGGGCTGTCAAGAAAAAACGCTTGACAGCCCGTTTTCTTTCGGCTAAACTGGCCAAGGTGCACCTGGCGTGCCGTTGGTATCATGGAAGAAATCTACGAAAGAACACTGTTATATGATTTTTACGGGGAGCTTCTGACGCCCAGAAGGCGTGAGATCTATTCCGCTGTCGTTTTTGACGACATGTCTCTTTCGGAAGCGGCTGAGGCCTTCGGCGTCTCCCGTCAGGGTATCCACGATATCGTGAAAAAGTGCGATGAAGCGCTTCAGGAATATGAAGACAAGCTGCATCTGGGCGCACAGTTCAGAAACGCGAGAAAGATTCTGGAAGACCTCTCAGAGGAGATCCGGGAAGCCGGGGACATTCCGGAAGAGAAGCGCGGACAGCTCATGGCTTCCGTGAGGGAGCTTCAGGAAACCATCGGCTGAACCGTCTTGCGCCCTTAAGAGGATATTTGGAGATTCAAAATGGCATTTGAAAGCCTTTCTGAAAAATTTCAACGCATTTTCAAAGAACTTCGCAGCCACGGCCGGCTGACCGAAGCAGACGTCCGCTCCTCCATGAAAGAGGTCCGGATGGCGCTTCTGGAAGCAGACGTCAACTTCAAGGTCGTGAAGTCTTTTGTGAAGACCGTGGAAGAGCGTGCTGTCGGCGAAGACGTCATGAACGGCCTGAATCCGGGCCAGATGGTCGTGAAGATCGTTCATGAAGAACTGGTACGGCTTCTCGGACCGGAGCCGGTCGAACTCACACTCCCCAGAAAGGACGTGGACATCGTGATGCTCTGCGGCCTTCAGGGCGCAGGTAAGACGACCATGGCCGCGAAACTGGCAAAGCGTTTCCTTTCGGAAGGCCGTCATCCGATGCTTGCGGCGCTTGACGTTTACCGTCCCGCCGCCATCGAACAGCTGAAGCTGAATGGCGAGAAGGCAGGCGTTCCGGTCTTTGAGATGGGTACGAACGTGAAACCCGAGCGGATCGCCCAGGAAGCGCTGGCCTTCGCGAAGAAGGAACACCGGAATATTCTCATTCTGGATACCGCCGGACGTCTTCATGTGGATGATTCCATGATGGAAGAGCTCGTGCGCGTGAAGAAGGCAGTCCCGGTGGACGCCACGCTTCTCACCGTAGACGCCATGACAGGCCAGGACGCGGTCAACGTTTCCAGCCGGTTCAACGAGGAGATCGGCATCGACGGCGTCATCCTGACAAAGCTGGACGGCGACACCAGAGGCGGTGCGGCGCTTTCGATCCGGGCCGTGACCGGAAAACCCATCCTGTTCTCCGGTACCGGTGAGAAACTCACGGATCTCGAACAGTTCTATCCGGACCGCATGGCCTCCCGTATCCTCGGCATGGGCGACGTCCTTTCCCTCATCGAGAAGGCCTCGAAGGAGATCGACGAAGATGAAGCCAGAAAGCTTGAGCAGAAGCTTAAGAAAGGCAAGTTCGACTACGACGATTATCTCATGCAGGTCACCCAGATGAAGAAAATGGGCGGACTGGCCTCCATCATGCAGATGCTTCCCGGCATGGGCATGAAAGGGCTCAACATGAAAGATGTGGATCTGGACAAAGGCGAAGACCAGATGCAGCGCATCGTCACCATGATCCGTTCGATGACCCCTTATGAAAGAAGCCATCCGGACTGCATGAATCTGAGCCGCAAGAACCGCATCGCACGTGGCTCCGGGATCCCGATCCAGGACATTCACCGCATGGTGAAGCAGTTCGACCAGACCCGTGAGATGATGAAGAAAATGAGCAGCATGAAGGGCCGAAACCGCATGAAGTTCCCCTTCTGAACGCTCCATAAAACGAAGTAAGCGGACAAGTCCGTTTGCGATAAATACACCTATTATTTTCTGGAGGAAAAGCAAAATGGTTAAACTGAGACTGAAGAGAATGGGCAAGAAGAAACATCCGTATTACCGTATCGTGGCTGCGGACGTTCGTTCTCCGAGAGACGGCCGTTTCATCGAAGAGATCGGCTTCTACGATCCTTCTGAGGAACCCTCTGTCGTCCGCATCGATGCAGACGCTGCGAAGAAGTGGCTTGCAAACGGCGCCGTTCCGACCGAGACAGTCGCGAAGCTTCTGAAGCAGACCGGTCTCCGCTGACCCCTGCAATAAAGGAGGTACAGCGTGAAAGAGCTGGTAGAGACCATCGTGAAAGCGCTGGTGGACCGTCCTTCTGAAGTCCGGGTCACGGAAGAAGAGAGCGAGCGCGGAACGCTCGTGACCGTCAACGTGGCAAAAGAGGACCTTGGAAAGGTCATCGGCAAGAACGGGCGTGTGGCCACGGCGATCCGTGCCGTTGTCAAGGCGGCCGGAGTCCGGAGCGGCAAGCACGCGATCGTGGACATCGACGAGTAAAAGGCCCACGGAGGTCTATCGGATGGCGCGGACAGAATTCCTGAGGATCGGGGTCGTGACCTCGCCCCACGGTGTTCGTGGCGAGGTCCGGGTCTATCCGACAACCGATGAAATTTCCCGCTTCAGCGAAGTCGGCACGCTCCTTCTGGAGAAGGAGGGCGTGCGTTCTTTGCGTACCATTGAGTCTGTCAAACAGCTCAAGGGCATGGTCGCCCTGAAACTTTCCGGGATCGACAGTGTGGAAGAAGCGGAAAAGATCCGGAACGCGGATCTTCTGATCCGGCGCGATCAGTCCAGTCCGTTGAAGGAAGGACAGTATTTCATCGGGGATCTTCTGGATCTTCTGGCCGTCCGCGAGGACGGAACGGAAGTCGGAACCGTGGAGGACGTTCTGAAGACCGGAGCAAATTCGGTTCTGGTCATCAAAAAGAAAGACGGGAAGGAGCTTTTGCTTCCGGTCATTCCGGACTGCGTTCTCTCCGTAGATTCCGACGAAGGAATCATGACGATCCATGTACTGCCAGGGCTGGAGGACTGAATGAACTTCTACGTCATGACCCTGTTTCCCGAACTCATTGAGAACGTGGCGAAGGAGAGCATCCTTGGCCGCGCGGTGAATGCGGGCTACATTTCAGTCAAGGCAGTCAATTTCCGAGCGTATTCCAAAGACAGGCACCGCCATGTGGATGATTATACCTACGGCGGCGGGGCAGGTATGCTCATCAAACCCGAGCCGGTCTATGACTGTTACGCAGACATCGCCGGGAAGATCGGACATCCCTGCCGTGTCGTTTATCTGACGCCTGCAGGCCGTACATTTACGCAGGAAATGGCGCAGGAACTGGCCAAGGAGGAAGACCTCATTCTGCTGTGCGGGCATTACGAGGGGATCGATGAACGTGTGATCGATGAGATCGTCACGGATCAGATCTCTATCGGGGACTATGTGCTGACAGGAGGCGAACTGCCCGCCCTCGTCCTTCTGGACGCGGTGTCGAGGCTCGTTCCGGGTGTTTTGAGCGCAGGGAGCGCAGAGACAGAATCATTTTCCGACGGACTCCTGGAGTATCCGCAGTATACCAGGCCCGAAGTCTGGCACGACGCGCGTGTCCCGGAGATCCTGATTTCGGGCGACCACAAAAAAGTCGATCGGTGGCGGAGAGAAGAATCTCTCAGGAAAACCTTGAAAAACCGTCCGGATCTCCTCCGTACGGCGTATCTTAGCAAGGAAGACAAAGCGTTTCTCAAGACGCTGAGGGAGAGCGATGGGATTGGTCCATGAAAAGTCCGGCATTTCGCTGGTGACCGATGTCCTCATGCCCGGAAGGATCCGGTTCAGGAACAATTGTTTTCTGTACCGGAACGGAAAGCATGCAGTCCGGGACATCGTTCTTTCTGACGAACTCAAAGCCATGGTGCCGGATGCGGAAGAGCTCTCGGGTCTTCTGGAATCCGTACTGAAACTGTATCTCAGGGCGGAAAAGGAGAGGGCGCTTCGTTTCGAGATCCCGGAGGATTCGGTGCTTCGCGCCTTCCTCCCGGATGCGCATGTCACCGGAATGACTTTTCTGAATCTGTTTACGAACGGCGTACTCCGTCTCCTGGCGCCGGAAGAACCGGAAGGATCCTGGACGCTTGTTTCGGATCCGGTCTTCCGGGAAGCCGTTCCCGAAGCAGAGCGGAAACTGTGGCTTCTGTTCCGGCTGATCCAGGCTTTCGGAAATGAGCATCTCTGGTGCAGGATCATTTTCGAAGAGCAGGAACTTGTCCGGACCGTGGAACTTGAACAGGATATGACCCTGACCTATGAATGGGACAGGGAATTTGAAAGGATCTACATTCAGGGAGAATGTCCGGAAGAGACCGAGACTGAACGGGAACGCGCGGTCCGGCTGAACCGGGAAGCATCGCTTCAGAAGACACTGGAACTGATCCGTTCCATCAATGAAGAAGCGTCAGCCGATCAAGAAGAGGAGGAACCGAAGCATGACTAAGGTCCGTATCTCCAGCGTCGTCAACAAACTGAATCTTCAGAATCTGACCGGCGAGGTCGACATCGAAGACTGTTATGTCAGTTCGCCGGATATCAGCCGTCCTTCTTTCCAGCTGATCGGTTTCTGGGAGCACTTTGAGCCTACCCGCATCCAGGTCATCGGCAATGTGGAATACTCCTACATGGCCCAGATGGACCCGAAGGACAAGCTGGAAGCCTTCAAAGGACTCATGGAACGCGGCATTCCCGCAATCATCTATGCCCGGGGCCTTCAGCCGGAGCCGGAGATACTGGATCTGGCCACACATTTTGACTGTCCGGTCCTGGTCAGCGAGAAGGCGACCGGCATCCTTTCCGCCGAACTGACCCGCTGGCTTCATGTGGAACTTGCTCCGATGATCTCGATCCACGGCGTGCTGGTCGATGTGTACGGCGAGGGTGTACTGATCACCGGCGAGTCCGGCATCGGCAAGTCCGAAGCGGCGATCGAGCTGATCAAGAGAGGACACCGTCTGGTTTCCGACGACGTTGTGGAGATCCGTAAGGTCTCGGACGACATGCTGGTCGGCATGGCGCCGGAGATCACCCGTCATTTCATCGAACTGAGGGGCATCGGGATCATCGACGTCAAGACGCTGTTCGGCGTGGAAGCCGTCAAGGACACCCAGGGAATCGACCTGGTCATCCAGCTGGAAGACTGGAGAAAAGAGACCGTCTATGACCGGATGGGACTGGAAGAACAGTATACGGAGTATCTCGGCAAGAAGGTCACCTGCTATCATCTGCCTGTCCGTCCCGGCCGGAACCTTGCAGTCATCGTCGAATGCGCTGCCGTGAACCATCGTCAGAAGAAGATGGGCTATAATGCGGCGCAGGAACTTTATAAGCGCGTGCAGCAGACGCTTGTCACGGATAACCAAGAGGAAAACCCCGATGGTTGGATCTGAACTCCAAAACATCATATCTCGGGAAGGCATACAGGAAAATGTTCCGCTGGCCCCCTACACGACTTTCCGCGCGGGCGGTCCGGCCAGATTTTTCGTGACGCCGCAAAACGAAGCGGAATTCGCCGCACTCGTTCGGTTTCTCGAGGAAAGACACGAGAAGTATTTTGTCCTCGGCCGCGGGTCCAACCTCCTGGTCTCGGACAAAGGCTTTGAAGGCACGGTCATCTATACCCGGAAAATGCTGAACCGGATCGTAAAGACCGGGGACGGGCAAGGCTTCAGCGCACAGTGCGGCGTGCTTCTTCAGGACCTTTCGGCCCAGGCACTGGCCTCAGGGCTCCACGGGCTGGAGTTTGCGCACGGGATTCCCGGAACAGTCGGCGGCGCGGTGCTCATGAACGCAGGCGCCTACGGTTCGGAGATCAAAGACGTGCTCCGTTCGGCCAGGATCCTTGGAAGAGACGGACAGATCCGGGAAGTGCCACAAAAAGAACTGGACCTGAGCTATCGTCATTCGGCCATCTCGGACGGCAGCGGTTTCGTCATTTCCGCGGAATTTGTCCTCACACCGGGCGATCCGAAGGCGATCCGCGAAGAGATGAATGAGCTCATGCGCAAAAGAAAAGAAAAGCAGCCGCTGGAATATGCTTCGGCCGGCAGCACATTCAAACGTCCTGCGGGTCATTTTGCCGGCGGTCTCATCGAATCCGCCGGTCTCAAAGGCACGCTTCACGTCGGAGACGCATGGGTCTCTGAAAAGCATGCCGGTTTTGTGGTCAACAAAGGTCATGCATCCGCTTCCGAGATCTACACGGTCATCCGCATGGCGCAGGAAGCGGTTTACAAATATTCCGGTGTCCTTCTGGAACCGGAAGTACGTTTTCTTGGAGATTTTTCGTGAGTTTTTCATCCAAAGTCAAAAGTGAGCTCAGACTCATCGTGCCGAAAGACACGCACTGTCTTCATGCGGAACTGATGGGCTTTCTTGCGGGCGGGCTGGAATCCCGGCCGGAGGAGAAACTTTATGAAAAAAACTGTTGTAAAAGAGCCTTTTTACGCGGCATTTTCCTGCACAACGGAACCATGACGGATCCGAATGAGATCTACAACCTGGAAATGGTTTTCCGCCATTCCTGGCTTGCCAATGAAGTCATGCGGCTTCTGATCCAGTTCGAGATCCCCGGGAAAATGACAGAGCGCAAAGGCCGTTATGTCGTGTATCTGAGGGACGGAGACGACATTTCCGATTTCCTGAAAGTGCTTGGCGCGAATGCGTCTTTGCTTGCGCTGGAAGATATCCGCGTCGTCAAGGAAGTCCGGAACCGTGTGAACCGCCGCGTGAACTGTGAAGCCGCAAACATTCACAAGACCGCGGCGACCAGCGTCCGCCAGATCGAGGACATCCGGACGATCGAAGAGAGGGAGGGGCTAGAAAGCCTGCCCGTGCCGCTTCAGGAGATCGCACGGCTTAGAATGGAATACCCGGAAGCCACGCTTTCCGAACTGGGGGATCTTCTGGATCCGCCTGTCGGCAAGAGCGGCGTGAATCATAGACTGAGACGGCTTCATGAAATCGCCGTCGGGAAGGAACAGGAAACATGAAAACGATCAACGCGCTCGTATCCAAAGCTCATGAAATGGATGCCAGACGCATCGCGCTTCTCGTGCAGACGGCATGCGGCTTCGACTCAGAGATCCGCATCCGATGCGAGGAAAGAAAAATGAACGCGAAGAGCCTGATGGGTGTCCTGACACTCGGGATCACCGCCGGGAAGGAAGTGGAGATCTCCGCGTTCGGCGAGGACGAAGAGAAAGCAGCGGAAAGGATCGCGGCATTTCTTCAGGAGGCATGATGGACCTTTTCGACCTGATGTCGGAAATGCATAAAGACGACGATTCACCTCTGGCGTCACGGCTCAGGCCGAAGACGCTTCAGGATATCGTCGGGCAGGAGCATATCCTCTCGAAGGATTCGCTCCTATACCGCGCCATCACCGCGGACCGCCTGCAGTCTGTCATTTTCTACGGCCCGCCCGGAACCGGAAAAACCACGATTGCCCGCGTCATCGCGAATACCACAAAGGCGGATTTCATCCGAATCAACGCGACGACAGCCGGCAAGAAGGAGATGGAGGAAGCGGTTCATAAGGCGGAAGACGCCAGACGCATGTTCAGAAAGCGGACCATCCTCTTCATCGATGAGATCCACCGTTTCAACAAGGCGCAGCAGGATTTTCTGCTTCCTTACGTGGAGGACGGAACCGTCATCCTTATAGGCGCCACCACGGAGAATCCCTTCTTTGAAGTAAACCGCGCCTTGATCTCGCGCTCCGAGATCTTCGAACTGAAGCCGCTCTCACGGGAGAACATCAAGACCATTCTTTACCGTGCGGTCTCTGACAAGGAAAATGGCCTCGGCGCCTATCAGGCAGTCCTCGACGAGGACGCCGCGGACTTTCTCGCGGATCTGGCCGACGGCGACGCCCGACAGGCGCTCAATGCGCTGGAACTGGGCGTTCTCACGACCGAAAGGAGCGAAGACGGGCTCATCCATTACACGCTGAAAGTCGCTTCCGAATGCACACAGAAGCGGGTGCTTCATTATGACAAAGACGGAGACGGGCACTACGACACCATTTCCGCCTTTATCAAATCCATGCGCGGGTCGGATCCGGATGCGGCGGTCTATTATCTGGCACGTATGCTCGCGGCAGGAGAGGACATCAAGTTTATCGCGCGCCGCATCATGATCTGTGCCTCCGAGGACGTAGGACTTGCGAATCCGATGGCGCTGGTCGTCGCGACCAATGCCGCGCTTGCGGTGGAACGCGTCGGCCTCCCGGAAAGCCAGATCATTCTGGCGCACGCCGCCATCACGGTGGCCTGCAGCCCGAAATCCAACTCGGTCGTGAATGCGATCTTTGCGGCGAATGCTGCCGTAAGAGACACGCGGATCGAAACCATTCCGCAGCATCTCCAGGACGCACATTACAAAGGACACGACTCTTTAGGGCGCGGCATCGGTTATCTCTACGCGCACGATTTCGAGAATCATTACGTGGAACAACAGTATCTGCCGGACGAAGTCAAGGACAGGCAGTTCTATATTCCTTCCGAAAACGGAGGGGAGAAGGACGTCCGGGCCTGGTTCCGAAAGATCCGTCCGCATCTCTGGGAGGACCGGAAAGATGAATGAAAAACTGACAGCATTCAGGCGGCTCATGAAGGAACGCGGCGTGGACATGTATATCGTTCCGACCGACGATTTTCATCTGTCCGAATATACAGGCGATTATTTTAAGTGCCGCGCCTTCCTGACAGGTTTCAGAGGAAGCGCCGGGACTGCGCTTGTGACACAGGAAGAAGCGCTCCTCTGGACAGACGGGCGTTATTTCCTTGCTGCCGAAGAAGAGCTTCGGGGCAGCGGCTTCTCGCTCATGAAAATGGGTGTCGAAGGCGTGCCGACGCTCTCCGAATACGTCCAGGCACATCTCAAAGAGGGCGGCGTGCTCGGTTACGACGGACGCACGGTGAGCGCCCAGGCAGGGAAACAGTTTTTGCGGATCGCCGAAGAGCAAGGCGCGCGGATCGCGGACGGCTGGGATCTTGTCGGCGAGATCTGGACGGACCGCCCGCCGCTTTCTCATGAAGCGGCCTGGATCCTCGGGACCGAATACGCAGGAGAGGACAGCGCTTCGAAGATCAAAAGAGTCCGGGACGCCATGAAGGCGCTCGGCGCCAAAGCCCATGTGCTCACGAGCCTCACGGACATTTCCTGGCTTTTGAATCTTCGCGGCGGCGATATCCTGTACTGCCCGGTCATTCTGTCCTACCTGATCCTCACCGAAAGCCGGTGCGTTTTCTATGTGCAGAGCGAGTCGCTTACGGAAGAGATCCGCTCGTATCTTGAACAGCTCGGGGTTGAAACACAGCCCTACGAAGCCGTCTATGAGGACGTGTCCATGCTGGAAGGTCCGGTGCTTCTGGATCCATCCTGCATCAACGCGCGTCTTTACACATTGCTTTCCGGCCGCACCGGCCTTGTGGAAGCCAAGAATCCCACGATCCTGATGAAGGCGGTGAAGAATGAAGTGGAAGCGGAAAACTTCCGCGCCGCGCACCTCAAGGACGGCATCGTATTGACCAAATGGCTGTACTGGTTCAAACACACCGTCGGCAAAGAAGCGCTCACGGAGCTTTCATGCGCCAGAAAACTGGACGCCATGCGGCGTGCCGTCGACACGTCGAAGGGCCTGAGCTTTGAAACCATCGCAGGCTACGGCCCGAACGGTGCGATCGTGCATTATGAGCCGACAGAGGAGAGTGACACGCCGGTCGAGGCGAAGGGTTTCTTACTGGTGGATTCGGGCGGACATTATCTGGAAGGCACCACTGACGTGACCCGGACCATCGCCTGCGGTCCTCTCTCCGAGAAAGAGAAAGAATATTTCACACTGGTCCTCAAAGGGCATATCGATCTGGCCTCGGCAAAATTCCTGGAGGGCGCGCGCGGCATGAATCTGGACTATCTCGCCAGAGCGCCGTTCTGGGAGCGCGGTCTGGATTACCGGCATGGCACCGGACATGGCGTAGGGTATCTTCTGAGCGTTCACGAGAGCCCGAACGGTTTCCGCTGGAAAGTGGTCCCGGAACGGAATGACAGCGCGGAGTTTTTGCCCGGCATGATCCAGTCCGATGAGCCCGGGATCTATCTTGCAGGCGAGTTCGGCGTCCGTACCGAAAGCCTTCTTCTCACGGTCGAAGCAGAGAAGACAGAATTCGGTCAGTTCCTGGCTTTTGAAAACCTGACGCTTTGCCCGATCGATCTGGACGCGGTCATCCCGGAGATGCTGACCAAAGAAGAGAAAGCTTATCTGAACAGATATCATGAAACCGTTTATCAAAAACTCTGCCCCTTCATGAATGAGGAAGAAGCGGCATGGCTTAAGGAAGCGACCCGGGCCTTGTGACCCAGGACACCCAAAAAGGAGAAGACTATGGCTGAGAAAAAGAACGCGTGGCTGGGTTACAGCACAAAAGAGGAGAAGGAACTTCAGAGCCTTAACGAGGCTTACAAGGAATTCCTGTCGAACAGCAAGACCGAGCGCCTGGCAGCGGCAAACATCATCCGGGAAGCGGAGAAGGCCGGCTTCAGAAATCTCGACGATCTGCTGAAAGAAGGCGTGAAACCGGCGGCCGGCGACCGGATCTACGCGGTCGGCATGAAGAAGACCGTCGCCCTGTTCGTGATCGGAAAAGAACCGCTTACGGAAGGGCTGAACATTCTTGGCGCGCACATCGATTCGCCGCGTCTGGATCTGAAACAGGTCCCTCTGTATGAAGATACCGAATTCGCCTATCTGGACACGCATTATTACGGCGGCATCAAGAAATTCCAGTGGGTGGCGCTTCCGCTTGCGCTGTACGGCGTGATCGCGAAGAAGGATGGTACGGTCGTCAAGGTCGCGATCGGCGACGGAGAAAATGATCCTGTCGTCGGCATCACGGACATTCTGCCGCATCTTGCAAAGGATCAGATGAAGAAGAATGCGGCGGAAGTCATCGACGGCGAGAAACTGGACGTCATGATCGGTTCCAGACCGGTTGCGGATGAGGACAAGAACGCCGTCAAGGCCGGGATCCTCAGAATCCTTAAAGAAAAATACGACGTGGAAGAAGAGGACTTCATTTCCGCGGAGATCGAAGTCGTTCCGGCCGGAAGAGCACGGGACTTCGGCCTGGACCGCAGCATGGTCATCGGCTACGGACAGGACGACAGAGTCTGCGCCTATACTTCTTTTGCGGCGCTTCTTAAGATCAAGAAGCCGCTTCGCACCGCCTGCTGCCTTCTGACGGACAAAGAGGAGATCGGTTCGGTCGGCGCGACCGGCGCGCATTCCATGTTCTTCGAGAACAGTGTCGCGAAGATCCTGAAACTCATGGGCGAGGCCTGCCATCTGGCGCTCCGGGAGTGCCTCATGAATTCCCGGATGCTTTCCTCGGACGTTTCCGCAGCTTATGATCCGATGTATGCCGAAACCATGGAGCGGAAGAACAGCGCCATGTTCGGCTACGGTGTATGCTTCAACAAATACACCGGCGCCCGCGGAAAGAGCGGCAGCAATGACGCGAACGCGGAATACGTCGCCCTGGTCCGCCGGATCATGGATGACGCAGGCGTCCGTTTCCAGACCGCTGAACTCGGCAAGGTCGATCAGGGCGGCGGCGGAACCATCGCCTACATTTCCGCGCAGTACGCCATGAACGTCATCGACTCCGGCGTCGCTGTGCTGTCCATGCATGCGCCGTGGGAAGTCTGCTCCAAGTCAGACATTTACGAAGCATATAAGGCTTACAAGGCGTTTCTTGAGGCCTGAGTTTACGAAGAAGTCCCCTGCCGGAATCCGCGGCAGGGGCTCTTTCGAAAGAGAGGACAGGGATGGAGATCACCGCGGAATACGTCCGGAAGCATCTTCCGGTGATCCAAAGAGATTACAACAAATATGACCGCGGAAGACTTCTCGTCATCGCGGGGTCTTACGGCATGGCCGGCGCTGCGGTACTTGCGTCCAAGGCTGCGCTGCGTTCAGGCATCGGATACCTGAATGTCGCTGTCCCGACAGAGATCTATGAGATCATTGCCGTATCCGTCCCGGAAGCCGTGTTTACAGTCTATGAGAAAGCGGAAGATCTGGAAACTGCGATCGACAAAGCCGATGCGATCGTTCTGGGACCGGGTCTCGGCGCACTTCGGGATACCGTCTGCCCGTATGTATTCAAGAAGGCGAAGAAACCGCTTCTTATCGATGCGGACGGACTGAATTCTCTGGCGACCGCGCCATGGCATTTTAAAGGCCGCGACGTGGTGCTCACGCCGCATGAGGGAGAAATGGCCCGCCTTCTGGAACTCCCTTCCTCGGCAGTCCGCTCCGACCGGAAAGCGGCGCTTATAAAAGCTTCGGCGGCCTATGGCGCGGCGATCCTTCTGAAGGGACCGGATACGCTGGTCACGGAGGCGATCTATCTGCCGCCCAGAGAGATTTCAGAGGATATGGAGCCCGTCGTGATCGAAGAACCCAAGATCCTGGTCAATCATACCGGGAACCCGTGTCTGGCGGCGGCAGGAAGCGGAGACGTGCTCTCCGGTGTGATCGGCGCATTGATGGCGGGCGGCGTCCGGGGACGCGACGCGGCAGCCATGGGCGCCTACATCCATGGCGCAGCGGGAGATCTTGCGGCTGAGCGTTTCGGGATCCGTTCCGCAAGGCCTCTGGACGTCATCGAAATGATTCCGAAAGTGCTCAAAAAACTGGAGGCAGAAGGCGCATGAAGAAAGCAGGCCTCACGGTCTTGGAAATCACATTGTTCGCACTGATGGGCGCTTTGATGTTTGCCACCAAGTTCGCCATGCAGCATCTGCCGAACGTGCACCTCATCTGCGTCTTCATCATCTGCCTCACGGTCGTCTTTCGCTGGAAAGCCCTCGTATCCATTTACATTTACGTGTTTCTGGAAGGACTGGTATTCGGCTTCACGACTTACTGGGTCTCCTACCTCTATGTGTGGCTGCCGCCGTTCTTTCTCTCCTTGCTGGTCCCGAAGGAATGGCCCAGATGGGGAAGAGCGCTGGCCTATGCCGGGATCGGGTTCCTAAGCGGCATCACATTCGGCACACTCTTTGCCCCGGCACAGGCGCTTTTTTACGGCCTGAATCTCAAAGGAATGTTTGCGTGGATACTTTCAGGTCTTCCTTATGATGTCGTACATGCGGTCTCCAACACGATCCTTTGCGGCTACATTTGTGTTCCTCTGATCGACCTCATCAGACTCCTCGCCGGAAAAATGAAAAGCGGCCGGACGGTGTCCTGAACACCCGGACAGCCTCTGACGACAGAAAGGATGACAACGTGAAATTCGATATCCTCTTCGTAACATACAATTCATCCAAATGGATCCGTTCCTTAGTGGAAAGCATTGCGGCTTCCGACTATGATCTCCGGGATCTGACGCTGATCTTCCATGACAACGCCAGCACGGACGATTCCGTCGAGCGTCTTCTGGAAGCAAAGGCGCAGTACGGCGCGCGTTTCGGCGGCTTTATCGTGGACGCTGGAAAGAAGAACGTGGGCTTCGGCGCAGGAAACAATCTGGCGGCTGCGCTCGGGGAGAACGAATATCTCTTCATTTTCAACGTGGACACGAAAATGCACACGGATACGCTGAAAAGGCTCGAAGAGGAGATCCTCGGATCCGATCCCTCCGTCGGCATGTGGGAGCTTTGCCAGAAGCCATACGAGCATCCGAAATACTATGATCCGCTGACCGGCTATACCTCCTGGTGCTCCGGCGCGTGCATGATCGTCAGACGGCAGATCTTCGAGGAACTGGGCGGCTTTGACAAGAACATTTTCATGTACGCCGAGGATGTGGATCTTTCATGGAATTTCCGGAAACACGGGTGGAATCTGAAATATCTCTGGAACGTTGAGATCGACCATTACTCCTATGACCCGGAGAATCTTCTGAAACCCATCCAGTTCCTGTACAGTTATCTGAACAACTGGTATCTCCGGGCGAAGTACGGCACTTTCCGGAATTTCCTCGGCGGATTCATGATCTTCCAGAGGATCCCGCGTCACGGCGCGTATCTGCCGAAAGGCACATCGGAAGAAGTGCGTCAGACAGTCCTCAAAGAAGCCCGCAAAGTGTTCATCCCGAGCTGTTTCAAATTCTTCTTTACATGGCTCAAAAACGCGGCGAGGCACGGAGATTTCCACCCGGTGTTCCGCTGGATCGATTATGAAGCGCAGGGCACAGGCGCGTTTACCCTTTATCCGCCCTGCGACGACGGTCCTCTGGTGTCCATCGTGATCCGCACCATGAGTCGCCCGGAAGCGCTTCGGGAAGCGTTGTATTCCGTGAGACAGCAGAGCTACAAAAATGTGGAGGCCGTCGTCGTGGAAGACGGTCCGGCGGATTCGGAGGAAATGATCCGCAGAGAATTCCCGGATCTCCGCATCAATTATGTGGCCCTCGGAGAGAATCAGGGACGCTGCAAAGCCGGGAACATCGCCATGTCCCGCGCAAAGGGCAAGTACCTGAACTTCCTGGACGACGACGACATGCTCTATCCGAAGCATGTGGAAACACTGGTGGGATTTCTGGAGCGGGAAAATGCCTGGGCGGCCTATGCCGGCGCGTTTGAGAGCCGTATCGACGTGCTCTCAAAAAAGCCATACAGCTACCAGGTCCGTGAAGTACAGTCCGTCTGCACGCAGGATTTCACCGAAGAAGAGATGCTGGACACCAACTTCATCCCGATCCAGTGCCTGATGTTCCGCCGCGAGATCTTTGAGGAGCTCGGCGGATTCGATACGACAGTGGAGACCTTTGAGGACTGGGACCTCTGGACACGCTATTCGATGAAGTATCCTTTCCTTCGCGTGGATAAAACGACCAGTGTCTTCAGGACCCCTTATGACCCGCAGGTTTTTGAAGCCAGAAAAGCCGTCATCGAGCGGACAAGACCGTATCTCATGGAGAAGTTCGAACATTACAAGGCGGGAGATCTCCGCGCGGAGATCCCGGGACTGGAGCGGAAATGAATGCGAGACAGTTTCTTCTGAAAGCGGAGAACAAACTCCTTCATACCAACGACAAACGCTATCATGCATGGTTTGAGAAAAACCGCGTGACGGAGGCGGAACTTCTCAGGCAGCGCGAGGAACATTTTCCGAATGAACCCCTCATCAGCATCCTGGTGCCGGTCTATAAAACCCCGATCCCTTTCCTTCGGGCGATGATCGACAGCGTGCTCAGGCAAAGCTACGGACGGTTTCAGCTGATCCTCGCGAATGCCTCTCCGGAGGATACTGAACTGTCGAAGACGCTCAAAGCCTATGCGGAGAAGGAAAAGCGCATTCTGGTATTTGCCCTCGCGGAAAACGGCGGGATCTCCCGTAACACGAATGCAGCCGCGCAGCGTGCGGAAGGGGAGTGGACCGCGCTCTTTGACCATGACGACCTTCTGGAACCGGATGCGCTCTATACCTACGTCAAAACGCTTCAGGAGAACCCGGACACGGACGTGTTCTACTGCGACGAGGACAAGGTCACAGAGGCGGGAAATGACTGGTTCTTCCCGAACTTCAAGCCGGATTTTGCGCCCGATACACTTCGGTCCAGCAATTATATCTGCCATTTTCTCATGATGCGTACGGAACTCTTCCAGTTGCTCGGAGGACTGGATCCGGCCTTTGACGGCGCCCAGGACTATGATCTGGTGCTTCGCGCGTCAGAACGTACAAATGCATTTGTCCATGTGCCGAGGATCCTGTATCACTGGAGAAGCCATGCCCGGTCGACCGCAAAAAGCATGGACACCAAGAACTATGCCGCAAGCGCGGGCCTTCGGGCACTCAAGGCGTATCTTGACCGTCTGGGCATACGCGCGGAATGCGAGGATGCCCAAAACCCGGGCTGGTTCTTTATAAACCCCGAAGAACCTCTTGGGGAGATCGTGGAAGCCGTCACGGAGGAAGACTCTCTGGAAGGCCTCAAAAAGGCCCTTAACGAGGCTTTGTCCGAAAATGAAGCGGAATACGTGCTGATCCGAAGAAAAGGCACAGAAGCCCTTTCCGAGGCTCAGAAAAGCCTCCTCAAAGGACGATTTGTCTTTCCCATGACCGGCGCAGCCGGACCGAGACTGCTCTATGCGAACGGAATGACAAAAAGCGCCGGCATCCATGTCCGAAAAGACGGAAAGGCGCTTCACTACTTCAAAGGGGAGGAACCTGAGAAACCCGGCTACATGTGCAGAGCGGTCACGGTCTCCAATGTGCAGGCCTTGAGTCTGGACTGCATCCTGATCCGAAAGGCGCTTCTCACCGAGTGGCTTTCAGAAGGAGACGCTAAGTCTGAAGATTCTTTGGAAAGGCTTTCTGTAAGCCTCGGATTATTCCTTCAGAAGAAGGGCTTCCTTCTGGTCATGGATCCCCGGGTCACCCTCCGGACAGACCAGAAAGAGCCGCTTCTGGGCTTCTCGGACGGCCTTTTGGGACGGCCCGCCTTGAATCTTCCGCGGGATCCCTTCTATCATCCGTCTCTGTCGGAAACGAGACCCTTCCTGGTCTGAAAAAAAGAATGATCCATCATAAAAAAGACGCTCCGGCTTCGTGTGTCCGGAGCGTCTTTTATTGCCGTGAAACTCAGTCCTGTTTTCCGACCAGATCCACAAGCCAGATGTTTTTTCTGACCCAGATGTATCCGAGGAGCACTTTGAAAAAGTTGGCGACGATCACGAACACATAGATCCACACGGCGGAGAGTGCCGTAAAGCGGCTCAGGATGAAGGCGACCGGGACGGAGACAGCCCAGAGCGAGACTGAATCGAAAAGGAAGGTGCGAAGTGTCTTTCCGCCTGCGCGGAGCGTAAAATAAGCACCGTTCATAAACGCGTCCATCGGGCAGCTGAGCGCATCCGCCAGAAGGAAAGAAGACGCGATGGCCCGCACTTCATCCGTGGTGTTGTAGAAGTTCGGGAAGAAGAAGGATCCGGCCACGAGAAGCACGGCGGTCACGATGCTTGTCGCAACCGACAGAAACAGCATTTTATTGTCTTTGTCCTTGGCTTCCTCAAGCCTTCCGGCGCCCAGAAGCTGTCCGATGATGATGCCGATGGCCGTGCCCATGGTAATGAAAATGATCCTGAGCAGGTTGTTCAGCGTTGTGGCGATGTTCAGACCGGCGACGACCGAAAGACCACGCATGGAGTAGCACTGGGAGAGTGTCGCATAGGCAGTGGACCAGAGCGCCTCGTTGAGAAGAAGCGGAAGGCCTTTTTTGAGATACTTGCCGACTTCCTGAAGAGGCACCCAGAGTTTTTGGAAGACCCCTTTTGCCCAGGGCTGCTCGGTGGTATGGGTATGTGTCCAAATCATGACGATCAGCGCCTCCACGTAACGGGAGACCACGGTCGCGACTGCCGCGCCCTGAACGCCCATTTTCGGCAGCCCCAGATTGCCGAAAATCAAAAGGTAATTGCCTAAAAGATTGACCAGCACCGCAACGACGCCGGCTTTCATCGGCAGAACGGTCTGGCCGCATTCGCGAAGCGTGGAAGAGTAGGCCTGCAGAAGAAACACCGCAGGGAAGGAAAACATCAGTATATAAAGATATTGTTTTCCAAAATCAAGCGTCGCCTGAATGGAAGCGGCGTTCATGCCGCTTTCATCGTTCAGATAGAGACTGATCAGGAAGGTTCCGAAGAAGTTGAGGATCAGAAAGGCCGCGATCGTCAGAAAGAAGCCGATCCAGAGTTTCACGCGGAAAGTACGGCGGATGCCCTCCTGATCGCCCGCGCCGCAGTACTGGGCGGTGAAGATCCCGATACCGCCCACGCCCCCGAACACGCAGAGCATGTACACAAAATGAAGCTGGTTCACGATGGAGACACCGGACATTTCCTCCGTTCCGATCTGCCCCACCATGATATTGTCCAGCATGCCGACAAAGTTGGTGATGCCGTTCTGAATGATGATCGGAACGGCGATTGCAAGCACCATTTTGTAGAAAGCTTTGTCTCCGATGTATTTCGTCCGGAAACGCTGCCAAAGACCGCTTTGCATAGTGACCTCTTCTGAATGTCTCCTGAGTGACACGAAGGTGATTTTATCGTAGTAAGCCTTTTCCGTCAATGAAAAAGGACCGGGTCTTCATCCGGTCCTTTTCGTGTTCTGTAAAGTTGTTTACGGTTCCACCGGTGTATCTGTGACAGGCGGATCGGTCGGCGTATCCGTGGGCGCATCGGTCGGCGGGGCTGTAGGCGGATCGGTGGGCGGGGCTGTAGGCGGATCGGTCGGCGGATCAGTCGGCGGTGCCGTGGGCGGATCGGTCGGGGCCGTCGTTTCCGAACCCGGCGTGGACTCGTCATCCGGCGCGGTCGTTTCTTCGTCGGTCTCGGATTCGGTCTCGGTCGGGAAGTCCGTGCCGGTCTCGCCGTACATCACGCGTCCCTGCACCTGATTGTCCTTTGCGGTCCAGGTTCCGGGGAACAGCGCACGCATTTCCCGGTTGAACGCGGCCATCTTGCCGTCCTTGATGAGCTGCGGCGCGGCACCGACGTCCGTCTGTTCGGAATCGATGAAGGACATGTTCGAGATCAGATAGTTGCGGGTTCTGTCCATGGTCGGCTTCAGGATCCAGCGGACGTCAGGTGCGACCTGCACCTTGGGCGCATAACCCTTGTAGCGGTCGTGATTCAGCTGCGTACGGGTCTGGACACCGTTGTCGATCACGAACTTGTAGCTGACGGACTCCAGAATGGGCTCCATGAAGATCGTTTCCGGGAAAATGATCTTCTCGTTCGCGTCGACCCAGCCCATCGGAAGACTGTTGTTGACGACATTTTCCACGCCCGGAGACTGCAGATTGAGAATGTTGGTCTCAAAGCGGACCGAGTGCGAAGGTCCATGCTCCTCACGGCCGATGACGTTGACCGTCACCGTGCAGTTCGCCGTGTTCACGGAGGCATCCAGGAAGATATAATCAGAGGTCGTGTTCTGGGCTATGAAGTCCGAACCGCCCTGCGCGTACACCATGGCGTCCATGGAAGCGTCCACGTAAGAAACAACGTAGGAGTGATTTCTTCTGAGCAGGATACCGAGCTCCGCGCGAAGCAGCGCGTTGTAAAGCGTGGTCGTGGTCTGGCAGATGCCGCCGCCGATCTCTTCCGTATGACCATCGTTGAACGTGCCGGCCGGGGCATAACCGCCTGCCAGCGTCACCGGCGCGTACATAGCCAGCGCGGAGATCTGCTGGCCGGGAGAGAACATGTTGCCGCTGATCCCCTGGGTGGAGCGGATCAGGTTCTGCTGACGGTTATGGTCGACCGTGTCGATCGGCTTGTTGTATGAGGTGGTAAAGGAACCGATGACGACATAACTTCTGGCGCGTTCCACGGTCATCTGCGGTTCGACGGTCGTGTACTGTGTGGCCAGTTCGTAGACATCGTCTGAAAGACTGCCGCTCTTCAGCGTATTGATGAAGCTGTCCAGTCCTTCCGTGAAATCATAGGTGTGGCCGTTTTGTCCGGGGACGATGTTGAGGCCGCCCTGACGGACCGTCACGATGGTTTCGACAGGTTCCTGATTCCAGGAAGAGAGCGCGTCGGTGATGGCGGCGCGGATGCTGTCCGGATCGAAGACCAGGCCGGGAGAGATGACAATGGGATCTTTCTCGCGGTCTTTGGCCATCTTGTAGCGCTCCAGCACGGTGCCGGAAAGGATGCACGAACGCAGGGTCTCGGTGGCATTGGTCTCTTCCAGATGAATGCCGAGGTCCTGGAACGTGGCGGTCCATTCTTTGTCCGCGTCCGCGCTTATGGCATGAAGTCTCTTGGTCAGGACGGTGGACGTGGCGCGGTTGATCTTTGCCACGGCTTCTTCGACCGTAAGACCTGAGAGAGACTCGCCGAACGCGAAGACGTTGGAGACCAGCGTGCCGGTCTTGATGTTGAGTTCATCCTGTACAGGATTTCCCGTGTCCAGCGTGGCCATGACGGTATGATTTCCGACGCCTGCCGTGAGGGAAAGGGCCAGAACGACCACCGCCGTTGCCAGCGCGGTCAGCATGGGAAACTTGAAAAAGCTGTTACGTTTCTGTTTCATCTATGATCCTCCGTTTCTTCGGGATCAGCGAGGGGCTCCGCTTCGGGAGCGTCCTCGTCTTCTTCAACCAGTTCGTCAAACTCGACGGTGTCCAGAAATTCGTCAAAGGCGTCGCGGGCCAGTTCAAATTCCTGATCGTCTTCAATATTTTCGAGTTCGGGTTCGCCGCCGGGCATTTCCCTGTAGCGGTAGATCCAGACATTTCCGGTCTCTGCCTCAGGTCCTTCAAGGGGGAGAAGCGCGATGTAATCTCTTCCTCCGGCCTGAAAAACCGTTACGGTCCGGCACTCGATTTCTGAACCGTCATCGAGACTGAGCGTCACGGTGACTTCCATATCGTCGTCAAACAATTCCTTCATCCGTAAGCCTCCGGCTCAAAAAACAATCAATACAAATCCGTAATTATATCAGAACAGAGCTGTTTTGTAAATCGCCCCGCCTCTTTACACGTTGAAGCGGAAGAGAACGACGTCCCCGTCCTGCATGACGTAGTCCTTGCCCTCCAGCCGGACCAGGCCTTTCTCCTTGGCGGCATTCAGGGAGCCCAGTTCGAGGAGATCCTTCCAGTCCACGATCTCGGCGCGGATGAAGCCGCGTTCAAAGTCCGAATGGATCTTGCCCGCCGCCTGCGGGGCTTTCGTGCCCTTCGTGATCGTCCAGGCGCGGGTCTCTTTCTCGCCGGCGGTAAGATAGGAGATGAGCCCGAGCGTCGTATAGCTGGCGTTGATCAGCTTATCGAGACCGGAACTCTTAAGACCCAGATCTTCCAGAAACGCTTTCCGCTCTTCGTCATCGAATTCCGAAAGTTCCGCCTCCACCTTCGCGGAGATCACAAAGACCTGGGAGCCTTCCTTTTCGGCGTATTGCCGGACCGCTTCCACGAAAGCGTTGCCTGCGCCGTCGTCCACGAGGTCGTCCTCGGAGACGTTGGCGGCATAGATGACGGGCTTGTCCGTGAGAAGCGTAAGCGAGCGGACGAACTTCTGATCGTCCTCGTCCCGCGGCGTATAAGCCTTGGCAGGTTTTCCGTCTTCCAGCAGCTCTTTCAGCGCTTTGAGCGTCTCCAGTTCCTGGCGGGCGGTTTTGTCATTGGCCGCGAGTTTTGCGGTACGGCCGATACGCTTCTCCAGAACGTCCAGGTCCGCGAAGATCAATTCGAAAGAAATGGTCTCGATGTCCCGGACCGGATCCACGGAACCGTCCACGTGCACCACGTTCGGATCCTCGAAGCAGCGTACCACATGAATGATCGCATCCACTTCCCGGATGTGGGAGAGGAACTGGTTCCCGAGACCTTCGCCCTTGGAAGCGCCTTTCACCAGACCGGCGATGTCCACAAACTCGATCACGGCAGGCGTGATCTTTCGGGAGTCATAGAGCGCGGCCAGTTTTTCGAGCCGCTCGTCCGGAACCGGAACGATCCCCACATTCGGGTCAATGGTGCAGAACGGATAGTTCGCCGCTTCCGCCTTGCCGCGTGTCAATGAATTGAAAAGGGTGCTCTTGCCGACGTTCGGCAATCCCACGATACCTAGTTTCATGAATTTCCTAAAACTCCTTGAAAAGGGCTTCCCGCCCCTGTGGATCTATATGCCAAAGAGAGATGCGTCGCATCAAGGCATCATAAATCGGCTAAATTGTACCTCAAAACCGTTCAAAATACAAGATGTTGTGGTCAGTTTTTTTTACAAATATATTTTGGAGCCCGGAGAGGGGAAAACCCACCGGATCCCCTTTTCCACATTTTTATCCCCACTTTCCACCACCACCCGAAATTTCCTGAAAAAACTTGAAAATTCTCCAAAAAACACTTGCATTTTTGTGGAGAATTCAGTACTATTAGAGCAGTCCGGAAGAAAAAGTGGCGGGAAGTGCCACAAAGTGGGACGAGTTTCAGAAAGGGGGTGATCAGGATGCTCATGGGTACATACAGCCATTCGCTGGATGCGAAGGGCAGGCTGATCATTCCGGCCCAGTTCAGGAAGAACCTGGGAGAGAGCTTCGTCCTGACGAAGAGCCCCGACAAGTGTCTGGCCATTTACTCCGAAGAGGAGTGGCTGAAGCAGATCGAAGCGACCAATACGCTGCCAAAGCTGACCAATGAAGCCGCGCGGCGTTTCCGCAGGATCTACTTCGGCAATTCCACTTCCGCGGAGCTGGACAAACAGGGCAGGATCCTGATTCCGGCAAATCTCAGAGAATACGCGGGGCTCACAAAGGACGTGACCCTTGTCGGTGTCACCGACCACGTGGAAGTCTGGGATGAGAAGGCCTGGAATGCCTACAATGACGAGAACGATCTCACCGAGATCCTTTCCGATCTCGAAAATGTCGACCTGTAAGGCGCGGTCATGGATTTTTCGCACATTCCGGTACTTCTGAACGAAACGATCGAACTCCTTTCCGTAAAGCCCTCCGGTGTCTATCTGGACGGAACGGCCGGCGGCGGCGGGCACTCTTATGAGATAGCAAAAAGGCTTACGGAAGGCGGAAAGCTCTTTTCCACAGACCGCGACGGAGAAGCGGTCCGTGCCGCAGAAGAGCGGCTGGCTCCCTTTAAGGACCGCGTACAGGTCATCCGCGGAAACTACGCGGATTACCGGGAACTGATCGCCCCTTACGGAGTGGAGAAACTGGACGGGATCCTCCTGGACCTTGGGGTCTCCTCCCACCAGTTCGACGATCCGGAGCGCGGATTTTCCTACCGGTCTGACGGTCCCCTCGACATGAGGATGGACGAGAGAGACACGCTTACTGCGGCAGATATCCTGAACGGGTATCCGGAGAAAGAGATCTACAGAGTCCTCCGGGACTTCGGCGAAGAGCCGTTTGCTAAAAACATTGCGAAGCACATCTGCCTTAGGAGGGAAGAGGAGCCGCTCAGGACCACGTTTCAGCTGGTCGACATCATCAAGGCGGCGATCCCTGCGAAAGTCAGAGAGAAGGGAGGCCATCCGGCCAAAAGAACCTTCCAGGCGCTCCGCATCGAGACCAACGGAGAACTGAATGCGCTCCGTGACGCATTGAAGACCATGATCGACGACCTCAACGAGGGCGGAAGGATCGCAGTCATTTCCTTCCATTCGCTGGAGGACCGCATGGTCAAGCAGGCATTCAGAACGGCAGAAGACCCTTGCATCTGCCCGCCGGATTTCCCGGTATGTGTCTGCGGAAGGAAGCCGAAGGGTTTCCAGGTCACGAAAAAACCGGTGACCGCTTCCCAGGAAGAACTGGAACGGAACCCCCGCGCGAAAAGCGCGAAACTGAGAGTATTTGAGAAAAGGTCTTCTGAAGCCTGAGGGCTCTTTGGACCGGAGGAACGAACATGGCAGCCCGTGCACTTGAGAGAATTTCATACGGAAGCCAGGCGCCCGCTTATCAGCCTGAAACCATCAGGCGGTCGAAGCAGGCGTATATGGACGGCGTCCGCGCGAAAGTCGAAGAGAGAGTCGGTGCAAAGCGGGCAGCCAGAAGGGCTCTGACGTTCTCGCAGGGACTGATCATTACGGTCTGCACGGCTCTGGTGCTTGCGGCAGCTGTTTTCTACGTGGTCGGTCTCTCCAAGACCCATGAAGTCAAAGCCGGCATCAGCGCGCTGAAATCCGAGATCCAGCTTCTGGAGAAGGAAAATGCGCTTCTGGAGCAGAAGATCGAGGAACGTACGGATTACGAGGCGATCCGCGTGTACGCGACCGAGACGCTCGGCATGCGGCTCCCCCAGAAGCAGCAGGTCGTGAGTTATGAGCGCGGCGCTTCCGACTATGTGGAGAAGAAAGCCGACATTCCCAATGAATAAGAAATTCTCGACGAGAAGAAGGCTGGCTGTTGTTCTCGCTGCGGTCGGTCTTCTTCTTTTCATTTGTATCGGACGGGCAGTAGGCCTGGTACTCATAAACGGCAGCGAGTACGAGCACAAAGCGCTCGCGCAGGCTGCCGGCTCTTCCAAAACGATCCTGGCGAGACCGGGCAACATCATAGACGCCAACGGTCTCTATCTGACATCCACAAGAAAGCAGTTCCGCCTCATCCTGGATCCGAAAGTCATGGCGGAAACAGACAAACAGTTTCCGGGTTCCCTCGACCAGACCGTAAAAACGCTGGCCGGGGCATTTTCCTTGTCTGAAGCAGAACTCATGGAAGCTTATACCAAGGATAACAAGAGTCAGTATGTGCGTTTCCCGGGAGCGCCTGTTCTGGAAGAGGAGCAGGTCGAAAACTACGAGAAGATGGTCCGGGAATTCAACGAAGAGAAGAAGAGCCATAACGACGAAGTCCAGAAAAGCGGCTCCGGAACACGCATCACCGCCCGTATCGCAGGCGTCTGGTTCGAAGAACAGTATGCGCGTTCCTATCCCTTCGGAAATCTCTTGTCCAAGACCATCGGCTATACCACGGCGGATACCACCGAAGCGCTGATGGGCCTGGAACTCATGTACGGCAATGAACTCCGAGGCCGAAACGGCCGCCAGTACACCTACGTGGATGAGAAAGGAAATGTCACCACGGAACTGACGGAGGCGGAGAACGGCTATACTTTATACACGTCGCTGGACACCAATGTGGCCAGGATCCTGCGCGAGGAGATCGCTTCTTTCCTGGAGGAAGGAGACGGAGCGGGCCGTGTGAACGTGCTGGTCATGAATCCGAAAAACGGCGAGATCATTGCGCTGGAGAGCGACACGGAATTCGATCTGAACGACCCGACCAATCTCCGGAATCTGTTTACGGAGGAAGAACTGGAAGATCCCTCTTCCCTGTTTCTTCTTCAGGAAGCGTATCTCAATAATCCGGAGGTTCTTCAGGAAATGTCCCGGGAAGAGCAGCTTTCCGCGCTCCTCATGCAGGTGCACCGGAATTACCCGGTTTCCAATGCCTATGAGCCCGGCTCCACGGCGAAGACCTTGACCATAGCGGCAGGCATCGAGACCGGACTTCTTTCCACGACCGAAACATTTTACTGCGACGGCGCGATCCACGTGGAAGACTACGTGATCCACTGCCATCAGCCTACGCTCTGCGGCGATCTGACGCCGATGGAAGCGCTCGGCCGTTCCTGCAACGTAAGCCTTGTTCAGATCGGCGAGAAGATCGGCCCTCAGGTCTTTTCAAAGTATCAGGAGATCTTCAATCTGGGACAGAAGACCGGCATCGACCTTCCGGGCGAAGCAAACACGGCTTATATGATCTATCCGGAGAAAGCCCTCGGAGAGATCGAACTCGCGACGAACACCTTCGGACAGGGCTACGCGGTGACGATGGTGCAGTTTGCCTCCATGTACGCGTCCATCCTGAACGGCGGTTATTATTATCAGCCTCATATCGTCACCCGGATCGCGGACAGTCTGGGCAATACGGTGAAACAGGTCGAACCCACGCTGGTGAGAAGAACCATTTCCCAGAGCACTTCGGACTACATCAAAGACTGCCTCCGCTACGTCTGCGTGAACGGAACCGCGAACTTCTGGCTGAACCCGGACGGCTACGATCTGGGCGGCAAGACGGGCGCTTCCGAAAAACTGCCGCGCGGCACCGGAAAATACGTGGTATCCTTCATCGGAGCCGCGCCGGTCGAAGACCCCGAATTCATCGTCTATGTCGTGATCGATGAGCCCAACGTGGAAGACCAGTCTTCCTCGGTTCCGGCCCAGATGCTTGCCTCCAGCATTTTCAAGAGGCTTTACACCTATTACAACGTGTACCGCGCCGACGATCCGGATGCCTATCAGTATGACTGGTCCGACATCCATAAAACCGACGGGACCGACGACGGATCGGGCGGAGAGCCCAATGTGGATGACCCTGAGGATACCATCGACTGGATCGATCCCTCAGAGGAACAGCCTGAAGAATGACCATTCATCCTCCCAAAGACAGGAAGCCCCTGTGGCCAAGGGCATGCCCTGAAACCACAGAGGCTTTCCCTGGGAGATCACGAGAGGAGAGGAACGTATGAACCTCGAACTGTTCTGGCCGGTGCTGGCCGGTTTTGTGCTGACTGTATTATTGATGCCGGTTCTGATCCCGCTGCTTCACAAACTGAAATTCGGGCAGCAGGTCCGCAAGGAAGGCATTCAGGCGCATCTGAAAAAGCAGGGAACGCCGACCATGGGCGGCATCGGTTTCCTGATCGCGACGCTGGTTGTCAGCGTCGTTTTCGGCTTGATCAATCAGGCGGACTGGGCGCTTCTTCTGCCGATACTTCTCATGACCGTGTCCTTTGCGCTGATCGGCTTCGTGGACGATTATCTTAAAGTCGTCAAGAAACAGTCGGAAGGCTTCAAGGCCTGGCAGAAGTTCCTTTGCCAGTTCGTGGTCACCGTGGGCTTTGCGCTTTACTGCTTCTTCTCGGACAAGATCGGAACAAAGGTGATCCTGCCTTTCACCGGCGGCAAAGAGTGGGATATGGGATGGCTTTACATTCCGTTCGTGTTCCTCGCCGTCATGGGTACGGACAACGGCACCAATTTCACCGACGGTCTGGACGGGCTTCTGGCCAGCGTCACCTCGGTCGTGGCGTTCTATCTTCTGTTTGTTTCCGCAGGGTCCCAGGGGACGGTCGCGATCGTTTCCGGCGCGCTTGGCGGCGCGCTTCTGGGTTACCTCATTTTCAATGCCTATCCGGCCAAAGTCTTCATGGGAGACACCGGATCTCTGGCCATCGGCGCCTATGTGGCTTCGGCCGCGATCGTGCTTCGGATGGGCTGGTTCATCCTGATTTTCGGACTTCTGTATCTCATTGAAGTCGTGTCCGTCATTCTCCAGGTTGGATTCTTTAAGTTGACGCATGGCAAAAGGCTGTTTAAAATGGCTCCGATCCATCATCATTTTGAAAAATGCGGATGGTCCGAGACACGGATCGTTGCGGCGTTCACCGCCTTCACGTTATTCATGTGTCTCGTTTCCTGGCTTGCGGGCTGACAGTAAAGACAAAGAGAGAATGATATGAACAATACCGTACTTGTGCTCGGCGCCGGCGGATCCGGCATCCACGCATCGGACCTGGCCGTCAGAGAGGGAAAGTCCGTGGTGCTGTACGACGGCAACACGAATCTGGATCCCGAAGAGATCCAAAAGAAAATCTCCGGTCCGGTGAGGATCGTTCTTGGAGAACTTCCGGAGGAGATCCTTCGGGAAGCGGAATTTGCCGTGATCAGTCCCGGGATCCCGACGGACATTCCGCTTGTGACCGGCATACGCAAAGCCGGTCTCAAGGTTCTTTCGGAGATCGAGTTTGCCTGGCTTTTTGAGCGTGGGACCGTGATCGGCATCACCGGCACCAACGGGAAAACGACCACCGTGACACTGGTGGGAGACATCATGAAGGCCGCTTTCGGAGAAGCCAGGGCTTTTACCGTAGGCAACATCGGAACGCCTTATACGGAAAAGGTTTCCGAAACCACGGAGGGATCCGTGACGACGGTGGAACTGTCTTCTTTCCAGCTGGAGACCGTCGACACCTTCCATCCGCATGTTTCCGCCATTCTGAACATCACACCCGATCATCTGAACCGGCACCACACCATGGAAGCCTATGCGGAAGCGAAGGAGAGGGTCACGGAGAACCAGGACGCGGATGATACCGTGGTCCTCAACTGGGAGGATGAGCGGCTCAGAGCATTTGGAGAGCATCTTCAGGAACCGAAGGTCTTATGGTTCTCCGGGCTTCATGAACTGAAAGACGGTTACTATCTCAAAGGGGATACACTCTACGCTGCCGGGGACGGCGTGAATACAGCGCTTCTCCGGACAGATGAAGTGCACCTTGTCGGGCGCTGCAACTATGAAAACATTCTGGCCGCGATCGCTGTTTCCGACGCCATGAACGTGCCTCGTGAAACGACGCTTCAGGTCGTGAAGGAATTCCGTGCGGTCTCGCACCGCATCGAGTTCACCAGGACCGTGAACGGTGTGCGCTATTATGACGATTCCAAAGGCACCAATCCTGACGCGGCCATCCAGGGCATCCGCGCGATGAATTCGAAGACTGTCCTCATCGGCGGCGGCTATGACAAAGGCTCTGAATTTGACGACTGGATCAAGGAATTCGGCGACAAGGTCAAACTCCTCATCCTCATGGGCACAACGGCCCGGAAGATCGCGGATACCGCGAAGAAGTACGGCTTTACTGACGTGGTTTTCGTGTCTTCCATGGAAGAAGCTGTTCAAAAGGCGTATGAAGCTGCGCTTCCGGGCGAGAACGTGCTTCTTTCGCCGGCCTGCGCGAGCTGGGACATGTTCAAAAGCTATGAACAGCGCGGAGACATTTTCAAGAAACTCGTGAGAGAACTGCCGGGTGAATAAGCCCGGTCTTTCAGGCGGCCTTTTTTGGAGAGACCAGTGATGAAACAGGAAGAAAAGCCCTCCGCAGAGAAACGGCCTGCCCGGAAGAAGCGGAAGAAAAAGAACCGGAAATGGATACTGATCCTCGCTGCGGTGATCCTTTTGGCCGCGGCGGCCGTTCTTGTGCTTTATTTCGTCAAGGTGAAGACCTTCGAAGTGGAAGGAAACCGCCAGCTGTCCGACGAGCAGGTCTCGGAACTGTTTTACCCGGAAGAAGAGGACAAAAGGCTTTATAAAGTGTTGTATAACCAACTATCCGGCTTCCGGAAGAATGAAGCTTTCGACGCGGCTTCCGTGAAGCTGAACGGCCTTCAGAGTGCCGTGATCACCGTGAAGGAATCCGTTCCCGCATTTGTGATCGCGACGGATGCTTCCGCCAACTATTACAACAGCTACGGGGTGCGGATCCCGGCCCCCGAGCATCTGGAAGTGGCTTATCCAAAACTCGCCGGTATCGGCTTTATCCGGAGCGATATGCTGAAGAAACCGGTGTTCAGTCCCGAGGACGCCGCGGTCTATGAACAGTGTTGTTCGATTTTCAAGATGACCGGCGAGGTCGGACTTCCCGCAGATTCGCTGTATGTTCAGGGAACACAGTTCACGCTTTCTTTCCGGAAGGTGCGGGTCTCTCTGGGCGGATACGAAAACATGCTGGAAAAACTGCACGAGATCACATACCAGTATGACCAGTATGAAGGACTTTCGGGCGTTCTCCACATGGAAGATTTCGATCCGGACGATCCGTACCGGTCCTACTGGTTTTCAGTCGACACGGAATGAGCGCATCTTTCTCTTTTCCAAAAACTCTTTTTTGCCTTTCATTTTGTCTTGACTTTTCGTAAGTTTTTATCTAACATAAATTGAACCTGTTTGAGGATGGGGACTGCGCGTAAGACAACCAGATGAGAATCCGGCTGTATTTTACCCGTATTTCCGTCGTTTCAGGTTGAAAATGTCCTATAAGCGGCTAAGGTTAAGGAGATACAGAACCATGCTGGAAATCAATGTCAATGAAGAGAACTCCGGAGCACGTCTGGTCGTCATCGGTATCGGCGGAGCAGGCAACAACGCAGTCAACCGGATGGTCGAAGAGAATCTGAGCGGCGTCGAGTTCGTCGGCGTCAATACGGATAAGCAGGTGCTTCAGCTCTGCAAGGCGTCCAACATCCTTCAGATCGGTCAGAAACTGACCAGAGGTCTGGGCTGCGGCGCGGATCCTTCCCAGGGCGAGAAAGCTGCGGAAGAGAGCACGGAGGATCTGACCAATATCATCAAGGGCGCGGACATGGTGTTCGTGACCTGCGGCATGGGCGGCGGCACCGGTACAGGCGGAGCGCCTGTCGTTGCGAAACTCGCGAAGGACATGGGCATCCTGACCGTCGGCGTCGTGACACGTCCCTTTACCTTTGAAGGCAAGCAGCGCAAGGCGAATTCCGATGCCGGTATCGAGAAGCTGAAAGAAGTCGTCGATACGCTCATCGTGATCCCGAACGACAAGCTCCTTCAGATCGTTGACAGAAGGACCAGCATGCCCGACGCGCTGAAGAAAGCCGACGAAGTCCTCCAGCAGGCAGTCCGCGGCATCACGGACCTGATCAATGAGCCCGGAGACATCAATGTGGACTTCGCAGACGTACAGACTGTCATGCGTGACAAGGGCCTTGCCCACGTCGGCATCGGCACGGCGTCCGGCGACGACAAGTGCTCGGAAGCCATGAAGATCGCGGTCTCGAGCCCGCTTCTGGAAACCACCATCAACGGTGCTTCCCATGTGCTGGTCAACATTTCCGGTTCCGTCTCCCTGGCTGAGGCCAATGAGGCGGTCGAATACATCCGTGAGATGGCCGATCCGGAAGCCAATATCATCTTCGGTACCGCCTATCATGAAACGGCGGAAGACACGGTCACCGTCACGGTCATCGCGACCGGCGTGAAGGCCGCGGGCGAGAAGTCTGCGAAGAAAGCCGACAAGCCGAAAGAGCGCAAGGAAGCGACGGAGAACCGCAGCCTGATGGATATGATCGGCGCGACCCAGAAGAAAGCCGAGCCGGAACCCGAGAAGGAAGAAGAGGTTTCCGTGCCTTCTTTCATCAACTACACCGACCGTACGAAGAGAAGCAATGATGAGCTTTCCATCAAGATCCCGGATTTCCTGAAGAAGACCGGAAGATAAGTACTGAAGCGCTTTTTGGGCGCTAAGAAGGGGCCCGCAAAAGGGCCCCTTTTTCATATCGTAAGACAGATGTTTTCAGGAGGAAACATGGTAAAGAATGAAAGCATCGAGGGATTTCTCGGACGTTTGTCTTCTGAATCTCCCACACCGGGAGGCGGAGGCGCAGGCGCGCTCTCCGGAGCAATCGGATGCGCATTGGGCCGCATGGTTGCGCATCTGACGATCGGAAGAAAGAAATATGCCGAAGCCGAAGAGCGGATGATCCGCTCGGATGAGAAGCTGGCTATACTCGAAGAAACATTTCTTCAACTCGCAGACCGGGATGAAGAGGCTTTTCAGCACTTCGTGGATGCCATGAAACGCCCGAAGGAGACAGAAGAGGAGAAGACGGCCCGCAAGGAAGCAATGTCCATTGCGCTCAAGGATGCGACGGAGGTACCGCTTGCGGTCATGGAAACCGTGCTGGAGGCGTTCCCGGAAGTGCATTCTTTAGCCATCTCCGGCAATAAAAATGCGGTCTCGGATGCCGGCGCCGCGGCAAACATGCTGCTCTCGGCCCTGGAGACCGGCGCCGAGAATGTGCGGATCAATCTGGCTTCCATGAAGGATGAAGCAATCAAGGACGATTATGAACGCCGGATGGAATCCGCGCTGAGAAGCGGCCGTGATGCCCTAGAGGCGATCCGGAATACTGTCCGATCCCGCGTAGAGGGAACTGAAAGGAAGACCGGGATGAAAGAAATCACAGTCAAGTATTTCAACGAACAGATCGAAAGACTCCGCTATGTGGACGGCAAATCTGACTGGATCGACTTGAGAGCCGCGGAAGAGGTCACAATGAAGGCCGGTGAGATGAAGCTCATCCCGCTCGGCGTTGCCATGGCGCTTCCAGAAGGTTATGAAGCCTGGATCGTTCCCCGGAGTTCCACGTTCAAAAACTTCGGCGTCCTTCAGGCCAATTCTTTCGGCGTGGTGGACGAGAGCTACTCGGGCGACGGAGACCAGTGGTATTTCCCGGCCTACGCGGTCCGCGATACCGTGATCCATCAAAACGACCGCATTTGCCAGTTCCGCATCATGAAGCATCAGCCCGAACTGGTTTTCAACGAGACAGACGTTCTCGAAAACGAGACCAGGGGAGGCTTTGGATCCACGGGAGTGCAGTAAGCAATGAAAAAATGGTGGCAGGAAGCAGTCCTGTATGAAATTTACTGCAAGAGTTTCTTTGACAGCAACGGGGACGGGATCGGTGATCTTCCGGGCGTTTTAGAGAAGCTTCCAGTGCTCAAAGAACTCGGGATCGGCTGCATCTGGTTCACCCCGATCTACTGTTCGCCACAGGTAGACAACGGCTATGACGTGTCGGATTACCGCTCCATCGATCCGGCCTACGGGACCATGGACGATTTCAAAAGAGTCCTCGACGCCGCGCATTCGATGGGGATCCGCATCGTCATGGACCAGGTGCTGAATCACAGTTCAGACGAGCATTTCTGGTTCCGCGAATCCAGAAAGTCCAAAGACAATCCCTACCGGAACTATTATATCTGGCAGCCGCCGAAGGCCGACGGTTCCGAACCCAACAACTGGGGGAGTTATTTCCGCGAAGGACGGGGCTCCGCCTGGGAATTTGACGCGGCGACCGGAGAGTATTATCTGCATCAGTATTCCGTGAAAATGCCGGACCTGAACTGGGAATATCCACCGCTTCGGAAAGAGATCTACGAAATGCTTCGTTTCTGGGCGGATATGGGCGTGGACGGCTTCCGTCTGGACATTTTCACGCGCCTTAAGAAGCCGGAAGGCTTCCCGGACACCCAAAAGCAGCCGGATGTCCTCCTGGACCGGAACGGCTTCATCGTGGACAAGAAAATGTGCACGAACGTCCCGGGGATCCATGAGATCATCCATGAGATGCATAAAGAAGTGTTTGGACCCTGTGATGTGTTCACGGTCGGCGAAGGCGCAGGCGTGAATTCGGAAAATGCGCCGGGCTTCATCGGAAAGGAACGGGAAGAGCTCGATACGGTCTACCATTTCGAACTGGCCGGCCGCTCGAAGCCGGTCATGAGAGCGGAAGACTTTCGAAGAGTCCAGAAAGCCTGGTATGAGGTGCAGAAGAAGGACGGCTGGGAAACGCAGCATTTTTCCAACCACGATTCCGCGCGCCAGGTGTCCAATTACGGCGCCGAAGGAAAGTACCGCATCGCTTCCGCCAGGCTTCTCGCCGTGCTTCTTCTGACGACGCCCGGCACGCCGATTCTCTATCAGGGCGAAGAGATCGGCATGGTGAATGTCTCCTACGACCATATCGAAGACTATAACGACCGCTATACTGTCGGAGACTACCGGTCCATGGTGGAGAAGGGCGCGGATCCGAAAGAAACGCTCGCCGTTCTGGCCCCGAAGAGCCGGGACAATGCGCGGACGCCCTACCAGTGGGACGCTAGTCCGAATGCCGGTTTCACCAAGGGCACGCCGTGGCTTCGGGTGAATCCATGTTATCCTGAGATCAATCTCAAGAAAGATATGGAAGATCCGTCCGGCATTTTCAGAGGCTATCAGGAACTCATCCGTATCCGCGCGGAGCATCCGGTCATTCCGGACGGAGAGATCGTTTTCCATCTGGAAGACGATCCGCGGATCATCGCATATACCAGGAAAAATGAAGCGGAGAGCCTTTTGGTCCTTGCAAATCTGTCCGGGGAAGAAGCCCCGCTTCAGCTGCCGCGGGAACTTTGTGAAAAGAACTGGAAGCTTCTGTTCTCAGGCCGTCCGGAGTGCGGGGGCGATCTGAACGCGAAGCACACGCTTGCGCCCTGGGAATCCGAAGTGTTCCTTTGTACGGACTGAAAAGCGGATATAACGAAAAAGGACTCCCCCGGGGAGTCCTTTTTCATGTAAAGGGCAGGTTCAAAGCACCACGCCGTTCTTCGAAAGAAGCGCTCTTGCGGATTCCACGGAATCCACACCCGTGGCATTTTTCACGGGGGCGAAGGCCTTCGTGCGGTCTACTTCAAAGGGCAGGCAGGTGCCGGTGAGTTCCACCATATCCACCACAAGAAGCTCGTATTTATAGCCGTTGGGCTCTTCCGGCTTGATGAGCGTGCCGTCCTCAGCCATGTAGGGAATCTTCTTTTTCGCAAAATGGACAGGCATTTTCATGTCGACGATCTCTTCAAGCTTTGAGACTTTGAAGAGGTAATTCAAAATGACGCCGTAATTGTAAAGAAGCGTTCCGTTCCCGTCGCGAAGCGTCTTCATGTCTTCCGTGATCTCATAGTATTCCACCACGGAAGGCCTGCCGTTCCGCTTGCAGATGACGCCGATCCGCTCTTCGGGCTCGGCCTTTGAAACGACCATCGCGCCGTCGTTCACGCCCGAAAGAAGCGTCGCGCCGACAAAGCAGGGATCCTGGATCTTCTGGAGCACGTTGTCCACCGCGAAGACCGAAAGATATTCGATGCCTTTTTTGTGAACGTCCTCAAGAAGCCCCGCGTTTTTCAGCGAATGGAACCAGCCGCCGTTGCCGTTCGGGGAAAGTGCGAGAGAGGAACGGCTCTTCATGAGCACCTTGCCCTGAAGATCGGTGCAGGGCGCCATGTCCTGACGGAAGAAGCGGATAAAGGCAGGATCGTAGCCGAAATAACTGTGCTCCTCAAAGAAAGCGACAGTCTCATCGTGGTTCAGATCGCTCGTCATGACATACAGCGGGATCAGCGCGCCGGCTTCTTCAGAAACCTTGAGGAGCTGTTTCATGTGGCATTCGAAAATGAACAGGTCTCTCGTAAGACCCATGTTGTACATGCCCTTCGGATGATCGAAGCCGAGACGTGTGCCCTGGCCCCCGGCCAAAAGGACGGCGCCGGTCTTGCAGGCCTTGATGGCCTCAAGTCCTGCCGCACGGAATTCTGCTTCGCGTGCCTGGATCTCTTCGATCGTTACGGCGCCAAGAGGCTCGAAAACCTGACCTTGAGAAGCTGCTTCGGGGCCTTCCGAAAAGGCTTCCAGAACCGAAAAGTCCGTGGCTTCGATTTCATTTAAAAGCGATTCCTTCTCGGATTCCGTGAGCGTTTCGTAATAACGAAGCAAATGTTCCTGCCCGTATTTTGCAAGTTTCTCTCTGGCGGCGTTGAGGTCCATTCCGAACCCTCCTTCTGTGTGATTATTTGCCTTGATTATATCAGCACCCGCCTCAATGGTCAACGGAAGAAAGCGCGCGGATCACGCGCGGGTGTGGTCCCAAAATGGGCCATACTTGAATTTAAGCCGGAATTCTGTTATAAATCTACTGTAGTATCGCTTTTTGTTTCGGGCTTCGGGCTCGTAAGGAGGGGAAAATGGAGAGCAATATCAAGAAAATTGCCGTGCTGACAAGCGGCGGCGATGCGCCGGGCATGAATGCGGCGGTACGTGCCGTGGTCCGCGGCGCCCTGAAGCAGGGCTTCAAAGTCCTTGGTGTGAAAAGAGGTTATCAGGGCCTTCTGGAAGACGACATTGTCGAAATGGACGCGGCGAGCGTTTCCGATATCATCCAGAAGGGCGGCACGGTGCTGAAGACAGCCAGAAGCTCCCGTTTTGCGACGAAAGAAGGCGTGGAAACCGGCGCGAGGATCCTGAGAGAGCACGAGGTCGATGCGCTGGTCGTCATCGGCGGCGACGGTTCGTTCCGCGGCGCGCTGGACCTTTCCAGAGAAGGCATCAATCTGTTCTGCATCCC
>JAEEGL016593573.1_pt1 | contig 39977 bp, 31 predicted proteins | sample 9134231 | NCBI WGS metagenome assembly JAEEGL01 (sample SAMN16246548, study PRJNA631951) | gut metagenome | biome: gut microbiome; feature: rumen; material: fiber-attached | host: Bos | place: Iran: Karaj | collected 2018-10
GGATTTATCGGTTTTCCCGAGGATCTGCGCTATCTCATGATAATCCATCCCGACAAGGTGAAGATCAAGGACCTTCCTTTCTAGGGAACTTAACTCTTTTTCAAACGCCTCTTCTATCTGCCCGACCCGTTCCTTGTCAAGGAATTCCTCCTCGGGATTTGCTCCGCCTTCTTTCTGAAAGTCCTCTTCATAGATCGAAACATAGGAATTAAGAGGTACATTCTTCTGTCTGTCGGCTGACTGGATGGCAGTGTACATCTGCCTGGATACGCAAAGCGATGCAAATGTGATGAACTTGACATCCTTATCGGAAGAATAATCCCTGATCGCCTTATAAAGCCCTATCATTCCCTCCTGGATAAGGTCCTCTTCATCAGCCCCCAGAATGTACATGCTCCCGGCTCTGCTCCGGACAAGGTTTTTGTACTTTATCATCAGATGATCGGTTATCCCGTCATCATGGTCCTTCCTCATCTCAAGGAGTTCTTCATCGCTATATTTGTCGAATCTGTTCTTATTCGTCTCTTGCATAGGTTTTTATCGAAGGTGTATCTTCGGTATCGCCGGTTTCTCCGGTATTTTCGGGATCTTCGTCTTCGGTTCCTTCTTCATCGGATTGCGGCTCTTCGTTTTTCCGGTTTTCGTATTCTTCGATCTCTTCGGGTGTAAGGCGGCTCTCTATCCTCTCCTTGATCTTATTTGTATATGAATGATCGTCCGTGGTACCGTCATATTTTTCTTCATCTGATAAGTCTGATTCCGTTTCGTCCTCAGAGCTGTCTGCCGGTTTTGTATCTTCGTCAGAACCTTCTTCACCGGTCTGTGATTCGTCTTCGGTCTCAGTACCTTCTTCAGTAAGAGTCTCGTCTTTTGAGGTTTCTTCCGATGCTGCTTCGCCATCCGAAACAGTTTCGGATCCGGGCTCTTCCGAATTGGCTGCTTTTTCATCAAGCCTCATTAACTCTGCTGCCACATGACGGGCAAAAATATCATATCCTTCCTCGTTGGGATGCACCGAATCAGGGATATAATCCGATACTATCTCGGCATCATGCGAATCAAAGAAGTTTGAATTATAAAGATCTATAACCTCAAAGTCATATTCTTCGGCAAGTTCAAGTATACAGTTAACGACCACTGTCTGCGAAAGCAGTTCCTCTCTGTCCTTGCGGAGTACATCATGAAGGAGGTTCGGCATGGGAGTCATGAATACAACCCTTGCATTGGGATAGTTCTCCTTTAAGCCCCTCATGAGTTCATCAACATCTCCGTAGAGCGTTCTCTGCTCACGATTTTCAAGACTTCCCACAAGGTCTTCCGTGAGGCAGAATCCGTCATTGTCCCCTCCCATCACTATGATAAGGTCCGTATCTTCAGGGATCTCTGTATATCTTTCACAGAAAGCATTATCCCAGTATCTGCCGTATGATGATCCTCCGATACCGAGGTTCACAACCTCTTCGGCGCCAAGTGCTTCCTTAAGCCTTGAAGGATATGAATACTGCTCGTAATCTTCAAGGTCATCAAGGTTGGTCGCTTCGGTTATACTGTCACCCAGGCATGCAATCTTAAGACCTTCGTAACTGCTCTCTGACTCTTCGAGAACTTTATTGTCGGCCTCTATCCACAGCTGTGTCTCCTCCTCGGAAGTACGGAATTTCTGTCTGTCCTTAAGCGTTATCCTCTTGCTGTTTTCGCTGCTTTTATCCTCTTCATCCTCAGCGGTTATCGTACCCAGATTTCCTTCAACAGCCTCTTTTCCAAGGTCTGCAACCCTCTGAACGTTCTCTTCCTTTGAACCGGCTGACCAGGACCCGTCCTCTCCTTCTTCACCGGGAGTAGTTTCGGGTGTCGTTTCAGGTGAAGGGCTCTGCGCAGCTTCGGATGTTGCTTCAGGTAAAGGGCTTTCTGTCGCTTCAGATGTTGCTTCAGGCGAAGGGCTTTCTGTAGCCTGCGCCGTGGCTTCAGGCGTATTTTCAGGCACCGGGCTTTCCGAAGCTTCGGGCGAAGGTTCATCCGAAGCATTTTCAGTTTCCTCCGGGGCCGGGCTTTCATCTTCCGATGATGTCTGCTCTTCTATACGGGCCTGTTCAACCTCTGCCATGCTCTCAGATACGGGAAGGCCAAGTGCAACTTCGGTATCATGGAGCATAAGGTTCCTTTCGGAGGTTTCCTCACTTATGGCCTCCTCAACACTGTCTGCAAGGTCTTCATCAGCATAATCCGACATATAATAATCAAAGAATTCCGTGTCGGCCCAGGGATCTTCCACAGGACCCTCATCCTCTGAAGGTTCTTCCTCTTCGTTCTCAACGTATGCGTTTTCTTCGATATATACCTTTATCTCTTCCTGTGAAAGCTGGGATATCTGGACTATCTCTTCTTTCTTTTCCTCCGTGACGGCACCGAGTTCTTCCGTACGGACTATCCTCTCCTGCTCGAATTTTACATCTTTTTTGTGTTTGATAAGCTTATTTACTCCAAAAGCGATCGCTGCTATTCCCAGCATGACCGCAAGCGTTATCAAAACTCGCTTAACTGTTTTCATTTCATCCTCTGTCTTACTACTTCAAAAGCCAGTACACCTGCCGCAACCGACGCATTTAGCGAATCAATATCCCCATGGGTGGGTATCCTGGCCGTCATATCACATTTTTCCTTTATATTTCTTGCTACGCCTTCTCCCTCGTTTCCGATCACAAGACATATGGGTCCATTAAGATTAAGATCATACATTATCTGACCGTCCATGTCCGCACAGACTGCCCACACGCCACGCTTCTTTAAGTCCTCTATTGTCCTTGAAAGGTTGGTTACTCTGGCAACGCCGGTGTAGTTCAACGCTCCGGCCGATGTGCGGGAAACTGTCGAAGTAAGACCGCATGCCCGGTCTTTCGGTATAATCACACCGTGAGCTCCTGCCATATTGGCAGTCCTTATGATCGCTCCTAGATTATGCGGATCCTCTATATGTTCGAGCACGATAAAGAAGGGATCTTCTCCCCTGTCCTGTGCTTTTTTAAACATATCTTCTATCTCAACATATCCGTATGCGGCAACATAGGCTATTACACCCTGATGGTGTCCGGTCTGGGATATGCGGTCAAGCGTATCTTTGCTTACATACTTGATCTGGGTATGCTTCTTTGACGCCTCTCTTTTAACTGTCATAACAGGACCGTCATGACATCCGTCAAGAATGAGTACCTTTTCTATTTCCTTGCCTGCCCTGAATGCTTCGATCACAGGGTTTCTGCCTTCAACTATCGATTCGTTCATCAATCATTTCCATCCCGTCTTTAATAAGAATGATCATTCGCTGCGTCTGTCCGGTCAGATAAAGATATCCGACCAGTGCCTCAAGGCCGGTGGCTTTGTGGTAATCGGCAGGACTTGCATTCTTTGCGCCCGAAGCGGTCTTCGCATTTTTTCCGCGCTTAAAGACCGACATTTCCTCCTCGGTTAGGACATCAAGAAGATGCTCCGACATAAGCGACTGTGCCTGGGCACTTACATAGCGCGTTGTTTCCTTATGAAGGTTATTGTTTGAAGTATTGCCTTTTCCGACCACATACGATCTGACAACCAGATCGAATATACAGTCCCCTATATAGGCCAAAGATAAAGGTGAATATGTTCTGATATCCACCTCTTTTAAATCAAACCCTTTTTTCAGTTCAGAATAAAGATCTATGCCTTGTGCCACTTGACTCCCTCTCTGGTGTCCTCTATCACTATTCCCATATTAAGGAGTTCTTCTCTTATCTTATCGGCAAGTTCGAAGTTCTTTTCCTTCTTGGCATTCTTGCGCTCTTCGATCCTGGCTTCAACAAGTGCAGTGAGCTCTTCGTCTGCTCCGTCCCCGTTTCCTGCTGCTTCCTCCTTTAAGAGATCAAGCCCCAGCACAGTATCGTAATCTGCTATTATCGCTCTTTTGGCAGCCCCGGGGATATCGGCCTTAAGCACATCATATATGAGGGTTATTCCCATTGCTGTATTAAGATCGTTTCCGACCACCTCGGCAAACTTGTCGTGATATTCCTTTATAAGAGCAGGATCGGCCGTTCCTTCATCCGGGATCGCGGTTATCCTGTTTTTAAGCTTTTTATAAGCATTGGCTGCCTGGTCGAGCGCCTCATAAGAAAAAACGAGAGGTTTTCTGTAATGTGACGAAAGCGCAAAGAACCTGTATGCTATGGGATCGTAACCCTTTTCTTCAAGGAGCGAAACCGTAAGGAACTCACCCTTTGATTTACTCATCTTTCCCGTCTCATCATTAAGATGATGAACGTGGAACCAGTATTTACACCATTTATGACCGAGGAAGGACTCACTCTGAGCTATCTCGTTCGTGTGGTGCGGGAACATGTTATCAACTCCGCCGCAATGGATATCCATGTATTCGCCAAGATGCTTTATTCCTATGCATGAGCACTCGATATGCCATCCGGGATATCCCGTACCCCAAGGGCTCTCCCACTTAAGAGCCTGATCTTCGAACTTGGACTTGGTAAACCAAAGAACAAAGTCGTTCTTGTTCCTCTTATTTGTATCTTCTGTAACGTCATCGCGGACTCCGACCATCAGTTCATCCTCGTTCTGATTGCCGAAAACATAGTAATCTTTGAGCTTTGACGTATCAAAATACACATTTTCGCCTGCTTTGTATGCATATCCCTTTTCAAGCAGGACTTCTATCATATGTATGAACTCGCTTATGCATGATGTGGCAGGCTCAACGACATCGGGTGTCTTTATGTTGAGCTTTCTGCAGTCATCAAAAAAGGCATCCGTATAGAACCTGGCGATCTCCATGACCGTTTTGTGTTCTCTTTTTGCACCTTTTAACATCTTGTCCTCACCGGTATCTGCATCCGATGACAGATGTCCGACATCGGTAATGTTCATGACACGCTTGACGTCGTAGCCTGAAAAGCGCATGAGCTTTTCAAGTACATCCTCCATCAGATAACTTCTTAAGTTTCCGATATGGGCAAAGTGGTAAACTGTAGGTCCACATGTATACATGCCGACCCTGCCTTCTTTATATGGAACGAATTCCTCGACTTTTTTGGTTAATGAATTATATATTTTCATATCATCTCTCCGCTTTCTTCATCTTTATTGTCCCGGGCACTTTCCGTAAGGACATCCTCCCTGCCCTGCTACGGTATTGCAACATCCCGTCACGTCATCAGATCCGATGGTCGTGGGGGATGTGATCAGACAGACTGCATGAGCGGATATACCCTCACCGCTGCCCGTAAAACCAAGGCCTTCTTCGGTGGTGGCTTTAACATTAACTGCTGAAACATCTATAGAAAGAGCGTCGGCTATATTGCTGCGCATCTCATCGATATAAGGCCGCATCTTAGGCGCCTGAGCTATGATAGTTGCATCAATATTCTCGATAAAAAATAAATTCTGATTTAATAATTCTCCAACTTGCCTTAATAAGATAACGGATGATATTCCTTTGTAGGCAGGATCGGTATCGGGGAAATGCTTGCCGATATCTCCAAGTGCCGCAGCACCAAGCAGGGCATCCGAGATGGCATGAAGAAGTACATCCGCATCGGAGTGTCCCAGCAGTCCCTTTTCATAGGGTATCTTTACTCCCCCTACGATAAGGTCCCTGTCGGGAACCAGTCTGTGTACATCATAACCCATTCCTACTCTCATCAGTACATCCTCTCACCGATCAGCCTGAACTCGAACTTCTCTTTAGGCATAGGCTTATCAAACAGATAACCCTGAGCGACCTGGCATTTAACCTTCTTCAGGAATTCCTTCTGTGCATCTGTCTCAACGCCCTCTGCCACAACCTTCATGTCAAGTTCGTTTACCATGCTTATTATGTTCTTCACTACCGACTGGTCTGCGGTAGCATCACTTTCAGTGATCTTTTCAAGCAGTGTCTTATCAAGCTTTATCGTATCAACGTTAAGATCTTTAATAAGGTTAAGTGAAGAATAACCGGTTCCGAAGTCATCTATCGATGTTTCTACACCGTTCTCCTTCATGAAATCGACAAATTCAGCCAGTGATTCGAAATCCTCATAACCTGACGTCTCGGTTATCTCTATTTCGATATATTTAGGATCAACCTTGTGGTTCCTTATGACCTTGAGTATCTTATCTGCCAGCTTTCTGTTAAGGATATTGGCCCTGGAGAAATTGATAGATATCCTTACAGGCTCTATCCCTCTGCTTTTCCAGTCATTTATCTGCTCACAGACCTCATTGAGCATATAAAAATCAAGATTTGTTATGCTTCCTTCTTTTTCAAGTGCCGGTATGAACTCTGACGGAGGAACGACCTGACCGTTCCTTACCCAGCGGCAGAGTGCTTCTGCACTTATAAGCTTAGAGGTTTCAAGATCAACCTTGGGCTGGTAATAAACGACGAATTCCTTTCTCTGGAGAGCTTTTTTGAAGCTGTTTGAGATCTCCTGATCGATGGTTACCTTCTGAAGCATGTCTTCTTTGAAGTATACTACGTCAGCGTATGAGGTCTTTTTGGCATAGTCACATGCTGCCTTGGCAGCACTCATAACCTTCTGAACATTGTCAAACGGCTGCGTTACATATACGCCGACGCGTACCATCAGATCAAATTCAATGGGTTTTTCCTCATTATTTGCAAGTATCCTTCTTGAAGATATGTATTTGATCATATCCTCGGTACGGTCCTTTTCAACGACAACAAAGAAGTTATCGCCTCCGAACCTTCCGAACATCTCACCTTTTTCAAGGAATTCACGGATCATAAAACTGTATGATCTGAGGACATTATCACCTTCACGGCTTCCTATCCTCTGATTGATATAGCTGAAGTTCTTTATGTTAAAGAACATGGTGTTATAATCGCCGATCTTTTTCTGGGCACAGATCCTGCCGACAAATGTGGTAATTCCGAGGGAATTGCAGGCTCCGGTTACCGGATCTGTTATGGTCGCCTGTTTAAGAAGCGAAGCCAGTCTGATCTTTAAAGTGGCATCAAACAACACCTTGAAGAGGAATTCCATCTCCTCCTCATCTTCAGGTTTCCATGTGTAGCCGATCTTCGGATAAACGATTATCTGTATGATACCGAAATCACTCGTAACAAATGTATCCCTTAATCCGGCAGTGGAATCATAATTTCCCTTTAATTCAAATAAAGTGTATCTTGTCTGCGTTCCGTCTATATCCATGGCACTTGAAGGAGCGTTGATGAACAGCTCACAACATCCGATGTTCATTATATCGGATATCATTGCAAGTCCCTTTCCTGCGCCTGCGAGAAAATTCGGGATATATTCACTTGGATCACACGGCTCTATCGAAACCGCCTTGTAGAACTCCTTAAACAGATCGCAACCAAGAATATCACTCATATGATCTCCTCCGGGATATTATAGTAGTTCCTTCAGCATGGCATTTACGGATGCGGGATCCGCCTTGCCCTTCATGGCCTTCATGGTCTGGCCGACCAGGAAACCGATGGCCTTTTCCTTGCCGTTTTTGTAGTCGCTGACCGACTGCGGATTATTCTTAATGACCTCTTCGACAACAGCTCTTAATGCACCCTCATCGTTTACGGTCATAAGGCCTTTTTCCTTAACATATTCTTCGGGATCTATATCCTCAAAGAACATGACTTCAAACACTTCCTTGGCCACAGTACCGTTAATGGCCTTTGACTCCTGAAGTTTTATAAGTTTAGCAAGCGATTCACTGCTGAATGATATATCCTGCGGATCGAGTTCCTTTTCCTTAAGGATCCTCATAGTCTCACCCATAAGGTAATTTGATACCTTCTTGGGATCGGCTCCGCAGCTTACAGTCTGCTCAAACACATCCGCCATCCTCTTGGATCCGGTGATGATATCGGCATCATACTCGGGAAGAGCAAACTCGGATGTGTAGCGTGCTTTTTTAGCCTCTCTGAATTCAGGCTCTTTGGCCTTTATCCCGTTAATGAACTCATCGCTGAGTGATATCGGGACAAGGTCGGGATCAGGAAAATACCTGTAATCCTGAGCATCCTCCTTGGAACGCATAGCATAGGAATCTCCGGCATTGTCGTCCCATCTTCTGGTCTCCTGGATGACCTTTTCACCTGATTCGATGATATCTATCTGCCTCTCCCTTTCGCCCTCGATGGCGCGCCTTATGGCCTTGAAGGAATTGAGGTTCTTCATCTCCGTACGTGTACCGAACTCCTTTTGTCCGACAGGTCGTACAGACAGGTTGACATCGGCCCTCATCGAACCTTCCTGAAGCTTGCAGTCTGAAGCTCCGAGGTACTGGATTGTCATCTTGAGTTTTTCAAGGTAGGCGATGACCTCGTCGGCACTTCTGAGATCGGGTTCTGATACTATCTCTATAAGCGGAACGCCTGAACGGTTAAAGTCCACATAAGAGCAGTCATCATACTCATCATGAATGAGTTTGCCGGCATCTTCTTCCATATGTATCTCATGGATGCCTATGCTCTTTGTTCCGTTTTCTGTCTCTATATCCACATGTCCGTTACGGCATATGGGAAGATATAACTGGGATATCTGGTAGTTCTGCGGGTTGTCTGGATAAAAATAGTTCTTACGGTCAAACTTGCAGTATCTCGTGATATCACAGTTTGTGGCAAGTCCTACGGCTATTGCATACTCAAGCACCTGTCTGTTAAGGACCGGCAGCGATCCTGGCATACCTGTACATACAGGGCATGTATGGGTGTTTGGCTCCCCTCCGAACTGCGTGGAACATCCGCAGAATATCTTTGTCTTAGTGGCCAGTTCTACGTGGACTTCAAGGCCGATGACTGTTTCGTAAGCTGACATCAGTTTTCACCGTCCTTTCCGCACGTAATGCTCTTATGGTAATTGCCGGTTGCACATTCATATGCATAAGCGGCTCTTATTATATCCTTTTCGTTAAAGCAGTCTGCTATAAGCTGCAGTCCGATCGGAAGTCCCTTAGAATCCGTACCGCAGGGAATGCTCATTCCCGGAAGTCCGGCCAGGTTCACGGATATCGTGTAAATATCCGAAAGGTACATGGCAATGGGATCCTTAAGACTGTCCCCGAGTTTCGGAGCGGTCGTCGGTGCAACGGGTCCTATGATAAGGTCATACTTTGCAAATGCCTCATCAAAGGCCTTCTTTATAAGTGCTTTAACCTTTAATGCTTTCAGATAATATGCATCATAGTAGCCGGAACTAAGCACAAAGGATCCAAGCATGATCCTTCTTTTGACCTCATCGCCGAATCCTTCGGAGCGGGTCTTTTTATACATATTATGTAAACCGGCATATTCTTCCGTCCTGTATCCGTATTTTATCCCGTCGAAACGCTCAAGGTTCGAAGATGCTTCGGCTGCAGCGATCGTATAGTATGTAGGGATCGCATAATCAACGAGACTTAAGTCAAACTCTTCAACGGTCGCACCCTTATCCTTAAGCACATCAACAGCTTTAAGAACGGCATCCTTAACCTCGCTGTCAAGCCCCGCGGCAAAATAATCGCGGGGGATACCTATCTTTAGGCCCTTTACATCATCAACGAGGGCCTTGGTAAAATCATTGTCCTGCCTTTCGACCGATGTGGAATCCTTTGGATCATGGGAACAGATAACTTCCATGATGGCTGCACAGTCGGAAACGTCCTTGCACAAAGGTCCTATCTGATCAAGAGACGATCCGTATGCTACAAGCCCGTATCTTGATACTCTGCCGTATGTAGGCTTTAATCCTACAACTCCGCAGTAAGAAGCAGGCTGTCTTATCGAGCCGCCCGTATCTGATCCCAGCGCAAAGAAACATTCGTTGGCGGCTACGGCTGAAGCTGAACCACCTGACGAACCTCCAGGAACATGCTCCGGATCTCTGGGATTTTTTGTGGGACCGAAAAAGCTCGTCTCAGTTGTGGATCCCATGGCAAATTCATCCATGTTGGTCTTGCCTATGATAACGGCTCCCGCCTCTTTTAAAGCGATTATCGTCTGTGATGAAAAAGTCGGAACGTAGTTATAAAGGATCTTTGATCCACAGGTGGTAAGCATTCCTTCCGTACAGATATTGTCCTTTATCGCAACAGGCACTCCGGCAATGGGCCCGTTAAGCGCTCCGTCGTCGATAAGCTGCTGAATTCTCAGTGCCTCCTTAAGGGCTCCTTCTTCATCAACCGTGATATAACAGTTATACTCGCCGTCGCATTCATCGATCCTTTGAAGGACCGCCTTTACCGCTTCGGTGACTGTATACTTTTTTTCTTTGATAGCGGCCGATAACTCAAGGGCCGTCAGATCCAAAATACTCATTTATACTATCCTTACAAATATCAGTCAAAAGTCTTGGGAACTTCGAACATTCCGTTCTTTTCTCCCGGAGCGTTACTTATGATGTTCTCACGGTCATCGCCGTTAGTCACCACATCCTCACGCCATACATTCTTTACATCAAAAACATGGGACATAGGCTCGATACCGTCGGTGTCTAGTTCTCCCAGTTTGTCGATATAGTCCAGCATGCCGGCCATATCCTTCTTGGCATTTTCCTTCTGCGCATCGTTCAGTTCGAGCTTTGCAAGGATGCCGACATATTCTATTGTTTCATCGGAAATGATATTTGCCATTATCACTCGGCTCCTTCTTTAACCAGGGCAGCATGCTCTTTCTGAACCTCGGGATCAAATGAAAGCATGGGCTCTATATCCTGTCCTTTTATCTTTCTGTCAACATAGTTGCGTGTGAGCTTTACTATGAGGGGTGTCATTGAAAGAACACCGATAAGGTTCGGGATCATCATGAGTCCGTTGAATGTATCTGAGATATCCCATGCAAGAGAAGATGTAAGTACGGCGCCTGAGATCATCATAAGAACGAAGATAACCTTATATACCTTAACCCCCTTAACTCCGAAGAGATATTCAATAGCCTTTGAACCGTAATGAGACCATCCCATTACTGTAGTAAATGCAAAGAGCAGAACTGCGAGGGCTACGAACCACTCACCGGGCTTTCCGAAGGTCGCACCAAACGTCTGTGCAACAAGTGTCGCATCGTTTGTTCCTTCTGCTACAAGTCCCGTTGAAAGATCAACAACTCCTGATGAAAGAACAACTATCGCTGTCATAGTACATACGATCATAGTATCTGCGAATACTTCGAATATTCCCCACATACCCTGCTTAACGGGTTCCTTTACATTTGAGTTGGAGTGGACCATAACCGATGAACCGAGACCTGCTTCATTAGAGAAGATACCTCTCTTACAGCCGTTCTTTACAGGTCCGTCAAGTATCATCTTGATGACTGATCCTGAAACACCGCCGGCTACGGCTCTGGGAACGAATGCGAACTTGAATATCGCACCGAAGATAGCGCCGAGGCTGCCGATATGAAGGATTATTATCACAAGTGATCCGAGCACATAAGCAACAGCCATGAAAGGAACAACTCTTTCGGCAAATGAAGCTATTCTCTGAAGTCCGCCGAGAATTATGAATCCTCCGATGATCATCAGTACTGATCCGATGACCCAGTTGACAAGTGAAACGCCCCCAAGAGCAGGAGCATTCACATTGCTGAAGAATGCAGACTGTATGTTAAGGGTGATCTTGTTGATCTGACCCATGTTACCAATACCAAATGATGCAAGTGCAGCAAAGATACTGAATATCACAGCCAGCACCTTTCCGATGCCCTTCATTCCCTTGTAAGAGCCGAGTCCGTCCTGAAGGTAGTACATAGCACCGCCTGACCACTCGTTTTCGGAATTCTTGCGGCGGAAATAGATACCGAGGATATTTTCCGAATAGTTGGTCATCATACCAAGGAAAGCGGCAACCCACATCCAGAAAACCGCTCCGGGACCGCCTATGCAGATAGCTGCTGCAACTCCGGCGATATTACCGGTTCCTATCGTTGCTGCGAGCGCTGTACAAAGGGCCTGGAACTGCGAAACGGCACCCGTTTCCCTGTTGTGTCGCGTATCCTTGTGGAATACGGATCCTATTGTCTTGCCCCACCAGTGCTTAAGATGTGATATCTGGAAGCACTTTGTGATGACCGTACAGATGAGGCCTGTGCCAAGAAGCAGGATGATCGCGAACCATCCCCAGGCAAACCCGTTAACGACGTCATTGACAGCTGTTACTGATTCCAAAAATTTTTCCATAAAAACTCTCCTATTTACGGCAATGGCAATTAATCCGCTGCCTTATGCTGTTTTTGACCACACACAGAGTTAATTCTAGCATACAAATTGCCATATAACAAGAAAGAGTGCGGAAAACCGCACTCTTTTTATAATTGTCCAAAAGGCTTATTCTTCTGTGACCGTAACGCTTCCTTTGAGCATCTCCATCGCCCTGGTGATAAGAAGGTATTCCCTGTAGGATTCCAGATCATCCTCGGTAAAGTCCTTCTTGTATTCTTCAACGGTGATGGTGGCAGCGTTTTCGTCTATCATCTTCTGGATATCCTTATCGATATCCTCATCGGTAACCTTGATGCCTTCGGCTTTGGCAACCGCACCGAATACAAGATAGTTGGGAAGAAGATTGTCATTTACAAAGGTCTTTAATCCCTCAACATAATTATCCTCGCTCACTCCGTAGTAATAAGCAGCCACAAGCCCGGGTTCAACTCCGGCGTTATTTGCCGTCTCGGTTATCTCATTTATCACAGTATCCGTAAGTCTTGATACAAAGCCCGAAGGAGCACCGTTAATGGTCGCCTCTGCAAGGAGCTTATCGGTTATAGCCTGTTCTATCTCGCTCTCTCTTGATGAAGCGTAGGAATCCTCCATTGTCTTTCTGATATCTGCCTTATATTCTTCGACGGTTGCAAGTCCGTTATCAAGCGACTGCACATATTCATCCGTAAGTTCGGGGATGACTGCTTCCTTGATCGAATTGAGTGTTACCGTAAATACAACATCGGCTCCTGCCAGTTCTTCATTATTGTAATCTTCGGGGAATGTAAGATTAAGATCCTTTGTTTCTCCGACCTTCATTCCGACGACGCCGTCCTCGAAGCCGTCTATAAATACCCCTGAACCGAGATCAAGATCAAATCCCGTTGCGGTTCCTCCGTCAAAAGCGACTCCATCCTTTTTGCCGACATAGTCGATATTTGCGACATCACCGTTTTGTGCAACGTCCCTGTCGGTTATATCAACATAGGATTCATTGGCAGCAAGCAGGTAATCGATATAACTGTCAAGATCCTCATCGGTAACCTCGTTCTTGGCAATTGTTATGCTCATGTTTTTGTAATCGCCGAGAGTTACGTATTTGGAAGGATCGAAGTCCTTAAGATACTTCATATCCTCCTCTTTCATACCGCATCCCGTAATAAGGAACACGGTAATAACGGTCAAAAGACCCATCACCGTAAATTTTTTCATAATAAACTCCTTCCTCTATTTCATGCTCTTTATCTTTTTCTTTCTTTCATACATCCTGTTGTCGGCCCGTTCAAATACTACATCAAATCCCTTGTCATTGTCACGGTCAAATACATCCAGGCCGCCCGAAACAACTACTCCGCCGTTCTTACGGTTTTCTTCGACTTTCCTGTTAAATGACTCCATAAGCTCATTACGGTTTCTGAAGTCCTCACCCTCAAGAAATGCTATGAACTCATCTCCGCCTATGCGGTATACCGGAGAATGCTTGAATGTGCTGCAGATCAGCCTGCTGGCTTTCTGAATATATCTGTCACCGGCATCATGGCCGTAAGTATCATTGATCTTTTTAAGGTAATTGATATCAAATACAACGAGGGCAAAATCATTGAGCTCTCCTTCTTTGATAAGACGATCCATGAATGCCCTGGCTTCGTCATAGGCTCTCTTATTCTTGACGTTTGTAAGCGGATCCTTGTATGCCATGCGCTTTACCGATCCAAGCTGCCTGTCACGCTCTTCCTTTTCATCCATTTCTACAAAAGTATGGATGATACAGGTTGCGATAAGGCATCCTACCGCATAAAGGGGTGCAAGCGGATCGAGCGTCTGTAAAATGATAAAGATCGTCATTACAACGCCGGAAAGGCCTACTGCTATATGATGTAGCCTGTCTTTTCTGACAAGTCTTCTGGCTTTTATAAGCGGATAGATCGCGGTCGCCGAGAACAAAAGGATCTGAAAGCCCAGCATCAGATACCTGGCTTTGCCCGGCACATATTCCTTATCTTCATCAAAAGAGAAAAATATGGGTATAAAGATGTTTAAGACAAGTGAAATTATCTGGAAGGCGAATATCCCTGCTGCAAAAGACGTAAAGAATTTGCTGAAGAAGGTGTTTTCATCAAGAAAAGCAACTATGTATCGCATCCACAGAAATACCGTAAGACCCATGGTCGCAAAGAACATAGCCGTGTCAAAATATGCAAGGGGAATTATCCTCAATCCGTAAAATATCCCCCAGAAGATATCAGCTGCATAATAAAACATAAGCCCGATGAGGAACTGACGGTACCTTATATCGACCACTCTCATTTCCTCTGCCGGACGCTTTTTCATGTCTCCGATATTGATTATTATATGTACGATTAAAGCCAGTAATCCGAAACTGGAATAATAGTACTGCATCAGCGTATCTCCTGAATCACGTCAAGTGTTAAACATATCTATAATACTCTCCGCATCTACCGTTGACAAATAGGAATTATAATATCTCCTGTCAGAAGACACATCATCGCCCATCCATTGCGGTTTTTCAAAGGCTTTTGCTTCTTCAACCGATGTGAATTCAACCTCTGCAAGAACAAGCGGCGCAAAAGGAGGTGCAAATACATCTATCTCTGCGGTAAGATCTCTTCCGCCTTCTCCTTTACCGGCGGGGACCAGGTATCTTCTCTTTCTGATCACATTACCGTCAGCCTTTTTTATAAGGTGCTCATATGATTCCTTAGTGAGAGGAAGATTGTATTCTTCGCGGGCTATGTCATCTTTGGATTTTGATTTGTATGTCAGATAATACTCGTCATCTTCCCTGCGGATGCGCACAGTGGGTGAAGTACAAAGATATCCCTGTTCAAGCTCCTTTGAAGGATACTTTTGAAGATCGGGCATTTCTTTTATAAGAAATTTTCTTTCTATTTCCATATTTTCCATGGATTAGATTATACATCCGATCATGCCAAAGGTACAGTGCGGAGCAATATTATTCTTGACAGTTACTGTCACAGGATATATTTTTTAAAAGAAGTTAAGGCTAGGGGAGCGCAAGCTGAGAATGCCTATCAGGCTATACCCTCATTACCTGAACCGGTTAATACCGGCGTAGGGAAGCGTTTTTACCGCATCCGCGGTTTGTCCCCCCTGTGATCATTTCAGGAGGTTTTTTTATGTCAAATTCATCTGTTTCAAGTGGCGCTAGGCGCCTCGTTGAGTCTGCGCTCATGCTGGCGCTGGGCGTCGTTTTATCCATGATCAAGTTCATCGATCTTCCTTTCGGAGGGTCCGTTACCGTTGCCAGCATGCTGCCCGTAATAATAATCGCATATCGTCACGGGATACGCTGGGGAGTACTGACCGGATTCGTATTCGGTATTTTCCAGATGCTGCTGGGACTTAATAACCTTACATACGTTACGACATGGCAGTCAGTTGTGGCCGTTGCGCTTCTTGACTATCTGGTTGCCTTTCTGGTACTCGGACTTGGCGGTCTTTTAAGGAACGGGCACTCTCAGTCAACAGGCCTCTCTGCAGGTGCTGCAGTTTCATGTGCCCTCAGATTCCTTTGTCATGTGATCTCGGGAGCTACGGTATGGGCCGGACTTTCTATCCCGACTAATGCCGCGATCATATATTCCATAGGCTATAATGCCACATACATGATACCTGAAACACTGATCACGGTGATGCTGGCCTACTATCTGGGATCGGTACTCGATTTCAGAAGTGAAACGATAGATCCTATAAGGGGTGCAAGAACGCATAAGATCTCCGTCTTTAAGATCGCAGGCGGGCTCATAATGGTAGCTGCGCTGATATTCGATGTGCGGATGATCTTTGTAAATCTTCAAAATGAGGACGGCGTTTTTGATTTTGCGGGAATTTCCGGCGTAAACTGGATGCCTGTAGTTGCCATTACCTTTGTCGCGATCATACTGATGACGGTACTGATGCTTATCGAGAGCATGCGTGAAAATAAAAAGGATACTGACAATGCATGAGCGAACATGTCTTATAATCTCGGGCGGTGACCATAACCCGCTGCCTGAGGGGCTTTGTTACGATCGCGTTATCGTATGCGATAAAGGGCTTATCTATGCAAAGGAAATGAACATAGAACCCGATGTCATAATCGGAGACTTCGATTCGTTGGATGAATCCCTCGTTTCGGATCATATCGCCGCGCATTCGCCTCATATGACTCATGTTCTTAAATTTCCGTCTCATAAGGATGACAGTGATACCATGCTGGCCATTAAGGAGGCTCTTAAAGAAGGGTATACACATATCGAGATCGTCTGCGCCTTGGGCGGAAGGCTTGATCATACGCTTGCCAACATTCAAAGCATGACATATGCCGCAGAACACGGTGCAGTTTTTTGCCGTATCAGCGGCGATCACGACATTCTTACGGTGATAAAGGATTCTGCTTTCACCTTTATAAAAAAGGAAGGGTATTCCATTTCAGTCTTTTCTCTTTCCGACAGATGCTTAAACGTTAAGATAAGCGGATCTGCGTATGATGCCGACGGGATAGAGCTGACCAACAGATTCCCTTTGGGACTCAGCAACGAATATGTATCCGATAATGTCGGGATATCCGTTGAAACAGGCATACTGCTCGTTGTAGAATCCTCATATTTATAACTTGACAAGAAAACGTTTTCCATATACACTCAAAATATGTCACTGAAAACCGACGCCATCGTGTCAGTTTAAACCTGCCTCATTTAATATGGGAGAAAACTATGGAAAGAGCCTGTGGTGTATTAATGCCGGTATTTTCACTTCCCGGCAGATACGGAATCGGATGCTTCGGCAAGGAAGCATATAAATTTGTTGATTTTTTGAATAAAGCCGGCCAGACATACTGGCAGATACTGCCGCTCGGCCCTACGAGCTATGGGGATTCACCCTATCAGTCCTTCTCGACATTTGCAGGGAATCCTTATTTTATTGACCTTGAGGATCTGGTTAAAAAGGGCTGGATAACAACTAAGGATATTTCTTCACACGACTGGGGTGACAGCGAAAAGAAGAACGGCACTCCCGGATACGTTGATTACGCTAAAATATATAATTCGCGTTTTAAGGTCCTTAAAAAGGCGTTTAAAAACAGCGGGATCGAAAAAGATCCCGGATTTTCAAGGTTCGTCTCCAGAAACAGAAAATGGCTCGTTAACTATGCGACCTACATGGCAATAAAAGATGCGAACGGTTCCGTCAGCTATCTTGAATGGCCTGAAGACATAAGGCTCAGAAATAAAAATGCGCTTGATAAATGGTCAAAAAAGTGTGCTGAAGATATCGTTTTCTACGAGTTTATCCAGTATCTTTTCTACACCCAGTGGAAAGAACTCAAAAAATACGCCAACAGCAAAGGCATAAAGATCATTGGTGATATACCCATTTATGTTGCACTTGACAGTGCGGATACCTGGGCCGATCCAAAGCTTTTCCAGCTGGATCCTTCAGGATATCCCTCAGCCGTAGCCGGATGCCCGCCCGACTGCTTTACCGAAGACGGACAGCTATGGGGAAATCCCCTCTATGATTGGGATTATCACAAAAAGACAGGTTATGAATGGTGGATCAGGCGCTTTAAGCAGTGCTTCGATCTCTATGATGTGGTACGTATAGATCATTTCAGGGGATTCCAGGATTACTACAGCATACCCTACGGTGATAAGAATGCAAGAGGCGGAAAATGGGTCAAGGGCCCCGGATGGGATCTTTTCAGTGTTGTTAAGGAGACTTTCAAAGACAAGCCAGTCATAGCCGAAGACCTCGGGTTTATCACTCCTTCGGTACGACGCCTGATCAAAAAATGCGGCTATCCCAACATGAAGATCATGATGTTCGGCTTTGAAGCGGATGAAATATCAGAACATGCACCGTTTACCTACGATCATAATTGCGTGGTATACACCGGGACACATGATAATGATACTATCACCGCCTGGTTTAAGAAGCTCCTTAAGCCTGCCCAGCGCGACTATATACGTAAATACATGAATTTTAAAGGCAATAATGATATTGCCTGGAACTATATCCGTACCGGAATGGCTTCTGCAGCGGATACTGCGATCTTCCCCATACAGGATTATCTGGGCCTTGGAAACGAAGCCAAGATAAATACGCCGTCAACTCTGGGTGTTAACTGGAAATGGAGACTCCTGCCGGGCATGCTGACCGATGAACTTGCATCAAGGATGCATGAGATGGCTGCTGTTTACCACAGGATCCCCGTAAAGAAATAAGCTGATTAAGATGTTCCTGGCATTGAAAAACTCCGGATCTTAACGATCCGGAGTTTTTCTTAAAAGCAAACACAGCATGTTTATCATCCTTGCATGATGAATCTGTATGTTATCTTCCAAATGACTCGTAGTACTCTTCCAAAACTGCTTCTAAAGTTTCAATGATCTTCTTTATCTTCATAACAATACCTCCTTTGTGATAAGCCCTTCCGATATCCCCTGATACCGGGCTGTTTCCCTCTTTCTGATCTTATGGTATCACCTTGACTTGCTAGTGTAAAATACATATAATAAGATATCGGATATACCTTTAAGGTATGATCAGAAGGAGTATACATGGAATTAAGACATATCAGATATTTTCTTACGGTAGCAGATGAAGGAAGTCTTACCAAAGCAGCGGATAAGCTGCTGATAGCCCAGCCGCCCCTGAGCCGTCAGATAAGGGATCTTGAAGAAGAACTCGGGACTCCCCTCTTTATCAGAAAGAACAATGGCGTATCCCTTACCGAAGCAGGTGTCCGCTTCAGGCAGTACGCCTTGCAGATACTCGCTCTTTCGGAACGCTCGGTTGAAGACATCAAGGATATGAGCGGGGGACTTAAGGGCATTTTGTATCTTGCAGCCGTAGAAGGAAGCGCCCCGAAGATCATATCAAAATGGATCTCCTCCTTTTCGTCCGTCTATCCGGAAGTCGAATATAACCTTTGGAACGGAAATACTGATGATGTTGTTCAGAGAGTCAGGAGCGGATTATGTGAGATTGCCGTGATAACGGCACCTTACGATCAGGAAGAACTGATCGGTATAAACGTCTATAAAGAGCCCTGGGTTGCCATGATTCCGGCTTCTCATCCTCTTGCAGACATAAAGAGCCGGAACATAGATCTTGGAGAACTTGAAGGATACGATCTGCTCATACCCTCCAGAGCTTCGAGGTTAAAGGAAATTGAAGACTGGTTTGCCCCTCTGGGCATCGAACCGAAGGTCAAATGCCGCCTTGCACATATGCAAAATGCCATCGAACTGACCCGGCAGGGACTCGGAATATCTATCTTTCCGGCCGCGGTAGCCGACTATATCAGTGATGGCATAGTTGTTAAAAAGATCACTCACCCCACGGTAAACGCCACTTATGTATGCGTACGGAGCAAGGAGCACAAACTGTCGAAGCTCGCCGGTGAATTCTGGGAGAGCATAAGCAGTTACAGGTCATAAACGGTATTATTACAGCTGTCGGCAGTACAGCCTACTTTAACAGGTAGCCGTCTATGCTCAGACTTTCTAATTCCTCGGTGATCACATCGTATGACAGAGATACCTTGGTTATGATAAAGCACTCTTTGTTTTTCTCAAATCTTAAAGGTGTTTCCTCATATTCATCCTGACTGTCTTTATAATCATCGCTCATAAGGAGTTTTACGAGCTTTGATGCGTTAAATGTCACTTCCATACCGGTGTCGAGTGTATTACCGCTTCCAAGTTCCTTAATTTTCATCTCCATTTCATCTACCGGAATATCCCCATTTACCCTGTAATCGGAGACGCTTATAACATAGATACTGTCGTAATCGGAAACATCCAGTCTGCCCGAACGGCATCTGTAGTTAATATATTCCTTGGTATAATGATAATTGCCCTTATCTATCCCAAGTTCCTTAACAGCCTCAAGCTCTTCGGAGGTATATTTTTCTTCAAGATAGTCCTCTCCTCCTTCCATATCCAGAATATAATCGTAGGCTGCAAGAAGCTTCTTTGTCTGTTTCTTCGTAAGGTCATCAAAATCCATACCGATCAGCTTGTCCAAAGTCCTCTTCTGCGAAGCTCTCGGCACCGAAAGCGCGTTGGTCCCCGGCATGACCGTAAGGAAAAAGGCTATAAAAGCAAGGACTACGAATATATACTTTATGCTGTCCCTTTTAACGGCATACCAGACGATATACATAACCTCGACAAATATGAAGATCACTCCAAGGTATCTTGACTCGGTGAGCCCGTACTGTCCTATCCTCACTACTACCGTATAAGTCTGCAGGATAATAAGCGGAGCAAATATATACGGAAGGATCCTCGAGATACGTCCCCAAAACCCCTCCTCCATATAAGAATTAAGATAAGCAAGCGGTATAGAGAAACTAAACAGTGCGGTAAGTATCGCATATACACTGTTTGAAGGGATCCCTGACAGGAAGACTATCTTGATTATATAAAGATAGACGATAACATAGGCCGCAAGCGCCATCCCGAAAAGTACATATCGGAACAGCACATTGATAAATTTAGGGACCTCCTTTTCGCTGTTTGCGAGCACTGATATCGTTGCCCCTCCAAAGTAAAGGCCTGTGGTAAGAACAAACAGCGGAAAGAAAATATCCTCAAAACGCCCGAATAAAAGCTCGGTAAACACAGCTGTCAATGTCAGAAGACCTATATTTACAACACCATATATGACCGAGATAAGAAAAGAACCCGACAGAACCCCCATAAGATAATCGGCCAGCTTGTAATCCTCTTTGTTCCTCTGATAACAGAAGAAGACGATAAGAACCGAAATGACTGTAAAATACCCGCATACAATGATCGCAAGGCGGTCATCTCCGATTTCTTTGGCCATTTCGGTGAAAGTTTCTTTAAAAAACCAGGTGCCTGCAGTAAGTGCCGAAAGAACAAATGTCAGTACGGCAGCAACCGAGGTGATAACGATCTTAAGGATCAGCTTTTCTTTATCAAGAATGTTTTCCATGAGAAAAACTGCAAAAAGGAGCATGAAAAGCCATAGACCTGCATGTGCAGTCATCTCCTGAAGACTGTCTACTGCGCTTTTTATGGATCTTACGCGTCCCAGAAATCCATCGGTAAGTGCAAAAACAGTAAAAACTGCAGTATCAAGGATCAGTATCACAAAAGTGAACGGATGTGATCTGCTAAGTGTCCTTGCATATCCGAATGACTGCTTTATTCTCTGTATAAGTTTTCCCATCTTAAAGACCTCCTTGGGATATCAGCCTGAAATATTGTTTGTACGGTTCAGTGCATGTTTGGGGGTTCATCATAACGTAACCGCCGTGCCCAGGCAGAAAGAATACAGTATCTTTTCCTTAACTTTCTTTCCAAGAACACGTTTTATGGCTTCAGCATAATAATCGAGCTGTACTTTATACCGTTTGGAAAGCTCATCGGGAGTTTCGATAACATCTGTTTTGTAATCAAGCAGGACTATCTCCCCATCCTCCTCAAAAAAGACATCTATGATTCCCTGGAGAAGAACCGTTTCCGTATCGGGCCAATGAGATCTGACCCTGTCTGCACTTATTCCGAGCATGAAAGGCTGCTCACGCCGCAGTGCCCTGTTTCTCTGCGCTCTGGCCATTCTGGCGCCAATCCCGGAATCCATAAAATGCTCTATCTTTTCAATATTGACAGCTTCGGCCCAGTCTTTTGAAATAAGGCCGTTATTTATAAAATTATTAATTTGGGATTTAATATCCCGGTCATTGAGATCGATGAGTTCCATCACTTTGTGATAAGCTGAACCCCTGTCAGTACCCGACATTTGTTTAGTTTGTTTATGTCCGCTGATCGCTTCGGACCCTTTGGAAGCCTCATTGTTATGAGATCCCTTATCTTCTTCATCCGGATACCTGATCTCATCGACCTTTATCATCTCATCGGAAATCTCGGTATCAAGATAAGCCTTCTTAAGTTCCGAAACACTCGTCTTTACGATAAGATCAGCCAGTTCGGGATGAGGATACTCTTTGCCGAATCTCTCTATAAGCCTGTCATGATACTCGCCGGAATATCCTTCCTCTTTAATGAGTCTGCGAAGATTCCCGCACATTTCGATCCTTGAGAGGGCTTCCTTCTCCTTTGCGCTTTCGATCTCGGCAGCTTCCACGAACACAGCCCTGTCATACATAGGATACAGCATATCATAATACGACTTTGCTTCAAACAATGACGGGGGTGTTTCAGAAGATGAAATGTGCTTATCCCGGTCAACGGTGCCTGTTATGATAAGTTTCTCCCTGGCACGCGTCATTGCCACATATAATACCCTCAGTTCCTCTCCGATCATATCGTTGCGCATTTTAAGCGCGGTGACCTTTTTGCGGAGAGTATCCGTCTTGACACGCTTTTGGACATCTATGAACGATGCACCGACACCGTTATCAATATCGATAAGCAGGTCGCCTTTGATATCCTGCTGATTGAACTGCTTATGTACTCCTGCAAGGAAGCAGACCGGGAATTCCAGTCCCTTGCTCTTATGTATGGTCATTATCCTTACTACATCGGCATTCTCATCAAGGACATCGGCCTCTCCCGTATCGGATTCGGTCTCCTTGATCTTGCTTATATACCTGACAAAATTGAAAAGTCCTTTATAAGATGAATTCTCATAGGCCGCGGCCTTTGATATCAGCATATGTACATTGGCTTTTCGCTGAAGTCCGGCAGCCATTGCCCCGATATGCTCCATGTAGCCCGTTTCAAAGACAAGCATTGAGATAAGTTCATGAATAGGGGTGCAGATCGCAAGCTTCCTGTATTTTTCAAGCAGTTTAAGAAAAGAATCGACTGCCGGCACATCTGACCTTAACGATACAGCCTGCCTGTACAGATCAGGGCCCTGCCCCTTAGTTCTTATTACTGCAATTTCTTCGTCACCAAGCCCTCCGAAAAACGATGTCATCGCACCGAACAGCGGGATTTCCTGCAAAGGATTGTCTATGACTCTGAGCATATGAAGGATATCCTGTATCTCCCTGGCCTCAAAAAATCCCGTCTTAAGGCTCATATAGCACGGAATGCCCTCTTCGGCAAACACTTTGCTTATCGACTCGGCCACATCCGTCATAGACCTTAGGAGTATAACGATGTCACTGTACTTAAGAGGACGCATCATGCCAGTCTCCTTATCTGCGGTGACAAGAAATTCATCTTTAAGGCTTCTTATCTTCGAAGCTATCATCCTTGCCTCGGAAAGGCCATCAACATCTGTTATTTTATCCGTCAGCAGTATTTCGGTGTCATATCCTGGATCATTTTTTTCATTCCCGTCGGATGATTTTTCGGGGTAGCCTCCCATATAATTAAGAACGGCCGTTTCGTCATATTCGACGTTGCCAAGATTTTCATGCATAATTTGACCGAACAGGTCATTTACCGTATTTATAACGGTTTCTCTGCTTCTGAAGTTGCTGTGAAGATCTATCCTTACCTGAGGTCTGTTTTCTTGACTTTCCGGGTCATACATTCCATAGCTTTTGTATTTTTCAATAAATAACTCAGGTGATGCTAAACGGAATTTATAGATCGACTGTTTGATATCACCGACCATGAACCGGTTATGTCTGCCTTTGCCGGAAGAAGATACGGCGGATATAATGAGCTCCTGTACACGGTTGCAGTCCTGATATTCATCCATCAGTATCTCATCAAACGCATCCCTGTATGAAACGGCAGCTTCACTTGCTGTTTCAAGCCCGGTCTCTTTGTCAAATACAGGCAGACCGTTTTCATCGGTCTCGTAAAGGATGTTAAGAGCATAGTGCTCCATATCCGAAAAGCTGATAACGCCCTTATCTGTCTTGGCCCTTGAGTATTCTTTAAGAAAATCCTTAGTAAGATCAGCAAGGGCCGCAATATATGGTCTTATCTTTTCATCTATTGCCGTTTCAGCTGCAATGTCTCTTGCAAAATACCGCTTTATCGAGTTGACCTTTGATCCGAAGATGATTTCCTTATAAGCTTCTCTTAAATCCCTGACGCGCTGTTTAAGATCATCATCGACCGCATCTCCTGCTTTGCGTGAAAGAGCGGAAAGTCCCTTGTTCACACTGTAGAATTTATAGATCTTTTCGTATGTATCAAGCAGTTTAAGGCTCTCAATGAGCTGTATGTCTTCTCTGATATTCTGCTCATAACCCGAAGGGCCCATGGGCATATGAACTGTATCCAGTGCTTTATTGGCAAGTTTTAAGGCATCATCAAGCCTGTATCCGATATGTTTTATCAGATATTCGATATACCCGTCACCGGATACCTCCAGATCGTCAAGCCATAAAAACGGCCACGGATATCCGTCTGAAGTCTCGGCAAGATCTGTGACAAGGTCCCTTAAGCGTCTGTCATCCGCCGAGTTACAAAAATACGATACAAGGTCGGCAAACCCGCCTTCTCCGGTTTCATACCTGCGTTCAAACAGGTCATCCATAACATCTTCGGCAAGCATCTTAAGTTCAGTCTCGTCACCTATGGTAAAAGACGGATCAAGACCTATCCTGTCAAAGTTGTTTCTTATCACATTAAGGCAGAAACTGTGAATGGTAGAGATCTGAGCTTTATATAACAGTGAAGACTGTCTCTGAAGATGTTCGTTGCCGGGATCTTCCTTAAGTTTGTCCTTTATCGCTTCACCTATCCTCTGACGCATCTGCGATGCAGCCGCCTCGGTAAAAGTGACAACAAGCAGTCTGTCTATCGAAAGCTTTTCATTCTCATCAAGTATCCTTCGGATTATACGCTCCACGAGGACAGCCGTCTTGCCCGATCCGGCGGCAGCGCTCACCAGGACATCGGCATTACGGACATTTATCACATTCAGTTGTTCATCCGTAAACTTCATTTCGGGCATTCTTCTTCCATCCTTTGAAGTACTTCATCATCCGACATTTTCTCGAGTTTTTTGTGCCTGTAACCTGCACACTTTTCATCATAGGTGCAGATATCCCTGTACGAACAGAATCTGCATGCATCTTCATCTCCCTTGTACACGGGAAGGATCTCTTTATCACCATCGATTATCATCTCTGCGAACCTGGCGGTAAGCATATCGGTATATTTGGATAACGTCTGGTATTTAATCTCTGATATAACTTTTGAGCTTTTGGCCAGTTCTCCGCTTTTTTTCACCGAAACAGGAATGATCGACGAAGATACGTCATTTGCATCCTCTTCCAAGGTCGAATCAAGACATTTTATGACTTTACGGTCATCATTGATAAGGCCGCTTGGTTTCAGAGTGCTTTCGATCCTGGATTCGATCTCCTCAACGGAAGCATCAGGTGATATATCCGACAGGATCGGATCGTCGATGTGATAATACAGCATTGCGGCCATTTTCGGTATCCGGTCCGGATACTTTACAGCCATCTGCTTCATAGCCTCCATCATATATACGGGCTGCTGAAGCTGAAGACCGTATAGCAGCGAATCAAGTTCAATATCCTTGCTTCCGGATTTGTAATCTATTATCTTTACGTACAGCGAATCGTCTTTTTTACATATATCTATCCGGTCAATGCGTCCTCTTATGCGCATCTTCCTGTCTCCGTCAAGCTCAATATCACGGCTGAAATCGGTCTCATAGCCATCAGGGACAAATTCGCCTCCGGAAAGCTGGGCCTTCAGTGTTTTGACCGTTCTGGTCATTATTTCTTCTATCTTTTGAATGGTCCTTCTGTTTGAATATGTACTGTACAGGATCGTTGACCCGTATCTGGAGCATACATCCCTGACAGATCCGGAAAGGATATCGGAGGAAATATCATCGGGGCAGTCAGTCCATGAATAACCTGATTTCTCGATCCTGTCGGAATATTCATTAAGAATCTCATGGTAAACAGTTCCGAGATCTTTTCTTTCAAAAGAAAACTCCTGCCGTTCTTGGAGCCTGAGCCCGTACCTCAAAAAATGGGCGTACTGACACATCGCAAACTGCTCCAATCTGCTGACTGAATTAGTCAATATCTTGCCGTACAGTTCTTCGGCTATCTCCTTTGCCAGAGGTTCGTGTCTGTACTCAAAAAACGCAGTGTTTTCAAGCTTTCGGGCTGTTTCATCACACTTGTTATCATTATTCAGTACAGCCCCCAGGGCCGCTATTTCCCTGTCGTTAATGATCCTGAGATCATTTTCCGCATATTCTCTTAATGCATCCGAATAAAGGATCATAGCATCCTTTATACCGCTCAGAGAATCAAACGCATCAAGCTCTCTGTCGGGTTTTTGTACTTTAAGATCGGGAAAGATATCCCTGATCTGGGATATAAGATATGATTCCTTTAAGGACTTGCCGTCATTGCCCGCTCTGCTGTATGAGATCACAAGGTTTTTCGACGGCTTCGACATTATCATATAAAGGTACAGTCTCTGCGTATAGATCTGTTCACTCGGTGTAGGCGAAAGCTCTATCTGCTGTTTCTTAAGAAACTCCCTGTCTATATCCGAGATGATTCCGCCCTTTGTATTAGCCATCGGGATGTTTCCGTCATTAACACCCATGAGGAAAAGTACCCTGATATCTGCTATCCTGCTTCGGGTGATGTCACCGACCGTGACCCGGTCCACTCCTCCGGGGATCCTTCCTATATCTATCTCCTCTATTCCCGACTCGGTTATCCTGATGAACTCGTCTAAAGATATCGGCTGTTTTCCGATCAGTCCGTTGATTTGACCAAGCAGGTCAATAATTAAGCCGTATATCTGACGGTATTCCGAAGCCTTTTCCGGCTGACCGGCCGATTCAAACTCTGCTCTCATCCGGTCGAGTTTATCCTCTACGGAATATGACTCTATGACTTTCATAAGTGCATCGGTCATATCATCAGCTGTTTCGTTTTTATCAAACAGAGGAGAAAGATTTGAAATGAGGTTTGACCGTACGTCATTAATCTTCTTAAGCAGTTCACTCTCTTCGGGCGTCAGTTCATCAGAGCCCGTAGAAGATACCCTCGAAGATGCGGTAAACAGTTTAAGATATGCGCTCTTCCCTTTGATCCCGTGAGCGAGGATGTAATTATCGAATTCATCGATGTCTTCGGCCGACTCATCGGCTAATCCGCTCTTTAGAAAATGCATTACGCTCCTGTAGGAGAAATTTTCCTTAACAACGAGCAGTGAGCTCATCAGGAACTCAACAAAGGGATTGAGTCTTAATGAACTGTTCCTGTCTATAAAGAAAGGAATATCATAGATCTCTCCCGCATCATCAAATCCGTCGGCGTACGAATCAAGATCGGCACATACCACCGCGATATCCCTGTATGAAAGGCCCTCTTCCATGACCATCTTCTTTATCGTTATGCAGGTATTCCTGATCTCCGAGCGGATATTGTCGCACTCCGAGATGCAGATATTCTCCGGAACACCCTCATAGGGGGTAGCGGGATATCTGAATATATTCCTCTGAAGATGCGCCATCTCGGGATTGTCACAAAACCGGTGAACATCATTAAAGGAAACATCCTCCAGCTGGACCACATTGATCTCCTGTGCCAGCTGCTGTATGTCACGTATCGTTTTCTTGCTGAGGTAGAATAATTCCTGCTCGGCAGGGGTGCTGTAAGGGTTGGATTTAATATCGATTGTTATCGTAATTATGACCTTTGAAGTCAAGGCCAGCAAACGCTGTATAAGTCTGTATTGAACAGGTGTAAAGCCGGTGAACCCGTCCAGGATCACAACGGCGTCTTTTACTATTGAAGAGTGTGTGACCGCCTCGGTCAACAGTGTCATCGTCTCCTCGGTAGTTATAAAATCACTGCTGATATGCTCATTGAAAGCAGAATAGATAGTTTTGATGTCATTGAGTTTGGAAATGAGAAGTCCGCGGCCGGATGATGCCTCGATTATCTTATCGATCCCCTCGGGAGGGATATCATATTGTTTAAATTCGGAGATAACGGATTTGATCTCATGGATAAATCCGGTCTTATCAAGATTAGATCCAAGGAAAGGCATCTTATCCCTGACAGAAGCAGCAACAGCCCTAAGGATAAGACTCTTGCCTGTATCATCAAGGACACTCTTATCCGTCATAAAACCGGTCTCTTCAAAAACCCTGTGGGCCAGACGCTGAAAGCTTAAAACATCAACGTTCATAATACCGCCGCTTTGAGAATTACGGACGAGCTGGATCTGGGAAAACATGGTGTACTGATCCGGGACAAGAAAAAGGAAATTCCTGTCAGGTTCGGCTGTTGCCCATTTATTCACTTCCCTGTAGAGTGCGGTGCTCTTTCCAGAGCCCGACTCTCCCATATAGAACTGAAGACTCATTAAGAGATCCTTTCGGTGGCTTTCCTGAGGTATTCCCCGGTATTTATATCCAGATAAGGCGATATCGTCTCATATACCATCTCATGGTACGAATTAAGAGCTTTGATATCCTCATCAGACATTATTGACGTATCTATGGCATTCAGGTCCAAAGGGACCATTGTGAGCGGTTCAAATGACAAAAACGAGCCAAAATCATTATTCTCATCCTCAACGCACAGGATAAGGTTCTCGATACGGATCCCGTATCGTCCTTCAACATACACTCCCGGTTCATCCGACGTGACCATACCGGCTTCAAAAACGGCATCATCCGATACTCCGGATGACCTGAAGCTTATCCGGTTGGGCCCCTCATGAACATTGAGAAGATATCCGACTCCATGGCCTGTCCCGTGATCGAAATCAAGTCCCGCATTCCATAACGGCTGTCTGGCTATAGCATCAAGTGCACTGCCTCTAGTACCCTTTTTGAACCTGCAGTTCATGAGCCTGAGCATTGAAATCGCTACCAAAGTATAATCGTGTTTAAATTTATCAGACCATTCAGGCCTGTTTTTGTCAGAAAACAGGGCATATGTCCTTGTTATATCCGTCGTTCCTTCCAGGTAATGTCCGCCTGAATCAACGAGCAGTATGCCTGGTGTTCTTATCACGGTATCGCTGTCCGCATCGGCACTGTAATGAACTATGGCAGCATTGTCATTAAATGCACATATCGTCTCAAAACTGTCCGACACGTATGATCCCGCCTCGCTCCTTAAACCGGAAAGCTTAGACGCAACTGAAAGCTCCGTAAGCGGAATGTCATCCCTTATGCTCTCATGCAGCCATTTTTCAAACTTTATCATGGCTATTGCATCAATAATGTGCGCCTTGCGGATGTTGTCTGCTTCGACAGGATTTTTGACCGCTTTCATAAGCTTTGAAGGATTGCTTTTGAAGATCATCTTCGCTCCGATCCTGTCAAGAGAAGAATATATCCTGTAACTGATCTCCTTTTTATCCAATAATACCCTGCATCCGGTACCAATAATTGTACTATTGTCGAGATCGTCGAAAAAGTCTTCATAGTTGCAGAGCGTTACCCCGGACCCTTTAAGATGATCTTTGATCGCATCGTCATCAATATTGGCATAAAGGTAAGCCTCATCCCTGAGTATTATCAGATAAGAATAAAATAACGGGCAGTATTCTATATCATTTCCTCTCAGGTTAAGTATCCAGGCTATATCATCAAGCGATGAAAGAACATGTGCGTCTGCGTTCGCATCAGACATTTTTGCACGTATCTTTGTCAGTTTATCCGAAATACTCATCCCCGAGTATTGTTCCCCAAGTATAAACACAGGCTTAAAATCAAGTGCCGGACGCTCCGGCCATATCTGGCCGATATCCAGATCCACCGACCCTGCTCCGGGATGATCCTCGGCCATTTCCAGTCCTTTTTCAGCGGTAAACAAAGAAGTATCAAAGTATAACGTCTTTCCTGCCGGGCATACTTTCTTAAGATAGTCTCTTATCTTCGGAACACCATCTGTCCCCGACTTCATAAGTTCTATCCCGCTGCCCTCAAGTTCTCTGGCGGCCTGGATAAAATATCTTCCGTCTGTATAAAGGACAGCTTCATCCATTCCTACGATAAGGGTTCCTGCAGATCCCGTAAATCCGCTAAGATACTCCCTGAGTTTGAAACAGGGAGCTGCATATTCACTGTTATGACAGTCAGAGGTAGGGATCAAAGCCACGTCGACCCCTACCTCTTTCATATGATCTCTTAATCTGTTTATCTTTGAAACTGTATCCATAGTCGATCACTCAACCGTTGCTATGACTTCAACCTCACACAGAACATTCTTTGGAAGTGTCTTTACTGCAACGCAGCTTCTGGCCGGTTTGCCTGTAAAGTACTGTTCGTACACTGCGTTAAAAGCTGCAAAATCATTCATATCAGCCAGAAAGCAGGTGGTCTTTACAACCTTTTCGTAATCTGCTCCAGCCGCCTTTAAGATCTCGCCGGCATTTTTGATAGCCTGGTGAGCCTGCGCAGTTATATCTCCGGTTTCAAGTTCCCCTGTCTCGGGAATTATCGGTATCTGTCCGGATGCATAGAGCATTCCGTTTGCAATGATCCCCTGAGAATAAGGTCCGATTGCTGCAGGTGCCTTATCTGTTGCTATAACTTTCATAATTTCCTCCGATCCCGGGCACAGGCCCGTACAAAAATTTCTGTCTACTCATCAAACCCGACTGTAACATAAAACCCCCGGGAATTGCTTATTATGTCAAGGACCACTCCCTCGCTGCACTTAAGTTTCTCATTAAAGGGTATGTTCGGCGACATTGCAAGAGAAGGATCGATGGTATAATACAGGGCGCCGGGAAGTTCTCCCTCTGTCACCGTAACCTTATCACCCTTGGAAAGCAGTCCTTCTCTTTCCATCTTAAACTCCATCTCTCTCATTGCATATCACCCGTTCTTTAAATTTAAATTTAATATTATTTATCTGTTTTGAAGAAAAACTGCATGATCACAGGATCATGATCAGAGTATTTATAATTCCATTTTGCATTGGTATAATAGTTGACTCTGATATTATCGGATATTATGAACCCGTCTATCGTTGTTGTGTAGGTGGTATTAACATTATAGGGTTCATTGGCATTTCTGCAGGAGTCATGCACTACCGATTCAGGCTGTGCATAATCGATCGCCATAGAAAATCCCTTGGGAAGCTCTTCTCTGGGAAAACGCTGACCCCAGGAATAATCATTTGGCTCCACTTTATCTCTCAGGCAGTGATTAAAGTCACCACCGCATATGATATAATTGCCCATCTTGTATTCCATAGACATATCATCGAACAGTGTCTTTAACTGTGCGCTCCTTATCTCGGGATCATCCGCGTAGGCTGACAGATGAACGTTAAAAAGGCAAAGGCTCTTGTCATTATCGAGCATCACCTTTGTGACGCTGTAGCATCTGTCGTAATCAACTAACTTGCTGAAGTCTGTTGCTATCGGAAGGCTTTTCCTGACTGCCTTGTTGATCCTTCCTGCAGAATAGGTCACTATTGCTGTCTTGTTGGCTCCCGACGGGTGTATTAACGGATACCAGAGGAAAGCCGAATCATAACACAGCGCACTGTCATAATAATATCCTCTCAGGAATTTGTTTATGATCTCTACTTCATCGACATGATAGGTTCTGGTTCCGTCAAGGTCCACTTCCTGAAGAAAAACGAAATCAGGATCCGAACGATTAATAACGCCTGCTATTTCGCAGATATTTGCTATTAGACCCTCTTTGGATCTTGCCCATGATTCCTCTCCTCCGTCCATGAAGAAGCTGAAATCGTCGGTGTACGCACCAAATCCTATATTGTAGGTCATAATGTTATAGGCTTTACTGGTATCAAGGGCATTGACATCCTCGCGGAAGTACGAATATCCGCCAACAGCTGCAGTATCCAGATACTGGTTATCCGGGATCCTCTTGTAACTTAAGAACACATAAGCAAAATAACCGGCTGCGAGAACGACCAGAACCAGCAATACTTTCAGTATTCGTTTGAATATCTTCTTTTTCTTCATACCCTATATCATACCCCGTGAGACATCAGATACTCAACTATAATCTCATTGGATGCCCCCAGAAGATGAAGATGATCGCCTCTCAGATCATCACGTAAAAAGCCCTCTTCATCACATACGGCCTCATTTATATTGATATAAAAGATCTCCTCATTATCTGCAAGCGTGGCTATCGCATTGTTCCTTCCGAGGATATTGCTGTTATTAAATATCTTATCCGAGGTGCTCTTTTCCCGATCTATGTTCATTATAGACATTATGATCACTTTGGCATCGGGTTCAAGCTCATGCAGTCTGTCTACAACTTCGGTATAATCTTCCATGAAGTCCTCTGTTGTTCCGGTTCCGAGTTCGTTTACGCCGACCATTATATATATCTTGCCGTAATCCTTTGAGGCAAGTGCCTTTTCAACCGTGCCCCTGCCCTTAAAGTTGGATGTAAAGACTTTGTTTATCGTCAGGGATGTTTCACAGAGAAAATCTGCATGTTCTTTAAGCTCAGTATAATCACGAAGGCCTACGGTCCTTGAATCACCGATAAAAAGTGCATCGTCAAAATACTCTATCCCTACATCCGAAAATTCGTATTCCGCTGCCCTTAAGACTCCGGTATCACCGTAAATATCAGCCGAGATATGATTGATATACTCATCATACGTACTCTCCCTTAACGGTTCGAGCCTTCCTGTCGGATATTTTGACTCGGGAACAGGTTCGGGTGTGGGGCTCGGACTGGGTGTGGGTGTTGGAAGAGGCTCCGTCATAACGGCAGGAGCCGGGCTTTCAGTCTTTTTATCTTCTGAAGCATCCTCTGCGAAAGATGCCAGTTCCTTCTGCATCATTGCCTCTTCTTTTTCGCGGAGGATACCCGCTTCTTCGGCCTGTTCGGCACGCTTTTGATCATTAATCAGATCCCACGGATATATACCATCATTTATCGCCGTAAAGACCTTGGAAAGGATCGGTTCCTTAACCGGGTCAAAGCTTTGCATTGCATATATGTTTTTGTAACCTGCTATCGCAATAAGCTCAAATAAGAGCACCGATGAGAGCAGGACTATTATAAGATGTCTCTTTTTCATATATATCTCCGAAGTCCGGTCTTTTTATAAGTCCCGGTCTTACCCGACGTTTAAAAATGCAGGTACATGAACGGATTTCCCTTGGTCGAAACACTGAAATATACGCCTATCCAGAAAAGTATCACTAAAGCGGCAGTAACAACCGGACTCTTCCTGTGCTTTTCGTATGTTTTTGCAACCTTGGGAACACATAATACCACGCAGATAACAAACATCCACCAGTAATCAGCAAGATATTGGAATATATCCGATCTGTTTACCACTCCGGCCTTCCCGAAAAACGGAAACAGCCTTCCGAAAAATACTGCCAGCTGTTTAAGATCATTTATCGCAAAGATCACCCAGCTTAAGACTATGACAAAGATCAGATATATCGATCTTACAACAGGGATCTTTTCTATCTTTTTGCCGTAAAGGAGTTTTTCAAGGACGATGAATATCCCAAGAACGCCTCCCCAGATAAGGAAATTAAGGCCGTTTCCGTGCCACAGTCCTGTAAGGATCCAAACGACCATAAGGTTGATGCACATCCTTACCTTTGAGCACCTTGAACCTCCCATGGGAAAATACACATAATCCCTGAAAAAACTGCCAAGCGTCATGTGCCATCTGCGGTAAAATTCCGAAACAGTCCCCGAAGCATAGGGATGATCGAAGTTCCTGATAAAATCAAAGCCCAGCGCTACCATTATCCCGGAAGCCATGAGCGAATAACCCCAGAAGTCGAAATAAAGTTCAAATGAATATGCAAACGCACCAAGCCATGCAAGCGGAGTCGATATACTCTCATATCCGTACATCTTTATATCGTTCCAGAGTATCCCTATCCTGTCCGCCAGAGCGACCTTCATAGCAAAGCCTATGATGAAATACCGGAGTCCTTCTTCAAGGTTTTCCCATGAAAAAGAATGCTCCTCATCGAAATAACCCTCTTCAAATCTCATGATGGGGCCCTGTGATATCTGGGGGAAAAGAGAAAAATAAGCGGCAGCCTCTGAAAGGCTCGTGCTCCTTGGCACTTTGCGGCGATAAACATCTACCTGAAAAGATACCATTTTAAAGATATAGAAACTAAGGCCCAGCGGAAGCAGCGTATTGTCCCTGAACACTGCAAGGCCTTTAAACATAAGAAGGACCGCAAGATTTAAGGTCACGGCTGCGATCATACAAAAAAGCCTAACTTTCCTTATGTGTTCGTCTCCCTTATGAGTCCTTACGCGAAACGATGCGCTCTCGAATACGTAGTTTACCCCAATGAGTCCTGCAAGGAGTGCTACAAACACACCTTCTCCCAGAGCATAGAAAACAAGGCTTCCAAATGTAAGTATGTGATTTTTGTATCTGGCAGGTACTAGAAAGTACACAACCATAAAAACAGGTAAAAACCTGAAAAGAAAACCGGTGTCGGCAAAGCTAATCATAGATGCCACCCTTTAGCTTTTGCATCCCTCTTTGTATCGCGTCCTTGGAGTTCTTCCAGTCCGCATCTTTGTTTCTGTAATCGAATTTTTCGACGAGCCAGGCTATATCCTCAGACATCCTGTTCATGTTGCTTTCCATGAGTTTGAACATTCCGGGATAAAATTCCTCCCTTTCCTTATCGGTAAGGGTTTTGTCAGCATACTCAAGAAGATCCGCAAAGTGCGTTAAACAGAATCCTTTGCCTTCAAATATCTTCTGTCTGAATTCGCCGTCGTTTCTGTACATATGGATAAATGTCGCAAGATAACGCTCATATGTAGCAGCGTACCTTTTGCAGATATAGCAGGACTCTTCCCTGTCCCTTATCCAGTCTACGACATTGTTCTGTCCTTTGGATCTGCCGAAAAGTCCTTTGCTCCCGGAGGGGCTGAACTTCTCAAATGCCTTGTGCATACCGGCATTGATCTTCATATAGTGGGTTTTCAATATCCATCCGTTACCCAGTGTGTTGCCGTACGCGAACATCTTTTTTAAATGGGAAGCACAGAATCCTTCCTCATCAGTCTCGGCCCTGACATCCGCCTCCATATAAGAAGAGCCCGATCCGAGGACAAAGTCCAGCAGATCCTGCTCCACATCTTTTTCAATATTGCAAAACGGGCATTCTCCGCCCGCATTGACCGCATCGTTCAGCGGTATTGTATATAAAACTTCCTTCATTATTATCCCTATCGGTTAATGTTTCTGAGCATGATGATATACTGCTTGATCTCTGTCAGGTAGTTCTCCGGACGTTCCTCATTGACCGGGAGAGTCTTTCTCATGACAGCCTCAGAGGTAAAATCTATCATATTATCCAGTTTCGAGATATCAGTACCTTCTTTGACAGATGAAGTATTTGCATAATCAAGATATTCCCTGATCTTCTTGGGGAGAATGTCCTTTTTGTCAAATACCTCCTTCATGGCCTCAACAACATCTTCATGCTCGGTACTGTACATAAATGCGACCATATAGGGGTAGCTCTTCATCACATTTGCATATGCTGTTTTGATCTGAAGCTGAAGACTGAAATAGTCGTTGTCCGTCTTATCGACTGTACTGGTCATCTCAAGGCAGATGAATCTTGCACTGTAGTCATAGATAAAAGAATAAAGTCCGATCTTATTTATAAAATAATGAAAAAGCAGTCCCTTCGAGATCCCTGCTTCCCTGACGATATCGTCGGTGCTGGCATGAGCATATCCGTTTTTTGCAAATACCTTCAATGCCGCATTGATCATCCGATCCTGCTTTTCTTTTTTAAGGTCAAAAAATTTCTCGTTCATCTCTCCCCCTTGTCCGCATTATTGACTTTGCGGGTCGAGATTTACGATATCATATTTTGTGGGTGCATTCAAGACGAAACAGATCATAATCTTGAAGATTTCGGTATATTGTCATATTTTCCCGAAAGAAACTTGTTGAAATGTTGGCCTATTGAGATTATTATGTAAATTGGACGGTTATGAGGGAAAGCAATGAGTGTTAACAGTGATCTGTTAAACTTAATAACATCAACAAACTCCTATCAGGACTACTTTACTGTACACAGGCCTGCAAGGATCCTTTACTATGTCAATAACACGACCAAAGAGGATATTGACCGTTTCTTTAAGGGAAAACTTCCGACCTCGATCAACGACTATAAGAGTCAATACGGTTCATATGATTCGCCCGGTCTTTACATTCTGAATGATGGCAGGCAGGTCATAGGTATAGAGCTTCGTCCCAATGATCCCGACATTTTTTATCCTGCAGGACTCAGTACCCTCAATATCGAGGCCTGCGATCTTTTATACTGCGATTTCTGCTATGACTTTATTCCGACCGAAGAAGATGTCAAGCAGATATTCAGTTCATCCAAGAAATGGTTCGAAGAATTCGAAAGAGGTAATATCGAATATAAAAATGCGGAATACACATGTATCATCTATTCTGAGAGCAAGCGGACCAGACTTCTTTATCCTATCATCGATAATTCATACAAATTCGAGATAAGCAAGTCATATAAGGATATGACCAAAGAACAGCTGCTTGATATGATCCTTAAGGATCCCATGATGACATCTCACAACTGGTCTTATATGTTTGAGAAACTCTCGCACTACCTTGAAGAGGGTGTGGCTGACTATGCATATGCTTATTTTGACGTAAAGCGCTTCAAGATGCTCAAGGAGATCCATAACAGTGCGATCGCCATCCAGCATTTAAACCGTATAGGTGAAGCAATGGAAAAGTGTGACTGGATCTATTACGGATGCAGATGCGATAACGATAATTTTGCTATGATGATAAAGGATATGCCTCATGATGTGATGGATGCCCACCTTCGTGAGTTCTTTAACAGCCTGTCACACCTTGAGGAAAATCCCTCATACAGGATTTATTACAGATGTGGTGTTGTTGATATGCGCACATCACTGAATACCTGCATGGGTGTTACAGATTACGCCAAGATAGCCCACAAAAAATGTGATAAGGTCAATGAGACCGAGATCTGCTATTATACCGAAGAGATGTGGGAAAAGGATCTGTGGGGCAAAAAGATCAGAAATTATCTTCCTTCAGCCATTGAAAATGATGAGTTCGTCATTCATCTCCAGCCTAAATTTGATATAGGATCCGAGAATATAATCGGTGCAGAGGCACTCGTCCGCTGGAACTACCAGAAAAAGGAGTTCCTCTACCCGGATTCATTTATCTCATATTTTGAAGCTGATAACTCCATCTCAGTTCTTGACGATCTGGTCCTTAAAAAGGTCTGCCAGTATATGAGAGAATGGAAGGATAAGGGTTATAAACTTATCCCGGTCTCTGTAAATCTCTCACAGAAGCAGGTCGAACAGGGTGATCTGGCATCTCATATTCAGGAGATCGTTGATTCCTACGGGATCGATCACAATCTGATAGAGTTTGAGCTGACAGAGCGGATCGCATATGACAATCAGGAATATATGCTCAGCGTTCTGCATGATATCAAGAGCCGCGGATTCCTGATCTCAATGGATGATTTCGGAACCGGTTTTTCTTCACTTAATCTGCTGGTTGATATGCCTCTTGACACACTAAAGATCGACAAGACATTTATCGATCATCTTGGAAAAGAATCTGATGAAGACGATGAAGATAAAAACTTCGTTGTTGTACGACATATAATCCACATGGCAAGGGATCTTAAGGTCAACTGTCTTGCCGAAGGTGCCGAACAGCGCATCCAGATCGAGGTCCTCAGAAAACTCGGCTGTGACTTCGTTCAGGGCTACTATTATTCAAAACCCGTTCCTGTGGAGATCTTTGAAGAGATGCATTACAAATAAAGAATTCAGCAAAATAAAAAGATCAGGCAGCAATGCCTGATCTTTTATAATGTTCATTAATATGTTTATTCTTCAGTTTCCTTCTTTATAGCATCGGCTACGTCTTCAACCGCACCCTTGGCAGCCTCAACCGCATCCTCAACGTGTTCCTTTAATTCCTCGGCGATATCCGAAGGCTCATCATTAAAGAATTCCTCAACCTTTGCAACCGAATCAGAGATGGTCTCCTTTGCCTTTTTGACGGCATTCTTTGCAAGGTCTTCAGCCTTTGCCTTATCAAATGAGAGATTAACGTAAGAACGTGCTTTGGTGGGTTCACCGTCAAGATCCTCGTTAAACTCATCCGTGTCATCGTCATCATAAACGGGAGTCAGAACCTCTTCCTTGCGAAGATAATAATATGCTCCGTATGCAGCTGCTCCTGCTGCAGCAGAAAACAATAAGAATTTACCGAATTTACCCATAATTACCTCCATTTCATATCCGCTGCCGCATGCTGCGGATCCTTTAAACTAATCTTATATCATTTACGCCAAAATATAAAGTTAAGTTTTTATTAAAAAACGATTAATGGATCAGCCTTTTTTGTTCTTCATGGTGGTGAGGAGTTCTTCCTTTATCTCCCTTGCCTTTTCCTTGATCCTGGGTGATGAGGAAGGTGATGTGAGGATCCCTGCTATAAGCTTGGATGATACATCTATCTGGCCGCGTTCAAGAGCCATTACCGCAAGCAGATAATCCACCGTCTTTTCATCCATTCCAGCCATCGGATATCCTTCTGACTGCCTTGCCTGAACGAATCCGTCATAAGCATTGTCAAGGAACTCCTTTTCCTTCTTCGAAAGTTCCTCACACATGATCTTGTATTCCTCAGGATCCATTTCTTCCGAAGAAAGACTCTCTTTATAGCTTCTGCAGAGCCATCCGCCCTTCAGGCAGATAAACGCCTTTTCTGATGCCTTGGCCCTTTTGACCATTGCCGAAGCAAGACAGAGCGATATGTGCTCAAGTGCTTCGGGATAACTGACCGTTTTATCGGGCTGCGCGGCACCGCGGAACGAGTTACCTATGTTCTCAATCACTGCCTTCTTCTGCGAGGGAGTAAGCGGAGCATAGTATCTGCTCATTACCGAGTATCCGCATCTTCCGCATACGACAGGCTCGTACTTTATGGGCTCAAAGCCTTCATAAACCTGACGAAGATCCTTGTCGATACGGATAAGCCTTGCTTTACCGGTCTTTACCGTCAGGCTCTGTATCGCAGAATCACATACCGGGCACTCATACTTCTTAAGAAAGACAAGTTCTTCCTCGTTAAATTCTTTCTTTTCAACCTTTTTAGGTTCGGGAGGAGCAGCCTTTTCCTCTTTCTGAGGAGCTTCCTCAAAGAGGTTCGATGTATCCATGCTCTTTATTCCAAGTTTTTCCAATCCATCCAAAAGTCCCATTTTAACCTTCTTTCAGAATATGCTATCCCCATCAGTGCATATTCGGTAAATATTTCTTTTCAAATGCCTCCTGAGTCATGGGCTTGTCAAAATAGTAGCCCTGGATCAGATCTACAGGCATTTCCTTTATAATGTTCAGCTGCTGTTCGGTCTCAACACCTTCGACACAGACATTAACACCGATAGCTTCGGCAAGTTCTCCGACCATCTTGACGAACGAACCGGCATACGAGTCGGTCTCAAGATCCTTTATAAATGTCTGATCGACCTTTATAACATCAAAAGGTATCTCTCTGATATGGTTAAGTGACGAATAACCCGTACCGAAATCATCAAGCGCAATCCTTACTCCGAGCGCTTTGATATCGCCAAGGATCTTTTTCATCCTCTCCATATCATTTATCGCAAGTGACTCGGTAACCTCCAGAGTCAGATTATGAGGATTGATACCTGATTCCTTCAGCGTCTTTTCAACTATCTCGACGATATCTGTCTGCAGCAGCTGTACAACCGACAGATTGACATTGACCCTGTATCCGGGATATCCGCTGTCATTCCATCTGCGGCATGTGTTGCA
>JAEEGL011040471.1_pt1 | contig 39969 bp, 21 predicted proteins | sample 9134231 | NCBI WGS metagenome assembly JAEEGL01 (sample SAMN16246548, study PRJNA631951) | gut metagenome | biome: gut microbiome; feature: rumen; material: fiber-attached | host: Bos | place: Iran: Karaj | collected 2018-10
ATCATATCCTTCTACTGTATAAATCTTTATCTCGTAATATTTGCGCTGACTTTTAATATTGCCGATAGTGGTTACAAGTCCTTGCAAAAGTTCACCGGAATCATCAACTCCAGCATTTGCAATATATTCGAAACCGAGTGGAATTTCTTTCTGTGGCACTATGCAATGACACCTGGCGGTATCGCCATTATATGCAACCACACATTCGAGGCTATCGTTCTCGTTGGCTACAACAGTAGAAACATAATAGCCGTCGCCTTCGTAGCTTAAAGTTTCGGCAAGGTTTCCGTTTATATACAGATTAACCGCTGCATTATCTACAAAGGCAAGGGTTGAATCGTTTATGTTACCCGTGAGCGAAACATTTACCAACAGCGGTTCGCCAGCCTTTGCTATTGAGTTTACCGTTATCTTCTGCGGATAGTCGGGAAACTTGTCGGTCACCACCTTGCGGCAGGAAGAAAAGCCTGCAGCAAGGATGACAATAATAATTATGTATTGTACAAATCTTTTCATTTTGTCAAGAATCTAAAGCATAATCCGAAATTTATTCCATTTTGGTAGTTTCTCCTTATCGGCTTGCCCGTAAGCATAAATCCCCATCTGTATTCAAGATTAATTCCTATGTGCTTTGCGAAATAGAACGATGCTCCCAATCCGATGTCGTCGCCAAGGTACCAAAACACTCCGGATGCCTTAAAATAAATAAGGTTTACATCAAAAACATCTGTTATGTATACGCAAAAACGGAAAAACCTATTGTCAGGCTTTATGAAAAAAGGCAATATGTGGAAATTGTTCTTAATTCCTACGAAATGAGAGCCTCTCCCCAATGATTCTTTGCATAGACTATAATACAATCCCGGTTCCCAGAATTTAGTTACACCATAGCACGCCGACAACGAAAAAGCATCTTTTCTTACCCTTTGGACTTCAGCATTCATTAAGTCTCGCTTGTTAAGCGTATATGAAACATCAAAATAAAGTCTATCCTTAATATACGAAGATTTTTGTGCAAAAGCCAACACGCTAATAGTGCTAAGAAAATATAGTAATAACAAATGCTTCATACCCTCTTGTTTTATATTACAGCGCAAATATAAGTATAATATTGCAAAAAAAAATATCTCGTAAGATTTATTTTGTAGATGGGTTGTGATTTTATTTATCTGCTATTTTGCTGTTGAAATTATGAACTTTTCTTATGAGAAGAAATGTTTCGTCCAGCAAAACTCGCCCGAAAAAGTGTAGAGAAAGGCTAAAAGGCTGGAAGGCTCGCAGGCTAACAGGCTAACAGGCTAACAGCCAGACTGCTCGACCGAGCCTCAGTTCGACTATCAAAACGGTGAAGCTATTCAAACATAGAAACGGCTTTAGCCACAGAAACGCCGCAGGCATTGAAACGGCGAAGCCCTCAAACCCTTTCCGAACTTATCTTCTCTGCCACCAGCCTTGCTGCAAACGCAACATACTCCACACAGGGACGCTTCTTGTAGAACTCGGCATTGCGGGTTGAAGGTTCGGGACAAGGACAAGTGTCATCTGGCAGACCGAGCAGACGACGGCAGATGATGTCGCCGTTTTCGGCACGGAACTTTTCGGCAAACTCCTGCACAAGTGCATAGTTGGCTGTACGTGCAGCTTTGTCCGACGGGTCGTCGGCTGGTGAAATGAAGCCTGCGCACATCGCCATTCCGCACACAGTACCGCACACTTCGCGCATACGTCCTATACCTCCGCCAAACGATGCCGAAATCTTGGCTGCCATTGTTTTGTCAACACCAAAATCGTCGGCAAATGCCATAAACACCGACTGCGAGCAGTTGTAGCCATTCTTGAAATACTGCACCGCCAGTGCAACCTTCTGTTCTATATAGTTTTCCATGGTTCTGAATTTTGGACAAAGGTAATAAAAAAGGTGAAAAGGCAAATGGCTATTGTTCTCCCCCCTGCGTTAAAGCCATTAAAGGCATTAACGGCCTTAATGGCAAGAGGGGGAGAGTTTGCCTTTTGCCTTTTTATTCACATTCCCAATTTAATAACATCCTCAAATCTTCCCTCTGCCATTGCCCAAATTTCGCTAAACTCGCAAAAAACAAAATATACTAAAAGATGAGAATACATTTCATAGCAATTGGTGGTGCTGCAATGCACAACCTCGCAATAGCACTACACAAGAAGGGCTACAATGTAACCGGTTCCGACGATGAAATTTTTGAACCTTCACGTTCGCGCCTCGAAGCCTGCGGACTTCTGCCCAAGGACTTCGGCTGGCATCCCGAAAACATAACAAATGACATCGACATTGTAATCCTCGGAATGCACGCCCGCAAGGACAATCCCGAACTAGTCCGCGCACAGGAACTCGGCTTGAAGATTTGCTCCTACCCCGAATACCTCTACGAGCAGACAAAGTCGAAAATGCGTGTCGTTATCGGCGGTAGCCACGGCAAGACAACCATAACCTCAATGATTATGCACGTGCTGAAAAACGCAAACCTCGGCTTCGACTACATGGTTGGTGCAAACATCAAGGGCTTCGACACTATGGTTAACCTCGAAGATAAGAACCACGTGGCAATATTCGAGGGCGACGAGTACCTGTCATCACCTATCGACCTCACTCCAAAATTCCACTGGTACAAACCACATATTGCCGTACTTACTGGCATAGCATGGGACCACATCAATGTTTTCCCAACTTTTCCGAAATATGTCGAGCAGTTTGAAATATTTGTAAAGTCGATACAATACGGCGGAAACCTTTTCTGGTACGAAGGCGACGAAAACCTCAAGAAAATCAGCCGTGTAAACCACGACATCAAGTCGGAATCATACGGCAAAATCGACGTCGTTGAGGAAGACGGCAAGTACTGCGTTGTGCGTGGCGACAAGAAATATGTGCTAAACGTTTTCGGCGACCATAACTTCCAGAACATCAATGCAGCCTACAAGGTTTGCCAAAAACTCGGCATCAAGGACGAGATATTCTGGTCGGCAATGGAAACTTTCGAAGGTGCGGCAAAACGTTTGCAACTAGTAAAGGAAACCGACGATTCGGCATTCTACATCGACTTCGCACACGCGCCAAGCAAGCTGAAAGCAACCGTAAATGCGTTGAAGCAGAAATATCCAAAGCGCAAACTCATAGCCTGCATCGAACTGCACACTTTCAGCAGCCTGCAGAAAAACTTTATCCCACAGTACAACGGAGCAATGGACAAGGCCGACACCGCTATCGTCTATTACAACCGCGAAGTTTTGAAGCACAAGCAGTTGCCTGATATTCCCGAAGAATATGTAAAGGAAAGTTTCGGCGGAAACGTAACCGTATATACCGACACCAACAAGTTGCAGGACTATCTGCGCTCCACCGACTGCCACGGCACCAACTACCTGATGATGAGCAGCGGAAACTTCAATGGCATTGACTTCAAGATACTTGCCGACGAAATAATATAGACAAGCAGATATGACAACAATAAAAAAGCGGTTTTACAACCGCTTTTTTCATTTATTAAACTATCTTCCTGAAATAATCTATAGTATTTACAAGTCCTTCCTCGAGCTGAATCTTAGGTTTCCAACCGTTGAGCAGTTCCGAAGCCTTGGTAATATCGGGCTTGCGCTGCATGGGGTCGTCTTCGGGCAGTTCGTGGAACTCGATTTTGCTCTTCGAACCGGTTAGCTCGATTACCTTCTGCGCAAGTTCGAGAATTGTAAATTCGCCCGGATTACCGATATTTACAGGACCGGTTACCTCATCGGAGGTATTCATCATCCTTATCATGCCTTCCACAAGGTCGTCGACGTACTGGAAACTGCGCGTCTGACTGCCGTCGCCGTAGATGGTGATAGGCTTGTCCTGCAAAGCCTGCACAATGAAGTTCGACACCACGCGTCCGTCGTTTGGGTGCATGTTTGGTCCGTAGGTATTGAATATGCGCACAATCTTAATTCGCACATTGTTCTGTTTGTGGTAGTTGACAAACAGCGACTCGGCGCAACGTTTTCCTTCGTCGTAGCACGAGCGTGAGCCTATCGGGTTTACCTTGCCCCAGTAGGTTTCGGGTTGCGGATGAACATCGGGGTCGCCATAAACCTCGCTGGTCGAAGCCTGCAATATCTTGGCTTTGATGCGCTTTGCCAAACCGAGCATATTTATCGCACCCATTACCGAAGTCTTGATGGTTTTTATCGGGTTGTACTGGTAATGAATTGGCGATGCTGGGCAGGCAAGGTTGTAAATCTCATCGACTTCGATGAAGAACGGCATTGTAACATCGTGGCGAATAAGCTCGAAATATGGATTGTCGAGCAAATGGATGATATTGTTTTTCGAGCCTGTGAAATAGTTGTCGAGGCAGATTACTTCGTTGCCTTCGTTGAGCAGACGCTCGCACAAATGCGAACCTATGAATCCGGCGCCGCCGGTGACCAATATCTTTTTCATGCAGTGTTGTTTTTCGAATTGCAAAGGTAAACAATTTTTCGTAGCGACACAAAGCATTACATCGCTACATATTGTTAATTATCAATTGTCCATTATTCATTAATAATTATTTTTGCAAAAATTTTTCGCATGGCACGAATTCTTAACATAGAAACCTCGACCGACTACTGTTCGGTATCGATATCAATCGACGGCAAATGCACCAACCTTCGCCTGATGCAGCCCGACAACACCCGCAAGGCTGCTCATTCCGAGATGCTTGCTGTTTTTGTGAAGGAAGTCCTCGACGAGGCAGGAATGAAAGTTTCCGACATGGACGCAGTTGCCCTCAGCGGTGGACCAGGTTCTTATACAGGTCTGCGTATTGGCGCAAGCACCAGCAAGGGACTTTGCTTTGGCGGCGATATTCCACTGATTTCGCTCAACACGCTGCTTGTCATTGCAGCAATGGCAAAGGCAAAAAGCACTGCAAGCTACGACCTCATCGTCCCGATGATTGATGCACGCCGAATGGAAGTCTACACGATGCTCACCAATGCCAAGCTCGACAAACTGTCGGAAGTGGAAGCAAAGATTATCGATACGGAATCATTCGCGGAACACAAAGGCAAACGCCTACTTTTCTGTGGCAACGGTGCTCCGAAATGCAAGGAAGTGCTTGCTTGTGATGATTTTACTTTTATGGACAGCATATATCCGTCGGCCGAATTCATGGGCGAACTTGCCGAAGCGGCATTCATCAACAAGCAATTCGAGGACTTGGTATATTACGAACCATTCTACCTGAAGGAATTCATTGCCACAACATCAAAGAAATCACTGTTCTAAACATACAATTATGCCATACAGAGCCAAAAAGAACTACAAGCGCTTCGAAAAGCCAAAGGTTACAAATCTGGAAGTCACCGAATCCGACGAACTCATCAACTTCCTGATGAAAAAGTTCCCCGACCGCAGTCACAACAAGGTAAAGTCGTGGTTGCGCAACAAGACTGTAGAACTCAACGGCGCTGTCGTAACCCTCTACAACCAGAAGTTGATTGCGGGCGACAAGATTTCAATCCATTGGAAGCGCATAGCCTCGGGACGCGACCTCAAGGGCATAACAATAGTTTACGAAGACAGCGACATAATTGTCATCAACAAGCCTGCCGGAATGCTCTCGGTGGCAACAGCCAAGAGCAACGAAACCGCCTACAGCATACTTAGCCAGCACATAAAGGAGCAGAATCCCAACAACCGCATCTTCATCGTCCACCGCCTCGACCGCGAAACTTCGGGACTAATGATGTTCGCCAAGAGCGAGGAAATACAGGCCCTGCTGCAGGACGACTGGAAAACCAACATATACGACCGCCGCTACATTGCCGTAACTGCTGGCGACAAGCCGATAGGCGACGGAGTTTACGAGTCGTACCTTGCACAAAACAAGGCTTACGTGGTGTATTCTACCAAAGACCGCGAAAACGGTCAGCTGGCAGTTACACACTACAAGACCTTGAAAACCAAAGGCAGATATTCGCTTATGGAAATCAACCTCGAAACCGGTCGCAAGAACCAGATTCGCGTCCACATGAGCGACCTCGGACAGCCAATTATCGGTGACAAGAAGTATGGCTCGAAGGAAAATCTGTTCAACCGCATAGGACTTCACGCATGGATTCTAGGATTCACTCATCCGCGTACACACGAAAAGATGCACTTCGAAAGCAATATACCGAACGAGTTTCTGAAGGTGTTCGAAAGTTAATGGGCTACGGCGTTTAAGTGCCTGCGGCGTTTCTAATTGTTTCTAGGTTTAACTTCGTTGAGGGCTTCGCCGTTCTCGCTGCGCTGTTTCAAAGTTTGAATGCCTGCGGCGTTTGAGTGGCTGCGCCGTTCTATGCCTGCGGCGTTTCTGGGTTCTAGGATTCAATGTTGCGTTACAGACATTCTTCCAATTTACGTAAATCTTCATCGGTAGTCGACCAGCTTGTGGCGAAGCGGACTATCGTATGCGAATCGTCGTACTTTTCCCAAAAACTCATGCAGACATGCTTTCCGAGTTCTGTCATCTGCGTATTCTCCAAGATAATAAATTGCTGATTTGTAGGCGATTCCAAATAAAAGCGATATCCCTTTTCTTTAAGCAGCGATTTTAGTCTTTCGGCCATTTCGATAGCATGACGGCTGATTTCCATATAAAGATTGTCGGTGAAAAGCGTGTCGAACTGGATGCCCAGCAAACGACCTTTTGCAAGCAAGGCTCCACGCTGTTTCATCTTGGTAATGAAATGTTTAGGTGCATTGTCGTGAGTAAAAACAACAGCCTCGCCACATAGCGCACCGACTTTTGTGCCTCCAATGTAAAATACATCGCAAAGTTCGGCAATGTCGGGCAGGGTTACATCGGTCTGACGGCTTGCAAGTCCGTAGCCAAGTCTTGCACCATCCAAAAACAACGGAATATTGTGCTTTCTGCAAACTGCGGAAATATCCGTGAGTTCGTCTTTGCTGTAAAGAGTTCCATACTCGGTCGGATGGGAAATATATACCATGCCCGGGAACACCATGTGCTCGTGGTTGCCGTCGGCATAGAAAGTGTTGACATAGGCGTCGATATTGCCTGCGTTCAGTTTCCCGTCGGTAGCTTCGAGAGCGAGCACCTTGTGTCCGCTGAATTCGATTGCACCTCCCTCGTGCACACTGATATGTCCCGAAGTAGCAGCTATCACGCCTTCGTAGTCGGCAAGCATGCTGCTTATGACAACCTGGTTGGTCTGCGTTCCACCGACAAGAAAATGCACTTTTGCATAGGGGCGATTGCAAGCCTTTTTGATTTTTTCCTCCGCCATTCGGCAATACCTATCCTCGCCATATCCAACGAGCGATTCCATATTTGTCTCTGCAAGTCTTTCCAAAATTTTGGGATGAGCACCTGCTATATAGTCACTTTCAAACGAAACCATGTCAATCAAAAATTAATGAATACTATTCTTCCTTCTTTTCGCTTTTCTCGCTCTTCTCGTATGCGTCCACAATCCTGCCCACTACCTTGTGACGGATAATGTCGCCCTTGTCGAACTGCACGAACGAAATCTCGGGAATATTTCCAAGTATCCGATGAGCCGAAAGCAAACCCGAATCCGACTTGCGCGGCAAATCTATCTGCGTAAGGTCACCTGTGACGATAAACTTTGAATTTTCGCCCATACGCGTGAGAAACATCTTGAGCTGGGTATAAGTCGCGTTCTGCGCCTCATCGAGAATCACAAAAGCCTCGCTAAGAGTGCGTCCACGCATAAATGCCAGAGGAGCAATCTGTATTGTTTTCTCCTCGAGGAACTTTTCGAGCTTGCGATAAGGAATCATGTCGAGCAGAGCATCGTAGAGCGGCTGCAGGTACGGATCGAGCTTCTCGCGGACATCACCTGGCAGAAAGCCGAGGTTTTCGCCGGCCTCCACGGCAGGACGCGAAAGTATGATTTTCTTTACCTTCATCTCCTTGAGCGACTTTACCGCCAAGGCAATAGCCGTATATGTTTTGCCAGTTCCAGCAGGTCCTGTAGCAAAAAGCAAGTCGTTCTTCTGGAAACATTCGACAAGAAGTTTCTGGTTGGCAGTACGTGCCCTTATTGGCTTACCGCTGATGCTGTACAAAAGCACGTCCTTGTCCTCGGCAATGCTGACCGAATTGGTATCGCTACCAAGAATTTCGCGCACCTCCTCTGCCCCAAGACGGTTGTACTTGCCAAAAAATTCAATCATCGCGTTAAGCTTCATCTCGAAGATCTTAATCTCCTCCTTATCGCCGACAACCTTTACTGTATCGCCGCGCTGCACAATCTTCAAACGAGGAAAATTCCGCACCAGCAACATAAGGTTTTCGTCGCGTACTCCGAAGAATTTTTGCAAATCTTCAATTTCAATCAGAATAGTTTTTTCAGTCATCGATAAATTTTGATATTTTTGCGGAGCAAAGAAAAGCAATTTTTTGGCATAGTCATAAGATTTTTACAACGAAAATGACGAAACTGGTAACACTGACTACCGACTGGAGCAACAGCGACTATTATATAGGTGCTGTAAAGGCTACAATTCTGTCGAAACATCCCGACACCATTTTCGTTGACATATCGCACAATATCGAAAAATTCAACTGGCAGCATGCAGGATTTGTCCTCGGCAGTCTCGTCGACGACTTCCCCGAAGGCACTATACATATTATAGGTGTAGACAGCGAACCCGACAGCAATACCGACATTGTGGTTGCAATCTACCACGGACAATACTTCATAGGAGCCAACAACGGCACACTTGGCATCGTTTTTGCCGAGAAACCAGAAGCGGCTGTATTTATTAGCGGCGATTCGTTCGCCGCCGATAGTGTATTTGTCGAAAAGAACGTCTTTGCCGAAATCGCAAAGTTCATTCTTTCGGGCAAGGACATACGCCAGCTTGGCGAAGAACGCGACGACGTACTACGATACACTGCAGTCCAGCCTCAGATCACAGAACGTGGAATACTCGGCAGCGTAATCTACATCGACTCGTACGGAAACGCAATCACAAACATCAGCAGGGAGACTTTCTACAATGTTATCGGAGAAAACAAATTCGAAATACTTCTGAACTCGAATATCCACAAGACCGATAGGATTTGCCAGTCGTACAAGGAAGTTGAAATTCCAGAAATCGTTTGCATCTTCAACTCGATAAACCTGCTCGAAGTAGCAATGCGCGGAGCAAACGCCAAAAACTTGCTGGGCCTCAGACCCGACTCAAAAATACGAATCGACATAATCAAATAAAAGTTCATCCGTATGCGCGAAAAGAAATATATACACGACAAGAAATGGAAAATAATACTGCTGATATTTGCAGCACTCATTTTCACATTGTCGCTCATTTACACCAACAACTTGATGAAAGACCTGCGACAGGAGGAATACAAGCGTATGGAACTATGGTCGCACGCCATGCAGAGCTTCATCAATTCGGAACCCGACGCCGACATTGGCTTCCTGTTCGAAGTGCTCGAAAACAACCAGACCATACCCGTCATCCTTGTCGATGCCGACAATAAGACCATAATTTCGTACCGCAACTTGGATTCCATAAAAATGGAAAATGCCGAATATGCCGCAGAGAAGCTGGAAGAATTCCGCAACAACGACAAGGAAAGTTTTTCGATAACCGACCCCGACGGCAATGTGCTTAACATCATATATTATTCCGACTCACTTCTACTGATAAAACTGCAGTTCTACCCTTACGTGCAAATGATACTAATTGCCATTTTCATAATAATGGGATATGTAGTGCTGAATGTTTCGCGCAAGTCGGAGCAAAACCATGTATGGCTTGGAATGTCGAAGGAAACAGCGCACCAGCTTGGCACGCCAATATCGTCGCTTATGGCATGGCTCGAGATAATGAGCGAAGAGCATGGCGAAACCGAAATGTTCCACGAAATAGAAAAGGATGTTTTGCGACTAGAAAAAATTGCAGCCCGTTTCTCAAAAATCGGCAGCAAGCCAAATCTCCACGAAAACGAACTTACCGACTGCATACGCAACACGGCCACTTACCTCAAGACGCGCATACCGTCATCTATCCATATCGAAACCGACATCGACAATCACGGCCTTATTTTCCTGCCACTCAACGTGGAACTATTCGAATGGGTAATAGAAAATCTTTGCAAGAACGCTGTCGATGCCATTGGCACAAACGGAACCATACGGATAAGCCTTTACGATTCGGAGAAGCACGTAGCCATCGAAATTTCAGACACGGGCAAAGGCATCAGCAAGTCGGATTTCAAAAATGTATTCAAACCCGGCTACACTACCAAGAATCGCGGCTGGGGACTGGGACTAAGCCTAGCCAAACGAATTGTAGAGGAGTATCACGGCGGAAAAATATTTGTCAAGTCGTCGGAAATAGGCAAGGGAACAACGTTTAGGATAATACTGAAGAAATAGTTCAAGGGTTCAACGTTTAACGTTTAACTTCGTTGAGGGCTTCGCCGTTCTATGGCTACGCCGTTTAAATGCCTTCGGCGTTTATCGCTACGCTGTTTTACGGCTAAAGCCGTTTGAATGTTGCACGTTTCTAAAAAAGCAGAATGTCATACTGAACTTGTTTCAGCATCTGATTCCGCTTTTTTTGTTTCATAGGCAGCGGTGCAAAAAAGAAACATTATTTTTCTTTTTCATATTCCAAAATTGTTTTGTACTTTTGCACGAATTTTATTTTAATGCCAAACGATTGGAATGGAACGTGATAACCAATATATTATACCGTTGGACGGCCTCGAAGAGAAGGAATATACCTTCGCTTTTAAGGCGGACGATGCGTTTTTCCAGTCGTACGAAGGCGGAGAAATAAAGGGCGGAGAGGTTGATGTGAAGGTAACTTTGCTAAAAAAGAAGACCTCGATGCTTATGAACTTTGACTTGTCGGGAACGGTAAAGCTGACTTGCGACAGATGTCTCGAACTCTACAACCAGCCCATCGAAATAAGCGATGAGATTCTGGTAAACTATGGCGACGAGACGAATTTCGACACAAACAGCGATGCCGTCACGTTAAGTCGCGATGCAAATTCGATTGACGTGTCGAGTTTCATTTACGAATACTCGCACTTTGCATTGCCCATAGCGCACTATCATCCCGAAGATGCAGACGGGAATCCTACCTGCGACCCGAAGATGATAGACTTGATTGACAAGTACAAGGTGGAAGAGACAGAAAAAACAGAAGACGCAATAGACCCGAGATGGGAAGCGTTGCGAGAATTAAAAAATAATAATAACTAACTAAAAGTTTAAGAAAATGGCACATCCTAAAAGAAAAACCTCAAAGCAGAGAAGAAACAAACGTCGCACTCACTATGTAGCAGAATTCCCGACATTGGCAACCTGCTCAAACTGCGGAACTACAATACAGTATCACCACGTATGTCCTAACTGCGGATACTACAGGGGCAAACTCGTTATCGAACAAAAGGCCGAATAATAATATAAAGTAATATGAACATTGGTGTTGACATACAAGGCGGGGATTTTGCACCGGATGCCGTTCTGGAAGGCGCGATACTCGCTTTAGAAGTTTTGGACAAGGACGACAGGCTGTTCCTCTTCGGCGACGAGGAGTACATCCGTAAGTATTTCGCCAATCGCGGAGTCGATGCTGGTGTTTTTGAAATTGTTAACTGTTCCGAAACATTAGCAATGGGCGACGACCCCGTAAAATCCTTCCTCGAGAAGAAGGATTCGGGAATCGTCAAGGGCTTCTACTACATGAAGCAAGGCCTTATCGACGGCTTTGCAAGCGCAGGCAATACTGGAGCAATGATGGTTGGCGCAACCAAGGTTATAGGTGTACTCGATGGTATCATCAGACCTTGTATGTCATCGATTTGCCCCAACAACAAGGGAGGCAACAACCTCATCCTCGATGTAGGTCTCAACGCCGACCCGAAACCCGAAGTGCTGGTACAATATGCACTCATTGGCAAAGTGTATGCGCAATATGTTATGGGAATAGAAAACCCGAGAATCGGTTTGTTGAACATCGGTTCCGAGGAAGGCAAGGGAAATCTTACCGCCAAGGCAACCTACAAGTTGCTGAAGGAACTCGACAACATCAACTTCATTGGCAACATTGAAGGCGGCGATTGTTCCGACACCAACAAGGTAGATGTAATCGTTACCGACGGATTTGTAGGCAATATCTACCTCAAGCATGCCGAATCAATTTACAGCATTTTGAGACAGAGAGGCATCAACGACCCGTTCTTCGAGAACTACAACTACGAGAATGTTGGCGGAACTCCTGCACTAGGCGTTAACGGAACTGTTATTATCGGTCATGGAAAGAGCAACGGCAAGGCTATCAAGAATATGATTCTTCAGACAAAGGCCGTAGCCGCTGCAAAGCTCCACGAGAAAATCGCTTCGATAATAAAATAATAATCTTTTTCATAAATGGCGAGTCCCAATCCGTCTGCGATTGGGATTTGTTTTTTGTTGTATACGCCGAATACTAATAAAGAATGCTTGAACAACTACTGCATGGCGGCAAAAAGGAAAATCCAAAATCGTAAATCCAAAATCGTAAATAATATTGTATCTTTGTGCAAATTTTAAAAACGTATAGAAATGAAGCAAATAATTGAATGCGTTCCTAATTTCAGCGAAGGACGCGATATGGCTGTCATCAAACAGATAACCGATGTAATAGAATCAGTAGAAGGCATTAAGCTCCTCGACGTTGACCCGGGAGCAGCAACAAACCGCACCGTTGTAACCTTTGTCGGCGAACCCGAACCAGTATGCAACGCTGCATTCCTTGCCGTAAAGAAAGCTTCGGAACTCATCGACATGAGCAAGCACCACGGAGCTCACCCACGTTTCGGTGCAACCGACGTATGCCCGCTCATCCCTGTTTCGAACATCACTATGGAACAAACCGTAGAATATGCACGCAAACTTGCTAAGCGCATCGGCGAAGAACTTTCGATTCCAGTATACTGCTACGAAAGTGCAGCATTCGAACCAAAGCGCCGCAACCTTGCAAACTGCCGCTCGGGTGAATACGAAGCTCTGCCAAAGCGTATCGGCAGCGACGAATGGCATCCCGATTTCGGTCCACGCGAATGGAACGACAGCGTAATGCACACTGGTGCAACTGCAGTTGGCGCTCGCAACTTCCTCGTTGCCTTCAACGTAAACCTTAACACCACTTCGGTAAACAAGGCAAATTCAATTGCATACGATGTTCGTGAACGCGGTCGTGTAAAGCGTGAAGGTCATCCCATTACAGGCAAGCCAGTACTCGACGAAAACGGCAACAAGGTATATGTTCCTGGCCTCTTGAAATCGGTAAAGGCAATCGGCTGGTACATCGAGGAATACGGAATCGCACAGATTTCAATGAACCTTACCGACATCGACGTTACTCCTCTGCACGTTGCTTTCGACACTGTTTGCGAACGCGCTGCAGCTCACGGAATCCGCGTAACCGGTTCGGAACTTGTAGGTGTTACTCCACTCAAGACTTTGCTCGATGCAGGTCGTTACTTCTTGCAGAAACAAGGACGTTCGCTCGGCGTTTCGGACGAAGAACTCATAAAGATAGCTGTTCGCTCGCTCGGTTTGAACGATGTTAAGCCTTTCGACCCGAAGAAGAACGTTATAGAATATATGCTCGAGGACAACAAGCCAAAGCTCATCGACATGGACTTGGTAAAATTCTGCCACACGACTGCATCCGAATCGGCAGCTCCTGGTGGTGGTTCTATTTCGGCATATATGGGTTCGCTCGGTGCCGCTTTGGGAACTATGGTTGCAAACCTCACCGCTCTCAAGCACCGCAACGACGACACATGGAAAAACTACAGCGACTGGGCAGAAAAGGGCAAATACTACCACGATGAATTGCTCAAGATGGTTGACGAAGATACAAACGCCTTCAACAAGATTATGGACGCATTTGCACTGCCAAAGGCAAGCGACGAGGACAAAGCACGCCGCAAACAGGCAATACAGGAAGCAACCAAGTTTGCTATCGAGATTCCATTCAAGACCATGAGCCTCAGCTGCGAAAGTATGCAGGTAATGCTCGAAATGGCAAAGAATGGCCTCGAAGCTTCGATAAGCGATGCCGGTGTAGGCGCATTGGCTGCAAGATCGGCTGTTCAGGGAGCATTCCTCAACGTAAAGATAAACTGCAAGTCGTACAACGACAAGGAGTTTGTTGCCGACATTCTGAAGAAGGGCGAAGAGATTGAAAAACGCGCTATCGCAATCGAAAAGGAAGTAATGGAGATTGCCAACCAGAAGATAAACGGCTAATAAATAAAACCAATAAAGTAAAAACGCCTTGGATATCTCCAAGGCGTTTTTTTTCTCAATACTGAGAGAGAAGTCTTATCGTATAACTTTTTTTTCTAAAAAGGCATCCCAAATGCGGGGAACATTTTGGGATGCCGAACCTATTTGTTAGTGTGTTTATTTAGGCAATTTTAGTTCTTCACAACCTTGCGATTTATAACAAAGTCGGAAGTTGAAACGCGAACATTGTAGGTCGAAGTTGGCAATCCGCCAAGTTGCAGAACCGTATTATAACTATTCTGCGGACTTTCGACCGATTCGGTGTAAACCAGCTTGCCGAGCATGTCGAACACGTCGATTTGGGCTGGACGGTCACCGAAATTATCAAGTTCTATATTAAGATCATCGTTGAACGGATTCGGGTAAGCAAGTACTTCGGGTTCTTCGCCAGTTTCATCGGCACAGAATACCACAACTATTTCCGAAATCGATCGCATTCCGTCGTAGTCGACCTGAATGAGTCGATAGTAGTTGTCGCCGTTACGCTTACCATAATCGGCATAGCTATAGTCGAGCTGCTCGATGCTGTTGCCAGCACCAGCAACGCGTGCTATTTCAACGAAATTGATTGCATCGTCGGAACGTTCAATTATGAAGTAGTCGTTGTTGCGCTCGCTAGCGGTAGTCCATTCCACAAGAACCGACTTGCCGTCGCAATTAGCAGCGAACGATTGCAATTCGATAGGCAACAAGGTTGCACGGTCGATAGAACCGAGTGTTACAATGCCGTCGAATGCACCGCCGCGGGTACGTGGAATCGTGTTAATATTTCTTATAGTTATAGTACTATGCGAACCTGTAACAGTAGTTGATACCGGACCAAGATTCTTCCAGCAGTCGTAATGAGCTGCAGCAACTATATGTGTTGCCGAATAATCAGTTACACCGTCATGGAAATGCTGTGTCGGATGATCGGCATCTACCTTGAGTGTGATATTGGACAAGTTAACTCCGTCATCTACTCCATCAACCTTCCAGTATTCGAAATTACTTACGTGGTCGAGCTGAGGATCGTTATCGCTACACATACTATTTGCAGTCCACCATTCGGGATAGTAATCGGGAGCTTCGCTAGAGAAGCCAGACTCATCGGTGTCGCCATGCTTATGGTTGAACTTGATAGACATACCCGATGCAGTATTATTTTCAATCTTTGTTGTGAAGGAACCAAGTACACCATCATTACCTGTCGGGAATGTAAACAAGTCGGTATTACCCTTCTTTACTACAGTTCCATCGACATAGCTCTTATAGTTGCTAACAGTTGCTGTTGCATTCTCGTTGAAGGTTGCATTACCAGTCAAAATACCATTTGTAAATGTAGCAGAATGATCTACAGTAATACCATTGTCCGCTGTAATATTATGAATACCTGTACCGGACTGCATGAATTGTACATTCCTAAATGTTTGTGCTTCGCTTATTGACTGGTTATCTGAACCAACAAAGAACACATAACTTTCACCACCTGCGGCGACCTCATTAGCATTCAAGGTTCCAATATTCTCGAGATCTCCAGCGATACTCAAAGCCGTACCTGCTGTAACAGTAAGCGATGCATCAGAACCAATAGTAAGGGTCTTAGCATAAGCATTGTTACTTAAAGTCAGATTCTTAGTCTTTGTACACTCCGATGTACCGATGTACACATTATCGTCTATTGTCGGAAGCGAAGTGCTGCCAACAGAATAAGAACCACCGCCATTGTTTACGTACCAGTTAGTGGCTATATTCCAGTCGTTGCTAGTCGTATTTAAATATTTACCATGCCATACGTAATCGTAAACAGTAGAACTTGCAATATCAGGCAGATTTGTAATTATGATATCGTCAATAATACCGCCACAACCATGGGCATCGTATATCTCAGCTCTAAACCTATCACCTGAACGGGCTGGGATATAGTAGAATTCAGCTGCTGTTTCACCGTTTACAGGATTAGTAACACCCTGGTCTGTGAGAGGAACCCAATCGGTTTCGCCATATGGTAAAGTCCACCACTTGAACATAGACTGGCTACCAGGTTCCATACCGCTACCACCAAGATTAGCCTGGACATGAGCCTGTTCGCCCAAGCAAATTTCAGGGCTATTAATATAAGGTATAGCAGGCTGAGAAATATCATATGTAAATGAATTTCCTGTTGTCTCGCAACCGATATTATCGACAAGTGTAAGTTCGCAGCTGCGAGTCAACGAAGCAGGATATGCTGGCAAGGTAATGCCATTGCTTTCCATATTGGCTATTGTCGGGTGAATATAGAAGTTAGGAGTTCCACCCTCTTCACTTATTAAGTTTTCAATATTACCTGCATTATTACTATCGAAACCGCCGCAGTTGCCCATGTGAGAATCAACCAGTTCGATATCGTAAGACCAAGCATTGTCATCAATATCCTTCAAGCCAATTTCCCAGTTGAAGATATAACCGTTATCCAATCCCCACGAGTCGCAAATCTGTATTGTCCATACGCCGTTGAGCTTACATCCAACAAGACTCTGGAAACTCTGGTACGGATGGTAGAACTGTGTACCGTTGCTTGCATTCGAAGGCTTTACTATCAAAGCATTTGTAATGCCTCGCTCATGGTTTGCATTGTCGATAGGACTTCCGTCGGCAGCAGCATATTGGTAGCTGTCGCTGTTCGACCAGCAGTAGTCGAAGCCTTCACCGCTCGGATTATAGCTTGAGGTCAATATATAGTTGCTAAGGCCATCGTGCATATCCGGCTTACCGAAGCCCAATGATGCAGCTTCAGTGTACCATTGTGTAGTATAATTACTGCCATAACCACCATATCGGTATGAACTTGTACTATAATAGTTTGCAGGATTATTATTAACCCAACCTCTAAACTTATAATAATAGCCGCCAGCACAGAAATCAGCTGGGGTATTAGTTGCAGTACTATTTAACATAGCTCTGAGTTCAGCGAGCAACTCGGCTATAGTCATATTCTTATCGAAAGCTCTACCTTCCTGACGTATACCTGTTGAAGTTCCATTGTAACCAACATATACTGCCATACTAACATTCTGCCTGTCAAGACGACCTTGCTGACAGCCACCGCTAGAATATTGATCATTGATATATCTGTCGAAACTTGCATAACATCTTACAACCACGTATGGCCATGCATAAGTTGCATTGTCAAGACCACCACCGGCTGAATTTTTCTGGTCTTGCAGCAAAATTGCTGTTCTAGGTTCATAGTTCGGAGTGTAGCACTTGAGCGAAATCTGTACGTCACCTATATGCGAGTGTTCCAAATTAATTTTTACGTAGTCGATATTAGATGCATCGGTAATAACGGCATTCTCCTTGAAGTCGGCAAATTCGACATCAGAAGTATAGCACTCGCCCACGCCATCGGGAATAAATTTGGGGTTCGATACACCCTGGGTAGACTTGATTTCCAAAGCTTCGTTGGCAACCTCGATTATAGGTTCTTGCACTATACGTGGGTCGCCCACAACGATTTCCTTGCCGTAACCTACGCAAATATTACCAGCCGACGGGTTGTCGTAAGTAGTTCTAAGACCATGCGATACCCATACGCGCAGAGGAATCTCCTGCTTGCAGCCATCATGACCATCAATCTTGAGCAAAATATCGTGGCCCATAGTAGTTGTGGCCTCATAAGTTACTGTAGAAGTGTTGCTTGTTACATGTGCATGACCATCGTGACGGTTTACATCCCATTGATAGGTAATGTTAACATTGTCATGAACGTTAGGTTTCTTCTGTGCTTCAAGAGTCAATACCTCGCCCTCGCAAACATTGAACTTCTGAATACCGAATCTGTCGGTGCCACCATCTGATATACCCTGCTGAGCATTGCCTTCCTTTACAATCTTAACATAATCGCAAATTCTATATATTGCATACAGGGTCATATCGCGAGCACTTGCAATATATGCACCTGGTGCATAAGGAGGCTCATATGACGGATCGGTTTGATCGGGAGTCGGGTTAGTGTCCCATCCTAGGAATAGACCTAAACTACAAGATGGAATGTCGCTCGTTACAAAAGCAGGATATCCTGTTACTCCATGAGTGCTTTCAATTGTGTTAGATACGCCAGTTTCACCACTCTCATTCATACAATTTGTGCTAGCGTCGTACACTATTGTACACGCACTGCCTTCGTATATACAGAACTTAGTATTAGGACGTGTTCTTTCGCAAAGCCTTGAATGTCCGCTTATATTATTGTTTCCATAATTATTATTATCGTTATAATAGGAGATTACAGAATTGAAACTTGTCTCGGTATAATCGAACACATAACTTTCACCGTTATTGTTTGCCGAGTTATCGTCGATTACAAGCAAGAGGTTATTTCCATTATACGGGAATGGTTCATCGAGGAAATACGAATTCCATCCCTGCGAGCAGTTGAGTGCACCCGAATATACGAGATCATCTTCTGTTACACCGAGAACCCAGTCATTTGTACCAGAAAACTCTTCCTTATCTGTTTCCTTCAAGTACATCTTTACCGAGTTCTTTGCTGTCATCGGCCTATTGTATGCATATTGGAAGCTGATTGAAGTTATAAGACCAGTAGCATTAATTTCGTCATGTCTAAACAATATCTGTGTATATGTATAATTATATTTATTGTTGACAGGAGCCTTATAGGTAGTAGTTGTTGCATCACCAATTTCCTTACATGCTTCACTACCGACAATTACAACAAAGTCAGCAGTGCGAGGGCACTTGCCTGGTTCGTTCGGTGTGAATGTTACCGTTATGGTAGCTTCACCTACAGATGTTCCTGTTATTATACCGTTTTCATCAACGATTGCTACGGTTGGATTAGAGGTTGAATATGTTATGGTACCAGCAACATTTGTTTCATTGTTTATAAAAGAGCTCAAATCATCGAATGTTTGAGTTACAAGAACAGTACCACTGGTTTGAGTAAGCCCAAATGCTCCAGCAACAGCAGAACAGATACATACATTATCGATAGCGACACTATAGCTGAAATAATCGGTTTCGCATACCCATCTGAATGCAATATATGCACTTGCCGGCATTGAAGGCAAGGAAATCTGATTCAAACCAGCAGTTGCCGAACCGAAGTTGTAGAGGAATGGAGTAGCATTGCCAACTGCAACAAATGTAGCAGCATCGTCGGGATCGGTCATATAACCTACGGTAAGAGTACCATAGTCAACATACTGCCACCATGCATTGAATGTTACCATACCGCCATTTTCCATACCCGAAATGTAAGGCATTACAACATAGTTGGTATGTCCGTAGTTCTGACCGTACAGCTGATAGTTTCCAGATGTAATTTCAATTGCGTTGCCATCCATTGCAAAGTAACCATTGTATGCATGAGGCGCACCTTCGGCATAGGTACCTGTATATATTCTACGCCAGCAGCTAGGAATTCCTGCATCTTCATAATACAAATCGTTAGCAGATGCATAGTCTTCGAAGTCGAAGCAATCTGGATTTACCAAATTGTTGCAATCTACAACGACAGCATACTCGGCCTGCATAGCACAATATAAAGTCAAACCGTCGAATACTGATGGCAAGGTTGCTGTTATGATAGCCTTACCTGCAGATAACCCGGTAACTACACCTTCGCTGTTAACCGTTGCAATTCTAGTATCGCTGCTGCTCCACTGAATTGTACCAGAAGGCGATGCTGTATTAGTTAAATATGTATTGCTAGATATGTTTACAGAGCCTCCTACATTAATTCTTGCTGGAGTTCCGATAAATGTCAAGTTTCCAGAACGGTCTTCACAGCCAGTAATACAGAATCTAGCTTGATTTTTTGCCGATGACAATGTTCCTGCAAATGATGCATTTTCCGGATCATAATTGCTATTATCGTTACGTGCATGCAATGCCTGGTTGCCTGCAGCATTAAACGCAAGACACGACATAGCGCTTTGATATGAACCTGTATTGTCATCAACTATTACAGCAATATTCTTTGTTCCGTCGTATTCTATAGCATTAGTGAAATCGATTTGTGTCCATTGTCCATTAGCAAATGTTACAGTTCCTGAATATACCAGATCTTCTGCAGTAACAGGTATCCAATCGGTTGTACTGCTAAAAGTAGACTTTGTAGTAGGCACCACATACATGTCTATAGTTCTAGTCTGTGCTGTTCCATTGTTATAGAATGAAATTCCATTCAAAAGGCCAGCAGAACCAATCTCTGCAGGTGTGTATATCTGCTGTGAATATGAGTAGTTGTAGTAAGATTGTGCTGGCAAATCGGCATTGACAGCAACACCGCTACCAATACGGCGGCAAACCGAAGGAGTTACTTCGCAAACGTTGCTCCAGTCGCTTTCCTCGCCAACGCCACAAACTGCCTTTACGCGGAAATAATATGTTGTTTCGGCAGTGAGACCTGTGAATTCCTTTTGCGGAACATTAACATCTTCGCTGCCAAGAACTGTAGAGAAAGTACTGCTATTGCTATATTGTATAGTCCAGTCGGTTGCCGAACCTGCCTCCCACGAAATCATAGCCGAAGTAGTAGTAACATCCGAAGCTTCAAGATTTCTTGGTCGTACACAATCAGGACAATCAACAACGTGAGCTATAGGAGACATAGCTGCCGAACCTGCGAATATTGTATTGCCGCTAACATCGTTTACGACGTAAGAACATTCACTGTCGTAGTTACCTCTAACCCATACGAAGTTAACTGTACTACCATCGATTATAGGCAATGTTCCAGAAGCAGATCTACCACTACCAATAGTCCAAGTAGCGAGAATTGTACCTGTCATACCATCCACTACGTTGATGGCAGCACCATTCCAGCCGTCGCCGTAGCTGTCGGTAAGTTCGTAGCTTATTTCACACATATCGCCAGTTACAAACGAAACTGACCTTGCTTCACTTTGTTCGCTACCACAATTAGTACGCAGCAGAACCGTGTAATTTACACCAGAGGTCAAACCGGTGAGGTTTATATGAGTAACACCCGAAACGTCTGTCCAGTTAGCTCCACCATCGATGCTGTATTGCCATGTAGTAAAATTACCATTGGGTACCCACGAAATCTGTGCTGTAGTTGCTGTTACATTCGAAACAGTAAGACTTCTCGGTTTGCGGCAAGTAACAACATCACAATTTACAGTATAGCTTATAATATTATCAATAGCCCCTTCTCCAGAGAATATTTCCTCATCATTTCTATCATATACTATGTACGAACAATCACCTGCCGAATTTCCATTTTCCCATTCGAAAGAGATTTGTCTTCCGTTGCAAACCGAAAGAGTTCCTTCTGCCGAAGCTTCTCCATCAGCGATAGTCCAAGTATCGAGGACTATACCTGTCAATGCATCCACGACATTGATTGCGTTGCCTTCCCAACCATCGTTTCCGCTGTCGGTAAGTTCATATCTTATTTCGCACATGTCGCCGCCATCGCACAATGCAGTATGGAATGAAACTGCCGTACTTGGTCTACTTTGATCGTTGAAACTGTCGCTGCAGTATGCGCGTACTTCAATCGTATAAGCCGTTGCCTCGGTCAAGCCTGTGATGGTTGCAGTTCTTATTGCGGTGCCAGTAACACCTGCGAGATCAGTCCAAGCTCCATCATTAAGTCTGTATTGCCACTTTGCCGGCTCAGCTCCAGCTGGAGTCCATTCAATAGTAGCCGAGGTTGTAGTCGTAGCAACGACTGCAAGACCTGTAGGCTTAAGACAAGTAGGAATATAGTCGAGCATTACATTGTCGATGTGCAAGTTGTTATCTGCATTGCTTTCTGTAGATTCACCGTAGAATGCTATGATTACCTCGTCGGTGCCATAGCTTGAAAGATCGATGGCTACCTCCTCGCCTTCGAGAGAAATATTATTGTAAACATAAGCAGAACCGACATTGTCGTACTGGCGAAGTACTGTCCATGTTGCACCTTCATCGGTACTAATCAGGACAACAAACTTGTCGTCGAGTCCGGTAGTTGCTGCAGGCTGGAGGGTTCCACTATATGCAGTCAAAGCAAGGTCGAAAGTCAACTGTACGTTAGGCTTCATAATGATAACAGGAGTTGTCAGCCATTTGAAGCATGATCCACCATATATATTAACTCTGGCATGATCGTCGAAAACTCCATTACCCGAATTGAAAATCCAGTTGTTTGCAGATTCAAGTGTTGCCGTACCATTCATCACATTAGATAAATGTCCTGTATATTGATTCCAGTCGGCAGGCAATGTAGATGCGAATTGTTCGAGGAATACAATACCATACTTTGTTGTAATAGAAACAGCATCTGTCCATTCAGAATAATCGCCACCGCAATCGGCCTGAACCTGGAATTCGTAACTGGTAGCAGCCAAAAGTCCAGTAACTGTATATGTAGTAGATGTTATACCGTTAATTGTGGTCCATGCCTGATCAGAAACCTTCTTATACTGGAGATTCCACGTAGTTTCGGCATCGCCAGCAGTCCATTCAAGAGTGACATCGTTCAAACCCCTGTCAGTAATAATGAGATTGGTAGGTTTAGCACAAGTAGGAGCAACCTTTACTACAACATCATCCATGTATGTAGTTCCTCCATTTTGGCTTCTTCCTTCAAATATTACATAATATACGCCATCGTCCGCAACAGTAACAGGGATTTCATATTTGTACCAACCTGCTGATGTTTCTGCACCTATTATATTTGAATTTACTACAGATTCAATAGTATAGTTACGAGAGATAAATCCGAGGTCGACAGCATCGTTACCAGCCGACACAAGATCGTTGGTCTTGCTTAAATATACATTTATACCCTCTTCCGAATAATTGCTAGCATTTCTATAAACCTTCAAGGAAACCATATAGTCGCCAGCTACCATCGACAATGCCTTTGTAACGAGATTATGCTTAGAACCTACCTTACTGCTTCTCAATTGAGCCATAGGTGGATTAGAACCAGTTCCTTGTGTTGATGTATAACAATCCCATGCGCCGTCAGCATAATCATAACCAGATCCAGTTCCTTCATCTGTCCTTTCCTGTGACCAGCATATAGGCGGGAATGTCTCTGTTGTTATTCCAGTAAAGTTTTCGGTGAACTGGTGATCTGCATCAACAGTAAATACGCCACATGCTGTTATAAACGAAGCAGTGGTACTCCAGTAGCTAAATTCACCACCACAATTTGCTTTTACTCTTACATAATATACAGTTGCGTCGGTAAGACCAGAGATATCTGCAGTAGGATTTGTGCTTGCGTTTATTGTTTCGTACGAAGAAAAATCACGTTCTGTGCTGTATTGCAACTCCCAGTCGGTTGCATTACTATTTTCTGTCCACGAGATTGTTGTACCTGCAGTTGTAATATTTGTAGCTTCAATATTTGTCGGAGGCAAGCACGACGGAATGTCAAGCACTCTTATTGTATAGTCGTGTACTACTGTATATGTGCCTGTAGGACAAGGATCAGCATCTGCAGCATCAGAAATTGAAGTTATATAATTATCATATCCACTATCGGAACCAAGTATACGCATACGATGTTCGCCCAATGGTGTAGAAGCTGGCAAAGAAAATGTTGCTTCGAGAACAGTAGGATTAGTTCTTTCCGATTCTCCAACATATACCACTTCGTTGCCATCGAACTCAAGGTTGTCGTTGAAGTCGATCCATATTATTGTTCCGTATGTATATCCTGTAGCATAGTTAATGCTAACTGTAGTCTCCAGTCCTATATTTGCAGCACCTACAAGATTCGAATAATTGCCATAGTATGGAGCAGCAGCAGGCAAGCCATTTGCAGCTGTATTATTTACAACTTCGTTACCAACACCAAACGAAACGCCAATAATACCCTTGCCGTCTCTTGATGTAGGAGCAGGAGCGCAATAACCTGTATAGAAATAATAAGAATCTGTCCACACGCTAGATACCATTGGAGTACATTTTGACTGAACCTGTACCTCGTAAGCAGTTTCGGCCGTAAGGTTTTCGATTGTATATGGATTTGATACACCATTTACATCGGTCCAAACGACTGTATTTACTACCCTGTATCTTAAATTCCAAACATTTTCTTCAAAACCAGCTGTCCATGATACTGTAGCCGATGTCGATGTAACAGATGCAGACAAGTTTGTTGGAGCTGGGCAATTAGGCAGAGTTGTAAATGAAGCAGCCCTTGACCAATTGCTAACGCCAATATTACCACGGCAGTTTGCCTGAACTCTTACCTCGTAATTGGTTTCAGGATTAAGGTCTTCGATGGTATACGGAGTTGTTACATTACTTATTTCAGTCCAATCCGGATCACTATCAGTTTTGTATTCTATGTTCCATGTATCTTCATTTCCACCGGCAGTCCATGATATAGTAGCAGTGGTTATGGCTACATCATCGACAGTAACATCGGTAGGTTTATCGCAGTCAGGAATAAAATCAATGCTTACATTGTCAATAAAAATTGCTCCAGAACTATAGTCTGCATTGGCAAAGAATTGTAATATTATAGTTCTACCAGCATATGCCGCAAGAGATATAGTCGCTTCGGTAAAATCACCAGGATCGGTATAAGAAGTAGATGTACCAACTTTTGCGTACGATGCCAAATCAACAAAAGAAGATCCACCATCTTGCGAAATCTTCACTATAAAATCACCGCAACTTGCAGTATGAGAATAATCGAATGTGAGTTGGTACTGTCCTGTTGACGGAATGCTAATGGGCTGTGAGTTTATGAGTGCCGTACCACTTTTAACATAGTAGTTGTGCATACGGAGCATTTTGTTTCCTCCATAACTATATACACCCCATACGTACGCAGGATTATTGCTAATTGATGTAGTAGTCGATGCGGAGTTGTCCCAACAATCAAGAACTGTGTTTGCATCATAAGTCTCAAAGTTCTCTGTATATGGTACGGTTAAATTTGCACAAGGAGTCTTGAATGTAATCATTATCCATTCGCTAGCGTCACCGCCACCACAATCTGCTTTTACATATACATCATAAGATGTATTTTCGGTAAGAGCAGTCATTTGAAACTCTGGTGTTCCTGAAATATTTTCGGTAGTACCTTCAGTTTCAACATCAAAACCAGCCTCACCATACTTAAGGATCCATGCGGATTCTTCTCCTCGTTTTGTCCAAGATACTATAGATGTAGTAGACGTTAAATCTTCGATATGAAGAGTTGATGGAGATACACAAGACACTGGTGTTATACTGAAATTATCTATAGCAGCAGGAGTCTGCGCGCCCGAATTTCCATCATTACGCCAAGCAAAGACAACTAAATAATTGCCTGCCGGAACATCTGCAACGACAGTCTTATCTGCCTGCCACGTAGAAACTAAGTTCAGTTTACTACCGCCATCCAAGGCAATCCAACCACTAGGCAAACTTGAAGCGCTAAACATCGGTGGAGCCATAGTCATAGCTTGAATTGTCGTATTAGATGGGACTAGAGCAACCCTAAGATAATCATTTGTACTTTCACCATTGGCCTTCCAATCATACTTAAAAGTATATTGTGTATTCTCAAAAGTAAAGATTTTAGTTGCATAGGTAATAGATGCGCTATTATTACTATATGCATTTGTCGTACCACCATCATTTGAAATGTAGAGAGAATTTGAGCCTCCATTGTTTAAAGCAGAACCAACAACCCATGCATTTGGCAATGCACCATTGACTAACATCCAATTTGTTGTTCCTTCAAAGTCGTCGCTCCAACCACTACCTACAACAACAGGAATTTGCTTTGTTGTAAAACTTTGCGATGTACACCAATTGCTATAATCACCTACTCCACAATTAGCACGGACTTTTACAGAATATGTCTTACCATCATCAAGCCCAGTTAGTATGTATGATTTTTCTGTTACATCAATAATACTATTTACGTCATCATTAATACAAATCTGCCATGCGGTTTCAGTATCTCCCTCCGTCCAATCCAAATTTGCTGTGTTATAATCAACATTCGAAACTGCCAACGCTGTTGGAACAAAACAAGACGGGATTGTCCTAAAAGTGATTTCGTTTGTCCATTCGCTATATTCGCTTCCGCAATTAGCACGTAACTTTATTGTATAATCCGTATCTGGATTAAGACCTGTAATTGTGTATGGATTTTCTGTTACATCAATCGGACTGCTTTCGTTGTCATTCAAACAAATCTGCCATGCGGTTTCGCTACCAATTTTCACCCACGACAAATCGGCTGTCGTTGTAGTAATATTAGATGCAGCCAACGATGAAGGTCTAACACATGAAGGAAGATCTCCCATATGAAGACGAATCTGGTTCTTAACGTTCAATACTGTACCGGTGTAGCTGCTCGGATCTGCTGGGTCGTAATTAGTACCATCGCTATAAACTCTTATTGCCTGCGAGGTTGCATTAAATACTCGGAAATTTCTATTGTTCTCGTAACTACCAGTATTGTCATCCACAATAATAGCTACATTTTGGATTCCATCGTATATAAATGAATTTGTAAGAGTAATACTTGTCCAATCATTAGCAGTAAAAGATACGGGTCCACTGAATACAAGGTCACCTGATGATACGGGAATCCAATCGCTTCCTCCTGAGAAAGTTCCCTTATTGGTAGCAACCATGTAAACATCCATGTCGCGTGTTACTGCACTATTAGCAAAGAAATCTATGCTTAGAATAGTACCTGCATTATTACCAATCTCTGCTGGTGTAAATATCTGCTGAGTCAACGAATAATTGTAATATGTATATGTTGGCAAATTGTTATTCGTTGCAGTCCCACTACCTATAACAATTGTTGCAGAAGGCATGAAATTGACAACATTACTCCAATCACTTTCACCTTCAGTACCACAATCTGCCTTTACTCGTGCATAATATGTGGTTTCTGCAGTAAGACCTGTAAGATTTTTTGTCGGTGCTGTGCTTACGCTCACTTCTGTATATGTACCATCGGCGAATGTATTGTCGGTACCATACTGCAAAATCCAATCTGTTGCGCTTCCAACTGCAGTCCATGCCAAAGTTGCAGTAGTAGCAGTATAAGCCGTGCATATCAGTCCTGTAGGTGCTGGACATGCTTCAAGAGTTGTGAATGACGCATTGTTTGTCCAATCACTGAAAACACCTTCACCACAATTTGCACGTAGCTTTATTGTATAACTTGTTTCTGGATTAAGACCTGTAATTGTGTATGGATTTTCTGTTACATCAATCGGACTGCTTTCGTTGTCGTTCAAGCAAAGTTGCCAAGCTGTTGCGCTTCCATTTTCCAACCACCTAAACGTTGCTGTAGTAGCAGTTAGGCCAGTGCGCATCAGTCCTGAAGTTTTTGGACATGCTTCAAGGGTTGTAAATGTTACAAGCTGTGTCCATTCAGAAGTACCGTCAGTACCACAATCTGCCCTAACTTGTACACTATATTCCGAGTTTTGGTCAAGACCTACAAGAAGATAACTATTATTCGAAGTCAATCCTTCAACATCAGTCCAATGCGGTGATGCTTCCGAATTATTCATGTATCGCAAATCCCAAGTTGTTTCCGTATCACCCGCTGCCCAAGATATAATTGCAGAATTAGATGTGACACTAGAACAAACCAAGTTATTAGGAGTAATACATGCAGGAGCCAAATTGACGCTAACATCATCAACAAACCAATACCATGAAGAAGAGCCAGCATTATGGTTAAATGCAAAGTAACTACCTGCAGGAGCAGAAGACATTATTACTTCCTTATGAGTGTACGATGCTGATGCCCAATCGTTATACGCGTACGATTCAACAGAAACAAAAGTTGAAGCATCATTCAAATCAGTAATATAACCGACCTCAAAAGTTCCACAACTGCTATTTGTATGACTTTCGGGACGCGTATAAAACGAAAGCTGCAAACCAGAAATTTCACTACCAAATTGAGGCAAAGCAATTATATTACCTCCCGTTACACCAGAAAATTTCAAGCTGTATGAACCCGAATTTGCATTTCCGTTATTAACTGATACCGAGCCTTCACCAACCTTTGTCCAGCATGGTAGAGCCGCAATGGATGCTCTATTTTCAAAGTCCTCCGACCATGGAACGCTTTCTGCTCCACATTCAGTTCTAAATGTAACCTTTCCCCAAGAACTTTCATCACCAACACCACAAATTGCCTTTACATAAACATCGAATTGAGTATTTGCAGAAAGGCCAGTAATCTCGAAAGCAGGAGTTGTAGAAATGTTCTGGGTTGTACCTTCCGTTTCAACATTGAACCCTGCAGGTCCGTACTTGAGAACCCAAGCAGTTGCGCTACCGCCTTCTGTCCATGAAATGTTAGCTGATGAAGATGTAATGTTAGATGCTGTTAAAGATGAAATCTGCGGACATGACGGAGGATTTGCAAAAGTCAAATCATCCACATATAACCGATATTGATAGTTTGAATAATAATATATAGCTACATATTTGGTTCCTGCAGGAAAACTATATTCCTCTGAAAGAGTCCACGATGTACTACTTGTAGAAATCTCCGAACCAAAAGTGAAACTGGAAACATCGTTATCAGTAGTTGAGTAACCCACCTTAAATGTCTCAGTGCCAGAACTACTTGAATTTGCATAGTAAAACTTGAAGATAAGACCAGATACTGCATTCAATTCTGGAGAAATTAGATATTGGTTATAAGACGAAGAACTACTATAAGACGAAAATCTGAAACCATAGTCGCCAGTTCTTTTTGCATTAATAGCAATTCCAAAATCACCAACATTATTAGTACTTTCGTTTACAGTTGTCCATCCATCGGCAGACAAATCATTATTCTCAAAGCCATAAGTATACGGCAATGACTGCTGCGCAAACATTTTCCCGCCTATCAATGTCAAGCACAGGGCCATTATAATTGTAAACAGAAATTTGATTTTGTATGCAGTAGCATTATTTTCGTAGGTAATATTACCTATTTTTGAAATATCTGCTGTTTTCTTTGTATCACACACATTTGATACACAAACACTTGCTTTATTTCTTTCGTTTAAAGCACCTAACAAAATAGTAGAGTTCCCTCTCATACCGTAAAAATCCTTCATATTTTAAACTATACAACTCCTTTCGGAGTAAAACTAAAATCAATAAAATAAAGAGTTCCCCACCCCTCATTTATTTGGGCGCAAAAGTACAACTTATTAATTTACCTTAGTCAAACTATGTAAAATATTATATATTATGATTAATTATGAATATAATCATTATATATTTTTATATAAATAAAAAATATGCACCCATTCCCAAAAGGATAACAGGCTTGCTATTGGTCTACAAAATACTATGTAATGTATTAACACTTAGCACAATAGCATAGCGCCAAGTGTAACACATAGGGAAAATGTCACATTATATATGCAATATCCGTACCAATATTCCTTTGCAGCGCTCGAAACAGCAAAAAAAGAGCGGACAACACACGTCATCCGCTCCTTCTTTGTCGTTATAAACCAGCCTATGCCTTTGCGGTGTTGCCTCCGAAATTCATCGGCAACTTGTTGGACTGAACTTCTATCTGTCCAAAATTTGATTCGTACTTCTGGATATTGTCCTGCAATGCACGCAGAAGCCTCTTGGCATGTTCGGGGGTAAGTATTATCCTCGACTGCACCTTCGACTTCGGCAAACCAGGCATTATCCTTACAAAGTCAAGTATAAATTCCGACGACGAATGAGTTATCACAGCAAGGTTTGCATAGGTACCCTGTGCAACGGTCTCGTCCAATTCAATGTTCAGCTGGTTGTTATTCTCTGCCATAGCTATTCAAATTAAATTTCGTTTTGCTGTTCGAGTGTATCAATGTAAGGAGCAACTTCGGCCTTGTTGCATACGCGCAAGCTCTGGAAGTCGCGGAGACCTGTTCCAGCAGGAATCAAGTGACCGCAGATAACGTTTTCCTTCATACCTTCGAGTGTATCTTCCTTAGCGCGGATTGCAGCCTCGTTCAATACCTTTGTTGTTTCCTGGAATGATGCAGCCGACATGAAGCTCGAAGTCTGCAATGCAGCCTTTGTGATACCCTGCAATACCTGGCTCGATGTTGCCGGAATTGCTGGACGTGCTTCAACCAACTTCTTGTCCTTACGCTTCAGCATCGAGTTCTCGTCGCGAAGTCTGCGGTACGAAACTATCTGACCAGCGGTGAAGTTCTCGGAATCGCCAGCGTCAACAACTACCTTCTTGTCGAAGATAGTGTCGTTTTCCTGCCTGAATTCCCACTTGTCAACAATCTGATTTTCGAGGAACTGGGTGTCGCCCGGATCTTCTACGAGAACCTTTCTCATCATCTGGCGTACGATAACTTCGAAGTGCTTGTTGTTGATCTTAACACCCTGCAGACGGTAAACATCCTGAATTTCGTTTACAAGATATTCCTGAACTGCGGTCGGACCCTTGATAGCAAGGATGTCGGACGGAGTGATAGCACCATCGATAAGCGGAGTACCTGCCTTGATGTAGTCGTTAGGCTGAACAAGTATCTGCTTTGACAGCGGAACCAAATATTTCTTCGAGTTGCCTTCCTTAGGAGTGATTTCGATTTCGCGGTTACCACGCTTGATCTTACCGAACTGAACAACACCGTCGATTTCGGAAACGACAGCTGGGTTGGATGGGTTACGAGCTTCGAACAACTCGGTTACACGTGGCAAACCACCCGTGATATCACCACCCTTACCTACAACCTTCGGCATCTTGATGAGGATGTCACCAGCCTTAATCTGGTCTTTTTCGTTCTTCATCAAACGTGCACCCACTGGGAGGTTGTAAACTGCAAGGACTTCCTTGTTCTTGTCGATAATCTTTGCAACAGGAATCTTGGACTTATCCTTTGTTTCGGTAATTATTCTCTCGATGAAACCTGTCTGCGGAGCAATTTCCTGCTTGAAGTTGACACCTTCGACAACATCTTCGAAAATAAGCTTACCTGTGTATTCGGAAATGATTACAATGTTGTACTGGTCCCATTCACAAATCTTGTCGCCCTTCTTTACCATGTCGCCGTTCTTGAAGTACAAACGCGAACCATAAGGCAACGACTTGTTAACCAATGCGATCTTTGTTCCCGGGTCGAGGATCTTGAGTTCGGCCATACGGGTAACAACGATATCAACATTGCCTTCTTCCTCTTCGTGAACAACAGTACGGAGTTCATCGATTTCGAGGATACCGTCGTACTTGGCTGTGATTGTAGATTCGCTTGCGATGTTACCTGCGATACCACCAGAGTGGAATGTACGAAGAGTAAGCTGAGTACCAGGTTCACCGATTGACTGTGCAGCGATAACACCTACAGCCTCGCCCTTCTGAACCATCCTGTGGGTTGCAAGGTTACGTCCGTAGCACTTAGCGCAAACGCCCCTGTGCGATTCGCAGGTGAGAACCGAACGGATTTCAACCTTTTCGATTGGCGAATCGGCGATAGTCTTAGCGATGTCCTCTGTAATTTCTTCGCCAGATGCAACGATAAGTTCATTGGTTTGCGGATGGAATACATCGTGAACACTGATTCTACCCAAGATACGATCGTAGAGGGATTCGATAAGTTCACCGTCGTCCTTTCTGAGTTCGGAAACTTCAAGTCCGCGCAATGTACCGCAGTCTTCTTCGGTTATGATTACATCGTGAGCCACATCGACGAGACGACGGGTAAGGTAACCAGCATCTGCAGTCTTAAGAGCGGTATCGTCAAGACCCTTACGAGCACCGTGGCTGGAGATGAAGTGTTCGAGAATCGAAAGACCTTCCTTAAAGTTTGCAAGAATTGGGTTTTCGATGATTTCGCTTGCGCCTGTACCAGACTTCTGCGGCTTAGCCATAAGACCTCTCATACCGCACAACTGGCTGATCTGTTCCTTAGAACCACGGGCTCCAGAGTCAAGCATCATATATACTGAGTTGAATCCCTGGTCGTCGGTCGAAAGTTTCTTCATCACGGCGATACTCAACTTAGCGTTTACGTTGGTCCAAACATCGATAACCTGGTTGTAACGTTCGGTATCGGTAATGAAACCGTTGCTGAAGTTGAACATGATTTCGTCAACCTGATCGTAACCGTCCTGGATAAGCTGAGCCTTTTCTTCTGGAACGATAACGTTATCGAGGTTGAACGACAGACCGCCGATGAATGCGTTGTAGTAACCCATGTTCTTGATATCGTCGAGGAACTTAGCAGTAGTTGCAGTTCCACACTTATTAATAAGGTTACCGATGATATCTCTCAACGACTTCTTGGTAAGGAGCTGGTTGATATAACCGTATTCCTTCGGAACAACCTGGTTGAAAATTACACGACCGGTAGTTGTTTCGATAATATGTTCGATGAAGTTGCCGTTTTCGTCAACATCGTGGTGTCTAACCTTGATTTTTGCATGAAGACCAAGTTTGCCTTCGTTGTAAGCGATGATAACTTCCTGCGGACCGTAGAAAGTCTGTCCTTCGCCTTGTTCGCCAGTTCTTTCCTTGGTAATGTAGTACAGACCAAGAACCATATCCTGTGATGGAACCGTGATAGGCGCACCATTTGCAGGGTTAAGGATGTTGTGCGAAGCAAGCATAAGTATCTGGGCTTCCATAACGGCAGCGTTGCCCAACGGCAAGTGAACAGCCATCTGGTCACCATCGAAGTCGGCGTTGAATGCCGTACATACGAGTGGGTGAAGTTGGATTGCCTTACCTTCGATAAGTTTTGGCTGGAATGCCTGAATACCAAGACGGTGCAACGTAGGAGCACGGTTGAGCAGTATCGGGTGACCCTTCATTACGTTTTCGAGGATGTCCCATACAACCGGATCCTTGCGTTCTACGATTTTCTTAGCCGACTTAACTGTCTTTACAATACCGCGTTCCATCAACTTACGGATTACGAACGGCTTGTAAAGTTCGGCAGCCATATCCTTTGGAAGACCGCATTCGTGCATGTGAAGTTCTGGACCTACAACGATAACCGAACGAGCCGAGAAGTCGACACGTTTACCGAGCAAGTTCTGACGGAAACGTCCCTGCTTACCCTTCAAGCTGTCGCTCAATGACTTGAGTGGTCTGTTGGCATCGGTCTTCACAGCGCTCGACTTTCTTGAGTTGTCGAACAATGAATCTACAGCTTCCTGAAGCATACGCTTTTCGTTGCGGAGGATAACTTCTGGAGCCTTTATTTCGAGAAGTCTTCTCAGACGGTTGTTTCTAATGATAACCCTACGGTAGAGGTCGTTGAGGTCGGAAGTTGCAAAACGTCCACCATCCAGCGGAACCAAAGGACGGAGCTCGGGAGGAATAACAGGAACAACCTGAACAATCATCCATTCGGGCTTGTTGATGTCCTTCGACATTCTGAAAGCTTCGACAACGTTAAGTCTCTTGAGGGCTTCAGCCTTTCTCTGCTGCGAAGTTTCCTTACCGGCCTTGTCGCGAAGTTCGTACGACAACTTGTCGAGGTCGATTTCCTTGAGGAGTTCGAGGATAGCCTCGGCACCCATCTTAGCAACGAACTTGTTAGGATCGGTATCTTCGAGCATCTGGTTTTCGCGTGGAAGAGAATCGATAATCTGTACATATTCCTCTTCGGTAAGCAGATCGAGTTTTGCAACACCTTCTTCGGCCTTAGGACCTGGCTGCAATACAATGTATCTTTCGTAGTAGATTACCGAGTCGAGTTTCTTTGACGGCAAGCCGAGCAAGTAACCAATCTTGTTTGGAAGGGTCTTGAAATACCAGATATGAGCTACTGGAACTTCGAGCTTAATGTGACCCATTCTTTCTCTACGAACCTTCTTTTCGGTTACTTCTACACCACACCTATCACAAACAATACCTTTATATCTTATTCTCTTATATTTACCGCAATGGCACTCATAATCCTTGCAAGGACCGAAAATCCTTTCGCAGAACAGACCATCTCTTTCGGGCTTATATGTTCTATAATTTATGGTTTCAGGTTTAGTAACTTCGCCGCTCGACAAGTCTTGAATCTCTTCGGGAGAAGCAAGGCTTACTGTTATCTTCGTGAAGTTGGTCTTAACTTTTGTATCTTTTCTAAAAGCCATTTTACCAGAATTTTATCAATTATTCAAGATTAATTTTCAAGCACAAACCTCTTAATTCGTGCAACAACACATTCAACGACTCGGGGATTCCCGGTACAGGCATCTGTTCGCCCTTAACGATGCTTTCGTAGGTCTTAGCTCTACCGACAACATCATCGGACTTAACAGTAAGTATTTCCTGAAGTACGTTAGCTGCACCGAAAGCCTCGAGAGCCCAGACTTCCATTTCACCGAAACGCTGACCACCGAACTGAGCTTTACCGCCCAATGGCTGCTGAGTGATGAGTGAGTATGGGCCAATCGAACGAGCATGCATCTTGTCTTCGACCATGTGACCGAGTTTCAGCATGTAGATTACACCAACGGTTGCCGGCTGGTCGAACTTACGGCCAGTACCGCCGTCGTACAACCAAGTCTTTCCGTAACGCGGAACGCCTGCCTTGTCGGTGTATTCGCTGATCTGTTCGAGGCTAGCACCATCGAAGATAGGAGTTGCGAACTTGCAACCGAGAACCTTACCTGCCCAACCGAGAACAGTTTCGTAAATCTGACCGAGGTTCATACGTGAAGGCACGCCCAACGGGTTAAGAACAATGTCGACTGGTGTACCATCGTCGAGGAAAGGCATATCTTCCTGACGTACGATACGAGCTAGGATACCCTTGTTACCGTGACGACCTGCGAGTTTATCACCCACCCTGATTACACGCTTGCTTGCAAGGTAAACCTTTGCCAGCTGCATGATACCCGATGGAAGTTCATCACCGATGGTAATGTCGAGTTTTTCACGTCTGTACTTACCTGTTATCTTCTTGTATTCAACCATGTAGTTGAACAATATCTTTGCTATCTGGTCGTTGCGGTTCTTGTCAGTCGTCCACTTGTTGGGGTTAACATTGATGAAATCAACACCCTGCAACAACTTCTGGGTATATTTTACACCCTTCTGTATTACAACCTGGTCGAGATTGTCCTTTACGCCCTGTGAAGTCTTGCCGTTAACAAGAACAAAGAGCTTGTCGATAAGAACACCCTTAAGCTTGTCGAGTTCCTTTCTTTCGACTTCTTCGATAGCTTCAACCAACATCTTGTCGTTGGTCTTGGTCTTTCTGTCCTTAACGCTTCTCGAGAACAACTTCTTGTCGATAACGACACCGCTGGTAGAAGGAGAAGCCTTCAACGAAGCATCCTTTACATCGCCGGCCTTTTCACCGAAGATAGCTCTGAGGAGCTTTTCTTCCGGTGAAGGATCGCTTTCGCCCTTAGGAGTAATCTTACCTATCATTATATCGCCAGGTTTAACCCTTGCGCCGACACGGATGATACCGTTTTCGTCGAGGTCCTTGGTAGCGGTTTCGCTAACGTTCGGGATATCGGAAGTGAGTTCCTCCATACCGCGCTTAGTCTCACGAACTTCGAGCTGATAGTCGGTAATGTGGATAGATGTGAAGAAATCTTCGCGAACCACTCTTTCGTTGAGAACGATTGCGTCCTCGTAGTTGTAACCCTTCCAAGGCATGAAAGCAACCTTGAGGTTACGTCCGAGAGCAAGGTCACCGCCCTGGGTACCATAACCTTCGGTAAGAATCATACCCTTTGTAACCTTCTGACCCTTAGTAACTACAGGGCGAAGATTTACGCAGGTATTCTGGTTTGTCTTCCTGAATTTAGGAATCTTATATTCGACAGAATCGCCGACAAAGCTTACGAATCTTTCTTCATCGGTTCTATCGTACTTGATAATTATCTTTTCTGCATCAACATATTCAACTACGCCCTTGCCTTCGGCAACGAGGAGAATTCTCGAATCCTTGGCAACCATGTGCTCGATACCAGTTCCTACGATAGGAGCTTCGGGACGAAGCAGTGGAACTGCCTGACGCATCATGTTCGAACCCATCAAGGCACGGTTAGCATCGTCGTGCTCCAAGAAAGGAATCAACGAAGCTGCAATAGAAGAAATCTGGTTAGGAGCAACGTCCATGAGCTGAACTTCTTCGGGAGTTACAACAACATAGTCGCCTTCCTTTCTTGCCTTGACCCTATTGCTCTGGAAATTACCGCTATCATCGACTTCGGCGTTAGCTTGTGCAACAACAAGACCTGTTTCCTGTTCTGCACTCAAATATATAATATCGTCGAAACTTACTGCATTGTTTGCAACCTTACGGTAAGGAGTCTCGATGAAACCGAGGTTGTTGATCTTAGCATAAACGCAGAGCGAGGAGATAAGACCAATGTTTGGACCTTCAGGAGTTTCGATCGGGCACAAACGGCCGTAGTGGGTGTAGTGAACGTCACGGACTTCGAAACCTGCTCTTTCGCGCGACAGACCGCCAGGACCCAAAGCCGACAGACGACGCTTGTGAGTCATTTCGGCCAACGGGTTGATCTGGTCCATGAACTGCGACAACTGGTTAGTTCCGAAGAACGAGTTAATTACCGACGACAAAATCTTGGAATTGATAAGGTCCATCGGGTGGAAAACTTCGTTGTCGCGTACGTTCATTCTTTCCCTGATAGTACGAGCCATACGTGCAAGACCAACGTTGAACTGGTTAGCGAGCTGTTCGCCAACGGTTCTAACTCTACGGTTGCTCAAGTGGTCGATATCATCCACATCAGCCTTCGAGTTGATAAGCTCGATCAAATACTTTATGATAGCGATGATGTCTTCCTTAGTAAGCACGCGGGTTGTATCGGGAACATCGAGAGCGAGCTTCTGGTTGATTCTGTATCTACCAACATCACCGAGGTCGTATCTCTTGTCGGAGAAGAACAACTTGTCGATAACGTCGCGAGCAGTAGCCTCGTCAGGTGGCTCGGCGTTTCTCAACTGACGGTAGATATAGAAAACAGCTTCTTTTTCTGAGTTGCAGGTATCTTTCTGCAATGTATTGTAGATGATTGCATAGTCGGAAATCTTCTGGTTTTCCTTGTGTAGAAGGATAGTCTTGACTCCCGAGTCAACAATCATGTCGATATGTTCGTTTTCGATTACGGTTTCGCGGTCGAGGATGATTTCGTTTCTTTCGAGTGATACTACTTCAGCGGTATCTTCGTCAACGAAATCTTCGATCCAAGTCTTAAGCACTCTTGCTGCAAGACGGCGACCGACAACCTTCTTCAAAGCTGTCTTCGAAACCTTAATTTCGTCTGCCAAATCAAAGATTTCAAGTATGTCCTTATCGTTTTCGAAACCGATAGCTCTAAGCAAAGTGGTTACGGGCAACTTTTTCTTACGGTCGATATAAGCATACATTACAGTGTTTATATCGGTAGCAAATTCTATCCATGCGCCCTTGAACGGGATAACACGTGCTGAATACAATTTAGTACCGTTAGTATGCATTGACTGGCTGAAGAAAACGCCAGGAGACCTATGCAACTGAGAAACGACAACTCTTTCGGCGCCATTTATCACAAATGTGCCACTTGGTGTCATGTATGGGATAGTACCCAACCATACGTCCTGAATTGAATCTTCGAAGTCCTCATGTTCCTCGTCGCTGCAAGTCAGCCTAAGCTTAGCCTTCAGGGGAACGCAATAAGTAAGGCCTCTGTCGATGCATTGTTCGATGCTATATCTCGGTGGGTCGAGAGTATAGTCGAGGAATTGCAATTCGAAATTGTTTCTGGTATCGGTTATAGGGAAGTTCTCAGCGAATACCTGATATAAACCTTCCGACTTTCTTTGTTCAGCAGTTGAATCGAGCTGAACGAATTCTTTAAACGATTTTATTTGAATTTCCAAGAAATCCGGATATTCCAGCTGATTTCTTGTAGTTGAAAAATTTATTCTTTGATTTGTATTAACAGCCATTGTCGCAATTTTTTAAAAATGAACTTAAACCAACAAAGGTTTAGACCCCCCGAGGGGGCTCTAAACCTATAAATTATGCAACAAAAGTCGTTTATTTAAGTTCAACTTCTGCTCCAACTTCTTCCAACTGCTTCTTCAAAGATTCTGCTTCGTCCTTAGCAACACCTTCTTTTACAGGCTTTGGAGCTGCGTCAACTAAATCCTTAGCTTCCTTCAATCCGAGGCCGGTCAAGGTCTTAACAACCTTTACTACGTCCAACTTCTTAGGACCAGCTGCCTTGAGGATTACGTCAAATTCGGTCTTTTCTGCTGCTGCTTCTGCTGCACCACCTGCTGCTGGAGCTGCTACTACTGCTGCTGCTGCTGCGGGTTCAATACCGTATTCTTCCTTCAAAATATTTGCTAATTCGTTTACGTCTTTAACAGTAAGATTAACTAATTCTTCTGCCAATTTCTTAAGATCTGCCATTTTTATTAAATTTTAAACTTTTTTAACTTTAATTTTTTATTCTCTCTCTGATAAGGTTTTTACTAAACCTCCTAATAAATTCTTGCCTGACTCTAGTTGTCCCAATACGGTCTTCATCGGCGACTGCAACAATAATATAACATCACCAATAAGTTCTTCCTTAGACTTGAGACTTGCTAATGCCTCAAGGTTGGACTGTCCGACATAAATCGATTCTTCTGCATATGCACCCTTGAAAAGAGGCTTGTCGCTCTTCTGGTTCAATTCCTTTATAAGCTTTGCAGGCACATTAGCTGTGTTGCAGAACATTACTGCGGAATTTTCAACCAATACGGGATACAATTCTTCGTAACCGTTGCCGATACGTTCCAATGCTTTTCTAAAAAAGGTATTCTTAACAACAATCAGTTCAATGTCTTTCTCGAAGCATTTCTTTCTAAGCAAATAAGTCTGCTTAGCGTTCAATCCTGAAATGTCGGCTACGTAGAAGTGATTGTACTGCTCTACTGCTGACTTCAGGCTCTCGATAAGAGCATTTTTGTCTTCTCGTTTCATACTCGTGTGTTACTAATTAATTGTTTTTGTATCGATTTCTATTCCAGGACTCATAGTGCTAGAAAGGTAAACGCTCTTTACGTAAGTTCCCTTAGCTGCAGCTGGCTTCAACTTGATGATAGTCTGGAGCAATTCGTTTGCATTGTCGGCTATCTTGTTGGCTTCGAACGAAACCTTACCGATACCTGCGTGAATGATACCGAACTTATCAACCTTGAAGTCGATTTTACCTTTCTTAACATCTTCTACTGCCTTACCAACTTCCATAGTAACGGTACCGGTCTTTGGGTTTGGCATCAAGCCTCTAGGACCTAATATTCTACCCAACTTACCTATCTTAGCCATTACCATTGGCATGGTGATGATGATGTCAACATCGGTCCAACCACCCTGGATCTTCTCGATATAGTCATCCAAACCTACATAGTCGGCGCCTGCGTTCTTGGCTTCCTGTTCCTTGTCGGGAGTACACAATACCAACACGCGAACCTGCTTACCGGTTCCGTGAGGCAAAGTGGTGATACCCCTTACCATCTGGTTGGCCTTACGAGGGTCAACACCAAGGCGAACATCCAAGTCAACAGATGCATCGAACTTTGTGTAAGTTATTTCCTTTACCAATTTAGCAGCTTCCTGAAGATCGTACTTCTTGCCATTTTCTATTTTAGACAAAGCAACTTTTCTTTTCTTACTAATTTTTGTCATTTCAAAAAGTACTTAAATTATTTCTTAATTGGAGAGTCGC
>JAEEGL014424320.1_pt1 | contig 39968 bp, 39 predicted proteins | sample 9134231 | NCBI WGS metagenome assembly JAEEGL01 (sample SAMN16246548, study PRJNA631951) | gut metagenome | biome: gut microbiome; feature: rumen; material: fiber-attached | host: Bos | place: Iran: Karaj | collected 2018-10
CATCGACGTAGTGACAGCGACGTTGAACTTTGCTGTCGTTGTGCTGTTATTTGAGATGGTCGTTGTCATGCCTGTCGGAGCGCCCGTGATCGTGCCGATCGTTGCAGCAACCTGAGTCGCGCCCTTGTAGGCGATGACGTGACAATCGATATTTGACGCTAAAGCGGCATCTTCGCTTGCAGCAAAGGTATGGTTATTATTGGTGAGTGTAATCGTATATGCTGACTCGCCAGCCGCCCCGCTTATACATGTTGGGCTTGTTTCGGATGAAGATCCGTCATCAAAAGTGGTGACGGTTTTCTGCCAAATATATTCACCATTCACCCATGCAGGTGCGGTAGTTGACCATGGCACTGTGATTGTCTGATCGCTGCACACAGACGAAGAATTTGCACGGCAGTACATAACATCAACACCAGAGATAGTATCCTCTTTCGCTGCATACTCTTCACCAACTTTAAGCATGATATTATCCTCAGTAACCTGAAACATATCTTCGCCATTAGAGTTGATGATATGCAGTTCATTACCCATGATGATATTACCGAGCAGAACCTCGGCGTTGATACCATAGGCAGAAGCATCGCCGGAAAGAATGATCTCGCCGATCGCCGTCTTTGCAGTTTCCCACGCATCATCTGTGAAAACGATGTTTCGCCCGTTGATCTTGATCTGCTTCGGATCAATCGTGCCGTCAGGCAGTACGCGCCTGCCAGTATAGCCCGTGTCGTCAATGATAACCTGCTCGTTATCCGAAGATAAAACGGCGTTTTTAGTCAGAGTTCTCGAAGTTTCAAGAGCTTCTTTCATCTGATTAAACTCGCCGCTCTTGATCGGGTAGATCGTGTCGGAGATATATGAAAGAGTATTTGCCGTTCTTGAGATATTGCCAAGAACTTTATCAAACAATGCCTTCGGATCAAATCTGTTATATCTATTTCCGAAAGTCATTGTCAGCTTTTTATCTTCGTAGTTTACCGTGAACGCAGTGAGGAACAGCGCAGCTACATCATTGTCGTCAACTTCAACGTTGATAAGGCATCCTGTTTCAAGCTGTTCACTCCACTTCTCAAACTCCTTGACAAAGATGAAGTTCTCAACATCCAAAGAAAACTCCTGCGTCGGATAAGCTACGCGCTTGAGCTGTGCCTCAGATCTGTCATACAGGATCTTCATTTGCGCGAAGCGATCCGCGTATGTCATGTTATCTGTTACGGTGATGTACTCATCCGTATACGAACCCTCAACAATATAGTTGTTAAGCTCGTCAAGTTCATCCGCTGTAAAATACTGCTCAATCGCAACCTCGTTATGAATAAGACTGACTTGACTATCCTGTTCTTCGATTGTTGCGCTCAGAGCTTCAATCTGTGCGTTCACCGCATCCAGATCAGCCTCCACGTTTTCGATCAAAGAAAGGATTGTTGCAAGCGTCTCATTTAAGCCGATGCCGCCGGATTCGATTAAAGACCATGAGTAATCATCATAGTCTGTTGACTTTGTTGACGAGTCCTTATCCAGAGCAACGCCGATATAAGGTTTGTTATCAGGATCGTTCGACATGCCAGATACTACGGAATCTGCAAAAACAACCCATGTATACTTCGTTGAGCCGTCAACGCTTCTCGGGAAAGTCTCGCCGCTCCTAAACGTGTGCCACTGATAATCTGACGCCTTATTACTTGCAACCTTAGTCTCCTTGTCATACGCAAGGCCGATATAGTTCTTTCCATATGGATCTGCTGTGATATTTGTACCGATGTTATCATCTGCGTACATAACCCAGAGATATCCCTGATCCTCCGGGATCGGGAGCCCACCAAACTGAACGATCACGGCATTGTATGCAGCGATATCTTCATCGCTCGCACCGGCCACAATATTTTCACGGCATCGTGTATACATCGTAAGCTGTGTGTTCAGCCTGTCTTTCTCGGCATTCAGTGTAGATAACGTTGTTAAATTCGCATATCGTGAAAGCTGGAGATTGTAATACGGCTCCTTGTATGAATCGACCAGGCTTTGCCATGTGCGTACTTTATCGCTCAATGTACCCGTCATCCAGTCAAGGTAGTAGTCGAAGTCGTAGATGACGCCTGTGCCAAGCGGGTTGATGGCGTTGATGCTGAAATCATCTTCCCCTGTGACGCGCAATGCTGTATATAAATCGTCAGAAGATTCTGTCACATTGAGTGTGTTAATAAAGTCATCTTTCGTGATATGAATATCTGTCTCATGCACATAATTTGCACGATCATAGATATTGACAATACGGTTAAGCACGTCGAAAACAATAATACACTCGTAAGCATCCTGCACGTTTTCCAACAGGAATGAAAGGATATTGTTTGTAAAATCAATATCTTCAAACGTCCTGTATCTGTTTGCCACCATTACATCCACGTTACCGAGCTTCCAGAGCGGCGCAGCGGATAAAAGGATCTCGATCAGGCCGGGATTGCCCGCCTCGCCTGTGATGAACTTGTATGTACCATTCTCAATGTATGGAATATTTTTTGTGCGCAGCTCGACTTCACATGATTCGGCGGTAATATCCTTATATGATATCTTGCCATCGTACCCATCCAAACAATTTGTGACAACAAAGAATCCGATACCATCTGCATAGATGAGCTTACGGTTACGCAGAGAACGATAGAGACGCATGGCGTGCGCATTCTCTTCCGCATCTTCGCGCTGAACCTTATAACACCGGAAGTTGAGTGTTGAGGGAGCGTTAAAAGTTGGGATGATTTCAACATCGCTCGTGTCTACGAGAATACCCGAAGTGTTTGTGAGCAGCCCGTCACGATACACGCAACCGGGATTACATACGTATAACATCGGCGTCTCGAACTTGCGATAACTGTCAAACTTAGCAATCAATAACGCCACCTCCTATCATAAGTATTTTCTGTTCTCCCATTCAAATTTGATGCTCGACACAGCGCCAACAATGCTAATGTTATTGATGCCGGGGAGAAGCCTGATAAAATTCTTGTCGTAGAACTTTATATAATTGTCGCCTGAAATATAATTTAGATTTCCATTTATGATGAACTCGATTCCGCCTGTAAGAGACTTGAATGATGTAAGCCTCGTGGAATCGTCCGTATTATTCGTAATAGAAATATCGCCTCCGGCATTTGCCATCGTGATTGTTACCTTCGGATAAACATACTCATTTGTATCGCTGTCGATATCCAAAGACACAACGGAGCTCTGCGATCCTGACGTGTGAGATAAATCGAATGTGTGTGTAATGGCTTCCTGCCAGAGTAGATGACTGTCGCATTCCATTACGGCCTTAAAGCCTGCGACGCCTCCGTTGCCGTAAATCTTTGTCGGATTTGTAAATCGGCAGTTGAAGTAAAATCTCTTTTCCGTGCCGTCAATAATCTGATATGTTTCGCCGATGCAGTCATCGGCAATATCGACATACAGCTTATAGTAGTTGCGTCTATTGAAAAGCCATCTTTCGATGCTCTTGATTTCCTGTGTAGAAAGTGTCCTGTCGTCGTCCGTCAGTATTTCAACCTCAAAGGAAATGGCAGAATCGTTCAATGAATCATCAATAAGATACTTCCTGTTGCCGCGAGAATTGAACACGGTAACAGATTGTGTCTCCCCGTTGATTGATGTGTTCTCAGAGGTGTCACAATGCGCGAACCATAAGTTGTATAGCCTGGATGAAGTATCTGCATAGGTGAAATGACAACCAGCTAAATTCATCGTAACTATCCTCCATTCATAGTAAAACGTCCCTCCTGTTATGGAGGGACGTTGCCGTTTTATTTGTTGAGCAGATTAAACTGTTTAAGCATAAACTCAACATTTTCTCTCTGGGCACGCCTGATTTCAGATACAGTCTGCTTGTCCGCGTTACCCTGAATAATAATGTTGCCCATATTAACATCGCCAAGGAACCCGGACTGACCGGAGACCCTCGACAAGCTCCCGAGTGAGTTGGAGATCATGCTTGGTATAACGCTGCTGCCAGTGTTCGAGAAGTTAAAGAGCGAACTCGGTACTTGTGAACCGATGCCCTGCCCACCGTCCGTGAGCAGGCGATATCTGTCACCGTTCGAGGATGTGAATACAGGCTCAGAAATTGGAGCGCTGCTGATCGGGCCAGTTCCGCTTCTGCTTAACGACGCAATGGATGGTGCGCTCGCGGAGCTTGGAGAATAATGTGTTGCATTAACGAGATCAATTCCTTTATACAAAGTTCCGTACAGATCGGAATACTTTTTCAGGGAGATATACGCAGTTTCCCACATATCAACGATATCTTCCTTAATGCCTGTTCCGTACTTTGCATTAAACTCGATCATCTCTTCATACAGAGCAATGGAATTGTTCTGCACGTCATGCAGCGCAGTCTCATAGAGATACTCAGGATTATTGAGCTTCTCATTTAACTGATCCATCCTCGCATTGATCGCAGACTCCTGAATCGCGTACATCGCGTCAAGCTCATCCTGTGCGACGGATAAAGCGTGCTGCCGCTCAAAATCTTTCAGATCCTTCTGCGCGTCATCAAGTTCCTGTTGGAGCTGAAGCCTGCGCTTCTGCGCCCACGCGGAGTCATCGAACTCGAGAGCTTGAAGCTCATTCTGAATATCGGAAACATTCTTGCGCTTCTCACTCTGCTCATCCAAATAATTCTCCGTGTCGTACACGTCCTGCAGCATTTCTTTCTGCTTATTGTAGAAGTCCTTAAGGTAGCTCAGTCTCTCTTTAAGCGAGTTAATCTCATTCTTAAGATACTGCTTGAGCATCTTGATACGGTACTCTACAAGATCTTCTACCTGATCCTTCGCGTCGTCCGACGCATCTTCCCTGACAGATTTCAGATCATCGTAATACTTGTACCACTGGTTCTGAAGATACTGAACATAGTCATCGTTATCGTTGAGCCCTTTTGCGTAAGCCTGATTCAGCTCACTCTGGATATCGTTCAGCATCTGCTGGTACATATTGATAATGGTAGTCGGGCTGTTGTCGCCCTTCTGTGCCATCTCAATCATATGTTCCAAATCACCAAGATGATCCTTGAACAGATCCTGTCTGCCCTTATAAACTTCTTCCTCGTACTTGTGGTAATCCTTTAACTCGATAATACCCTCAGCGTAAGCGCGTTTATACGCATCATCGAGCCAGTTAAGATAGTCCTCCTGCGACTCCTTATCCATCTTGACGAGATGATTATGCTCTTCGTATAATTTCTCAAACCAAGTCTCTTCCTTTTCAGAAGAGCCGTAGTCCGCGTATGGATCATATCCGCCGCCGGAGTATCCGCCGCCTCCGCCGCTGTAGCCGGAGCCACCGCCGGATGTTGGCACTGTTGCCACAGATCCTCCGATATTGCTTATCCCTTGTGCAATACCGCTGATGATGCTCTTAGCTCCAGATACCGCGTTGACGACAGCGCCGTAAGCGCTTTTCCCCGATCCGGTAGATGTTGCTCCGCCAGGCGTTTTTGTACCGGCGCTGACAGTTCCGCCTGAGCTGAAATTCCCGGAGTAATGTGAACCGCCAGACGTTGTGGTTGTCGTTGTAGTCGTTGTTGTAGTCGTGGTTTGCTTATTACCGCCAGTTACAGCATTGACAACCGTGGTAGCGACTTTCTTTACGCCGTCTTTGACTTTATTCCAGGCACCGCTTAAAACTGATCCAATAGATGCAGACCTCATCAGCACATCTTTCTTGCTTGTGCCTTTCAGGACTTTTTCTGTCGTATCGCCATCCAAGACGACAGCGCCAGGCGACAGATCAACGATCGCAGGCTTGCCGCCATTTGCGATATACGCCTCTCCGTTCTCTGAAATCAGTTCCGGCTTAATCTCATTGACAAGAGTTTTGCCGCCGCCGTTGCTTGTACCTCCTGCGGCCGCTTTACCTTTTGATGTGTTGCCGGAGCCGCTTGAGCTTCCGCTATCCGTGTAATCATGAGAGTAATAATTGTCATGGTGATTTACCACAACATCCACAGACTTACCCTGTACACTTGCGATAGCGCCTTTGACAGAATCAACGGCACTTAAAGCCTCTGACACATCAACCGTGATCTCGGGTTCAGCTTTAACTTCATCGACTTCGTGCGCGGCGCTCACAGCCTCGCTGATCTTTTCGCCTAAATTCTCAACACCGGACAGATCGATATATCCAGCAGACGCGAGTAGATCGAGAATCTGTCTGATCTGTACCTCTGTCTTGCCGACATTCGCAAGCCCCTCAATCGCAGACTGGATCTTGGAAAGATTACTCGCGTTGCTGCCGACGAGCCCAAGCTCCTCCGCCAGCCTTGCGGTATCTTCTCCACTTATCATCGCCTGCACACCGTAAGCGTCAAGCGCGTCCATCAGCGCCACGACGAGACTCTCGTCCATACCGAGCGCTTCCGCTAAATCATGATAAGAAGAAACAAGGAACTCAAACGAATCGCCGTTCTAACGGATTTCAACAATACCATCTAAGGCATTGCCGAATGTCTCACGAATATAGTTAGCAAAGTTAGCGCCGTAGTCTCCTTCATCGCTGAAGATTCTCTGATACAATTCAGAAGACAGGAGCTCACCGGCTGCCTGCAAATCATAGTCGAGACTCTGGAGTACGGAATCCGGGATAAACAACTCGATTGCGGCCTGAACTGCATTTGTGCCAGTTCTGCCAGCATCCCAATCCTCAACGAATTTCTTATAAGCATTACCGTACTGCTCGGCAACATCGCCCTTTTCAGAAGATGTTGCGTCCTGATATTTCTGGAGCTCGGCAGTCGCTGCTTTCAACCCATCCTGTACACCAGCAAGAGCCTGATTCAGCCTCAGCGCACTATCAGTGATAAGATCAAAACCATCTTTGCCTTTAAGCTCTCTCTCAAGGATAAGAGCGAGGAACTCTGCGTTCACCCCGTCAAGCTCAAGAACTTTAGCAAGATCCTCGCTTGAATCTACGAGATCGTCGATGTTTTTAGATGTAAGTTTGCCAGTCGAATCAATAATCGCAGCAAGGCTATCCTTCGCGGCAGAGAAATCATCTGAAGCCCAGAGCGCCTTTACAGATTCCTTTGTCGCGTTTGCGATTCTTTCCGCCGCGTTTGCGGCCTCTTTGCTATGCTCTGCCGTAGCAGTAGCGGCATCCTTTTGAGCTTCTGCATTCTGTCCCGTGATTTTATTAAGACGCTCTTCAATAATCGCCTGTGTATTTGTGGCTGATTGAAGATCCTCAATATCGCCTTTGAGCAAAGTGATAGCAGCGTCAATATTTTTATAACCAACGGTTTCCTCTTGGCCGGACTCAATAAGTTCTGTACGCTTTTGACGCAGGAGCTCATAGACCTTGACTAATGTTGCTGCACTGTCCTCAACTGAGGCGGTATCCAAATTAGTCCCAAATTCCGCAAATGCCCAAGTCTTTATAAGACCTTGAGCGGTAGACTCCCTGATCGTCCGCATTGAGCCTACGAGTTTCTGTCGCGCAGCAACAACGTTCGCCTCTGCGTCGCCATAAGCACTCTCAAGCTCTTTGCGCGTTAAGTTTTCGATTTCATCCGACGTTAATTTAGCTGCGTCGCCTTCAACACCGAGCGCTTTTGCGAGATCAAGCGTCGCTTTCTCAAGAGCATTCTTACTCTGAACATTACCGTCCAAAGATTGTTTTGCCCTCTCGTAAGCCTGATACGCAGAATAGATATTATCTGTCTTGCTAAGATCGACTACAGATGAGGAATAAGCGCTTTCATACCCCTGACGCTTATTTGAGTCATAACGCATGATAGCGTTTCTTGCTATCATTAACCCGGTAGTAAGCGCGGTGATAGTGCCCATTGCGATCTGCAGTTCTGATGCAGAAGCTATAACCTCGCCGAAGCCTTTACTGACAGCGCTGAAGAATGCTTTGAAGGATGATACTCCTTCTGTTCTCGCAGACTGATAGACAGACTTAAAGACCTCAAAGAAGCCGCTTGCGCCTTGCAGATGTTTCCCAGTATATGTAAGCTGACTGATTATCTTCGGGATCGATTCAAGTGACTTTTTGATATTGTCAATATGAATCGTAAGAAGAATACCTGCGGTAGCTGTAAGCACAGTATTTAACCCGCCGAGTGAATCGATGAGTTTTACAACCGTATTAAGAATACTGAGTATTGTTGTCCCTATATCGATTATCGTCGTGATAAAACCTGATTTAATAAGATTGCTCGAAAGCTCCTGAAACGCTGCCTTAAACTGCCCAATGTGAGCGGCGGCGGTTTTCATATAAACGCTGTTTGCTTTTGAGGCAGCACCGGCCGCATTCATAGCAGTCTCATATGCGCCAGCAGCATCGCCCCAGTTGCCGAGAATAGACGAGATAACTTGAAGCTGTCTTGTGCCACCGAGAATTTCAGCAACACGCGCCTGTTGTGTATCGGTGAGCTTATCCCACACTCCAGCGATACCTTCCATGATATCATAGAGATCCTTGAACGTGTCTGTCGTTCCATCCACCATGATATCAAAACCGGTAAGCGCTTTGATCTCAGAGGCATATTTGGAGAACCCTTCAGCAAGATCGTCTGTGCTCTCACCGAGTTCGTCCAAATCAGTCTTCGATCCACGGATACGCGCAGAGATCGTCTTCAACGCAGTACCGACTGTGGATGAATCCTGTACAGCAGCGTTGGCCGCAGCGATCAGACCTGCAGATTTTTCAAAGCTGGTGTTTGTCGCGTTAAGCGCAGCGCCTGAGCGCTCGTAAGCCTCCATCATTTCACCGGCAGAAACAGCATATTTCTGACCAACTTCAACAAGAACGTCAGCCACATGCTCTGCGTCCGAAACATTTAAGTTGAAGCCTTTGATGATTGATGTTAAACCAGTTGTCGCTTCGTCTGTGCTGACTGAAGCGACATTAGCCAGGATCGTTGCGTATTTCGACAGTTCCGTTGCGTCTGGAAGCGAATAGCCAAGACGTGAGAATACCTCGATTGACTTGGCGACATCCGTTACACTTTGTCCAAGATCCTTAGCGAGACTTACAGCCGTATCTTTGAACTGCTTCAGTTCACTTTCACTTGCACCGGTAACAATTTCGAGCTGAGCCATTGCACTCTCAAGCTCGATGGATGCCGATACCATCTGCTTGACGGCGCGAACCGCAAGCATAATTACTTGCGATACAGAAAGCCACGAGCTAAATTTAGCCGCTAACCCGCCGATTCTCTCGCCGAGAGTCTGCGTAGCGTCTCCGTTTGCTCTAAGAACCTGTTCTGTTGATTTTAATGTTGTCTTATACTCTTCTGTCTTTTGACGCAGATCATCAACGCTTCCACGCCCGCTGTCATATGCAGTCTTCGCTCGACGCATCGCTTCAATAGAATCATTTAATGCTTTATATGCGTCTCTGCTCGACTGATTCTTACTTTTCTCTGCAGCGCTCCATGCACGCAGCTTCTGCTCTCCCTGCACGATGGCGTTATTGTATGCCTTAACAGCAGCAGCCGCAGCTTTCTGTTGAGCCTCCGCTTCTTTCGCAGCTTTGCCAGACTCATCAACCGTCTTATTCATCTTCTTGACGGAGTTGGCAGTCTTTTCGGCTTGATCTCCGATATCCTTTATTGCCTTTGATGTCCCAGAAGTTTTGTTACCCGAAGACTTCTGGACGCTGTTCGTTAATTTCGTGATTTGATCCTGCATCGATTTCAACGATGCATCATCAAACTGAACTTTGATTTTTGGCGGATTGGCGTTTAGCTTAGTTATAATACCGTTGATACCGCTCTGCATTTCTGTAAAACTTAAGTTAGTATCAACACCAACCACTAATGTGAAATCAGCCATTCAGAATCCTCACCATCCTTTATAAAGAAAAGGATTGGCGAGATGCCAATCCTCCGTTGTTATGTATAGGTATCAGATATCTCTATCTTCTCAACTCCATACTCTGTGGAATAATTCCCCATAAAATTATCTACAGCGCTTTCTATGAAGTGTGCGCCGCCTCTGCTGGTAAGGCTTGCAATTCTTTCATCATCTGTCCATGCACGGCTTTCCCATACGCCATACACACGATGCCCAGCCTCATATCCAGAGTTAAGCAACGCAATGATATTGTTAATACCGTCATAGTATGAAGGAGCGAGAGACGGCCTGGATAGATCTCCATTGAAATACACGTCGATACAATATTTATCTCCGACACGATATGGCGTGCCATGTTCAATCTCAGGGAACCCGGCAATAGCGGATCTACTTATTCCTCCGCTTGCATAGCTGCCGTTAGCGTGTGTCTGTATCTCTCTCATAAGCACTTCAATAAACTTATCTGCCGCCTCAGCAGGAGAACGTGAAGATCCTTTCCCACTGCCAGAACCAAGTACAATTTGCCCAAGCATACATGCGTCTATCTTGCTGTTGATCTCACGCTTCTTCTGCGTCGTATTCATACAGGCATTTGCTTTTTTCATTATGGAATCCCAGTTGATTCCGGCCATGATTACTCAGCCTCCGTCTCCTTTGCAACGATGTCGTTATCGTTCTTGCTCTCAGCTCGTTTATCACGAGCATCAAAATAAGCGTCAACGAGCTTCTCCTCATCCATAGTACCAGACTGCAGAGCCTTAATGATACCTGCCATGTCTTCCTCGCCGACACCTGAGAATACAGCGGAAAGCTGTTCCTCAAGCTGTTCAAGAGATGCAACCATCTCATTCGCCTTCTGAATAACAGCATCAGCCTGAGAGCGTACAATATGTTCGATCTTCTCATCGATCGCGTCGAGGATTAAATCAAACTGATCGGGATCGATCGCCGCAGCCACAAACTCATACGCATCGCACCCATATACAAAGTCGTACCGTGTCTCAACATTTTCAGGGAGTGTGAAGTTGGCGTATGACTCAAGAACAGCGCACCTGATCGCAAAATCAAGAACCTCTGGAGTATACTTGTTATCGTCTCCTGTGAAGCAAGTCTTCACTACACTGTCAACAAATGTCATCATGTCGTACAGCCCAAGCCTGCGCTTAATTGAAACCTCAATCGAATGCCAGTTTTTCGTAATGATACCTTCGTCCATATCTTTTACAACGCGCTCCAGCGCGTTAACAGAAATTCTCTTAGTCTTGTCTGCCATTTGGTGTTTCCTCCTTTGATTCTTCTGGTAAAATATTTATATATAATTCAGTTCGAGGATGCTCTTTATCAACGTCGCATTCGAGTATTAACCGCGTTATATGTTCGGAGTCATCATCGATTACCATCCCGCTTTCCACAAGCCCGTCCAATATAAACTTCGGGGTGGAATTATCTGTATCGTGTCTTCTGTTTGTTGGATAGTAAATAACCTGGTGTACTTCGCATTTATTGATGCGTAGGTTAGCATAACCTTGTTCTTCGACAAACCATCGAATGAAATCTTTCCACCTTTGTTTTAATGAGTTCATCATCGGGCGTCTCATTACCATCCAAGTATTCATGCTCTCGTGATATGGGTGAGCGATCGGTTTCTTGTGTGCCTTGCTATGTATAGTAAAGTAGTAGTTTTCATATGAAAGAAGCACTTTGTCATCGATCGTAAGCTGTATCACTTTAACATCTCTACTAATAGAATCACCTCTTATGAAGAAAAGGCTGCACCTTATTCAAGATGCAGCCTCGTCGTACTTATGTCTCTACCTCGAGATCTTCATCGTCGTCATCGAAGTCTTCCTCGAACAGCGAATCGAACTCTTCGTCCTCAGAAAAAGCATTGATGGCGACATTGGATGGCTTCTCCCCGCGAGCCTCAGCAATCTGCGCAAAGTAAATCGCTCCGTGCTCTGGGCAGCAAGCTACATCCTGCCAACGAAAAAGCGTCGCTCTGCGGTACGTCTTGCAATACTCGTATTGCTTACCGCAGACACGACACTTCCTATATGCAGTCGCCATATTCAGTTAATTACTCCGCGTCCTCAGCGTTGTTCAGGAACAGGGTGTAGGTAAAGAACTGGCCGCCAGCGCCGCAAGCGCCAGCCAGTGCATCAGCGCTGAACTCATGGACAGTCTGGTTGTCGCCCATCTCGAAGCTGAACTCGCCATCGAAGTCAGCCTTCGGCATGAAGATCTGGAGACGGTAGACGTTCGCGCACTTATCCTCACACAGAGCATCGATGTAAAGCGCGGCTTTGCCGGAATACACGTCACTCTCGTTGTTCAGGATATTCGCGGTAATCCTACGCTTGTAGTAAACAACAATCTCAGTGTTGTCTGCAACATCAGTGTGGAAAGTGAGCTCCTTGGTAGCGGGGGCGTAGGCAAACTTGCCAGCGGCCGCGGTGGTATCCTGCTCAAGCTCAGTGCCGAGAGTACCGTCCGTATTCTTCAGATACAGAGCCTCGATTTCAGCACCGACAGTGCCGATAGCCTTCCAAGAAGTAGTGGCCTTATGAGACTGGACGGTGAGGTAGTCAGTCCACATGACCTCGGTGGCCTTGTTCTCGAAAGCAGAACCAGTCTGACGCTCAAGCAGACCGTGAGAAACCATACCATTGGTGCCGCTGATAGTGACAGCCTTGTTGCGCTTCAGGGTTGCGAGCTTGCGACCCTGCTTGCCGGTGATATCAGTCTTCTCCTGAGACTGCGCGATTGTAACGCCCTGCAGCTCGTCCAGAGTGAACAGATAGGCACCGGAAACAATGTCAAAAGCAGTGATAGTCTCGACACTGGTGATGGTGATATCGGGAATATTCATAATCACGTTCCTCCTAATTATTTATGGCTCAGCCAGTTCAAATCATCCTGGCTCAGCTCTTTTGCGTTGATGGTGCCGCTGTAAACACCATACATTCTATTGTCATAATCGACCTTCTTTATGATCTGGTGGACACTCTCATTGAATTGATAGATTGTTATATCTCTTACCTCTTCAAAGTTGTACTTAAACTGTTCGGTGTTCACCATTGCGACTATGAGCGGCTCAAGCTGCGAGTTTCGTTTCCTGTTTCTGTCTCGCTGCGCCTTGATACGCGCTCGCTCGAGCATATATCTCTTTGCCTCCTCATTTGCGGGCTTGCGTCTGTTCTTTTCAAGGTGGTGGATCTTCCTTAATACCCCGGCAATCTGACCATGAATAGCACGATCAATTACAATATCTCTGTCTTTATCGAGCAAAACGATATGCCCGTTCTGCTCACTCACAGCCATTTCAAATTTTGATAAGTCCAAATCTCCAAACACAAGATGCGTATCTGTGTTTTTGATTGTGTTGAACAACATCAGGAACATTTGAAACGCGTTGATTGTCGTGAAGTCGATACCGGCGTCGTCAAGCAATACCATGAAATCTATCGGCATCGCAGTGAGTACAGAGATAAGATTGTAGTAAGTGTCCTCGTTGTCGATGATCTCACCGACACTTGGGACAGCGATACTAATGGAGTCGTTAATCGCAAGCTGTCTCTTATAGAGAAAATTCTGAGTGGGCATTATCCGTCTTTACGATTATCCGGCGTGTACTTTGTCGCATCATATTGCCTATTAAACTCTCTGCCTGTAAATGTAAGCACCTTCCCGTTAAAGTCAGTCATCGGGGCAAAGCGCTTTACCGAATACAGGTTGAGCTCTCCGAGGCTGTATCTGCGGCTGCCGTTAATCGCCATACATAGTTCTGAGCAGAGTTTGTCTGTCCGAATCCCGCCACCATCCGGGAGCCTGAGCAGACTTTTATGTGTGTAAACCCATATGAACAACGTCGGTACGAGGAATGTCTTGTTCTGGACACGCTGTATATCCGCGTCGTAGCAAATGAACGTCAATCCATCCTGAACTGTTTCCGGTACATATTCGTATGGGAACACTTGTTTATAGGCGAGCTTGTCATATGCGTCTTCCAAAGATACCTTATCGTTGATGAGCTTCACGATCTCGCCGTTTGTCAGGATATCTTCCATGAGCTTATTCTTGTAGTCAAAGAAATCTTGAAGTTGCATTACAGCCACACCTTCTTTCTTCCTTCGTTATCCACAGGCTTCGGCTCTTGCGGCTCCGGGGATGAATCGACAAAGTGCTGATAGTAATCTGCGATACCTTCGTCCGCAATATCGTTGACTGTTCTGACGACCTCCTGAAGAACAAACTTAAACACACCCGTCTTGTTGTATACACTGCCGAGCTTCAACGGCTTTGTAAGCGCGTATGCAAGTGGGTTTGGTGAATCAACATCATCAATAATAAAGCGGTTCGTCCTGTCGAGGCGGACTGTCTCTTTATTTCTGGCAATCGTTACAGATATACGGGAGTCGCCACGAGTGACGAAGAAATTCCTGTCCTCGTATTCGCCAGTAAGATATTTCGTGCCGTCCTCGACAATACACCATTGCTCAATAACCTCATTGTCAGCAGAAACCCAATGCAGCAGATGATTGCACTGGATCATCTTCGCTTTCGTATAGACAGTCGTATTGGCGTCACGTTCTGTGATAAGCCAATAGTTATCCATCCAATACACAAGAGATCCGTTCTCAAGATCCTCTTCCGGGAACGAGATGATCGTCTTTTCATTCAGGTTGTCAGAGTTAATGATCGCAACATTTTGCGTGATCGCGTTTGCTTTGGCATCGTCTGAATCAATGTTATAACCGTGCTCGCCCGTATAAAGAGTGACAGTCTGGTATGACAGACTATCAGGGAGCCTGTGGTTGATCGTCCGTATCTCTCTCTTTAACGTCGTTTCACGTTTTGTCATTCCTCTGGTGTCTGCACGAGCCTTGTAAACATCCCATACGCTCATTGCTCCGACACCTCTTTTTCATAACACTGCGCCTTTAGCCTGTTGCAAATACTGATTGCCTTAAACACCTCGCGTTTTACAACGCCGACAGAACACTCCGGGTTATCAATCAGATATTGCAAAATTGCAAGAAGAGTGAGATATGACGCGTCATTCTGCAACTCTCCAATCAGAGACTTGCATCCAAGTAATTCTGCTTGGAGGCTTTGCATGTATGTTGTCAGGGAATCTTCTCCGCTTTCTCGTATCGGGAGAATCTTAAAAAACTGATTTACGAGATTCTTGAAATAGTTGCGGAGGAGCTTCTTCTGAATCGGCTTTCCTGTGACGGTATCAATCATCATAGATGCAGATCCGTTAAATCCCCATGGTTATAGCTATACTCTCGAATCATTTGGGTATAGTCTCTCTGTGCCTTTTCGTATGCGTTCCCGACACGCAGCAAAAGCTCAGCAGGGGAGTATTGAGTGAAGTCGCGTGTATTCAGCACGTTCTGTAAAAGCTCCTGCTGATACACATATGGTTTGAGCCACTGTACGACCATACCTTCGGAGATAATATCAACAAGCTCGTAAATATCTTCTCCGGCAACATCAACAGCAAATTCTCTTGCATCATCGTCACCTGTGGTAAACAGATCGTACTTACAATTTTTCCTGAAGGCGCTGATCGCCCTTTTCATGTATCCATCTACGATTTCTGTCCTGATGTTATCGTTAAGCTCAAGGAGCTCAAACTCAGAAATCTTATTTAAGAACGCGCCATAGAAAGTGTCGTAAGGAATACTCATGGAGTACCTCCTTTACTTTTCGATCAATTCTACGCCAAGAGCTTCTTCAAGCGTTGAGATCATCTTCAACGAATCAATTTCACCGGCCACAACAAGCTCTCTCGCTCTATAAGCGAATGACTTCTTCTGCCCATCGGAAAGTTTATCGATGATCTTTTTCAGCTCGGCAGGAGTTTTCTTAAACGTGTCATCAAAGTCTGTGATCTTGATTGCGTTCTTATAGAACTGCCGCACACCAAGAAAATCGATAATCCAATCTTCATCAAACATGAACCAGTTATTGATGAAGAACTTCTTGCTCGTATTCTTCGCGTTGCGCAGCTCGCGCAGCTCCATCTCCTGCTCGGAACCGAATCCGTCCCAGACGAACTTCTCTCCCGTGCGGGAGCTCTTATATACGAGACGGCCCTGAAAGCCGTTCTTCACAATGACATACTGGTTTAAGTCGATCTCTTTCGGAACAATCTTCTTTTCCGGCTGTACTGCAGCCTTATCTTCGACAGCCGCAGTTGGCGCGGCTTTCGTTCTCTGATTTGCCATATCTCAAACTTCCTTTCATTCGATTAAACTTGCGGGGCTGTTACACCCCGCAAGCTATGCAGTCATTAAAATTAGGTTGATAACCGATCGATGATTCCTTACTGGATCTCGTAACGACCGATACCGGAGTTGCCGCCAGCCAGCACGATGCCCATGCCGTACTTCTCACCGTACAGGTACTCCTGGGTGAAGTCAGCGTTAGTCATAGGATCGCCCATCAGAACGATGGGATTGCCCTCGTAAACGACCTTGATGGGCTTGTCATCGCCAGCGATGATAGTCAGCACATCGTCGTCCAGCACAAAGTTGGTGGAGCCGATCTGGTGACGCTGGGGGACAGCGACACAGGGAGTGCCGAAGAACTTGCCGAAGTAACCCATGTTGTGGAGCTCGTCCTTTGCGCCGTCGGACATGATGGACTCCTTCAGATTGCGCAGAGCCTTCTTGGTGCCGATAATGGTAGCAGTCTTGCCACCGGCAGCGGCCTCGACATGGGAGATCAGGTCGAGCAGGTCATCCTCATCGTATGTACCAGCGGTGGGGAAGTAAGCCACGCCGCCCATCTCGGCAGCGGTAGCGCCGCTCCACAGAGCGTAGATGTCGTTCAGGAGCTTCTGACGGAAGGACTCGGAGACCTTGCGGATAAACTCGTTGAAATCAACGCGACCGGCGAGAACGCGGTTGAGCTCTTCGTAAATGCGGACAACTTTCAGAGAAGTGGGGATGGAAGTCTCCTTCACACCGCCAAGACGCTGACGCCGGATGCCCTGGGTGCCGTCGGCGGCCTCAGCCACGACGAACAGGTTGTTGTCTTCGACCAGGAACAGGTTCTGATCGCCTTCCGCAACATTGCGGAAATCAACGAGAGCGTTGAAATACTCATCGCCCTGCAGACCCTCAACGACAGTGCGGCTCAGGATCTCTTCGATCAGAGAGAACAGGCCGTTGCACTTGCCATCGCGGATATCCTTGTAGTTGAGAACAGTGCTGCCGTTATTGGCCTCGACGAGAGCCTGACGGAGAGCCTCCTGGGACTGAGCCACAGAATACTTCTCAACGTTGCCCTTGTAACCATCAACAGCCAGCTTGACGATATCTTTCATTTCAGCCATTGTAGTATCCTCCTTCGTTAATGATTAGCCGACAAGAATGACGTAGTAGGTGTAACGACCTACGACATCAATGGCGATGATCTTGCCAACCTGAGTGGAACCGGAAGTAGCGGAAGCGGCAACGTTCAGCTTAGTGCCAGCCTTTAACTCGACAACATTGCCGACAGCGGGAGTAGCCACGCCGTCCAGCGCATCCTTGGTGACAGAGAAAATGTCGCCCTTGTGCAGACGGTAGCCACGGCAGGCACGACCGGCCTCGTTGATGAACTCATCCAGATTGCGCTTGCGCTCATCGTACATAACCTCGGGGGTAGCGACGAGAACGATATCTTTCAGCTCGTCATTCGCTGCGGGAGCAGCGCCCACAAAAATCTCACGCTCGCCGCTCATCAGAGCGCCGACCTTCAGGACGTTACCATTCTGAATCGCGGTAGGGGTAGTGCCGTTAGCGCCCATGTACTTGATGGACACGAGACCAGCACGAACATCAGTGCCGAACATATTGTCGGTACGAACAACAGCATAAGCCATAATGTATATCCTCCTATTTAATCGTTATTTTCGATACCGTACTCGGTAAAGATCCCGCCATACGGCTCGTTGGAAATTTCGGTTTTGTTAACCTTAAGCTTGGGAGCTTTCTCTTCGGCAGAGAACTTGGCGACAGTGCCAGTTCTGCCACGGATCGCAAAGCACTTCTCTTCGAGGGCTTCAACGTCATAGTCGGCGCAGTTGTCACGAAGATTCTCAAAAGCCTCGACACCGACTAAATCCTCAAACTGAGCAAATACCTTCTCCCGTGCGCTCTGCGCCTCGGCAGCGTCAGCATCTTCCTTGAACTTACGGAGAGTGCCAAGTTCAGTTTCCATAGTCGTGATCGTGTCGGAGGCAGTTTGGTATTTCGCTTCCCACTCTGCACCGTCACGGACTTTCTGCTCCATCTTTGAGAACATCTCTGCAAACGGAGAAGCCTGATCGCCCTCATCGAAATCTGCAATCACGTATTTCTTACGCTTCTTGCTCTCAAAGTCGATGACGACGGCATCGCCGTCCATTGCGTAAGTGAAGCCGTACAGAAGCCAATCGCTGGTGTCCCAGCAATAAACTTCATGCGCGTCAAAGTCACAATCGACATAGCAGTAACGCGGATAGGCGCCCCACTCGCTTTCAACCATCTCTGCGCACAGAGCGCGGGAGATCTCTTCCACAGTGGCACCAGTCAGCGCGAAGTTTTGCTCCGTCTGATCTTCCGGCTGATCCTCGGCAGCGAAAGCTGCGTTATCCTGCGCGGCGTTGTCCTCTGCGGGTTCAACGGCGGCAGTCTCCGCGTTCTTCATCGCTTCAAATTTCTCTGTGAGCTCTTCAACGGTGAAATCGTCCAGTGAGAAGTCGAGACTCTCAACATCAATGCCGTACTTAGCGGCAAGTTCAGTCTTGTCTTGCAATACCTTTTTTCCTCCTTCCGTCGAATATTCATGTGAATTTATATTGTCATCCTCCGAATCGGAGGGAGTGACCATGCTGAAGCTTTCCTTCAAATCCTGCATCATCTCAGAAAGCTGTTTCTTGAAATCTTGCTTGGAGTACATCTCTAAGGCAGCACTCTCAAAGCATGGCTTCACGCCGATCAGTGCAAATGCCGTAAACTCGAAATCGTAGATATTGAATATCCCGTCTACCATCTCTCCGTCTTTCACGGTGATTTCCATTGAATGCGCTGTGATTCCATCCTTCTTGATCTTGCGGTAAGCCTCCTGTCTCTTCCAAAGCAGAGCTTCTACAAACAGATACTCATGTATAGTTCCGTCTTCCTCTTCAACCTTATCCCACCAGTAGTTTGCCGATTCCGGGATGCATCCGACCGGAGTTGTGGAATTGACAATACGCAATCCGCCGTCTCCGTCGCGCACGACCTCCATGTCGTGACCTCCGAGCGTGTCCGTTTCTCTGTCGTAATTGCACACAATCGGGCAATTGAACATCGTATGAAGGCATCTCTCGAAAGCCTGCTTTGAAATCGAGCTCCTGTTCTGGTTATTCCCGCAGTAGGCAACACGAAGTACACCCCTGTCGAAAGAAGAGTTGTAGGAACATAAGTCGGTTAAAGATGATGCGTAAGTCACTTGTAAGACCTTTTCCATCTCAACCTCCTATATCAATAAAGCCCCGCACTTTCGTGCGAGGCTGTTATCTGTGTTCTGCTAAAAAGTTAATGTGTCTGACAAAACGACGCTTATATCGTTCATCCAATCAGCAGAAAACATCATCGTGTCATCTGCCTTAAAAGCATAAACATCGTTCTTGGTATCCTCTTTTAACAAAACGAATCCCGCATTAACGAGCTTGTCTTTCGCTTCGCCGGAGAAAACGTACATGAACTGTCCTTTCATTACGCATCCTCCTGATTCTGTTCCCCTGATTCAGTGATCTCCCCAACCTCTTTCGTCGGGGCACCGCCTTCGTCAGTCGCAGCCTTGCTGTCAACGCTCGATGAACTCATCTGTGTTGAGCTCTGGATGGGCCGGAACAGATCCTGCAGCCCAAGAACTTTACCTTCGAGGTAGCTCATGCAGTCAAGCTCGGCCTGCCCAATACCCTGTGACGCAGCATATGCACTGATCGTAGGCAACCCATATGACGCAGCCTTCAAATATGCGTCTCCGACTTCCTTACGGTTAAACGGGGACACATCAAGGAAGTTTACCTTGAAGTTCTTTCCAAAGCTCTGTGACTGGATCAGACGGTTTAGCACATCCTCGATACTCTTGACGATACCGAACGTAATCGCCTGATCTGCCTTGATGCTTAACAGCAACGCATTAGCGGAAGCTTTTTCATTATTAAATAGCAGGGAAGATACGCCAGCCGCAGTGAACAGGTTCTGCTCCGCATCAGAGATCGTATCCGTGTCCCCGGTATGCGTGCGTTCAAAACTGATCTTATCAATGTTCATCGGCGTCAGCACAGAGCCGACTTCCTCCGGCAGTACAGCATCCAGATTTCTCCAGAACTCTTTTGCCTTTTCAAGATCAATGCCCCAGCTTCCGTCATCCTGCATTGGCACTTTCATGGCAAGCATTGCGTAATTTTCAAGCGCCGTCTTTGTCATCTTGAGCTGACGATAGTCTTCAAGCTCGTAGATCTCTCTCAGGATTCCGGCAAATGGCGGGATTGCGTAATCGAGAATATCCGTGTTACACTTGATGGCAAATGAGTACGGTGAATCAAGTTCAAGCCATCTCGACATTCTGTTCTTGCGGTACTGGTTATATTTCTTCTTGAACTCAGCCGGATAATAATCCAGCAGCGTTCCATGTACATCGAAGTAAGAGAAGTCGAACGTCACATTCGGCACATTCCCCTCAATGGAAGAAATCTGGCAGTAGTCGCTTGGCAACTGCTGGATCGTGATATTATCAGGCGTTACCCATGCTGTGCCGTAGAACACGTCTTCTCTGAGACAAACTGTCAAAATCTTCGGGAACTGCGTCTTGATGCTCATCGAAGACAGCAGATTCAGAACACGTCGATAGTTATTATTGATAGTCTTTGCGTTGGCCTTTTTCGGATCAATCCTGTAAGGCTCAACAATATAGGAAAGATCGGACAGTCCAACAAAATACTGGATAAGCCTGCGGAAGTGAGGGCTTGCCCCGTAGATATAAACAACCGCCTTGCGCAGTTGCTTCTCATATGTATACGGATTGGAAAGATAGGTGGTGATATCGTCTTTCGTAAACAATGAGAATGTTGGCTTATTCCTGTAATTGTTTAAGTCTCTCGTGATAAGCCGGTTTAATATCGCAAACCTCTGCGAAATTTGAATGAGCCCAGCAGGATCTTTCTTAACCAAATCAGAGCCATGCTGAGTGCTTACTTCCGACATGTGCTTTGCTCACCGCCTTTCCTGAATAAGATGGTGGCTTAATCACAAACATATCTGAAGCCTCCGTGTTGAAGCTGAACCGCTTCGCCATTTTGTTTTCAAGTTGTGTAGCCACATAGTAGTTGTATGAAAGACTCGAGTATCTGTCCTTACGCATCCCGGACTTCTCGAATATCTTTACCTTACCGCCGGACTCTTCATGCTGCAGGTTCACAAGCTCATCGATCAGCAGCGTCGTATGTATATAAGGAAGCTTGATCGCCATTTGCTCTGGCGGATTCAGTGATGAATATCCGCGCAGGCTGCCAAGGATTTCCTCTGCGTCGTATTCGTTCACGAGCAGCCTGATTCGCCCGCTCCTGAACCCTTCGCGCAGCAGAAAAGCACAGTCCGAATTGAACTGTGCGCTTGCCTTGATCGCATATATAACTTTCGGCGCACCCATCGGAGCGCGTGCCGCCATTTCCTGATTGTTGCAGCATGACAGCGCCGGGTATATCTCACCGGTTTCCGTATCGACAATATCTCTCGCAAGACAGTCATATACACCGAGTCCAATGCCGTTCGCGTCAAGCACGATGTAGTCGCACGCGAACTCATCGAACAGCTTGCGAACCATCAATGCCTGATCGTCAGTCCTCAGCCCCTCACATGCGTCGGCGTAGACAATATTGCTCGAATACCGTCCGGCCTTCGTCTGTATGAGTTGATTGACGAAAATCGCCGTTGCGTCATTGTTGTTCTTTTTACTCGACATCAGCGCAATATCCGCAGATATGATGCGTATCTCTCCGTTTTGCTTTGGCGGGATACGCACGTTCTGGGAATTGCCTAACTTGGATGAGATCCTGTCGGGCAGCATCGGGTACTTGATGCGCCTGTTCCTTGAAATGGAATCAAAATCAAAGAACGCTCCCTCTGCCGAACCGTAAAACTCCGCAGCCATTTCCATCGAGAACTTAATGTCGCTGAAATCAGACTCAGCCATTTCATCAGCAACAGTCTCAGGATCGAGCAGCCCTTCGCTTATGGAAAGCTGATACGGGAACCCGCACACAAACTGTCTGCGGTTCGGATCAACCATCGCTTTCAATGTGTCGATACATTTTGTATATGACCAGTGATCCTTAAAATACGCAGAGCTTAAATACATTGTCAAATTCTTTTCCTTTGCATATTCGGCTTTGCGTTCTTCTTCTGTCAGCGCCTCATACCGTGGCATACGCCGCAGCGTGAGGAACTTTCTCAGAACCGTGTCGATCGTATCCTTTGAGATGAGGCGGTACTCATCCAAAAGCAGCACATGGCATCGGTTACCTCTGGCGTTGTCATTCGCCGTGACAACCTTGATGACGCTTGTGTTGAAGAATACGATCTGCGCGTTTGTACCGTTTATCTTTGATTGCTTGTCGTCGATCTCTGCACATAGCTCAGGCGACGCAGGCTTGAGCTCGTACATGATCTTTTCGAGGACATTGATAGCCTGTCCCCTTGTGCCCGACGCAATACACACTTTCGTGCCAGGATACAGAATGCACCTGACAACGCAGTAGATAGCGCTCAGGTATGTCTTACCCAAACCGCGACATGCAATCAGGACAAACGTAGTGCTCCAGAACATCATGACGAGGAGCAGCTTCTGGAAGCGCTTTAATTTCAAATGGAGGTAATCTTCCGCAAATTTATCAGGATTGTATCTGTAGTATGATCCCCAGTATGCGGCGCCCTCCATCACGCGCCTGTATCTGTTCATACCTGTTCGTCTGTTGAGCCAGCCTCATCCGTACTGGCTTCTCCGAAGAAGGATTCATCGTCGTCGCCATCGTACTCCGGCTTCTCAACACTGTATTTCGCAATCTCGTCCTCGTACAGTTGCGAATAGGCATTTTTCAGTCCAAGCATCTTGCACAGATGCCCCATCCATGTGAACACATACTTCCGCATACCGTTCACATCCTTGAGATCGTCGTCGATCTCCGGCAGCGGCCTCTCATTCTCATAACGATACAGCCATACGCCCATCGGAACCTCGGCAAGCGATGCGTCAACATCGTCCTGCTTTCTTTGGACAGGCTTCAGATTCGCGCTGCCGAGAAGCTGGTTGAACGCTGCGATACTTTTCTCAACGTTTCTGCCAGCCGCTCTATCCCTGTTGATATCGATCTCAATAGAGCAGATCTGACGAATGATTGCTTCTGTGCCAATATCGAGATCAACACCATCAGGTAATCTCGACATCCAGTATGCACGCCTTTGCTCAAGTTCTGCGTACATCGTTGGTGTATATCCCGGCCCCCAGAATGCAGCTACTTTGTCATCGACGTTTCCATCTGATTCCGGGCTAAGCATCCATAGCGAGCCTTCCTCTTTCAGTGAATCATCATATGATTTACCAGCATATGAGATTGAATTTATTCTCTGACTATATTTGGACATGATCGTTCTATCCGTGTTCTTTTTCTGCACGGTGTCGAACACATCCTCATTCCAATACAGATCGAGCTTCCTACACATCTGGCGCACAGCGTCCTTCGGGTTGTCGCACTGCGTCAAATAATCATTGTACATATCATCTACGCACGACTTACATATCGGCAAATATCCTACGCCTTTATATAAAGCGGCGTAACTTGCCTGAAAATTCCCTATACGTCTTCCGTAAGCCTTCCCGCACCGCGAGCATATGGCTCTCTCAGAATCCATCTCGATCGCCATTTTTACTCACCGTCCTCTTTGCCGAACACGGGTAGCGGATCATTCATGCGCTTATCATCGAGCGATAAGCCATATAGCTTAGCGGCAAGCCTCAGATCATGCCCAGAATAAAACTTAGGCACATATCTTGCTTCGGCCACAGTCTCTTCTCCGGTTTCAACGTGCTTCAATTTCCTCGGCTTCCTGTATTGGACACCGAGCGTACCAAAACCACGCAGTGAGATTTCTTCACCATCTTTAATAGCGTCGGCAATAACGCCAAGGCATGTGTCGATAATTGCCTCTACATCCTCAATGGTGAATAAAACGCTTTTATCCGTTTTCCGAATAACAAAATCCTTATGATTGCCTTCCTCATCAGAAATATGGAAAACCTGCTTCGGCATAGTAATAGGCTTTCTTATATTCTTATCTCGCATAACTGACGCAATGCGACGAACCAATTCTTTCCTGTTCATTCCGTATCCTTCTTTCCGTTCTTTTATAGATCCACAAGCCCCTTCTTGTCAGGGACGGATATCTCTCCATTCTTGAAATACATACCAATCTCTTCGTCAGCATCGATATCCTTGTATATACGCACCATGTCGGATGACTCCCATGCGACGATGCTCTGGATCACTCCGTCAGGAATACCGGCTTTTGCAAGGCTTGTTGTGAAGTAATGTCTGAGGCTGTGTATGTACGCAGGCTTTCCTGATAATCTTGAGAACGTATTCGACCAGCTATTCACTGTTGAGATAGAAATGGGCTCATCCGATTTCCTTAGATTCGGAAACAACCATTCACTGTTTATATGAAGTTCGTCACGCTTTGCCATCCACATCTCAAGGTATGGTTTGAACTTATTTGCAAGCGTGTAGCAGTTAATCATCTTGCCACCGCCGCGCCCCTTCGTCTTAATCGGTGCGCTCTTATACAATGCACCGTCACATACGAGGTTAGTATCATCAAAATCAGATACCTTGAAGCGGCATAACTCTGCCTTCCTTCTCCCGCTATACATTGCAAGAGCAAGGAAACAAGCCTTCTCATATTGCCCATACTCGGTAAGCTTATCCAACAGACTTTCGAGCTCCTCATCTTCCCATACCGTCTTTTCACGCACAGGACGATTAACGGGGTTCTCAACCTTGTTGATGATGTTCCTGAAATTTGGGTACTCATCGTCAAGGACACTTTCTATAAAATTACTAAGCGAAGAAAGCGCAGCCTTTAATCGCCTGATTCTTGCCGGGCTGTTACTGTTGTTATTCAGCAGCCAGTTCTGATATGCGACGACGTTTCGTTTTGTCCAATCCACGAAGAACTTGTTATTATTGTTTTCAAGACACCACACCCACGCGATTTGGATATCGTTCTCATAGCCGTGGATCGTTGTCTCGCTTCTCTGCACAGAACGCAGATAATCCAAAAAATCACGCAGTAATTGTGTGTTCTCAGGATTCACCTGCGAGAGCTTCTCATCAGAGGTAATGAAATTCATTTTCGTGCTTCTGCCCATGCTTCTGCCCACGCAGATCACCTCCTGCTATTCTTAGTTATATATGGAGGCTCCTGTAGGGCTCGAACCTACGACAACTTGATTAACAGTCAAGCGCTCTACCAACTGAGCTAAGGAGCCATGAATTGGTGGGAGAGGTTGGATTCGAACCAACGTAGCCTTACGACAACGGATTTACAGTCCGCTCCTTTTGACCGCTTAGGTACTCTCCCGTATGGTGGGTTCTGCCGGAATTGAACCAGCGACGCCCTGCTCTTCAGGCAGGCGCTCTACCAACTGAGCTAAGAACCCGTTGGGTGCGGAGACTGGACTTGAACCAGCGACCTTCAGCTCATGAGGCTGACGAGCTACCAACTGCTACCACTCCGCGATATAGATAGGGGGAGACATGTCGCCTCCCCTATAAGTGCATGTCCGCAAACATGCACCACGATTATTAAAGTTGAATGTCGTAATGACAGACAATGCCACTGTCGTCACAGACGCATACCATCTGCTCAGGTTCTCCATAGATACGCTTCTCTACGCAGAAACCGTCCATACCCTGAAAGCTGCCAGCCATCACTGTTTTGATTCCCTGTACCATATCCGTTTGATTATGGTGCATATGCCCACATAAAACAGCATAGATAGGAACTTTTATCATCGATTGGAGAGACTGCACCTTTGTATAGCTGCCGTCAAAATCTCCATGCACCATGCAATAGTTCTTGCCTCTTACAGAGAACAATGAAATTGTATGATCCATCTTGTGGCCTTCATTGATGATAATGTTATCAAAGTTCTGCAGACGTGCAGCGAGATACCATTCGATCAGATCGTCAAGCCTCTCCGCTGTCACAGCGTTGTCCTTGTTCGCTTCGATGCGACTGTGGTTGCCAGCAACGCTCACGAACCTTACGGATCTGAAATACCTGCTCAGCTCAGCGAGGAACTGCGCAATCAATTCAGATACGCCTGTGATCTGCTCGATCACGTTCTCCTTATTGGATACCTGGATGCTGCGATGTATGCTGCCTGAAATCATGTCGCCAGCGGCCCACACAACACAGTCTTCACTTTTATGTATATCCGCGATGGCGAGAACTTTCTGCAAGTATTCACGCATCATTTCCGCGCAAATATCAGAATTGTATTTACGCCATGCGTTATTGATATTCGCTCCATAGTGAATGTCATTCAGAGATACAAGAAGCGTATTATCGCCTGTATACCTCTCATGGATATCTTCACTTGTACGGAGCTCAGGCAGGCTGCCTTCCGCGATGCACGCTTTGATGATCTCATTGAGCTCTTCTTCACGCGCCCTTTCACGAATCAGCTTGCTGTACGCAGCCCTGTAATCATAAAACTTCTGTCGTTCCTTACGAAGCTCGATTAACTTTGCGTCAATCTCGTCAGCGACATCGCTTTCCTTGCGCTGCTCTATTCGCGCCTTGTCGATCAGCTCCAGCGTCTTCTTACTACCATAGAACATTCTTCGCGCCACATCGCTCGAGTATTCCTGCCCGTATGCAAGTTTCGCCAGCTCTGAGTAATCGGCGTCCGCCAACGTCTTGTCTACCAGCTTCCCGTAGATTAACCTCTTGTGATAATCAAGTTCGGATTCCGTCTCTGCTCTTTCTATCTGCATTGCGCACATCCTTCCTGTTAGAGTTTGCGACGCAATCAGGCTCACGCATCTGTTTCAGGAAACGAACGACTTGCTTCGTCTCTTCGCAGTAATAGTGATGTCGCTTTGACTTTTGCTTCATCGTCCGAACAATATGGACATTGGGGAACTGTGTACTAATCGCGTCCTTTTCTGCTTTCGTAATAGAAACCATTTGTGTTTAGTCATCCTTTTCTTCTGTATTAGGGTAAAAATGTTATAATTCCCTTCAATATAGTATCCCATCAAATATGCCGTAACCCGTTGTGTTGCAACGGATTACGGGCAAATCTCATTCTCAACAAATCCCTTATAATTAACTTGATGTTGCGCGTTCTCTCTTGCGTAACCGCATTACAGAGTTGACACGCTGCTGCATATCGATCTCTGCGGCACACGTTTTGCAATACTTCTGCTTCCATCGTGAGTTCTTATTATTAGGGTGATCGTATTTAGTCGTGATACCGCAGTTGCTGCACTCAAAGTATGGCTCTCCGAGATACTTCAAATACTGGTATCCAAGGTTCCTGAAATCTGTGATATGTAGAACCGCATCACCGTCATCAATAAAACATACTCGCACATTTGTGTTGTCAACCTTCTTCGAGAATTGGATCAGGCCAGCAGCATTGAGATTGTAGTACATCAAGCTTTGTCTCTTAATGGATGTGTTGATATTCGCCATCCGCATAATATCGCAATCCTTGTTATTCACCCAGTGATCTTTACTCTTGCTGATCTTGTCCCAATACTTTGCAAGACATAAAAGAGTGAACGCAAGACGTTTGATTTGCTTTCCATCGAGAGAGCTGATCTTATCCAATTCTGCCTGTGTGATGTCTATACTCTTAATATCAACGGCATCATACTTTAACGCTCTCGACATCGCCGCGTCCATTGTGGCCGTCCATTTCGGGATAGATGCGGTTGGCTCGCACTGGATCAAAAACATATCAAGCATCTTTCTCACTTGGCTCTTTGGAATACCGTTATCTATATAGTATCGTGCTACACGATATAATGTCTCAAATGGCTTCTTCCCAAGAGAACGGGCGGCAATCATCTCTTCCGCCCATTCATGTTCGTTCAAAACAATCATCCGTTCACCTCAATCCTTTTCGTCTCAACAGAGAACCTGCTCCCGCAATATTCAAACTCTCCGCTTTGATCTGCCACTGGGAAACTAATCTTCCAGCCGGAAGCCTCAAGTAAATTATGTATAATCTCTTCTCCGCACATGCTCCACGCGAACCTCTTTGTCGAACTCTTCGAATAACAGATGTCAAGAATGATATTGCACAATGCCCTGCTGTCCGGGCATACGATACAGCATTCTTTTCTAAATTCATCATTCATCATAGAAAGGTTCGCATAAGAATCGTATTCATCAACACGCTCGTAATCGGCAAGTACAGCATAGCTGCTCAGCCTGCGATTATAATCGTCGCGCAGCCTCTTAATCGTGTTATATTGCTTCGGCGTATACTCCGCGCCACTTCTCATAAACCGATAATCAAATTTCACCGCAGCGTTATGCTTCCCAATGTAACCATCAAAAGCATCCTCGAAACGTCTGCAAATCTTGTTCATCACACAATCTCCAATACCAACGGGCATCTTATGGTAGAAATACGAGAGAAACTCGCGTTGCCTCTCCGTGCGCTCCGATTCCGGGATCGCGCATATCTCATCAACTGTCATCTGAAATTCACGAAGCGCATTCCTGTCAGTATTCTTGATATATGTATTGTATTGCTTCATCAATGCCGGATAGATATAACACATGAAGTACGGTTTCTTTTCAGCGACAATGCTGCGTGACACCTCACGCATACATTCATCCTCGATCTTCGCGGCGTCATGTCTGCTGTGCCAGGACTTTGGCATAGGTTTACATAAAATACCCTTCGCCTTATCAATGGCATTCTGCTGGTAAAGCTGCCCGCAGCGTATACGGTATGAAAGGATATTATATTCTTCCGAGCCTTTCTCATACTTTGAACGAACCTCGAACATGCTCGTGATCCAGTTCGTTGTCTGGCCGATATCGTTCCCGAAGCTCTCTATATTGGATCTGATAAAGTCTTCATCTGTCGAGACACGTTTTGTAGCCTTGCGTTGTGCGCACATCAGAGCAGGAAGCGGCTGCAGCTTCCTAACCAATACGGCGTTGTCTGTAAGCATCACCAGGTCACCATCAAGATCTGCCCCATTCAGCGCTGCCAACGCTGTATCCCATCCATTGAAGATCGTCGCAGCCTTGATATGGCGGAACCAGTATCGCACGTCTTCGTTGTCGGCCGGGTGTACGAGCCGTATATTATTATGGCACGTCATCGGCGCTCTAAAACATGCAAGCCTGTCCGCGCCCACATCTGCCCAATATTGGTTATATATCTCCCCAGCCTTCAAAAGCCCAGTCTTTTCAAGACCGAATATACTCTGACATAAAAGATATGGATCTCCGCTGATGATCGAGTAGTTCCCGTGAACCTTCAATACGCCGACCTTCGCCTCATTGATCCTATTCCTGATGAGTTGATAGATACTGTTCTGAACAAAAGCGTCATCCAGAATCCGCCTATCGATCATCATCGCCTTGATAAAATCATCATCGAGTCGATCAATATTATCGCTATTTATGCCGGAGCCTTTCAAAAACAGTACAGTCTTGCGCCAATCTCCGCCAAGCACATCGCGGATCTCTTCCATCGTTGGTGCGATTAGCTCGTCTATATCATTATCATCCAAATCATAGCTCTGGATGAATTGATAGTTCAGCGTTCGCTCACTCTCGAGCTCCTCCGGCGTCGTCTTCGCAACGCCAAACGTATACCCATTTGATAGCGATGTCTGTACATAATCTTCACAGCTCTTATAAGAATCCCAGAGCTTTACCATCGATGTAGTCATGATGATCTCGACATTGCGGATATCAACATCGTCGCCCCACGCGTCCTTGACGATGTAGCTATGCGCTATCTTCTCCGCAAAATCGATGAAGTCAAAAGTAAATATCATGCCCTTCTCAAAAGAGAAACGTGTGTTTACTCCGCTCACTGTGTAATCAAGCCCGAGCTCAGCGCTCCACCTCTCTGCGAGCGAAGGCAGCATGATCCCATACCCGTCAGACGCATCCGCGTGGATGAGCTCATTCTTCCGATCTTCCATCACAGGCTCTCCGTCGCCCTCATCTGTAAGATAAATAATATCGGAATAGAACTCTGTCTCTGCATCGTTTACGATCAGGATTCCGTGCGGCGTAGATACTGGCGTCGATGCGCTGCATGTAAGCGCCTTATATGCTTCGAGCTTTGCCGTGACAAGCGCCTTATTCGGATCACGCCCATTCTCAACCCTTCGCTTGATCTCGCGCTCGAGACGTTCACTGATAAATACAATCGTCGAACACTTAATCCCGCCATTTGTACCAAGAAGTCTCTTATACTTGATTCCGTTGATACTGAATCCTTTGCACGCCCTGTAATAATCTTTCTCCTTATCCATAATAAGGCACATATAATCAGGTTTGAACTGGAGCGTGTCGAGATCCTTATAAAGCTGTCTGATAGCCCGCTTGTTCTGCGGGCTATTCTTATCTTTACGCAGCCGTTTGATCTTTGTCTTGATGTCTCGCGCTTTCTCATCGGCGTCCGTGATACCGTTCAGCTCATCTATCCACCTGAGCATTTGGCTGTCGGCCAGAGAGATCACCTCGTCATTGCGCCTCGCCTCGTCTATGGGCAGCGTCAGCTTCCATCGCTCCTTGCGCAGCCTGCTGCTATGGATCTTATATATAAACTTCTGGCAAACAAGTTGCTTGCTTATAGCACTTCACCTCCTGCAAATCGCAGATATTAAAATAAACTTGATAAGATATGATCGATTTCTGCAGATTTATCGACATCATCAAAATCTTCATAGTCGCTTATGTAACTGTACCATGCGGACGTATATTCATCGCGTTCATCATCAACGGTTCGTGCGATCACTTCATCGCACGGAACGTCGTTTGTGTCCATATCATTGTTATAGAATGGGCACCTGTAGTTTGCCGCGCATACAGAGCATTTATCCATTTGCGTTCCCTCCCTCACTTAAAGATTGAATCCAATCAACAAGAAGGGCACGCATTCTCGAGCTTGGAATGTATATGTATATCTCTCCGCCATCGCGGATACATGAGCGCCAGATCCACTGGATCATGATAGATAGTGCGTATCTATCTTCGTCCACTTCAATACCGTGCAGGTGGTAGAACTTCTTCTCATCAACATTCATGAAAATGTTCACAGCATAGACAAGATGACTTGTGCCCCTATACTTGTTCGTTGCCTTTGTGTTGAATATAAGATGAGCGTTCGTATACCCCTTGCCCTTCAATCTATTTTTGGCGCTGTTAAATGAGCCCCATAGCCGCTTATCAATCGGGACATCTCCCCAAATATTTTTGTAGCAATTTTGGATGTTCCTCTTGAGCTGCTCGACACCATCTTTATTTTTCTCGAGCCAGCTCATAGAAAGTGCGTAGTAGTCGTTACCAATCGCGTTTAGCTTATCATTGTCTAAAATATGTATCATATCCGAAAGATGTGCGACATATTCCGGCGTATAGCCTGGATACTCACAGAACCGAAACGTCCCGTCCTCGCTGCGGCTGACACCAACAAACTCATAAGGGATATGATAGATCTCCAAAAAGTGATGGATGCTCTGCCCGTCAAACAAATATGTCAGCACGAACACATCCTTGAATGATGAGATCAGCTCCGGCGGGAAGATCCAATAGAAGAGTGTGTCGTTCTTGTCCTGGATCTTCACAAGCTCTCTGGACTTCATCATATAATAAAGCTCGTTGAGAGCCTTTCCGCAGTAGTCGTCCTTCACAATGGAGAAGGTGCCATTTTCTTCCTTGATATATCCGGCATCCAGCGCGAGCTGGAGATCCGCCACGTCAATATCGAATCTCTCCAGCACATCAACGCTCTCATCAATAATCAGCGTATAGCCTTGCCGCCGGATGTCGTCCAGCATTTCGGCATTATAAGCTTTGAATGCCTGATGCGTTGTCGAGATACTGCGCCCCTCTTTGATGAGGGCTGCCGTGTGCCCAAGCTTCGTATTCCCATACTCAGGGATCTTGTTGCTTGGCTCAACAAAGTGCGTGAGAGGGCAGTGCTGCTTGATTCGTGCAGCCTCCTCCAAATAAGGTGTGATATAGATAAATCTGTCATCAGGGTGCTCGTTCATATATGTGATGGCGGCGCTCGATTTGCCGGTTCCCATCACAGAGTCACAAACTTTTACCACTTATCCTCCTTCTTATACAGCAATCTCATCGCTTTCTCCGATGCTGCTGTCTACGAGATAATTATGCTTAAAACTGCCAAGGTTGAGCTGACGATACGCATCCTCAATTTCTTCCGACGTAATGCCGATATACTCCAGCGTCTGGACAGGGGAGGAGTGATTCAGCATCTTCTGCAGGAGTAGGAGCTTTCTACTGTCATTATGGCTCATCAGCATTTGATGATAGCAAAACGTTTTGCGGAGCGTGTGCGTTGACATCTTCACATTGAGATCCATATCCTCCGCTATACCCTTGAGGATTCTGTCAATAGACTTCACACTCAACGGCTCGTTAAGATTACCGCCGCGATTCGACACACTCCTGAACAAATAGTCGCTCATGCAGACACCAGGCGTGTTCTCCAGATAGAGAGTTACTGCCTCGACGACTGCTGTGTTGATCGTGATGTAGCGGTTCTTCTTGCGCTTGCGCGTATTGCGCGTCTTCTTCTCGAAGATCGGGAAGCTGTCCCGGAAGGTGCAGTTGTCATTTATAATATTGGAGAAGCGCAGCATCCTCAGATCGCTCGCCCTCAGTCCAAAGTTAATCCCGACGATGAACAGCATATTGTCCCTGTACCGTCCTTGGCTGATGAGGAACTGTGAAATTGCGAAGATGTCATCGACGCTCTTGATCGGCTCGGCCGCGTGCTCAGGTGCGAGCTCACACCGCGTGTCCTCGGTTGCCGGTGCAATCAGTCCGGTAGCCAGCTTGCGGCTCACGTCGCCACGCAGCGCGTTGATGTTGATAATGTTGTTATTGAAGCGTACTGCCTCCATTTTAATTGGTGCCATGCTATCTATCCTCTCATTCGTAAATTTGAACTTTTTGAGCAAGTTTGAAAATTGTTCAGAACCGTTTAGAACCACCGAGGTTCTAAAATTTTTGAAGAACCCAGTAATACCAACGGTTTGCGGGTTCGTCCTTAAAAAGAGAAAACATCTTTGTCCATTGATTAAAAGCTGAACTTTTTAGCTAACTTAACAAAGCTGCTTGTTTGCCTGCGGCAGTCTTTATAATTAACAAGAATAATCCAAAAAGAAAAAATCTGGGTGGATCTCCGATCTCACTACCTCGCCATCTCACAGTACCATTATAACACACCGTACTACAGTATTCAAACGGTTTTTACACCTGAAAGAAAATAAATTTTTGACAGGATTGAATGGAAGCCAATGTCATATTTTACTGAATTTCAAAAAGATTTAATTAAAAACAATTAAAAATAATTAAAGAAAAGAAACAATATTTATTGTTTTATTATAATTAAAAAGTGAGTGTTTTAAGTGTTTGGATAATTTTTGAGATCGTATGTGGGAGATAAAGTGACTTCCGATGCAGCGACCACACAACGGCGGCAAAATACCATAACCACGGCGGTCAATGTCGCCTTGTGTGAAAAGAGGACATAGACGCCGATCGACCGACCCCCGTTTCAAAGCCGCCCGACCGCCTGTTCAGTCTTAACCCCTTTGCGGCTGACCGCATTTTGAAAAAATTTCTTGACATTTCCTCATGCAGTCTTTATAATAAGCTTGACCACGGACAAGCAAACCCCACCCGACCAAACACCGACCACCCCGTTTCCGTGGTACATTCACGGCGAAAAGCCGAAAAGAAAGGACAAAAAACCATGAAAGAGAACAAGACCCCGACCACGTTTGCCGACCTTGTCAGCAAGTACAACGCAGACCCCACAAGCGAAAAAGCCCTGACCGACCTCGGTCAAGCTGTCGCCTGTTCCGTACTGAAAAAGGTCATCAACACCACTGTAAACCCCACCTTGCAAATTATCCGCGCTGACCTGTTCCGTGCAAGCGCCGACCTTGCCCGTTTGCAGTATGCGAACGATAACGCCACGCGCCTGACCTTTAATCAGGACGGCGACCCCGTGGTGGAAGTGCTTGACCCCGTGCTTGTGCAAGCCGCCGCAAAAGCGGCCGACCGGGATTTGGGCGACGGGCTTGACCTTGTGCATGACGCAATTGTCGCCATTCTTGAACAGACGGCGGCACAGCGCGAACGCGACCCCGACCAGCCGATCGACCTTGAAAGACCGTTCACCGTTCGCCGTCTCAAGCGGAAAGTTTGGATAAAGGTGGAAGAATCGGTCAGCGGATGGGAAGAGACGGAGACAACACCCATTCAAGAGGCATACAAGGCGGTCCGCCGCGCCATTGATGCAAGCCGTGCGGCACAGACTGACCCCCGGAATGGGTACAGCTATCTTGAAGACCTTGCAATCGACAGCGACAGCGGCGAACAGGCGACCATATATCGCCGCTTGCCCAAATACGCCGACCTCGGCGGTCATGTCTGTGACTTTAACGGCAAGGAAACGGTCGCCACAAGCGCCGACCGCGCGACCGTGGAAGACACCGACCGCATTGTCGCCGCCCTTAACCTGACCACCCGTCAGGCGACCATTCTTGCATACCGTCAGAAAGGTTATGGATACAAGGCCATAGCGACCGCGATGGGGGTCACAGACAGCGCTGTCAAGGGTCAGGTCGCAGAAATCCGCCGCAAGTGGAAGACCGCCGGTCTTCCGACCCCGTGAACAGAATAAGCACCGCACAAGCCCGCCCTTTGTGGCGGGCTTTTCTTTTTGGATAAAGGCAAGCGGGCGACCGCCCGACCGCCCGCGCCACTCTTAACCCCTTTGCGGTGCAGGGTGCAAGGGCAAGCCGCCCGCGCCACTCTTAACCCCTTTGCGGTGCAGGGTGCAAGGGCAAGCCGCCCGCGCAAGAGTAAACAGTGAGGACAAGTGTAAAATTCCCGCCAGAGGGCATAACGCCGGTATTGGGTAAGCGATGACATCAAAGGGAGTGCGAAAGGGAGTATATCCGGAATCTCCGCCGGGCCGCCTCTGTCCAGTACGTTCTATTGAGTGCGAACGGACTCTTGCTATGTTCTATTCGACCCGCTCCGAATCTGAGCGGGAAACGCATCCTTGAGCGCATATCAGGGAAGCTCACATGGCTATCTATGTGTCACCTTGCAAATAGTCAAGGCGTCGATTCCTCTTATGAGGCGTCGTATGGGTGTAGACCTGCGGCGTGCCGGATAGTGAAAGCGGCAATAGTGTTGAGTTTTCGGCAACCACCTATGACCGCCATAGGTGTGATTGAGGGCTATCGGCCGGATTGTGAGCGGATATGCGTGAAAAGTCAATGATCGTCAGTAATAGTGCTTGTTGCGTGTCACCCAAGGGTGAGGCGCTTTACCATGAGACATCCAAGGATGTCGATCGGCGGGCTTAAGCTATGAAAGCGTGATTTGATCGAGTATCGTGAAATAACTATGAAATTTCTCCTGCGATGGGCGAGTTTTTGAAATGAAACGCGCTCTGATAGATACTGCAACGGAATCACGGGCGATATATGACCCATGAGCCGAAATGCAGAGCCTGAGCCGCCTATCGCGGGCTTATCGTTGAATACAAACGCCGGAAACCGGTAATGCGTAAAAGCACAGCACGAAACGTATGAGTAGGGGAATATCGCGTGGTCAAGTTTGCCGTGAGGTAAATCATGCCGCTTGGAAGTACGAAAGGCGTATAGACTGTGTTCCGTTTGCAGAGGATTTCCAATGCAGTTTTCCGGCGTTTCATTGAGCGATAAAGGGAGGGAATTTCAATGTTAAGTATTACCTGTATCCTGAGAGACGGCGAGAGAGTCGTCATCTCTTGGTACGGTGCAAAACCTACACATGAGGATCTGGTTAAGTTTCTCAAGAGCCAGTATCCCGGCGCAAATATCTCTATAAAGGAGGATTTGTGATGTATGAGGTTTTCGTGATGGGTATCTCATTCGGGAAAGCGAGTCGTGCAGAGTGTTCCGATTATGCTGATTTTCTGGTAAACAAGGTCGGCCGGTATCCGAGCGGTTCTGTACACGTTGTCGATTGTTCCACGGGTGAGGTAGTCGATGAACCGTAGCATTATCGTTGAATCCGAGCGCCGTAGGGTTTTCTATGGCGCTTCATTGAGCGATAAAGCTCAAATATATTATGAGGAGTGTTTGGCAATGACAAGAGCAGAACAGACCAACAAACTTCAGGAAATTCGGACTTCCATCGACGGCAAGGTAAAGGCGTATAACGACGCCTACCAGACCAAGAAGTACGATGAGGCATCGAAGATCGACGCTGAGATCACCGATGCCATCAACGAGTATACCGGCATCGTCCGGGATATGTGCTTTGAGGAATGCAAGGCTTCCGGGAATCCCATGCTCACCGCCGTCCGCCTGCTTTCGTATGTGACGATCGGCGTAAAGGATACGCTTGAGGGCGAATCCAAGACCCCTGTGCGTCAGGTTATCGAGAAGGAACGGCAGATCGATCTGCTGAAGCTCCACAAGTATTGTGAGGGCATCGGCGAGGATCACAACTGGCTGTACATGGTTGAGAAATTCAACATGCTCCTGACTGCGCAGAAAGCCGTTGACCTGGGTATCGACCCCAAGGGTATCAGCGACAGCTATGCCATGAGCGAGATCGCCAAGGGTTTTGACCTCGGCAAGAATCCGGCATCGAAGACCAACATCCTGAAGACCCTGCGGAAAATCGTTTCCGCCATGCTGGGCGAGGAATACGCGAACAAGGTAACGAGCCATGACGTGAATTTCCTGCTGAGCGTCTATTCCCGCAAGAACCGCAAGGCTCTGACCGTCACCTGCGCAAATCACAAGTATATGCGCGGCTATGTGATGGAAATCTGCCATCGTGTCGTGACCGACAAGAAGTATGAGGTTGATTACAAGAAGCTCCGTTGATCGGGGCTTCTTAGTTTTCACCTATCCAAACCGCTGATTTTGAGATTAAAGGAGGATTTACATGGTATTACATTCCCTTGCGGAACTCGGCAGTCATTTCGGCATCGAACGGAAAGAGCGCAAACCCAAGGTAATGCACTGTAATCGGTGCGGATGTGAGATGAAACGCGTCGGGGAAACGAACATCTTCGTATGCCCCGGAAAGAACGCAAAGGGCGAGCCTTGCCAGAACAGGGTAATTCGCCGGGTTTCTACTCCGTTATCCAGAGAGGCAAACCTCAGTTCCTGAGCGCTGATTTTCTGTTGAAAATATCTCATTAAATGCGCCGTCCTTGAGAAACGGCAAGCCGCCCAGAGCGGCGGCTATGGCTCCATTTGCAGGCGTCCACGTCGCGGAGCTGGAAACGCAGGATTTCTGCGGCTAACTGCGAAGCTCTCTTAATTCCCTATATCCTTGTTCTACTCCATATCACCTCCTATCATGCTCACGTCTACCTTAAAGACGCTAAAGAAAAGGTTAGCTGATAAATTCAGCAGAGCCGGTTTTCTCCTACCTTTTTCCGGCTCTGACTCCATGCACAAGCCTCCACGCGGCGGAGTTGGAAACGCTTGTAAAGCGGCTAATTGTGCGGTATTTCATTCCGAGGAGGTTCCCCGATGGGCTACGATGTTTTTCAACGCAAGGTAAATGCCCTTATCGTGAAAGCAGGTGGGAAAATTAAGGTTAAGTTCTCCTGTGATACCGATAAAGGGCAGTTTTTCGCAAACTGCTCCGATGGTACGACGATAATCGGGAACCGAAGCAGCCTCAAGGTAACTGTGAGATTTGGTTCCGGCCATCAGGCAATGACTGCGATCTGACAGGAAGAGGTGATTTTATGGAATTAAAACTATTCTATGTTCAAGCATCTATCCGTGTAGTTGATGGCGTCAGCAAATACTCTGCGTTCACAATAGCTTCGAACACAGACGATGCGATTACGAATGTCAAGCAAAAGCATCTGAACAACGGTTCAACAGTCGTCATCGGAATATATGCCTGTGAATATTCACCGTTGGAACGCGGCGTTGTGTTCGGCAGTGAAGTGGAACCAAGCTGGTAACTGATGCCGTATGACGTGAAGAAACAAACCGTGATCTTCGGAGGCCACGACACATGGTTGAAGACGATCAGGAGAATGCTCACAGGCAATATACGGTTTATCGGCCGGGAACAAGTCGGCTTTGATAAAGCGTTATTCCGCAAAACAGATGTGATTTGGATTCAGCATAACTCGTTATCTCATAAGCAATTCTACAGGGTAATCAATGGCGCAAGGATACACAATATTCCAGTGTTTTATTTCTCAAATGCGAGTGCAAAAATATGTGCTTCGCAGGTTGAGGAAAAAGATAAATCAATAGGGAGGTAAATACATATGGCAAAACAGCGCAACTACTTCAAGGTGGCTAACAAGTACAAGATGCTCAAGCAGAACAAGGCACGCGCTGAGGAAAGCCGCGCCCGCGTTCGGGAATCTGAGCGCCGTAAGGCCGAGGCCGCCGGGTAATCCCGTGGATGCCCGTGCAACCTACGCCGATCAGAACATTGGCACTGGGTACAAGGTAACATACCTTGTGAACGCATCTAATGTGCGACTTACGAAAAATTTTCCGTCTCCGTATTTCGCTCAGCGGTTCGTGAACAAGCTGCGGCATAGTAAACGCTGCACACTTCTCTCGTATCCGCGCTTTAATTAAGTCTTCTTTCATGCTTTCTCCTTTTCTCTCTGCTTGCATGTCCTAAGGGGTGCGTATCAAACGCACCCTGACGGGCAAAACACACAAGGAGGTAACGATGCCGAGAACAATGACAAAGGATCAGATCGTATATGAGATCGGATCTGATACTGGATATTCCAGAGCACAGATCAGCAACATACTCGATTCCCTGTTTACAAACGTGGAATTTGAGTTATCAAAAGGGCGTCGCGTTCAGTTCAACGGGTTTGGAACTTTTGAAATGAAAAAGCGTGCGCCGAGAATCGGCCGGAATCCGCACACAAAAGAAGCGGTTCCGATACCCGCAAGGATTATTCCTGCATTCATCCCTGGCGAACATCTGAAGCGGGCTTGTATCAAGGAAACCAAGTGAATAATCGGGGCGCCGCAGGCCATACACCCCTCCGGTATAACATCTCCCTTTCATTCTTCCATTCACATAGGGGCGGCGCACGACAGGGTAAGGCGGGAATCCTGTCAAAGCGAGGTTCGATGTGTCGTAGTGAACGGACGGCTATGGCACTGGCACGGTAAAATTCCGTGGGGCGGCATACTTCCCAGCCGCCTAACGCTCATTTCCAAAACCGGATAAATACAAGAGGGTGACACCCTGATTCCTGATGCTCTCGGCTTAGCGTGACAGGCACGTTCGGCCCTTCCCATTTGAGTATCCTGAGGAACGAAACAGTTATCCGCTTTTGGCGCTGGGAACTGCGAAAGTGTTCAAGTCGGTGGAAATGCTGCCATCGGCGGAGGGCTTTTACACATAAGTGCAAACTTGTAGGTTGGAGTGAGTGGACATCTTGCAAATGTACACCGGTAAAACCTTCCCCTCTGGCGCGGTAGTTCAATGGATAGAATGCGTAATAAAATCGGGGTTTGATGAAACCCTAAACTGCAAAGTTCTATTGTCATGCCAAGACCGAGATCAAGGTTCGAATCCTTGCCGCGCCTCCATCTGGTGCCATAGTGGAATTGGCTAACACGCCAGCCCTTCAAGCTGGAGATTCCGGGTTCAATCCCCGGTGGCATCACCATCAACCGCTTGCATTGCCCACCATGACCATCACATGGTTGCCCCATGTGCGGTGTATAGCAAGTGTAAGATACCTTTTGACCATTCGGTGGAG